>Ga0157379_10003295_pt1 | contig 13665 bp, 12 predicted proteins | sample S25metaG_FD_121802 | JGI IMG/M metagenome (GOLD analysis project Ga0157379, IMG submission 121802) | Switchgrass rhizosphere microbial communities from Kellogg Biological Station, Michigan, USA - S2-5 metaG | ecosystem: Host-associated > Plants > Roots > Rhizosphere > Soil | place: USA... | reverse complement strand
TTCTTCGGCCGCAACCACTTCGGCGGCGTCGTCGGGATGAGCGCCCACCTGTTCGACGGCGACGTCGACGCCGCGGCGCGTGAGGCCCAGCTCAAGGCCTGGCTCGACGGCGTGTACCGCTGAGCGGCGGCCATACTGTGCGGCATGCCCGCGCCCCTCATCGAGTTCCCGGCCGACGACCCCGACCGGGCCCTGCGATTCTGGAGCGGCGTCCTCGGGGTCTCCCTGGAGCCCCGGCGCGCCGCTGCCGGATCCGGGTGGGAGACCGACAGCGACACCTTGCGTCTCGGCGTCCACAGCCGTGGCCCGGGCCCCGGGGACACCGCGTCGCTGCCGTACTTCACCGTCGCCGATCTCCCGGCGACGATCGAGCGCGTCCGCGAGCTCGGTGGCTCGGTCGTCCATCCGGGCGAGCGCTGGGCCGTCTGCCGCGACTCCGAGGGCAGCCCGTTCGCCCTCGCCGCCGGATAGCGGTCAGGCGGCGGGCGGGCCGGGGGCGTTGATCGCCAACTGGGCGGCGAAGGCCCGCTGGTACGCGGGCCGCGCCTCGCCGCGGGCGACGTAGGCGGCGAGGTTCGCGAACTCGTCGAGGAGACCGGACGCCCGCAGCCGCAGCAGGACCGAGACCATCATGAGGTCGCCCGCGCTGAACGCCCCGTCGAGCCAGTCGGCGTCGCCCAGGCGGGCCGACAGCTGGCGCAACCGGTCGCGGATGCGGTCCTTGACCAGCGGCAGGCGCTGGTCGGTCCAGGGCTGGTCGCCCTCGGCGAACCGGGCGTTGGCGAGCTCGAGGATCGGCGGCTCGACCGTGTTGACGGCCGCGAACATCCAGGTGATCGCCCGCGCCCGCGCGTTGGCGTCGCCGGGGAACAGGCCCGGATGGCGCTCGGCGATGTGCAGGATGATCGCGCCGCTCTCGAACAGCGCGAGGTCGCCTTCCTCGTAGGTCGGGATCAGGCCGAACGGATGCAGGCGCAGATGCGCGGCCTCCTGCTTGGCCCGGAACGAGACCAGGCGCACCTCGTAGGGGCGGCCCACCTCCTCCAGCGCCCAGCGCACGCGCGTGTCGCGTGCCAACCCCTGACCGCCGTCGGGGGACCGCTCGAAGGCCGTGATGACGATCGTCGGCGCGCTCATCGCCGCGGCACCAGGGTCTGCGCCAGCGCGCCGCTGCGGAAGCGCTGCTCGTCGACGACCTCGAGCTTGAGGTGCTCGGTGAGCTGCGCGAACGGGCTGCGGCCCGCGCCGATCGCGATCGGGACCGTCGAGAGCCGGAACTCGTCGACGAGGCCCAGCCGCGTCACCGACGCGGCGAGGTCCGGGCCACCGTGGACCAGGATCGTGCCGCCGTCGTCGCGCGCCTTCAGGTCCGCGATCCCGGCGGCAACGTCCGCGAAGATCTCGGCCGGGCCCCACGAGGTCGTCTCGAGCGTGCGCGAGAAGACCGCCTTCGGCTTCTCGTTCATCGCGGTCGCGATCGGCCCGTCCGCCGCGGTCCAGTGCGGGCCCATGATCTCGTAGCTGCGCCGGCCCATCGCGTGGACGCCGGCCTCCTCCAGCTCCCGGAGGCTGCGCTCGGTGGAATCGTCGCCGAACCACTCGAACATCCACTCGTGGGTGCCGTCCGGCGACGTGGCGAAGCCATCGAGGGACAGGACCATCTTGAGAACCACGGTTCGCTCGCTCATGACCTGAAGACCCGACCTCGCGCGCGAACTCATCGCTGCGCGCCGTTCTTCGTACCACACGGACGATCCCAGGGCGGCGCTCCGCCGATCACCCGGCGCGGGTGATGCCCCGGTTCGTGCGCGGCCCGATGATCCGCCCGCGATGGCCGGCGACCTCCAAGCCGCACCGAGAGCCGACCCCCTGGCGAGCGCGAGCTGGGTCGACTCGCCTCGGGCGTTCATCGCCCCGCTGGCCCTGGCGCAGTTCATCTGCAGCTTCGCCGGGTCCAACATGAACGTGATGATCAACGACATCAGCCACGACCTCGACACGGACGTCAAGGGCGTGCAGACGACGATCACGCTGTTCCTGCTGATCATGGCCGTGCTGATGATCCCGTGCAGCAAGCTGACCGACCGCTGGGGTCGCAAGCGCTGCCTGGTCGGCGGGCTGATGCTCTACGGCGTCGGGACCGTGCTCAGCGCGATCGCCCCGGGCCTGGGCGTGCTCATCCTCGGCAACTCGGTGTTCCAGGGCGTGGGCACGGCGTTCCTGATCCCGCCCGTCTACATCCTCACCACCATGGCGTTCACGACGCTCGAGTCGCGCGCGAAGGCCTTCGGCGTCATCAGCGGCATGGGCGGCATCGGCGCCGCGGCCGGCCCGCTGATCGGCGGCGTCATCACCTCGGCCATCAGCTGGCGCGCCGCGTTCGTCTTCCAGGCGCTGGTCGTGGGGCTGATCATCCTGCTCAGCCGCCGGGTCGCCGATCCGGTGGCGCCGGACCCCGACCGCCCCTTCGACGCCGTCGGCGCGGTCCTGTCGGCGGCCGGGATGTTCTTCGTGGTCTTCGGCATCCTGCAGGCCGACCAGAACACCACGTTGATGGTGATCTCGCTGGCCCTCGGCGCCGCGCTGCTGGCCGGGTTCTTCCTGTTCATCCGCGCACGGGAGCGGCGCGGGCAGGAGCCGCTGCTCTCCACCGAGCTGTTCCGCAACCGCCTCTCGAACCTCGGGCTGGTCACGCAGAACCTGCAGTGGCTGCTGCTGATGGGCGTGTCGTTCACCGTCTCGGTGTTCCTGCAGACCGAGCGCCACTACGACGCGATCAAGACCGGTGTGATCTTCACCGCGGCGACGCTCGGCGTCCTGGTCTCGTCGCTCGGCGCAGCGCGGTTCGCGCGCCGGCGCGCGCAGCGCACCCTCATCATGGCGGGCTTCGCCATGACCGCGGTCGGGATCGGCCTGCTGCTCGGGCTCGTGAACGCGGCCTCGTCGAGCGCCTGGGCGTTCGCGCCGGGGCTGCTGCTGATCGGGCTCGGGCTGGGCCTCATGCTGACCCCGTCGGTCAACCTCGTCCAGGGCGCCTTCCCCGAGGCCAAGCAGGGCGAGATCTCGGGGCTCTCGCGCAGCATCTCCAACCTCGGCTCGTCGTTCGGCACGGCGATCGCCGGGACGATCCTGGTCTCCGACCTCGCCTCGGGCAACGGGAGCTACGTCGCCGCGATGATCGTCCTCGCCGTGGTCGCCGTCGGCGGACTGGCCGTCGCGACGCTGCTGCCGGCCAGGCCGGACGTCACGCCGGCGGGTTGACGCCGACCGGCAGCGGCTCGACGGCGAGCGGCGGCTCGACCCCCTCGTCGGGCGCCGCGAACCGCGCCGCGGTCCGCCGGGCCGTCGCGCGGGCCCAGGGCGTCGTCGACACCCACCCGAGGATGACGATGACCACGCCGACGCCCGTGAGCGTCAGCCAGCTCGACCGCGCCGCGTCGTGGAACTCCGGGCCGAGAGAGCCGCGCGTCCCGGCGCCGACCAGGGCCCCGAGCACCGCGACGCCGAGCGTGATCCCGACCTGGCGGCTCGTGCTGTTGATCGCCGAAGCCACGCCGGCCTGCTCGGGCGGCATCGACGACAGCGACGTGTTGGCGACGGACGGGCTGGTCAGCGCGAACCCGAGGACGAAGATCGCGAACGCGACGAGCACGTAGAGCGCCGGCGTGTCGGCATCCAGCCGCGTCAGCATCAGATTGGCGACGATGAGCGACAGGCCGCCGCCGACCATCGACGGGCGCGCGCCGAAGCGCCCGATGAGCCGGCCCGACAGCGGCGCGACCGCCGTCAGCGTCGCGGCGGTCGGCAGCAGGAAGAGTGCCGCGTGCAGCGGCGAGAGGCCGCGCACGTCCTGCAGGTACAGGGTGCTGAGGAACAGGAAGCCGCCGAGCGAGCCGGCCAGGCACAGGCCGATCGCCGTGGCCCCGGCGAACGGCACGCTGCGGAAGAAGCGCAGCTCGAGCAGCGGCTCGCGCCGGCGCAGCTCGTAGACCACGAACCCGGTCCCGGTGATGGCGGCGATCACCAGCATGACCTGGACCCGGCTCGCGGCCAGGCCGATCTCGCCGGCCTCGATGATCGCGTAGGTCAGCGACGCCAGCGCGGCGAAGACGAGCACCTGCCCCACGGGATCGGGACGGCGGGCGCGCGAGGCCTTGGACTCGGGCAGGAAGCGCGCGGCCAGCGCGATCACGATGAGGACGAGCGGCAGGTTGATGAAGAAGACGGCCCGCCACGACACCGCGGAGACGAGCAGGCCGCCGAGCACCGGCCCCGCCGCCAGCGAGACCCCGAACGTCCCGGTGTAGATACCGAACGCGTGCGCGCGCTCGCGCGGATCCTCGAACGTGTTGCGCACGATCGACATCGTGGCCGGCGTGACCATCGCGCCCCCGACGCCCTGCAGCGCCCGGGCGGCGATCAGAACCCCGACGCTCGGCGCCAGCGCGCTGGTGACCGAGGCCACCAGGAACACGGTCAGGCCGATCTTGAGCATCCGCCGGCGGCCGAACCGGTCGGCGATCGAACCCGAGAGCACGAGCAGGCAGGCCAGCACCAGCGAGTACGCGTCGATGATCCACTGCAGGCCCGGGATGCTGGCGTCCAGCGAGCGCTGGATGGACGGCAGCGCCACGTTGGCGATCGTCATGTCCAGCCCCACGATCAGCGACGCGGAGAGGCAGATCGACAGGATCAGCATCCGCCGCCGATAGGTGCTGGAGGAGCTGGACCCGGTCCTCGGGCCCGTGACGACGGCAGACGGCATCTCGCCCAACCTATGCCTCTCGGCCGGTGGTTGCATAGGCCAGGCGCCTGTTCCGGGCGCCCGGGACGTCGATGGTCGAGGCCGGCTAGCCGGGAAGCCGGCGGCGCTTCTCGGCCAGCCGGGGGTCGCGGAGCTTGATCTGCGGCGCCCAGCTCGTGGCACCGCCGTCGACGGGGATCACGGTGCCGGTCACCCAGCGCCCCTCGTCGGAGGCCAGCCACAGCGCGGCGTAGGCGACGTCGTCGGGCAGCCCCATGCCGAGGAGGTGCGGCTCGTTGTAGGCCTCGAACAGCTCGGGGTCGGCCTTGATGCCCTCGAGCAGCGTCGTCCCGGTGTCGATGAGCGACAGGGCCAGGGCGTTGACCCGGATCTTGTGCGTGTGCAGCTCGAGCGCCCAGTGCTTGGTGAGGGCCGCCTGCGCGCCCTTGACGGCCGCGTAGGGCGCCACGGTCCGGTAGGCCGTCAGCGACGCGGCCGAGTTGATGTTGATGATCGATCCGCCCCCGGCCTCGATCATGTGCGGGATCACGTACTTGACCGGCGCGAACACCGCGCCGGTCAGCCCGCTGCGGACGTAGGCGTCCCAGGCCTCGATCGTCGTGTCGGCGGTGGACCCGATCCCCGCCATCGACCCGGTCGCCGCCGTGTTGTTGACGAGCACCGTCAGCCGGCCGAACCGCTCGGCCGCCGTCGTGATGACGTACTCGATGCCCTCGACGTTCCCGACGTCGGCCTGGAGGAAGACCGCTTGCCCGGGGTTGTCGGCGCACTCGGCCTCCAGGGCCCGCCCCACATCCTCGCTGCGCCCGACGAACAGCATGTCGCCGCCGGCCTCGGTGAAGCGCCGCACGACGGCCGCGCCGATGCCCTTGGTCCCACCGATCACGACCCCTGCATGGCCTGCCAATCGCTGACCCACGTGCTCTCCTCCGCTCCCGGTTGATGTCGTGCGACCGCACGCCGAGGGCGGGCACGGGGCCCGCCCTCGTCCACGCTAGGCGCCGCGGTTCAGCTCGTGGGCGCCTCGAAGAAGTTGAACGCCGGGTTGCCCGACACGTAGGGCTGGAGATTGGTCCCGCCCGCGTACTTGTAGTACCAGAGGTACGGGTTGATCCGCTTGAACGTGCCACCCAGGTACGGCGACGTCTTCGAGAAGTCGATGTCCTTGCTCATCCCCCCGTTGTCGAACGGGGGCAGGGCGTTCGCCGCGGCGACGAGGCCCGCGCGGTCGATGTCGGTCTTGCCGCTCACCGTGGTCTTGAAGAGCTGCACCGCCAGGTAGGCGTTCAGGCTCTCGTCGGACCCGAGCAGGATCCCCTTCTGCTGCTGGAGCTTGAGGATCGCGTCGTACGTCGACCCGCTGCGGTTGAAGATCGACGAGAGCACCAGGTTCTTGGTCGCGGCCGGCGGCAGCTTGGACAGCGTCGTGAGGTCGGTGCCACCCAGCGACAGGCCGACCGGCTTGCTGTAGCCCTGCTGGCCGGCCGTCCGCAGGAACGCCTCGGTCATCGCCCGCGGGAGCTCGAGCGCGATGCCCTGCACGCCGGCGGCGTCGAACTGCGCGATGACCCCCGCGTAGTTCGTCGTACCGGGCGGCACGTAGATGACCTTCGTCATCTGCGCGTCGCGCCCGCTCGACTTGAGCGTCCCGGCGATCAGCTGCTGGTACTGCCGCGCCGCCGGGACGTCGATGAACAGGACGCCGAGCTTCTGGATCTTCGCGGCGTCGGGCAGCGCCATCACCGCGCCCGAGCCACCGAGCGACGTCATGCCCATGGGGAAGCAGGCGTGGCAGGAGTACTCGTCCGGCGCGGTGGCGAAGTTGCCCAGCGACGCCACCTGGCCCTTGTCGAGGATGCCGGCCGAGCCGGCGCCGTTGGCCAGGAAGTTGCCGACCGTCGAGATGACCGAGGTGTCGGCCACGACCTTGCGGGCGCAGGCGGCCGACGCGTTCTGGTTGACCTGGCCGCTGCAGTGCTCGGCCGACAGCGGACGGCCGTTCACGCCGCCGGCGGCGTTGACCTCGTCGATGGTCGCCTTGACCGTGTCGAAGATCTCGTTCTCCGGCTGGGTCGGGTCGTCGTCGAGAACCGCCAGCTTGTACGGCGTCCCCGTCGGCTTCTTGACGGCAGGAGCCGCGGTCGTGGAGGCCGACCCGCCGCTCGAGCCGGACGTGGTCGACGTGTTGTTGTCGTTGCTGCCGCCGCACCCGGCGGCCGCGATCAGCACCGCCGCGGCGAGTGCTCCGAGCACCCCTCGATGGCGCGCGCGATCATGCAGAACCTGTAGGTCCATCTGTGCCTCCTCCGTGCGTCGTGGCCTCGCGGCCGGTGGCCGACGATAGCCCCGTCGCGGCCCCCGATTGAGTCGGATCACGGCCGTGCATCGTCCCCCTGGGAGGGATAGTCTCCGGGTCGTGAAGCGGGTCCCCACGACGCGGCGCATGACGATCGAGCACCTGCGGGCGTTCGTCGCGCTGGCCGAGGAGCGCAGCTTCGTCCGCGCGGCCGGCCGGATGTACATGTCGACCTCGCCGTTCAGCCGGCGCATCAGGGAGCTCGAGGAGCTCGCGGCACGCCAGCTCTTCGTGCGCACCACACGCCGGGTCGAGCTCAGCGAGGCGGGCGCCGAGCTGCTGCCGCAGGCCCGCGCGGTCCTCACCGATTTCGACGGCCTCCTGCCCGCGGACTCCGGGGCGCGCGACGGTGCGCGCCGGACGATCTCGATCGGGTTCCCGCTCGGCGGCATCAACCGCGTGCACCGCACTGCGGTGCTGCGGACGGTCGAGCAGGCCGTGCCCGGCGCGGCGTGCCGGCTGCGGTCGGGGCACCCGCGGGACCTGTGCGGCCTGCTCGCCGCGGGCGAGCTGGACCTCGCCGTGCTCACGTCGGCGGACGAGGCGGCCCCGTTCGAGAGCGTCCTGGTCGGCGAGGACGACTACTCGGTGGCCTTTTCGGCGAGCGATCCGCTGGCCGCACACGACGCCGTCCGCCTCGAGCAGCTGCGCCACCAGCGCTTCGTGCACATCGAGATCTCGCCACCGACCGGCAGCCTCCGCGCCCTGCAGCGTCTCGTCCTCGCCGCCGGGATCGCGACGGAGCCGCTCGTCGTCACCGACATGCCGTCCGCCTGCGCGGTTCTGGCCACCGGCGGCGGGTTCACCCTCGCGCCGCTCGACGACGGCCCATTATCGCGCGCGCTCTACGACGACCCCGACATCGCCGTCCTGGGCCTCATCGACTTCGAGCGCCGCCGGCCGGCGCTGGTCGCCTGGAGCCTGAAGCACACCGCCGGCGACCCCACGCGGACGGCGATCGCCGCGGAGCTCATGCAGACCTTCGGCTCACCCGCCGTCGTCGGCGAGTAGTCACAGGGTCGAGTTGTCGATGACGAACCGGTAGCGCACGTCGGAGTCCAGGACGCGCTGCCACGCCTCGTTGACCTGGTCGGCCGAGACGACCTCGATCTCGGCGGCGATGCCGTGCTCCGCGCAGAAGTCGAGCATCTCCTGGGTCTGGCGGATCGAGCCGATCAAGGACCCGGCGAACGTCCGGCGCCGCATGATCAGCGAGAACGCGGGGACCGGGAGCGGCTCGGGCGGCGCGCCCACGTTGACGAGCGCCCCGTCGGTCTTGACCAGCCCGAGGAAGCGGCCGATCTCGAGCTTCGCGCTGACGGTGTTGATGATGAGGTCGAAGCGGCCGGCCAGCGCGTCGAAGGTCGCGTCGTCGCTCGTCGCGTGGTAGGCGTCGGCGCCGAGCTTCAGCCCGTCCTCGCGCTTGCGCAGCGACTGCGAGAGCACGGTGACCTCCGCGCCCATCGCCTTGGCCAGCTTGACGGCCATGTGGCCGAGGCCGCCGAGCCCGACGACGGCGATCTGCTTGCCGGGGCCTGCGCCCCAGTGGCGCAGCGGCGAGTACGTCGTGACGCCGGCGCACAGCAGCGGAGCGGCGACGTCGAGCTCGAGGCCGTCGGGAATGCGCAGCACGAAGTCCTCGTCGACCACGACGTGGTCGGAGTACCCGCCGTAGGTGATCGTCCCGTCGCGGTCGACCGACCCGTAGGTCTGCGTGTTGCCGGTCAGGCAGTACTGCTCGTCGCCGTGCGCGCAGTTCTCGCACTCGCCACAGGAGTTGACCATGCACCCGACGCCGACGCGATCGCCGGCCGCGAAGCGCGTGACCTCGGCCCCGACCTCGGCCACCACGCCGGCGATCTCGTGGCCCGGAATCGCGGGATAGGGCACGGTGCCCCACTCGCCCTTCGTGAAGTGGATGTCGGAGTGGCAGATGCCGCAGTACCTGATGTCGATCCGGACGTCGCGCGGTCCGACGGCGCGGCGCTGGATCTCGAGGGCGCCGAGGGGCGCGTCAGGGGCCTGCGCGCCGACGGCGCGCACGGTGGTCGTCTCGGAACGGTCCGCCAGAGCGGTCGGGTCGGTCATGGTTCGAGGGTTAGGACGCCGGCTCGCGCCGGCCACCGCCGCGGTTGCGCTGCGCAACCGCGGCGTGGACGTGAGGCCGAGCCTAGTGGGTCGGCCAGGAACGTTGCCAGGAAATGCCGTTCGGCGGCGCCGGTCCGGCCAGGACGCAGGACCGAAGGTGTGCCTCTGGCACATCGAGGTCCGAGGACGCCGCCGGTCGGTGATCGCCGGGCGGCATTTCCGGCGAAACGTTCCTGGCCGACCCACTAGTGCTCGTGGATGATGACGCCGCGGAGGTTCTCGCCGTTGTGCATCGCGGCGTAGCCCTCGTTGATCTCCTCGAGCTTGTAGCGCTTGGTCACGAGCTCGTCGAGCTTGAGATCGCCGTGCTTGTAGAGCTCGAGCGTGCGCGGGAAGTCCGACAGCGGGACGCCCTCGCCGAAGATGTGGCCGACGAGCTGCTTGTTCATCATGCCGACCAGGAACAAGCTGCCCGACATCCCCTGCTCGGCGATCGGTGCCACGGCGGTGATCACGGCGCGGCCGCCCTTGGCGACGAGATCCAGCAGTGGCCCGACCATGTCGCCGTGCGCGACGCCGACGCAGAGGATGGCTCGGTCGGCCATGACGCCCCGCGTGATCTCGGAGACGAGGGGCATAGCCTCCTCCATGCTCGCGACGGCGTGGTGGGCGCCGAACTCGAGCGCCCACTGACGCTTCTTCTCGACCGGGTCGACCGCCACGATGGTGCCCGCGCCCGACAGCGCGGCGCCCTGCACGGCGTTGATGCCGATGCCGCCGACGCCGACGACCACGACGACGTCGCCCGGCTTGGTCTGGCCGACACGCTGCGCGGCGCCCAGGCCCGTGCTCACGCCGCAGCCGACGAGGGCGGCGACCTCCCACGGGATCTCCTTGTCGATCGGCACGACCTGCGTCTCGCTGACGACGGTGTGCGCGGCGAACGTCGCGATCTGGCAGTAGGCGCCGATGCCCGTGTCGCCGTCGTGGCGGCGGTAGGTGCCGTCCGGGCCGTGGCCGGTCAGCGCGTACGCGCCCATGTCGCAGAGGTTCGGGCGGCCGGTCAGGCACCAGCGGCACTGGCCGCACTGCGGCACCGGGCAGAGGATGACGTGGTCGCCGACCTGTGTCCGCGTCACGCCCGGGCCGACCTCGGTCACGATGCCCGCGCCCTCGTGGCCGCCGACCATCGGGAACGGACACGGCGTGTCGCCGGTGACCACGTGGTCGTCGGAGTGGCAGAGCCCACTGGCGTGAAGCTCGACGAGCACCTCGCGCTCGCCGGGCGGATCGAGCTCGATCTCCTGGACCTTCCACGGTCCACCCGTCTCCCACAGCACCGCGGCCTTCGTGCGCATGTGCCCTCTCCTCCGGACGTCGCTGGAACAGTTCTCAGGCCCGGGCTCAGCGCCGGGCGCGGGGCGACCATACAGCACGTCTACTTTTCTTTCCGCAAGCGACGGATTGACTCGCGCGCAAGCCACGTGATTGGGTTGCGTCTGACGACCCCCTCGAGGAGAGAGCCATGACACGACAGCACCAGCGCGAGATCACCGGCCCGAATACATGGGGGCGGGCATGAAGGCCGCGGTCTTCCAGGGGGCCGAGCGCGGCCTCGTGGTCGAGGAACGCCCGGACCTCACGCCCGGGCAGGGCCAGGTGCTGCTCAAGGTCGGGCGGTCGGGCGTCTGCGGCAGCGACCTGCACATGACCAGCGGCCGCGGGGCGCTGCAGCTGCCCGCCGGCACCGTCGTCGGCCACGAGTACTGCGGCGAAGTCGTCGAGCTCGGCCCCGGGGTCGAGCGCCTCAGGATCGGCGACCGCGTCGCGCCCCTGCCCAGCGGCGGCTGCGGGCAGTGCGCCGCCTGCCAGGAGGGCACGCCGACCTGGTGCACCGGCCAGAAGCCGCCGTCGCGGTTCGGCGGCTACGCCCAGTACGCGATCGCCGACGAGAGCGGTAGCGCGAAGCTGCCCGAGTCGCTGACCGACGAGGACGGCGCCCTCGTCGAGCCGCTCTCGGTCGGGCTCCACGGCGTCCATCTCGCCGACCTGCAGCCGGGCAGCAAGGCGCTCGTCCTCGGGGCCGGCCCGATCGGCGTGGGCGCGGCGTTCTGGCTCAAGCGCCTGGGCGCCAGCCGCGTCGTCGTGAGCGCGCCCTCGCGCCGGCGCGAGCGCTTCGCGCTGGCCGTCGGCGCCGACGCCTTCATCCAGCGCGGCGACGACCTGGCCGGCGAGGTCACCGAGGCGCTGGGCGGCCAGCCCGACGTGGTCGTCGAGGCGGCGGGCGTCCCGGGCTCGATCCAGACGTCGGTTGACCTCGTCCGCAAGCGGGGGACCGTCCTGGCCCTCGGCATGCTCCCCGAGCCCGATTCGTTCCTGCCGATGACCCCGCTGTTCAAGCAGGTTCGCCTGCAGTTCTCGATGACCTACGGCATCCGCGACTACGAGTTCGTCGTCGCCACGCTGGCCCACGGCGGCGTCGAGCCGCGCGCGATGATCACCGAGACGGTGTCCCTCGACCAGCTGCCGACGGTCTTCGAATCGCTGCGCGGACCGAACGAGCACTGCAAGGTGCTCATCGATCCCTTCGCCTGAGCCCGAGGGATCCTCGACGTCTGGTGTCCCCAACTTGGGACACCAGACGTCAAGCGACTCGCGCTCGCCTACGCGAGCCCGCGCTCGGCCTCGGTGACGCAGCTCTGCAGCCAGAACGTCTCGAAGAAGTTCTCGCGGCCGGTCTGCTCGAGCAGCTGCTCGTGGATGTCCCGGCTGAGCTCGAGCGCCTGCCGGTGGCCGGGCTCGACGCTCAGCACGATCTCGGCGAGGTAGAGCGACTCCATCAACTCGCCCGCGTCGAACCGGGCCTGGGCTCGCTGGGCGATCGGCTCGACGCCGCCGGCCAGCTCGGCGAGATCGGGGTGCACGGCCGTCGGCCGCACGTCGTACAGCGACGTGGTCGAGTCGTAGTGAAACCAGCCCACGTACTCCTCCCAGATGGCCCGCACGCACCACGCGACCTTGCCGTGCGTCTCGGCGACCGCCAGGTCGTCGGGCAGGCGGATCTCGCGCATGAGCGTCCACACGTCCTTGCCGGCGTTCATGCCCGCGATGACCTCGTCGTGCAGCCACTGCACGGCGTCCCGCACGCGCGTCGCCCGCTCACGGAACGTCGCGGCGTCGAGCGTCACGCCCTTGGCGTGCCCCTCGACGACGAGCTCGGGCTCGAGGTCGAGCGCGAGGTTCACGCAGCGGACGAACTCGGACGCCGACCGGATCCGCTCGCCGCGGATGGTGTACAGGTTGGGCAGGTGCCCGATGATGGGGCCGAACATGTTGCCGGTGAACAGGACACGCTCGCGCGGCAGCCACACCAGCACGCCGTCGAGCGCCTCGCCGCCGGGGGCGTGGAAGAGCTCGAAGCGGCGCTGGCCCACCTCGAAGGCGTACTCGTGCTCGAACGTGATGTCGGGTACGGGCACGTCCATCGTCTCGATGGAGTAGTTGTCGCCCATCACGTCCTTGAGCAGCCGGTCCTTCCGGCCCTGCCAGAAGTCGGCGAGCATGCGGCGCGACCCGGCGATCTCCGGGAAGCGCTGCTGCGTGATGAGCTTCGTGTCCTCGCCCTTGAGATCCGCGACGCCGGCGATGTGGTCGATGTGGCTCTGCGTGAGCACGAGGTAGCGCACCGGCGCCTGCGACACGGTCGCGTAGCGCGACTTGTGCTTGAGGCCGTTGCCCGTGCAGCCTGTGTTGATGATGACGTCGCCGTCGTCGGTCGTGACCAGGAAGCTGCTGCTGAGATCGGGCGACTCGAAGATGTAGTCGTTGATCTTCAGCGGCTCGGTCATGTCCCGGCCGGCAAGCACGATGTTCGCCAGCGGGCCGAGGTCCGGCCGGCTCTCGCGATCGATGGTGGCGTCAGTCTCGGGCATGCGGCGTGGCTCCCTCAGGCGGTGGTGGGTGTCTGGTGCAGCTGGTGGCGTTCGATGTAGGGCGCGAACGCCGCGCGGATCTTGTCCTCGTCCAGGCCGTACTCGGACGCGTCGTAGACGTGCTTGCCGTGCTTGCCCTGCGGGTTGTCGGCCAGGAACTTGAGCATCCGCTCGCGGACCTCGGGCCTCAGCTCCATCCCGAAGTGCGCGTAACAGCCCTCGACCACCCGCATGGGGTCGGTGACGAGCTGCGCGTAGTAGGCGTCGAAGATCGGGACCTGGCGCTCCTGCCGCACCCGTTCGGCGTCCTCGACGGCCTTGGACCAGACCCGCAGCTCACGCTCGCCGATCGCCAGCGGATCGAAGGAGTCGGGGTTCTTGCGCCGACGGCCGGCGAGCAGGCTGCAGATCGACGGCATCTGCTCGAGCGGATCGCGATGGGTGAGCACGATGCGCGCGTCAGGCCACGTGTCGAGCACCGTGTCGATGCGGCGCACGTGGTTGGGGTTCTTGAGCAGGAACGG
>Ga0157379_10003290_pt1 | contig 13677 bp, 16 predicted proteins | sample S25metaG_FD_121802 | JGI IMG/M metagenome (GOLD analysis project Ga0157379, IMG submission 121802) | Switchgrass rhizosphere microbial communities from Kellogg Biological Station, Michigan, USA - S2-5 metaG | ecosystem: Host-associated > Plants > Roots > Rhizosphere > Soil | place: USA... | reverse complement strand
GATGGCGCGCAGCACGATGCCACGGCGGGCACGATCTTCCAGCGCGACGCCGCTGGCCTCCAGCACGCCGTCCAGCAGCTTGCGATTGTTGAGCTTGACGATGTAGTCGCCGCGCTTGAGCCCCAGCGCCTCCAGCGTGTCGGAAACCATCATCAGCAGTTCGGCGTCGGCGCTTGGCGAAGCGCTGCCCACCGTATCGGCATCGAACTGGGTGAATTCGCGGTAGCGGCCCGGCCCCGGCTTTTCATTGCGCCACACCGTGCCGGTCTGGTAGCGGCGGAACGGCTTGGCCAGGTGCTGGAAATTCGCCGCAACATGACGCGCCAAGGGCGCCGTCAGGTCATAGCGCAGCGACATCCACTGCTCGTCATCGTCTTTGAGCGAAAACACGCCTTCGTTGGGGCGATCCACGTCGGGCAGGAATTTGCCCAGGGCATCGGTATATTCAAAGGCCGGTGTTTCCAGCGGCTCGAAGCCATAGCTCTCATAGACCGCGCGGATGGTCGCCAGCATCTTCTGTTCGGCCATGATTTCGCCCGGTCCCCGGTCGCGGAAACCGCGCGGCAGCCTGGCCTTGGGTCTGGATTGCTTGGGCGAACTCATAACTGCTCGGGAATCTGAGGGAAAAACAGGTTGGCGGGGGTTGTACCGGCCCCCCGGTCCGGCGGCAAGGAACTGCAGGCGTTCGGCAAGAAACTTTTTCAAATCAATGGCTTGAAAGCGCGCCGCTTTGCCGCTTGCACTCTTTCATGCTGCAATGCGAACTAACGCAAAAGCTGGGAGAACGCGGTTCGTGGCGCAAAGCAAAGTCTATCCCGATGCAGCCTCTGCCCTCAAAGGCATCACCTTTGACGGCATGACCGTGATGTCCGGGGGCTTCGGCCTATCGGGCAATCCCGAAAACCTGATCACTGCGCTGAAGGAAGACGGGGTCAAGAACATCACCGTGATCGCCAACAATTGCGGCGCCGACGGGCTGGGGCTGTGGGTTCTGCTCAACAACGGCCAGATCCGCAAAATGATCTCGTCCTATGTCGGCGAGAACAAGCTGTTCGAGGAACTGTACCTGACGGGCAAGCTCGAACTGGAACTGAACCCCCAAGGCACACTCGCCGAGCGCATCCGCGCCGGGGGCGCCGGCATCCCCGCCTTCTACACCCGCACCGGCGTGGGCACCGTCGTGGCGGACGGAAAGCCCACCGAGGTGTTCGACGGCCTGACCTATGTGCGCGAGACCTGGCTGCGCGCCGACCTTTCCATCGTCAAGGCCTGGAAAGGCGACACGGAAGGCAACCTGATCTACCGCAAGACCGCCCGCAATTTTAATCCCGTCATGGCGACAGCCGGAAAAGTCACCATCGCGGAAGTTGAGCAACTGGTCGAGCCGGGCGAACTCGACCCCAACCAGATCCACACCCCGGGTATTTACGTGCAGCGCATCCTGCAGGGCAAAGACCATAAGAAACCGATTGAGCGGGTGACCACGCGGCCCCGCCCTGCAACTGGAGGCGTGTGATGGGCTGGAGCCGCGAAGAGATCGCCGCCCGCGCCGCGCGCGAATTGCAGGATGGCTTCTATGTCAATCTGGGGATCGGCATCCCCACCCTGGTGGCCAACTACATTCCGGCGGGCGTCAAGGTCACCTTGCAAAGCGAGAACGGCATGCTGGGCATGGGCCCCTTCCCCTATCCCGGCGAGGAAGATCCCGACCTGATCAATGCCGGCAAGCAGACCATCACCGAACTGCCCTCCACCAGCTATTTCTCCTCCGCCGACAGCTTTGCCATGATCCGGGGCGGCCATATCGACCTGTCGGTGCTGGGCGCCATGGAAGTGTCGGAGGATGGCGACATCGCCAACTGGATGATCCCCGGCAAGATGGTCAAAGGCATGGGCGGCGCCATGGACCTGGTGGCCGGGGTCAAAAGGATCGTGGTGGTGATGGAACACACCAACAAGGCGGGCGAGAGCAAGATCCTCAAAACGTGCAGCCTGCCGCTGACCGGCACCCAATGCGTGGACATGATCATCAGCGATCTTTGCGTCTTTACGCTTGAGCGCGGCAAGCCCGGATTGAAGCTGATTGAACTGGCACCCGGGGTCACACTGGACGAAGTGGCCGCGAAAACGGAAGCAAAATTCACCAGCGCGCTTTGACGCCGGTGTCGTCACGCCTGCAGCGCCGCCTTTGGCGGCACCACCTGCCCTTGGTCCTGCTGTCGGCGGCTTGCGTCTGGGCGCTGTATGTCACCCGCCCCTATCCCGATGTGATCACGCGTCTGAGTTTTGCCGCCGCCTGGCCGGCGCTGGTACTTTTGACTATGACCTTGCTGATCGGACCTTGGCGCATCGTGCGCGGCAAGGCGCCGGTCCTGTCACAGGATCTGCGCCGCGACATCGGCATCTGGGGCGGCATGTTGGGCGTGGCGCACGCCGGCATCGGCCAATGCGTGCATCTGCGCGGACGCCCTTGGCTCTATTACATCTACGAAAAAGCCCAGGACCATTTGCTGCCCATCCGCCACGACATGTTCGGATTTTCCAATTACACCGGCCTGATCGCGGCGCTGATCCTGCTGGCGCTGCTGGCGACCTCCAATGATGCCTCGTTGCGCAGGCTCGGAAACCCGGGGTGGAAAAGCCTGCAGCGCTGGAATTACGCCTGCTTCGGCCTCACCGTACTGCACACCTTCGGTTATTTGCTCGGGATCGAAAGCCTCAGATGGCCGTCTATCGCTACCGCCGGCCTGTGCGCTGCCCTCGCGGCGCTATTGCAATATCAGGGCTGGCAGCGGCGCAGACTCTGACACCGGGAACACCGGTTTCGATGGAACGGCTATGCGCACCGGCGGCAGAACAACACCCGCCGCGGTCAGCGCGTCCGCCAGGCTGTTTGCAGCTTTCATAACCTCATCCTGATGTTCACGGTGTGCCAGCCACGTCAGGTGCGCCCATAGCAGCACCGCGTCGCCGGTCTGCGCCGCCGCGATCAGCCGTAGCATCCGTTCCTCGTCCGCTGTCAGGCTGGCGCAATAAGGCTGTCCGATCATCAGCACGCGTCGGCTGCCGCGGCCCAGCGCCAGCAAGAAGGCGGCGAACGCCGACAGCAAAAGCTCGGCCTCAGGTCCGGCGAAACAGGAATATTCCCGTGTCAGAACCGGGCAATCGTCATGGCCGACCACCAGCTTGCGCCATGTCCAGACCAGCAAGTGCCCAGCGCAAAGCTCACCATCATATTGAATTTTCGAATATTTCCGCGCTTTGGCCATAACCCGGCGACCTCATGGATGCAGGGTTATCATAATTGCGAGTAATTCTTAATTGCAATAGTGAAGGCCCCCCCGCTCTTTATTTTGCCACCCCGCCGACCACCGCCGAGCCGGTGCCGCTGCATCCGGCCGCGCCATAGCGGACGAACTTCTGGATGCGCTTTCCGGTATCGACTTCCGCCGTATAGATGTTGCCTTTGCTGTCCAGGCTCACCTGGTGCAGCCAATGGAACTGCCCCGCATTGCGGCCCGAACGGCCCAGCCGGCCCAATTCCTCCAGGTTACTGCGATTGAGGACATAGATGGTCATGTTGGAATTGTCGCCGACATAGAGACAGCTCTGCGCCTTGTCCTTGGAGAAGTTCAGCGACACGGAGGTGCCGGGCATGGCGGGAAGGGTCTCGGTATTGCTGCTGATCGCCTGTTCTGCCACGAACCCGCACTTGCCGGCCACGCCGTCGGGATTGCTGCAGGGTTTGCCCAGCGCAGGGTCCTTGCTGTCGAACACCTGGATGCGGTCGTTGCCGCGGTCGCAGACATAGATCTTGCCGTCGTCGGCGATCTTCACGCAGTGCACCGGATTGCGGAAGAAGGCGGGCTTCTTCACGCCCTTCAAGCGGTCGGTTACCCAACGCCCGCCGGCGGCGGCGGCGGCATCATCCACCGGGTTGGCGCCATAGGCTCCGAAATGGCCGATATATTTTCCGGTATCCGCATCGACGATCAGGATGCGGCGGTTGCCATAGCCGTCGGCGATATAAAGCCGGTTGGTCTTGGGATCCACCACCATGTCGGCAGGCAGATACAGAAGCGGCGTGCCGTTGATGCCGCCACTGGTGTCGTTGCTGGCGGGCGCGGTCGGCGTGCCGCCGATGCGCATCTTGAAATTGCCGTCCTGGTCGAATTTCAGGACGAAACCATCTGCGCCGTCCTTATGCGTCGACCAAGCCGGCGCGTTGTCTGGCGCCTTGGCACCATTGCCCGCGATCCAGAGATTGCCCTTGTGATCGACATAGATGCCGTGTTCGCTGTTGGGCCAGATGCAGCCATCCGAGGCCTTGCAATGGCTTTCCAGCCAGCCGGGATCGGCCGGACCGCCCCACGCGCGCAGCAGCTTGCCGGCCGTGTCGAATTCCAGCACCGACGGCGCGGCATTGCAGCAGTCCGCGACCGCGCCATTGGGCCGCGCAAAGCCCAAACCGTTCTTGCCGTCACTCCCCCCGCGGCTATCCAGCGCCGCTTCGTCGGAAGTCATGGTGCGCGGGCGGTTATAGACCCAGATGTGATCGTTCTGATCGACATAAAGCCCGCCGATCTGGCCGAGCAGCCAGCTATGCGGCAAAGGCGCCGGCCAGCCGGGATCGGACACGAATCCCGGTGTCGTGGCCGTAGCCGATTTATTGTACACGCCGGTATTGGCATAGAGCCGATCCAGGATCGACTGATCCTTCTTGACGGCGTCCGCGGCCAAAGCCGTTCCCGATGCCAGCACTGCTGCCAGCACAACCCAAAATTTGCGCATGAATGCCCCTATTGTCCTTTAATTGGCTGTCACCTGGTCCTGCGGGACCTCGATCACCAGCACCCGTTTGGGCGCCGTACCCACCTTCACCCGGGCGATTTCTTTTTCCGCCTTCACGTCCAGGATCGATGTGTCGTCGCTGTCGGCGTTGCTGACGCCGGCATATTTGCCATCCGCCGAGAAGCTGATCCAGTTGGGACAGGCGCCCACCGTGATCTTCTTACCGAGCTTCTTGGTGGCGATGTCATAGACATAGACGCCGGCGTCCGAGACCGAAGTGACCCAGAGCTTCCTGGCGTCCGGCGTCAGCGCGATGCCATGGGTCGGTGTATTGGGCGGCTCGACCTTGCAGGCCATCCAGGGCATGGGCGGCAGGATCGTCTGCGACATGGTCTGGTTCGCCACATCGATAGTGGCAAAGCCGTGCAGACCGCTCAGCGCGGTATAAAGCGTCTTCTCGTCCCTGGTGATGGCGAAGGGCCGGGGATCGCCCGCCACTTTCACCTCGCCGGTGACTTCCATCTTGGCCAGGTCGATGCGGTGGATGCGGAAGGCATCGCGCTCCTCACAATAGACGATGGTGTTGCTGCCGCCTTCGGGCGTGAAACAATTGTGGGGATGGACGGTCTTGAAGCTTTTGACGACCTTCTTCTCGGCTATGTCCACCACCGCCGACGTGTTGGTCGGCGCCAGCAGCGGCACCACCACATAACGCCCGTCATTGGTGGCGGCGCATTCGTTGGGCCGGCCGCCCAAGGCGATCGTATCGGTCACCGTGTTGGTCCTGGTGTCGATCACCTTGAGGCTGTTCTCGGATTCGATGGTGGCGAAGGCGCGGCGGCCATCGGCCTGGGCGCAGACGCCATGGACGACCGGCCCCACCTTCAGGGTCTTGATCACTTTCTGGGTGGCAAGATCGATGATGGTGATGTCGTCGCCCTGACTGTTGGCGACATACAGAATTGAACGCGTGGCTGCCTCGGCGTTTCCATAAGAAGACGCCGCCAACAGCCAGGCCGCAGCCAGCAGGATGAATTTTCGCAACCTCGCCTCCCGGACTTCCCTGCCTTTACATAGCGAATATGAAGGTCCGAGGCCACTCGGCCGAGGACGGGCGCACGGCCAAGTGCGCCCGGTGGAGGCCACTGAGCCTTGGCTCGTCAGCCTTTGTGTTGCGCTGCACGCGCTTTTTTCCGGTCTTCTTCGGTGCGTTGCGCAACGGGGATCGTGTTGCCCCGGCCGTCCTGTTCCAGCCCCGGCGGCGAATCGCTGCGCGGCGCCATTTTGGACCGTTTCACCTGCGGCGCCTGGGGGATTGCCGGATTGCTGTCGTCCGCCATCTTCAATCCCGGTAAACCGGCCGCACGGCGCCCAGCAACGAGCCCTGGTGGCGGCGCAAAAGGAAGATTCCCGCTTCGATCGCCAACGCCGCCAGGAAAGGCGAAAGCGCGATGGCGACCCCATCTTCCTCTTCCTCGACCTTCCACAACGCGCCCAGGGCACAAAGCCCTAAACCAATCGCCAGCAATTTGCGCATGGAATGTCCGCTCGTGCCCATCACCGCTGCACAACGTTTTACGCGCGGCCCAGGTTCCTTGCGCACCTATCGCCACCGGCAGCTTTTGGCTAGGTTGTCGAACCGCAAGGGGTGGTCATGTTCGGTCTCAGCATCTGGCATATCGTCATTCTTCTGGTGATCGGCTTCCTGCTGTTCGGCGGCAAGCTTTCCAACCTTATGGGTGCCGCCGGGAGAAGCCTGCGTCCGGAGGACGTCTCCACCATCGGCAGCCGGTTCATGCCGCCGCTTCTGCAGCGCATCCTGCGGACGCTGTTCCGGTAACATCGGCCCGCCCATCGCGGATGTCCCGGTTTTTGTCCGCCATCGCCGGCAGCGACAATTAACCTGCGAAAAAGCTCTGTTTCCCCCCGGCGTGTCTCAGTCTGAAGGTGCCGTCATGTCCTTGCGCGCTTTTAAGGCGACGCGGCACGCGCAAGGTGAGATGTCATGACGTTCCCTCCCGGAACGGCACGCCGGACTGCTTAACTCCCCATCGGCGGCGTGTTGATGAAATGGTGGTCCCCCAACGCATCAAAGGGATCACCATTTTTGGGGTCCGACATGGAGTCGTGAGATGGCTCGAATTCTGGTTGCAGTTGCGATTATGACGGCGGGCGCTTTGTTCACGGTCTTCGCGACCGTCATGACAGTCTCCTATGAGATCAACGAAGGCTGCACCGACCAGATGGCGCGCGACGGCAATTGCTGAGCAGCCCGCCATGCCGGTTCGCATTTTTGTGACATTGATACTGATCGCGGGATGGACCGGCCGAGCCTATGGCGAAGACGGGCCACTGGACGATCCCCCGCCGGCCGTCATGGAAGCCCCCTCGCTGGCATCGAGCATCTTTTTCCCGCCGTCTTTAGTCACCGCGGAAGCGGCCGACACCGGAGCGGCGCTCGATTCCGGCGAGACGAAGATTTCCGTCCGCGCTTCCCGCTGCTCTTCCACAAATCCTTGCGCGGTGCCTTCACCGGCGCGCGATCATGTGACGCTGCCTGGCGCCAATTGACCGCCGTCGCGTGAAAGACGCGCGGCGACATGTAAGCGGTGATTACGTTGCGAAAATGTAAGCCAACGGATCATCGGCGTGTCATGCACATCCAATAATCCATGCAAGGGCCAGCGAAGGCGCAAAATTTCCTTGAGGATGAACATGAAAAGAATTGCATTTTGTCTATTGGCTGCAACCACCATTGCGGCTCCGGCATCCGCCGATCCGATCCAGACCGTATTCGTGGTCGCCATGGAGAATCACAACTTCACCCAGCCGACGGGCCTCTCCACGTCTCCGGAACAACTCCTGGGCAATCCCGCAGCGTCGTATCTCAACAGTTTGGTGACACCGGGCAATGCCAATGCCCAATATGTTTCCTATTTCTCCGCCATGACGAATGTGGGAACCGGCATCCACCCGTCCGAGCCGAATTATATCTGGCAGAATGGCGGCTCCAATTTCGGCGTTCTCTCCGACGCCGATCCCTCCGCCGCCGCCCATAACATTGTGACCGCGCCCAGCTTTACCGGCCAACTGACGCAAAAAGGCGTTTCCTGGAACTCCTACCAGGAGGACGTGCAATATTCCTCCTCGGTACAGGTCAGCGCGTCGGGTACAGGCGGGGTGCACAACGGCAACACCGTCACAACCAATCCCTATAACGGAACCCTACAGTACAACTATGCCGTGAAGCACAATCCCATGTCGTTCTTTACCGACAGCCTGGGCAGCCCGACCAATGGCCTCACTTTTTCCCAGCTGCAATCGGACCTCGCCAACAACACCTATGCCGCCTACAACTGGATCACGCCCGATCAATACAACGATATGCACAGCGCCTTGAGCGGCGGTTTCACCTATAACGGCACGCATTATACCGGCGACCAGGCCGCCATTGCCCAGGGCGACAATTTCCTTTCGACCATCATTCCCCAGCTTGAAGCCACGAACGCTTTCCAGAACGGCACCGGCATGATCGAAATCTGGTTCGATGAAAGCGAAGGCGGCGACAGCTCGGGCTTCACCATTCCGGAGATTATCATTTCCAAGGACGCCATCGGCGACGCTTTCAACGTCACCATCCCGGTCACCCATAGCGGCAGCCTGTTGACGGATGAGGAAATCTTCCAGACCGGCAATTGCCTGCTCGCCGCCTGTACCGCCACCGACTTGTCGGCGGCTTTCAAAAATGGATCGATCCCGACCAGCGTGCCGGAACCCGCTTCCATGGCGCTGTTCGCTTTCGGAACCGCGGCGTTGGGACTTATGCGCCGGCGCCGTTTGGTCTGATCGCCGGACCGCAATCTGGGCCCCGGAAAGGACGCCTGCCAGGCGTGCTTTTCAGGGCTCTTTCTAACGCGGTAATGCCTGATTAGGCGGCATCTTTTGCATTGCAACATGCCCGGGGCGAACTTTTGCCCCGGGCGCCTTGCGTTGCGCCACGGCCTGATTTCAACAGGGGATATGACCGGAAATCTTGCCATATCTCACATGGCGGATTACCATCTCACGTATAGGACAAAACATAAAAATCAGACCACCAAGGGGAGAAATCCATGACATTCCGGAAGGCCTTCTTAGCCGCGTCGTCTTGCGCCGTGCTTTCCCTGTTCGCCGTCGGCGCCGACGCGCAGAACAACAAGGCCAAGCTGGATGCCAACGGCAATCCCTGCGACGGCGTCCTGGACGGCGCGCTGCAGTGCTTCAAGAAGGACGCGACCGTCAACACACTGGATCATCCCTATCGCACCGCAGGCGAATCCGACGGCCGCCGCTATGGCCCGGGTAAGGGCTTCACCCTGGGTGAAAAGGAACTGATCTATGCCGCGGTGCCGGGCAGCATCGTGGTGCTGGATGCCAAGAACAACTACAGTTTCGTCAAGCGGATCGTCTTCGAGGAAAAGCCGGCGACCTTGCCCCTGGAGTCCATCGCCGGCATGGCGGCCAGCATCCCCCTCAACAGGGTCTTCGTGTCCACGCGCGGCCATCTTTACGCCATCGACCTGCTGACCGAGAAAGTCGTCTGGAAGAATGCCTATGAGCCCGGTACCTGCTGCGAGCGCGGCCAGGTCACGCCGGACGGCCTCACCATGGAAGTCGGCTCGGACCTGAAGAATTTCCACCGCGTCATCGACCTCAGGACCGGTGAGGTCAAGGGCATCATCCCCACGCCCCAGAGCATGTTCAATCACAACATGAACATGAGCCCGGACGGCAAGACCGTGTTCGACGCACCCAACGGCAACACCATGACCATCGCGGACATGGCGACGATGAAGCCGACCGGCACCATCACCTTCTCGGACCATATCCGCGTGTTCGTGATCAATCACGACGCCAGCCGCGTCTATACCAATCTCAACAACCTGCTGGGCTTCGAGATTGCCGACGTCAAGACCCGCAAGGTCATCAAGCGTATCGAGGTTCCGGCCGAGATGTGGAAGGCCAAGTGGGCCGATCCCAACCAGCATTTCTACGGCCATGGTGCGCCGATGCACGGCATCGCCATGACACCGGACGAGAGCGAGATCTGGATTCCGGACGCCATCAACAACCAGGTGCTGGTCTATGACAATACCGGCGAATGGCCCAAGCTGGACCTGACGAAATCCATCAAGACGGAAGCCCCCAACGGCTGGATCACCATGGGGCTGGACGGCAAGCTGGCCTATATGGCGTCCGGAGACGTGGTGGATGTGAAGACCCACAAGATCGTGGGCCTGTTGCGTGACGAATATGGCCGGCATATGGACAGCGAAAAGGTCCTGGACCTGGCCTTCAACCTGGAAGGCAAGATGGTCCGCAAGGTGAACGAGTTCGCCATCGGCGATCCCCAGGCTTATGCGGCGCGCATTGCTCGCGAGAAACGCGTGAAAGAAGCCAGCAAATAGGATGATTTCATCACTGATGACGGCCCGGCTGCCCAAAGGCAGCCGGGTCCTGTTTTGCTTAGGCTTGCTCGCGCTCGCCGCCGCCCCTGCATTGGCGCAATTGCCGGCCCCGCCGGTCTTGGATCCTGCCAAGGAGTTGGCCGCCATCAAGGCGGCGTCGGAGCTGGACGACGATCCCGCCGATGCCGAGACCGTGCGCGATATCTGTACCGCCTGCCATTCGTCCAGCCAGTTCCTGGGCACGCCGCGCTCGTCCAGCCGCTGGGAACAGGTGTTCGGCCAGATGGCGCAACAGGGCGCCCATCCCAATGACGAGCAGATCGACCAGATCGTGCGTTATTTCCAGCGCAATCTGACGGTAGTCAACGTCAATACCTCGCCGGACGAAGAGCTGGGCCCTACCTTGCAGACCAGCCCGGAAGTCACCGCCGCCGTCACGCTCCGGCGCATCCAGCGAAAATTCACCGGTATTGCCGATCTCGCCTCCGTTCCGGGCGTGAACCGTGCGGTATTGGAAAAGCTGAAGGACCGCCTGCAGTTCTAGTGTCCCGATTCCGAAATTCGCACGCGCGCTATATCGAACTCCGGGCGAATTTCGGAATCGTAGGACACTAGAAATTATTGAATTCTAGTGTCGCTTTGGTTTCGAAGTTCGCCTTGAGCCCGATATCCGTGATGATGCGAACTTCGAAACCGCGACACTAGTGAGACACCGCCTTCGCGGTTAGAATGGCCGTCATGTCCTCGCCCCAGACAATCCTGCAGCAGGCCCTGGCCTTGCATCGCAAAGGCGATGCCGCAGCGGCGGAGCCCCTGTATCGCGCCATCCTGGCCGGGCAACCGGGCCATGACGAAGCCGCCCACAACCTCGGTCTGCTATTGGCACAACGGGGGGCGCATGTGGAAGCCCTGGCGCAATTCCAAACCGCGCTGAAATCGCAGCCCGGTGTGGGCCAATATTGGCTTTCCTACGCCGACGCCCTGCTGGTCACCGGTCACCCACGCGAGGCGCATATCGTGTTGTCCCGGGGCCAGCAACGCGGCCTGAAGGGTCCGGCGGTGGACGCCCTGCTGCGCAAGGCCGAGGCTGCGCTCGCGCCAACCGACGAGGACCGGCAGTTGGAGCTTGCCACTAATCACGCGATGCAGGGCCGCATCGGTGACGCCATCGCCGCCTATCGCGCGCTCCTCGCCGCCGCACCGGATCACGCCGAAGCTCATTTCCGGCTGGCGTCGATCCTGTCCGAGACCGGCCATGTCGCGGAAGGCTTTGCGCATTATATGCGCCGGGCGCGGCTGGTTCATGATGGGCTGGCGAAAAACACCGGCAAGCCCGAGCCCGCGCACCGGACCAAGCACGACCGCGAGCAGGCGGAATACCTGGTACGAGAACTGGGCCTGCCGGCTTCCTCCGCCCTGCCCTTTCATCTCGAAGACGGCGAGCGCCTGCCGGGCCCTGCCGTCAATCCCGCCAATGCCACGCCCGCGCTGGTGGAGCGATGGACGGACTCCTGGCCGCAGCTGGTGGTGGTCGACGATTTTCTCACGCCGGGCGCCTTGCGCAAACTTCAGCTCTATTGCGCCGGTTCGACCATCTGGCGGCGCAACTACGAGGCCGGCTATATCGGGGCAACACCGGAAGACGGGCTGGCCTGTCCGCTGATGGCGCAGATCGCGGAGGAAATTTCCGCCACTTTCCCCGAGATGATCGGCGGCCACGGCTTCCGCTATCTGGGCGCCTTCAAATATGACAGCGAACTGTCCACCGGCACCAATACCCATGTCGACAATTCTGCGGTGAACGTCAATTTCTACATCGCGCCGGATGAGGCCAATCTGGACCCCGAAAGCGGCGGCATGGACATCTGGAACGTCGCCTTGCCCCCGGGCGCGGACATGCGCAGATACAATGGCGATGAAGCAAACGCCCGGGATTTCCTGGCGCGGTCAAACGCAGTCCTCACCCGCATCCCGCACCGTTGCAACCGGGCCGTTATTTTCAAATCCGACCTGTTCCACACGACCAGCGACTGCCGTTTCCGCGAAGGCTATCTGCACAAGCGGATAAATGTTTCGCTGCTGTTCGGTCATCGCGGCGAAGCAACGCAAAATCGCCGCCTCTAGGTTTTTCAACGCCTAGCGTCTCAAGGCCGCCGAACCGCGCCAGCCGAGATCGCGGCTGATGGCCTGTGCCGTGGCTTGAACCTGTTCCACCAGGGCTTTCATCCGAGCATCATCCATATATTGCGCGGCGCTGGAGACGCTGACAGCGCCGATGATCGCGTTGGTGGTATCGCGCACCGGCGCCGCCACGCAGCGAATCCGGTCCTCATTCTCTTCCAGGTCGAAGGCGTAGCCGCGCCCGGCATAATCGCGCATGCGCTTGAGCCAGGTGGAGAGGCCGACGCTGTAGCGCTTCCCCTCTCCATCCTCGCAAGCATAAAGTTCGCGCCAGCGGGCCTCGCCCATATCCAGGATGAGCGCCTTGCCTAGGCCGGTGGACCGCAGCGGATGCCGGTCGCCGACGCGGGAACGGATTTCCACCCGCCGGCTGCCGGGAATCTTGTCCAGATAAAGCGCCCTGGTGCCCTCCAACACGCCGAGATGAACCGTATCGCCGGTGGCCCGTGCCAGAACCTCAATATGGCCGCGCGCAATCCGCGGAAAATTCATGGCATCGCGGGCCAGATAGCCCAGCTCCAGCAATTTCGGCCCCAAGGCATAGCCCACCCGCGGCGTGAAGCTGAGATAGCGGCGTTCGGCCAAGGTCGCCGCAAGCCGGTGCGTGGTGCTGCGGTTCAGCCCGAGCAATTCGGCGATGGCCGGCAGGCTGGTGGCGCCCTCCGCAACCGCTTCCAACACGTCCAATCCGCGGATCAGCGTCTGGCTTCCCGGCAGTCCCTTGGACTTGCCGGCGCCTGCCACCGTTCCGCCGCTGCGCGAACGCCCCATTCCCTGCCCACCTCGGCGCGAAAACCCGGCGCCGTTTCCGGTTGTTCCAGGAAATTCCTATATATGAGATGCGCGGATTTCAAGTGCCGGCGGCCGGCAGCCTCACTGTGGCAAGGAAAAAGGCCCGGAGCGGTTGCGCGCTCCGGGCCCCGGGATTCAGGGGGACTGTCTCCCGTTACATCTTGTACCGCACACCCAGGGTATATTGACGTCCGATCAGGTCGTACAGCGTGCGGTTGCTGTAGCTGCTGCCCGCGATCAGGAAGCTGGGCGTAGGCGGAGGATCGCGGTCGAACAGGTTGTTGATCGAGAAGAACAGCGACATCGCCGGATCTGGCAGGATATCGTAACTCAAGGTCGTATCGGTGTAGAACACGTCTCCGACATTGTTGGGATAGACGCCCAGGCCGTTATTGTTGGTATTGTCGAACTTGCCGCCGCCGACCCAGCGTTCCTGCACAAACCAGGTCCAGGGCCCTATGCCCAG
>Ga0157379_10003288_pt1 | contig 13686 bp, 10 predicted proteins | sample S25metaG_FD_121802 | JGI IMG/M metagenome (GOLD analysis project Ga0157379, IMG submission 121802) | Switchgrass rhizosphere microbial communities from Kellogg Biological Station, Michigan, USA - S2-5 metaG | ecosystem: Host-associated > Plants > Roots > Rhizosphere > Soil | place: USA... | reverse complement strand
GTAGGTGCGCACGATCAGTGCGGCAAAGGCCTGCGCCTGTTCGTTGGAAAACTTGCGCACCGAGGCGCGCACCACGCTGTCGCCGGGCAGCGCGCGCGCGGTGTGCATCGCGCGGCTCATCGCGGAGAACTCGCGCTGCACTTCCTCGGGAAGTTCGTGTTCGCGGATATCATCCAGGTGATCGCTGTACGCGGCACACAGCCGATCCTTCAGCGCGCCATGACCGACGAGCGTGAGTACCGCAGCTTCAAGTTGAGCGGAAAGTGCGCTGTGCATCCCTCTAAATCCTGGCCGCTAACGGCTGCCTTTTCCTGAGTGCTCGTGGCCCGGCAACACCAGGCGCGGCACTCGTTGTTCTTCGCGATCGTAACTGCAGTCTTTACAGCGGACTAGCCCAAGCATATCGCGTGGGTCTTGCGCTAATCAATGCAATATTCATCCCGATGCTGCGGGCCGTCAGTTGCTCCGATGCTAAATAAAAAGTTTAGATAAAACATAATATTGTGCTGGATTCATTACAAAGCAGATAATGGTGGTGGGATTGGGCCGCACCTTAAGGTATGCGCGGGCGCCGCTGATATCATGGGTCGCTGAGGGAGTAGGGGCGGGAACGGAAATGGTCGAGACCTGGCGCGGCATATATCCGATCACCAGCTTCGTGCTCGAGGCCTTAGGGCGCAAGCGCGATTCGGGGGGTGCATCGGCCCTGTCTCCGGAAGAGCGGACGCTTCTCACCGCGGTGGAGTTCTGGGCGGCTGCCGCGCACGGCACCTTGCAGCAGCATCTGGGCCCGCGCATCGGTGAGAGTTTGGCCGCGGCGCAACAGGCCTTCAGCGCCCTGGGCGCGATCCGGGTAGTGAGCCTGCTGAGGGTCGCTACTGAAGAGCTCAACGACCAATCGTTCAGGCAGTCGGAGGAGGCGGTCATCGAGCAGCTCGACGAGCGGCTCTCGCGCACCGATGACAACATTGACGATCTGATCGCGCGCTACGCAGGACTGATCGACCAGTCAACTGGCAACGCCGCGGCGCAATGACCTCCATGACCGGTAACGACCGGGTGCCGGCGCGCCGCGTCGACACCGCCGGAAAGGTGCACGTCGACCTGCGCGCCATCGTGGCCCTCGCCCTGCCGCTGATGGCCAACAGCGCCGTGCAGCTGGTGCTCAATCTCACCGACGTATGGTTCATCGGCCGCATCTCCACCCAGGCGATGGCCGCGGTCAGCGCCGTGCACTGGCTGGCGTTCGTAGTGCTGCTGGTGCTGTCCGGCGTCGGCATGGCCGTGCAGACGGTCGTCGCCCAGGCGCACGGCGCAAGGCGCCAGGCGCGCGGCGCCCAGGCGGTGTGGATTGCACTGTGGGGGCTGCTGCTCTCGATACCGCTATTTCTGGGTGTAGGGCTTTCGATCCGTTGGATGCTCTCACCCTTTGAGCTGCCCCCCGAGATCGTGGATCTGGCCGCGGCATTCTGGCTGCCGCGCGTGGGCGGCTCCTGTTTTGGTGCGGGGGTGTGGGCACTCCTGGGATTCTTCAACGGCATCGGCCGCCCGCGCGTGACCTTGCTCGTGACGGTGGTGATGGCTGTGACCAACGCCATCTTCAATGAGATCTTGATTTTCCATCTTCACCTGGGCGTGGCCGGATCGGGACTGGCGACCATGGTCGCGCAAGCCTGTGGCCTGGCCATCGCGGTGGCCGCCTTCCTGCGTGGGCATTATCGGCACGGCTACAGGACCCACCTGACCTGGACGCCCCACCTGCGGCGCATTTGGGCCCAGTGGCGCATCGGCTTTCCGATGGGCCTGCTGATGGCGGCCGACCTCATCGGCTTCTCTGTGTTTCAGCTCATGCAGGTCAAGCTCGGCGAAGTCGAAGGGGCCGCCTCGCAGATCATCATGGTCGTAACCGCAATCGCTTATCTACCCGGGGTGGGCATCGCGCTGGCCGGCACTACGCTGGTGGGTCAGTCGATCGGCGCGGGCGATCGTGACTGGGCCTATGTGCTGGGCAACCGGGTCATCCTGCTTGCCTCCATCTACATGGGCGCTGTGGGCGTGCTGCTGGCAGCCTGCGGACCGTGGTTGCTGCCTTTCTTCATGGCTGCGCCCGGGGCGAGTTCGGCCGCGGTCGTGGCGCTCGGCGCCAAGCTGCTCTGGATCGCAGCGGCCTACCAATTTTTCGACGGCCTGAATCTCTCAAGTGGCCTGTGCCTGCGCGGCGCGGGCGATGCCAAGATTCCTGCCACCATGGTGATCGCTATTTCTTGGTTGTTATTCGTGCCCCTGGCGCACATGCTGACTTTCGCGCCCGGGCAGGGCTGGGTGTACTTTCTGCCGCAATGGGGCTTAGGTGCCATCGGCGGCTGGATCAGCGTGGTGGTCTACTCGATGGTGGTGGGAGTGGCGCTGCTCGCGCGCTGGCGCTCGCGTGCGTGGCAGCAGCTTAAGATATAGCGACGATGCAGATCGCGATCTTCACGACCGGCGGCACGATCGACAAGGTGTACTTCGACGCCAAGGGCAACTACCACGTCGGTGCGCCGATGGTGCGCGAGCTGCTGGTGCACGCGCGACTCGGCGAGATCCCGGAGATCACCGAGTTGCTGCGCAAGGACAGCCTGGAGATGACCGATGCGGATCGCCAGGCGATTCGCGAGGCCGTCATAGCCTGCCCGGCATCGCGCATTCTCATCACCCACGGGACTGACACGATGGTGGCCACGGCCCAGGCCCTGGGCGGGATTGCGGACAAGACCATCGTGCTCACTGGGGCGCTGCAGCCCGGGCGCTTCGCCGACAGCGACGCCGCCTTCAACCTCGGGCTGGCCTTCGGTGCGGTCCAATTATGTTCAGCGGGCGTCTACGTGGTCGCCAACGGCACGGTTTTCCCGGCCGGCAAGGTCAAAAAGAACCTGGAATTGAACCGTTTCGAGCCGCTTTAGCACGATTCGTGCGGGCCTTAGCTTGCTGTGTTGCGAACTGGCGACCCCGGTCACAGACCGTACACGCTGCGTCGCGCTAGTTTCCTAACCTTATGTCCCTCACGCTGCCGTCCCTGACGCACAAAACCCCGCGCCCGCCGATGCAGGCGAGCACCTGTGGCCAGCGCATCGTGGCAGCGCTGCCGTTGTTGTGGGCCAAGTGGGTGTCGCTGCACGATGCGGCCGGCAACATTTACTGGCACCAGGGCGAGGTGCTGGGGCCGGCCGAGCGCGAAGCCATGCGCGTGGCGCTGGAGAGCTTCGTGGGCGGCGGCGCGCCGGCGCGCGTGAATCATCCGCTGCAGCGTGATCGCACCGCGGTGCTGCTGCGCGCCGAGGACGACACCAATGCATTCGTGGGATTCGTGATGCTGGTGGTCGATGACCGCTGGCTACGCGGCAAGGGCACAGCGGCGCCCGACCTGCCCATACCGGTCGTGAGAGCAGTGCGCGAGTGGGGCACCACTTTGAGTTCTGGGGCGCAGGGCGCCATCGCCGGAACGCTGGCCTCCACCATGGACATGAATCCGCCGCAGGTGGCGGCCCTCCTTGAAGCCAGCCCGCGCGTGGACAACGCCGAGGCCGATCGCTTCCTGGAGAAACTCCAGGCCTTCGACATGGAGCTGTACGCGCAGCACCTCACGCCGATTCAAAGCGGCATCCGGATCCGCCGCTACGAAGTGCTGATGCGCGCTGCAGGCCCCATGGCCTCCGCCAAGGCTCCACAGGAACTCATCGATGGAGCGCAGGCGCTGGGCCTGGGCTCGGCGCTCGACCGGCGCGTGGTCGGCGAATTGCTGGTGTGGCTGGCGCAGCGCGCCGAGATCTGGAATGGCGAGCCCGCGCAGTTTTCGGTCAACCTCACCACCGGATCAATCAAGGACAGCAACTTCCTACACTTCGTGAAGGTGTGCCTGGAAAAGGCGAACCTGCCGCGCGGCCTTCTGGCCTTCGAAGTACCCCACGACTTTTGCCGGCGCGAGGCGCAGTATTTCGCACAGCTCGCCGCACAAATGGATCAGGCCGGCGCCGGAGTGGTCATCGACAATTTTTTACTGAGCGATATGGGCATCGACCTGCTGCTGAACGGTGGTGTGCGGCTGGTCAAGCTCGATCCGGAGCTGACCCGTGGACTGGTGGAGGACCGCGGCCGCCAGGCGCGCGTGTGCGCGATCGCCCAGGCGGCGCGCATCGCCGGCGTGCACGTGGTGGCCAAGCACGTGGACTGCGAACAATCTCAAGCGCTGCTGCAGGCGCTGGGCGTCGATTTCATGCAGGGCTACTGCTCCAGTGCGCCCACCTCGCTCGAGGAAATTGCCAGCGAGCTTGACCAGCGCCGTATCGTCGATCCGCTGTTCGGTGAGGATCCTGCCGAAGCGTTGCCGCAATTAGCCGCCACCGGTTGATTGCGGGCATGGCGGCGGTAAACGAGGGACTTTCCGGGACGACCGAGCGGCGCACCGCAGGTGAGCGCCGCTCGCAGACCGTACGCGCGCTGGTCGCCGGTGGCTGGCACGCTCGCCGGCGAAATCCCCGGCGCGACGAACCGGCGCGAATCGGCTCGATCGACTGGCACGCCTCGCGCTGGTTTGCGGCCGCCTTCATCGTGCTGCTGCTGTCCATGGCCGACACGCTGATGACTCTGGTACTGATCCAGCATGGCGCGGTCGAGATCAATCCGATCATGCAGCCCTTTGTGATTGGCAACGGGCCCACCTTCGCGTTCCTCAAGCTCGCCCTGACCGCTTCGGCGGTCACCATACTGGTGGTGCTCACGCGCGTGCCGACCTTCGGCCGCCTTCTGGCCGGACCCATCCTGATGGGGGCGGCGTTCATTTATGTAGTGCTGATCGGCTACGAAATGTGGCTGCTCGATCGGCTGATCGGCTAGTTCTCTTACCCGCACGGATCGCGTAAGGCCGCCCGCTCGTCAGCGAACGCGCTGCGGCGCAACCTCCCAGGTCCCTTATCCCCCTTGCCCCGGCGGGACGTGCCCGCAATGGGCCTTCCCGCGCCCGCTGATTGAATTCCCCGGCCGCCCGGGTTGCCCATACCGTTTGGAACCCGTTCAGCCATAATTCAGGACATACACAAGATACTGACCGGCTATGAGGGCCCTGAACGATGGATTTGCGGCGGCTTCTGCCCGTGCTGGCGAGCGTCCTTGTTGGCGGGTGTATCCACGTCAAGATCGACGAGTCGCGCGATGTCGCGGCCAGAATCGACCTGAACGAGGGCGTCGTGCTGCTGGCCAAGCCGGAGCTGCGGGGCGTGGGCTCCGAAAGCGGATTCCTGGACTGCCTTGAAAAACAACTCCTGGGGCATAACGTCGAGAAGCTGGACCAGCCGTTCCAGCCGGTGGCTATTGCGGGCAAGCATTTCAAGGTGGTGCCGCACCAGGCGTTCATGGACAGCCTGTATCCGTGGCTCGAACCCAGCACGGCCCCGGCCGATGTGGAGTTCGCGCGCGTGTTGCTGGCTAGGCCGGGTGTGCGGGAACGCATCGCCGCGGCTCAGGTCAGATACGTGGTGTCCATCGAGGGCGGGACCGCCGTGACGGATAAGAGCGGGTCGCTGGCCTGCGCCGCGGGGCCCGGGGGCGGGGGATGCTTCGGCATTGCATTCTGGAAAAAGTCTTCCGACTACCAGGCCAAGATTTGGGATTTGGAGCGTGGCGTGGTTCTGGGCAATATTGGCACCGAGGCCAGCGGCCACTCCGTGATCGTTGGCGCCATTGTTCCGCTGCCCTTCGTAGCGCCCGTGCAGCATACGGCCTGCACGCGCATGGCATCGGAGTTGGACCATTTTCTGACGGGTGGTGACCTTGAAGCCAATGGATCCTGAAGCAATGAGTGCGCTCGCAGCTGTGCACCGCAAAGTGTTCGCGGCACGGCCGCTCTCTTTGGGAATTGCAAGCTGTGCTTGCATGGTTGCGGTGGTTTTGACCGGCTGTGCCAACAGTCCATCGACCTCGTCCTCCACGCCATCGCCCACAAGCCCCAGCGCGAGTTCAAGCTCCAGCTCGAGTTCGAGCTCAAGCTCTCGGCAAAGCCCGAGTTCCAGCTCCAGTCAAAGCTCAAGCAATTCTCCGAGCACGAGTCAGAGTCAGGGTCAGAGTCAGGGCCAGAGCCAGAGTCAGGGCCAAAGTCAGGGGCAGAGCCAGAGTCAGGGGCAAAGCCAGAGTCAAGGACAGAGCCAGAGCCAAGGCTCGAGCGGCAGCCCTTCGTCCGGTGGTTCCTCTTCCGCCGGGAGTTCATCGGGTGGGCAGTCTGCAGATAGCAGCGGCGGGGGCATGGCCGGAGGCGGCGCGGATGCGCAGGCCTCCGGTGGCATGCCTGGCAGCCAAGGTTCCGAGGGCGCTGGTACATCAGCCAGCGGTGGATCCTCTTCGGCAAATTCTGGCGGTGCGCAGTCTACCGGTGGTGCCAACGCTGGCGGTACTCCCGGCGGTGCCGCGGACGCGCAATCCTCCGGCGGGATGCAAGGCGGCTCGGGCTCCACAGGTTCTGCGGCCGCTCCCGGCGCATCCGGTGGGGCGTCGTCAAACGGCTCTGCAGCTGGGAACAACGGTACATCGGGTGGAACTTCGGCGGCGGGTGGCTCGCCCACTGGGGCCGGGGCGTCGGGCGCGGCGGGTGGTGCCCCGACGGGCGCGGGAACCGCGGCAACGGCTGGCACTGGCGCGAGTGCCGGTGGTGGGTCTCCGACAGGAACGGGCAGCACGCAAGGCGCAGCTGCGGGCTCTGCACCGGCAGGCGGTGGGTCGGCGGGAGCTGGCCGCAACAATGCAGGCGGAGGAGCTTCCGGAGCCGCGGGTTCGGCAGGCAACGGTGCCGGAGGTAGCTCTGGCGGCGGCAATGCTGGCGAGGCGAGTGCCAAGGCTGGGGCTGGCACCGGTTCGGCCGGCGGAGCTGCAGCGGGAGCGGGTGGGGCCGGAGCGGGAGGTGGCGACGGCGCCGTCACAACTGAGGAGCAGCGGGCCGCGATCAATCGCAGGATGGACGACACACTGCTGGTATTTGACCGCAACATTCGCACCGCCCAGGAGGGCATAAATAGAGAGCGGGATGCGGCGGCTGCCGATGCCGCCTCCGGGGCGGGAGCGGGCGAAGGCGGGAACCAAGGCGGCGGCGGATCCGGTGGCGGATCAGGCGGTGGCTCCGGCGGGGGCAAGGCCGGCTCGGGCTCGAGCGGTGGCAGCAACGGCAATTCGGGAGGCGGACCCGCGAACGGCGGTGCGTCCGGCGGTGCAATGGCCGGTGGTGGAGGCTCCAGTGCAGGCGGAACGGGCCACGGCAGCGCCGGAGGCAGCGCGGGTGCAACCGGCGGCGGTAATGGACCGTCACGGGTGCCGACTGATGTCGGTGACGGCAACGACGATGACGTCGTCGCACGCCAGCTGCGCGAAGCGGCCATGAAGGAGAAGGATCCGCAGCTGCAGGCGAAGCTCTGGCAGGAATATCGCGACTACAAGAAGGGAGCGCCGTGAACTTGAGCTTAAAAAGCCTCAGTGCGCTGGCCTTCCTGTGCGTGCTGGTGTCGGGCTGCGTGACCAGCGAGACGCGGCCACAACCCTTATCGACGGCGCACAAGAGCGCGGCCGAGGTGGCCGAGCCATTGCTCCTTGATGTGGGCGTGGGCATTTTTGATCCGCACGTACCGGCGACTGAAAAGGAACAGAAGGAGCAGCGCATCGATCCGGACGTGCGCGCCGCCGAAGCGCGTTACATGCCGATGCTGCTGGCCAAGACGATGCAGGGAACCGGCTACTGGGGCCAGGTGCGCGTCGTGCCGCACGGCCTCACCGCATTCGATCTGAACGTCGCCGGCACGATCCTCAAATCCGACGGCCAGAGCTTGCAGCTCTCAATAGTCGCGACCGATGCGACCGGCCACGTATGGTTATCGAAGGAATACACAGGCGAACCGGACACGCGCGCCTACAAATCCGGCGCCACCACGGCGCGCGATCCGTTCCAGAATCTGTACGTGCTGATCGCCGATGACCTGATGGCGGTGCGCGCGAAGCTCAAACCGGCCGACTTCGAGAGAATCCGCAACGTGGCGCTGCTGCGCTTTGACACGGAACTCGCTCCCTACGCCTACCAGGGCTACCTGCAAAAGCAACGCGACGGCACCTACAAGATACTGCGACTGCCGGCCGAGGACAGTCCGTTATCCGAGCGCCTCGAGCAAGTGCGCGAGCGCGACTACGCCTTGTTGGATACGGTCGATGACCAGTACGAGGTCTCGGCCGAGAAGATCAGCGATTCCTACCTCAACTGGCGCCGGAGCAGTTATTCGGAACTCGAGCAGGAACAGGACCTCAAGCACAGCGCGCATATGCGCATGCTGCTCGGCGCGGTGGGCGTTCTGGGCGGCATTGCGGCCGCGACCAGTTCCCACAGCTCCGACGCTGCGCAGGTGGCGGGCGCGGTGGGCCTGTACGCCGGCATCGAGGCGTTCAAGAGCGGCATGGGCCAGGCCTCGGAAGCCAAGGCGCACTCGGAGGCCATCAAGCAGCAGACCGAGTCCTTCAGCGCCGAAGTGGCGCCCATCAATCTGGACCTCGAAGGCAAGGTGGTGGAACTGCGCGGCTCCGGCGAGCAGCAATTCCTCGAATGGCGCCGGCTGCTCAAGGAGCTGTACCAGAATGAAACCGGACTGGACAATCCGGTAGCAGGAAACGCGCCCGTCAAGCCTTGAGCGCGCACGCCTTTAATCAATGCTCAAGACCGGACTGGAGATTGCCGATCGCTATACGCTTACCCGCAGACTCGGCGGATCGGAGCAGGTCCAGGTCTGGGAAGCGGCTGATCGACGCACCGACGCACGCGTCGTACTGAAGCTGCAACCGCGCGGTACGACCAGCCCGGGTCTGGAGGCGGAATACAGCGCGCGCGCCGCACTGGATCATCCGGCCATCATGCGGCCGCTTGAGCTAGTCAACAGCCCTGAGTACATCGGCATCGTGATGCCTCTCGCACCGGGGGGTGACTTAGGATCGCTGCGCGGTCGCTCCCTGGGGATGTATCTTGCGCACCTGCGCTCGGTGGCACAGGCGCTTGCCTATCTGCACGCGCGCGCTTTGGTGTTTGGCGACCTGAAGGCCTCTAATGTTCTTATTGACGCCGGCGGGCGGGCGCAGCTCGCGGATTTTGGAAATCTCACGCCGGCCGGAGCCGGGCGCGGCGCGAACCTGCCGCTCTCGCCGTATTCCGCCGGCCCGCAGCAGCGCGCCGCGCAGCCGGCGCAGCCGAGTGATGACATCTACAGTTTTGGTGCGCTGCTGTGCGAGATGCTCTCGGGCCAGCCGCCGAACTATGGATCGGCCGATGCTGGCGCGAGCGAGCTGCCCGCCAACTGGCGTCCGGTGGGGCCGGCGCCGCAACGGCTCATCGAACTGATGCAGCGGTGCCTTAAGAGCAAAGCGTCGGACCGGCCAGCCTCGATGCAGGAAATCGACAACGAGCTTGCGACGATCAGCGCGGACGCCGTAAGCGGGACTGCCATCCCGCATGCGGCTCCTGCGCTGGCTCCGCCTAAGAGCGCGGCCGAAGTGCTGCGCCCCACCTGGAAGCGCTCAGCCCCCGTGGCGCTCCCCGATCCCAAGCAACTCCAGCGCCAGGGGTTCCGCTCCGGAGTCGTGGTCGCCGTGATCGCAGCTTTAGGCCTGGTCGCAATCGCCTTGTTCGTGGTGCCCATTCACCGCCCGGCAACGCCAGTTGTGCCGGCGGCCGCGGTTCCGGCAGCGGCGAGTGAAGCTGCCAAGGCGGACAGCGAGAGCAAGCCGGTTGACCTGCAGGCGCTGGCGGAACTGAAGTCGACGGCGGATGAGCAGCGCGCGAGCATCGCCGAGCGCTTGGCCAACCTCAAGAAGGCCGGCGCGGAATCCTGGGCCGCCGCTGGCACGGCGGCCGCCGTTACCGCGCTGGCCGCCGCCGATAACTTGATGCAACAGCACGACTATGCCGCCGCGCAAACCCGCTTGAGCGCTCTGGCGCATGATCTGACGCTGCTGGAAGCGCAGCGCGCACCGGCCTACAAGTCGCTCATGCAGCAGGGCGAAGCCGGTCTGCAGCAAGGAGATGCCAAGGCGGCCACCACGGCCTTCAATCAGGCGCTCGTGATCAGGCCGGGCGATGCCAGCGCGCAGCGCGGCGCCAAGCGCGCGGCCTCACTCGATGCCGTGTTCGCGCAGAACACCGCGGCGAGGCAACTCGAACAGCAAGGCCGGATCGCGGAAGCGGCCGCCGCCTACCGCAAGACACTTTCCCTGGACCCGTACGATCCGCAGGCGCAATCCGGGCTCGCGCGCACCGGCGCGCAAGTGCAGGCCGATCAGTTTGGCCGCGCGATGTCGAGAGCCTACGCCGCGATCGCATCACAGCAGGAAGCCGCGGCGCGCGCGGCGATCGAGGAAGCGCGGCGCATCCGGCCCAATGATCCGGAGATCGCGCGCGCGACGGCGCAGCTCGCCGCGATGAGCTCGGCTACGCAGCTCACCGCCGCGCTCGCTCGCGCGCATGCCGCGGAATCTACCGAACAGTGGCAGGAAGCCGCCTCGCAGTACCAGCGCGCGCTGTCCTTGGACTCCACGCTGGTGGATGCGCGTCGGGCCATGCAGGTGGCGAGCGATCGCGCCCGGCTAAACGCTGATCTCGAGCAGGTCATCTCCCATCCCGAACGCACCTACAGCCAGGCAGTGTATGTCGCCGCACGCGCGAGCTTGGATCAGGCGAAGTCCATCGCCTCGCCGGGTCCCGTGCTTTCGCGCCAGATCGGACAGGTCAGCTCCGTGCTCGATCAGGCCAGCACCCCGGTCAGTGTGACGCTGCGTTCGGACAATCTCACCGCCGTCACGGTCTACCGTGTGGGCGAACTGGGGAATTTCACCGAGCGCGCGCTGCAGCTCAAGCCCGGTCGTTACGTGGTTGTGGGTACTCGATCAGGCTATCGCGACGTGCGGCGCGAGCTGAACGTTGCGCCGGGCGCCGCCCCTGCGGTGCTTAGCATTCAGTGCGTGGACCCGATATGAGTACGGTGCTGCTGATCACCGATTCGCTGGGCCAACGCCGCGTCGAGCGCGACGATTTCCCGCTTGCCCTCGGTGGACCAGGCTGTGCGGTGGTGGTCGATTCGAGTGCCACCGCGCCGCTGGCCTGGATGGGATTGAATGAGGATGCGCTATTCGTGCAGTCAGCCAGCGGCGGCAACCTGCTGCACAACGGCGCACCGCTCCATGGGTCCGTCTGGCTCAACGCCGGGGACGTGCTCACCGCAGGCCCGGTGGTCTTGCGACTGAGCAACCGGGACGGCGAGCGCTGCCTTGATGTCCAGGACGGCGGCACGGGCAACATAACCGCACCGCCCGTGCTTGACCGCGAGGCGCTGGTTTCGGGCACCACGGAAGGGGCGATGGAGCCCGTGGTCAGCCTCAAGTATCAAAGTGCGAGGGCCACGGCGCCGGCTGCGCAGGAGTTCAACTGGCGCCGGGTTCTCATCGTCGGTGGCGGATTCCTGGTGGTGCTGGTGATGTGGTTTCTGGCCACCGGGGTCGCCGTGCAACTGAAGGTGCTGCCGGCCCAGGCCCGGATGAACGTGTCCGGTGGCTGGCTGACCCCGCGCTTCGGGCAGCAATTGTTTGTGCGTCCCGGACGCTACACGCTGCACGTGCAGTCGCCCGGCTACCAGGAGCAGAGCCAAACGTTTTCAGTCACCGGCAAGCCCGGCCAGGTGGTGGCGGTCGAACTTAAGAAACTTGCCGGTAAGGTGCGTGTCGAACTTCCGGCGGCCGGCACTCTGCAGGTTGATTCCGGCACGGCGCTTAAGGTGCCCGGAACGCTCGAGCTGGCGGCCGGCCGGCATGCTGTGGTGGTGGAAGTAAATGGCTACTTGCCGTATCGCGGCGAACTGCAGGTGCAAGGTGAAGGCAAGAGCCAGTCATTTTCGCCCGCTCTGGTGGCAAATTCCGCTCCGGTGTCGATCAGCTCGGTGCCCGGCAGCGCTCAGGTGCTAATCGATGACAAACCCGTGGGCGCCACGCCCGTCACGGTCAGGCTTGCTGCCACCACGCATCGGCTCGAACTGCGACTTGCCGGCTACAAGCCCTGGACGATGGATCTGCTCGTCAAGATCGGTGAGCCGCAAACGATCGGCCCGGTACAACTCGGTTTGCCCGACGGCTCGCTGATGGTGCGCAGCAACCCTTCAGGTGCTCGCGTTATGGCCGGCGGCGTGTACCGCGGCGAGACTCCGCTGCACCTGGGCCTGCGGCCCGATGTAGCCACGGCGCTTTCGCTGGCTCTGCCCGGATACGAGGACGCCTCGCGGACTGTCAAGCTGCACTCGGGTGCCAAGGAAGAAGTCTCGGTAGACCTCACGCCGATCCTTGGTAAGGTCGCCATCCATGTGACGCCGGCCGATGCTGAGATCTGGGTCGATGGCGCAAGCCGCGGCCGGGGCAGTCAGACGCTCTCACTTACCGCCGTGCCGCACCAGATCGAAGTGCGCAAGAGCGGGCTGTTAAGCTCCAGCAGCACGATCACTCCAAGGCCCGGGCTCGAGCAGGCCGTGGAAGTGACGCTGCTGACTGAAGCGCAGCAAAAGGCGGCGCGCACGCCGCAGACCATACGCGCACACGGCTCGATCGAGTTGCGCCTGATTCCCCTCGGGCGTTACACCATGGGCAGCACGCGCCGCGAACCTGGCCGTCGCGCGAACGAGGCTCAGCGACCCGTGGAGCTGCGCCGGCCGTTCTATCTGGGAACGCGCGAGATCACTAATGCGCAATTTCGCGCATTTCATCCGGAACACAAATCCGGGGTGTTCGGTGGCGTGTCACTCAACCTCGACAACCAGCCCGTGGTCCAGGTGAGCTGGCAGGACGCCGCCGCCTACTGCAACTGGCTCTCGCAACAGGATGGGCTGCCGCCGGCATACCGCCAGGAGGGCGGGGAGCTCGTGCCGGTTTCGCCCATGACCACCGGCTACCGGTTGCCGAGCGAAGCCGAATGGGAGTGGGCCGCGCGCGGTGGTTCGGCACAGCACCGCTACCCCTGGGGAGACGCACTGCCGGTGGCCGCCAACTCAGGAAATTATGCCGATGCCAGTGCGCGCACGCCGTTGTCGGATGTGATAGCCGATTATGACGACGGCTTTCTGGCCTCCGCGCCGGTGGGCAGTTTTGCCGCTTCGTCTTTGGGTCTGTACGATCTGGGCGGCAACGTGAGTGAGTGGACGACCGATCTATACGCCACTTCTTATAGCGCGGATGCGCTCGCTGTTGATCCGCTGAACTCTGCGGCCGGCAATCAACACGCGATCCGCGGCTCCAGCTGGCGCAGCGCGGACAGTGCGGAGCTTCGGGTCGCGGCGCGCTCGGCCGGCGCCGCGCCTCGCGACGATCTGGGATTTCGCATCGCTCGTTACGCGGAGTAGCACATGAGAACTGTAAAGCTGTGCATGGTGGTGTTGCTTCTGGCCGCAGGCCTCGGTGAGGTCGCGGCCGACCCCCCGCCGCCCGTCGCAAAGCCCGCACCCACTCCGGCTCCGGCCGCAGGATCAGCTTCCGGCACGGCCCCGACACCTGCGCCCTCGACACCCAGTCCTGGCACAGCGAGCCAGCCGGCCAACGTGCCCGATCGCATCGAGCCGACCGAAAAGGTGCACGCGGATTCCGAAATCTCCTTCCCGGTCGACATCT
>Ga0157379_10003286_pt1 | contig 13687 bp, 11 predicted proteins | sample S25metaG_FD_121802 | JGI IMG/M metagenome (GOLD analysis project Ga0157379, IMG submission 121802) | Switchgrass rhizosphere microbial communities from Kellogg Biological Station, Michigan, USA - S2-5 metaG | ecosystem: Host-associated > Plants > Roots > Rhizosphere > Soil | place: USA... | reverse complement strand
CCGGTCTTCGAGCGGCTGCGCGCCTGGCGCGGGGCGACCGCGAAGGAGCAGGGCGTCCCGGCCTACGTGATCTTCCACGACGCGACGCTGCGGGCGATCGCCACACTGCGCCCCGCGTCGCTCGCGGCCCTCGGCACGGTCAACGGGGTGGGCGAGGCGAAGCTGGCGAAGTACGGGCAGGGTGTGCTCGAGGCGGTGGGCGACGGTGCTCCGGCCGACGCGCCGGTCGAGGAGGAGTGGCCGCTCGAGGAGCCCCCGGAGCCGGACTACCCGGATGCGGACCCCTGGGGTTAGCGCCTTTCAAGATCGCACGTTTCGTGCCGTGAGCGTTGCTTGATCGCGGTTTCCGTGCGCTGACCGTGGCCGCGACCACGGCCAGCGCACGGAAGTAGTGATCACCGAGCTCACGTGTGGAACCGGTGCGCCTCGTCGATCACCGTCACCAGCTGCCCCACAGCCCCCTCGAACATCTCCTTACCGTGCTCGGCGGACGCCCCGGTGGGATCGCCGACGTGCCCGTCCGGCCCGAAGTCCTCCGCGAGCCAACCGAAGGACACCGGTTTGCCGAAACCGATCAGTGAGAACTCCCGCAGTCCCTCCGGGACCCGGCGCACCGCGAGGTCCATGTGCACCAGGTCCGGCCGCAGGTGCAGCATCAGCGACGTCTCGCCGTGCCCCCCGTGGATCCCCATGCCGAACTCCGACTCGGCCGATCCCCGCCCGCCCTGGTCCACCGGGACCGACAGGTGCGCGAAGAACGTCCGCAGCCCGAACTCCCGCCGCAGCTGACGGCACGCCACCTGCCCCAGCGCCGAGTTCCCGCCGTGTCCGTTGACGAACAGCAACCGAGTGATCCCGGAGGTGGCCAGCGACCGACCGAGATCGACGAGCGTGCGCATCAGCGTGTCCCAGGACAGCCAGAGCGACCCGGGGAAGGCGTGGTGCTCGTCCGACTTCGTGTAGGCCAGGCCCGGCAGCAGCACACACGGCACCGTCGACGCCGCCACCGCGGCCTCGGCCGCCGACGTCGCCGTGACGTGGTCCGTGGACACCGGCAGGTGCGGCCCGTGCTGCTCGATCGCCCCCAGCGGCAGGACGGCGACGGTGTCCGCGGGCAGGGCCGCCACCTGCGGGCCCGTGAGCTCGGTGAACCTCCTCATCGGACCACCCCGATGTTCACCCGCGAGTCCACCGGCGGCGCGACGACCAGCTTCCCCGGGTTGAGCAGCCCCTTCGGGTCCGTGCGCCGTGCCGTCTCGACGGCCAGCGCCACGTTCCGGTCCACATACCATTGGTGCGGCGAGTGCACCCCGACCCCGATCTCCTCGAGCCGCCGCATCCCGGCCAGCAGATCCTCCTCACCGGTGTACTCGGCGACGATCATCGCGCCCGGCCCGTTCTGGAACAGCTCCAGGTGCAGGTGCACCGGCCCCGGATAACAGTCCCGCACGGCATCGGGGCTGTCCCACAACGGGCGCCCGCTGGACTCGACGTGGAACAGCCGGGGCGCGTCCGCGGGCAGCGACTGCTGCAGGAAGTAGACCGGATGGTTGTACGACATGCCCGAGAGGACGTCCGTCTCGGCGTAGTCCGCCACCGTCCGGACGACGTCTCCCCCGGCTGCCACGATCCGCGCCTGGACCTCGGCGACGGTGGAGGCCTCGACGATCACCCGCAGGCTCCATCGCGCCGGGTCGAGCTCCACCGGCAACGTCGGGACGAGTGCGGGCTCGTCCCCCGAGGCCAGCCGCGGGAGCACCGGCAGGGTGGTCAGCGTGCGATGGACCCCGACCAGGTCCGCGTAGGAGCCGAACGCGCCGTAGACCGCGACCCACTCCCGCGCCGGGTCGGTGCGGATCTCCACCTCGACGATCACCCCGGTGACCCCGTACGCATGGATGTACGGGTCGAGGTCGGCACCGGAGACGGTGAAGGTCGACCCGCTGCCGTCCATCGGCGCGATCCGGGCGGACCCGACGAACCCGTCCGACGTGGTGCGGTGCTCGATCGTCCCGGTCCCCGCTGACCCACCGCCGACGAAGCCGCCGACGGTGGATCCCTTGGTGGACGGGAAGATCCAGACGTCCCGCCCGGCCGCTCGGGCCGCGGCGTCGATCGCGGTGAGCTTGGCGCCCGCCCCGGCCCGCACGGTCTCACCGGCGACCTCGACCGAGTCCAGGCCGCGCAGGTCCAGCACGATCCCGCCGTCGAACGGGGTTGCCTGGCCGTAGTTCCCGGTGCCCGCCCCGCGCGGCGTGACGGGCACGTCGTGCCGGTAGGCCACCGCGAGGACGGCCGCGACCTGCTCCGGGGCGGTCGGGCGCACCACCAGGTCGGCGAGGTACCGACCCGGCGGCAGCTTGTCCTGCAGCACCGGGGACATCCGCGACCAGTCCGAGGACACCTTGAGCCGCGCGTCTCGGTCCGCGGAGACCCCGACGCCGAGGTCCACCAGCTCCGAGATCAGCGTCACGAGGTACCCTTTTTGATCGACTTGTCGATGAAGTCGTTGGTGTAGAGCGACTCCGGGGTCGGTGCGGGCCCGGACAGCGAGCCCTTCGCCTGCAGGATCGGCACGAACGTGGACACGATCTCCTGCATGCGGGCCGGGTCGAAGGCCCCGAACACGCCCGACGCCGGGTCGTTCTTCACGAAGCCCTGCTCGACCTGGGCCTTGGCGGAGAAGTCCGCGACGCCCTTGGAGTACGTCCAGCCTGTCTGGTACTGCTGGACCAGCTTGACGATGAGGTCGTTCGTCGGGCCCGGGTCGGCCAGGTAGTCCAGCTGGGCCTTCTGCATGATCGGGACGAGCTTCTGCAGGCAGCCGCGCAGCCCGTCCAGCTTGTCGGCGCGCACGGCGAGCGGTTCGGGGTAGATCGAGTAGCCGTAGTCCGCGACCTTCTGGAACGCGATCGGCTTGTGCCACTCCGCGATCTCGTTCTGGTAGATGTACGGCTCGGCGGTGGCGAATCCCTGCTGCAGGATCTTCGGGTCCGCCACGAACCGCGCGGGCGTGCCCTCGTACGAGGTGTCCGACTGGGCGGCGGTCATCGCCCCCTTGGCGGTGAGCAGCGCGGGCAGCACGTCCCCGGAGGTGACGACGGGCGCGCCGCCCGAGGCCGCCTGCTGGATCGTGGTGGCGCCCGGGTGGCTGGCCGGGTCCCACATGATGATCTGCGGTGACACGGTGAGCTGGGAGGTCACCGCGACGGCCTTCTGGTTGCCCTTGGCGGTCAGCGCGGCGTCGGTGCTGACCGCGCCGAGGGTGATCGTGTCGTCCAGCGCCATCAGGGCCGGGACCGGCTGGAACCCGACGTTCGGGCCGCCGGGCCGCACCTCGACGTCCACCCCGGTGTCCACGCCCTGGGCGACCAGCGAGCCCTTCACCTTCTTGGCGGCGGCGTCGATCGTGTAGTCCGGGCCGACCACGGAGTACATCGCGCCGTGCTCGGCCTCCGGCTGCCAGTCCTGCTGGAACACGACGGTCGCGGGGCAGCCCGCGGCCTTCAGGTCCAGCGGCCCACCGGCCGGGGCCGCGGGGGCGGACGCCGCGGCGGAGGTGCTCTCGCCGCCCCCGCCACAGGCGGCGAGGACGAACGCGGCGGCCACCGCCGCCGCGACCAGCCCGGTCCTACGGTGCATTGCTCCTCCAGGAGGGGTCATCGGGTGTGCCCGCCGTACCAGCGGCCGACCACGGCCTTGTCCAGTGCGGCGAAGATCGAGAACACGACCACCCCGAACAGTGCGGTCAGGGTGACGGCGGTGAGCAGCGCCTCCATCTGCAGGCGCAGCGTGTAGGTGCGCAGCAGGCCGCCGATGCCCGGCGCGCCCTGCTGGAAGTAGAAGTCCGCGACGATCACGCCGATCACGCTCAGCCCCGAGGCGTTCCGCAGCCCGGTGAAGATCGACGGGACGGCCGCCGGGAACTGCAGCTTGACCAGCCGCTGCAGGCGGGAGGCCTTGTTCAGGGTGAACAGGTCGTGCGCAGCGGCGCTCGCGGACTGCAGCCCGAAGAGCGTGTTGGAGATCATCGGGAACAGCGCGATGATCACGCACACCACCATCCGCGCGGTGAACGCGTACCCGAGCCAGATGCCGATGAGCGGGACCAGCGCGAGGATCGGGATGGTCTGCAGGATCACCGCGTACGGGTAGAGGATCCGCTCCGCCCACCCGGACTGCGACATCACCACCGCGTACCCGATCCCGACGACGACGGCGATCGCCAGCCCGACGAGCGCGACCACCGCGCTGCGCCCCAAGGCCTGCAGCATCGGCCCCATCAGCTGGGCGTTGCCGAGCGCCGCGCCGTACGCCTCGTGCGGCGGCGGGAGCAGGAACCGTTGTCCCGCAGGCAGGACCAGGTAGGAGACGGCGTACCAGACCGCCGCGATCCCCCCGACCGCCGCGGAGACCGGCAGCGCGCGGCGCAGCCCCGCCCGCCACCAGACGCGCCCACCACCCCGTCGATCATGGTCGGATCGGGGCGAGTCGATCTCCGTGGGCCCCGATCGGCCCATGATCACGGGGGTCTCGGTGCTCATGAGTGCTCCCCCAGGGCCGCGGAGACGCGGCCGGTCAGCGCGGCGAACTCGGGTGCGTAGCGCAGCTCGGGTGGTCGCGGGTAGGCGAACGGCACCGGGATCTCGGCGACGATCCGCCCCGGTCGCCCGCTCATCACCAGCACCCGGGTGGACAGGTAGACCGCCTCGGACACGGAGTGCGTGATGAACAGCCCCGCGAACCGCTTCAGCTCGAACAGCTTCTGCAGCTCGGTCTGCATCTGCAGACGGGTGATCTCGTCCAACGCGCCGAACGGCTCGTCGAACAGGGCGAGCTGGGGGTCCGCGACGAGCGCCCGGGCCAGGGACACCCGCATCCGCATGCCGCCGGAGAGCCGGCGCGGATGCTGGGCCTCGAACCCGCTGAGCCCCACCAGGTCCAGGGCCTCCTGAGCGCGGCGCCGGCGCTCCTGGCGGGGCACCTTCCGCAGCTCCCCCACGAGCTCGACGTTCCGCAGCGCGCTGCGCCACTCCAGGAGCGTGGCGTCCTGGAAGACGTAGCTGGTGGACGCCGCCTCGACGCTGATCCGCCCCTCGGTGACCTGCTCCAGACCGGAGGCGAGCCGCAGCAGCGTCGACTTCCCGCAGCCGGATGGGCCGACGACGGTCACGAAGTCCCCGGGCCGCAGGGACAGGCTCACGTCCCGGACCGCGACGGTGCCGGTCTCGAACCGCTTGGTGACGCCGGCGAGCGCCAGCGTGCCGGGCAGGGTCGTGGTCACGCGGTCACCTCGATGCGTGCGGGAGTGCGGGCGAGGGGGAGGTCGAGTGCCTGGGCGGAGCGGGTGTCCGCGACGACCCGGCCGCCGGAGAGCACGATCCGGGCGTCCACGGCGCCCGCGAGTACGTCCCCCGGCTCGACGTCCGGGACCAGGACCAGGTCCGCCCGCTCCCCCGGCAGGATCCCGGCAGGCTCGACGCCGAGCACGGTGCGGGCCCCGCCGGTGACGGCGTGCAGGGCCTCCTCGGCGCGCAGGTGCCCGGCCGTCATGAGCAGGGACGTGGTCTCGAAGGGATCGGCCCGGCCTGCCGGGTTGAAGGGGTCCCGCAGGTTGTCCGCGCCTGCGGCGAGGGGGATGCCGGCGCGGAGGATCTCGCGCAGCGGGGCGAGCCCGCGCGGGACGCCGGGCAGCCCGCGTCCCTGCAGGTAGAGGTTGGTGATCGGCAGCGTCACGATCCCGATGCCCGCCTCCGCCGCGAGCTCGAGCACCGGGTCCAGGCGCTCCGGCGACAGCATGCCGAGCCGCACGCAGTGCGAGGCCGTGACCTGCGGCGCGAACCCGCGGGCCAGGACCTGCCGGGCCATCTCGACCAGGTCGAACGCCGTGTCCGGCACCTCCACGTCCGTCTGCTCGTCGGCGTGCAGGTCCACCGGGAGGCCGTGCCGCTCGGCCACGTCCAGCATCCGGGTGATCTCGTGGTGCGGGTCCGGGGCGAGGTGCGGGCAGCCGCCGATCACGTCCACCCCGCGCGCGACGGCCTCGGCGACCACCCCCTCGTCCGCCTCCGATCCGGCGAGCACGCAGACCTGCAGGTCCACGGTTCCGCGCAGGCGCTCCCGGAGCGCGATGAGCGCGTCCACCCCGCGGAACCGGTCCCCGTCCACGGGGACGTCGACGTGGCTGCGGATGACCGTGATCCCACGGGCGAGGTAGCGCTCGACGGCGGCGAGCGCGCGGACGCCGATGTCCGCGGCGTCGATCCCCGGGAGCATCGCGCGCCACTGCTGGATCGCCGCGGGCAGGTCGTTGCCCGCGCCCGGGTCGATCCGCGGGGCGGTGAGCGCCTTGTCCAGGTGGGCGTGGGGTTCGCAGGCGGCGGGCAGGACCCGCCATCCGCGGCCGTCGAGCGACAACCCCTCCACAGTGGAGGTACCGTCGACGACGTGACCCCCGGCCGTGAGCACGTCCCCCAGCGCCCCGCCGGGCAGCCGGACGCCGCGCAGGGCGCCCACCCGGACACCCGCCAACCGGGGCGCGTCGCCGGGTGCGCCCACCGCCGTGACTGCGCTCACCCGACCACCCCATACCACCCCGACCTGCGAAATATTGATGGAGTCGAACCTAGGCCGCCCGTGTTTCGTCTCCGTGACCCCGCTTTCCGGACGTGTGAAGGATGACCACCCCCCGTACCGCACGCGCCCGCTCCGCCGAGCGGGCCGCCGACGTGCGCCTCGGTCGGGCGATCCGCACGCGCCGCCGCGCCCTGGGCCTCACGCTCCTCCAGCTCGCCGCGGCCACCGAGCTCTCGCAGCCGTTCCTGTCCCAGCTCGAGCTGGGCCGCACCCGGCCCTCGATGCGCTCGCTCTATCGGATCGCCGAGGCGCTGGGCACCAGCCAGCAGGCGCTGCTCGCAGCGGCCGGGGACTCGGGCGCGGTGGAGGTCTCGGCCGGAGCGGGGCCCGGCGCCCGGCTGCTGCACCACGAGGAGGGCGGGACGGACGTCACGGAGTTCGTGGGGCTCCCCCGCGAGTTCGAGGAGTTCTTCGAGCACGGCCGTCGGGAGGTGCTGTACGTGGTGCGCGGGCGGATCGAGGTGGAGCTGGTCGAGGCCGGCGTCAGCCGGACCGTGGCGCTGGGCGAGCGCGGGACGCTCGCCTACGCCGGGAGCACCCCGCACCGATACCGGCAGGTCGGGCCGGAGCAGTGCGTGGTGCTGGTGGTGCACTCCGGTGTCTGAGGCGCTCCCGCCGGGCGGTGGCATGGAGGTCCTCGGGGCGTGGCTCGCCGAGGCGGCGGCGCTCCCCGCGGGCTGGACGATGACGCTCGCGACCGCGGGCGCGGACGGGCCGCGTGCCCGGACCGTCGTGGTCACGACCGTGGACGGCGAGTCCCTGCGCTTCCACAGCTCCACCCCCACCGGCAAGACGGTGGACCTGACCCGGGACCCGCGGGCGTCGGCCGTGTTCCACTGGCCCGCACTGGGGCGGCAGGCGGTGCTCACCGGCCGGGTCGCGGAGCTCCCGCGCGCGGTCACCGACGCGGCGTACGGCAGCCGCCCGCGACAGCTCCAGCTGCTCGCGTGGGCCTACGACGACCTGCTCCCCGGCCTGGTCGGCCCGGACCGCCGGGTCCCGGCCGGGGCCGTCGAGAAGCGCTTCGCCGCGCACGCCGCCGCGGGCGGGCAGGCCCCGCCGACCTTCACCACCTTCGACCTCACCCCGGAGCGGATCGACCTCTGGCGGGCAGGCACCGCGGACACCCCGCCGGCCCGCACCCGGTACGTCCGCGCGGGCGGGCACTGGCGGAGCTTCCCCGTGCTGCCCTGACTCGGGACGGTCCCCGTGCCGCCCTCCCGTCACGCTCGGCGCGTCCGGCGCCGCAGCAGGGTCCGCAGGGTCGCGACGACCGCACCTTCCGGACGGGTCGCCAGCTCGCCGTCTCGCACCACCACCCGTCCCCCGACGACGACGTGCCTCGGCCGCCGCCCAGGGCTCGCCCAGAGCAGCCCGGCCAGCGGGTCCGCGACGCCCGCGTCGGCCACCCCGGTCACGTCCCAGCAGACGAGGTCCCCGGCGCACCCGGGCTCGAGCCGCCCCAGCTCCGGTCGCCCCAGCCCGGCCGCGGACCCGGCGGTCGCCCAGCCCAGCACCTCGCGTGCCGCGACCGGCCGCCCGACGAGCGGGGCGACCTGCATCGCGAGCCGGGCGTCCGCGAGCAGGTGGCCCGCGTCGTTGCTGCCGCCGCCGGAGGTGCCGAGCCCGACCGCGACCCCGGCGTCGGCGAGCGCGGCGACCGGCGCGATCCCCCAGCCCATCGGCAGGTCGCAGCCGGGGGCGTGGGTCGCGGAGACCCCGGCCGCGGCGACCCGGGCGAGCTCGGCGGCGGTGATCCCGCACAGATGGGCGAGGGTGACGTCCGGGGCGAGCCAGCCCCACTCGTCGAGCAGGTCGAGGGGGCGGCGGCCGTAGCGTTCCACGGCGATCTCGACGTCCACCTGCTCGTTCGCCTGCGTGCGCCGGCGCAGCCCGTGCCGGGCGGCGACCTCGCCGAGCAGCGCGAACGTCTCGGGGGTGTCGCTGTGCACGCCCGCCGGGCCGACCGCGACCTGCACCCGCGTGCCCGAGAAGGCCGCGGCGATCGCCTCCGCGGAGGCCGCGGCCTGCTGGGGGTCCTCCCGCGCCGAGCCGCGGACGAACACCAGCCGCGCCCCCGTCTCGGCCGCGGCCTGCGCCACGGCCCGGGCGATCGCGACCCCGTCCCCCGCCGGCCAGGTCAGCTGGTGGTCGGCCACGGTCGTCACGCCGCACAGCAGCGCCTCGGCCAGCCCCACCGCCGCCGCGGCGTGCGCGAGCTCCGGATCGATCCCGACGGCGGCGTACGCGGCCGCCATCGTCGGGAGCCACTCCCGCATCGGGACCCCGCGGGTGCCGGGCAGCGTGCGGAAGGCGCTCTGCAGCAGGTGGTGGTGGGCGTTGACCAGGCCCGGGGTGACCACGCAGCCCGACGCGTCGAGCACCGCGCCGCCGGCAGGCGCGGCCGCCGCCACCCGGCCGTCGACCACGTGGACCTCGCCGCCGGGGAGCTCGGCGCTCCCGGTCCAGACCAGCTCGGCGCCGCGGACGGTCAGCATGCCCCGATCATGCCCGGCGCAGGCGCTTCAGCGGCTCCGGGAGGTCCGCGGCGTGGATCACCGTCAGCCGCTGCGTGGCGCGGGTGAGGGCGACGTAGAGGTCGTTGAGCCCGCGCGGGCTCTCGGCCAGCACCTCCGCGGGCTCCACGAGCACGACGGCGTCGAACTCCAGCCCCTTCGACGCCCCCACCGCGAGCACGACGACCGGTGCCTCGAGGTCCTCGGGATCGTCCGGCGCGGCGTCCCCCAGCACGGCCGCGCGGACCGCCCCGACGCGCGCGGTGGGCACGAGCACCGCGGTGCTCCCGTCCCCCACGGCCGCCCGGTCCTCGGCCACGATCCCGGCCAGCACGCCGTCCGTTCCGTCGAGCGAGCCGGGCGCGACGGCGACAGCCCGAGGCGGCACCCCGGTGCTGCGGACCGAGCTGGGCGGGGAGAGCGAGGGGTCGATGGCGGCGAGCACGTCGTCCGCCACGTCCGCGATCTCGGCGGGCGTGCGGTAGTTGACGGTGAGCTGCTCGAGCCGCCAGCGGTTCTGCACGAAGGGGGACAACACGTCCGACCAGGCGCTCGTCCCGGCGATGTCCCCGGTCTGCGCCACGTCCCCGACGATCGTCATGGACCGGCTGGGCACGCGGCGCATCACGAGCCGCCACGCCATGGCCGACAGCTCCTGCGCCTCGTCCACGATCACGTGGCCGTAGGTCCACTCGCGGTCCGCGGCGGCCCGGTCCGCCGTGGACTCGTAGGTGCGGACCTGCATGCGCTCGGCGAGCCGGTCCGCGTCCACGATGTCGGTGGCGCGCAGCAGCTCGGGGTCCAGGTCCTCCTCGAGGTCCAGGACGTCCAGCACGCCCTGCGCGTACTCGACCTCCTCGCGCAGCGCGGCCTGGGCGGCGGCGCGGGCGGCCGAGCCGTCGTCCCCGAGCAGCTCCGCCGCCTCGTCCAGCAGCGGGACGTCGGCCGGGGTCCAGCGCAGCTCCTCCGGCCCGTCGACGGGGGCCCGCTCCAGCAGCGCGCGGTCCTCGGCGGGGATCCGGCGGGCGAGGGAGTTCAGCTTGCGCCGGTCCGCGAACAGGTCCGTGAGCAGCTCCTGCGGGGACAGCGTGGGCCAGAGCCGGTCCAGCTCCCGGTTCACCGCCGCGTCCTCGGCGAGCTCGTCCCGGATGTCCTCGACGTCCAGCCTCCCGAGCAGGTTCCGTCCGCCCAGCGTGCGGGCGACCTGCTGGGCCAGCAGGGCCAACGCCTCGCGGCGGAAGATCCGCTTGGCCTCGTTGTGCGGCTTGCGCGAGCGCCGGGCCCGGGAGCGGGCCTGGTTGACCAGGTCCCGGTCGATCCGCGCAGGCTGCTGCTCGACGACGAGCTGGATCGGCTGCCGGGGCAGCTGCTGGCGGTCCCGCACCGCGGCGGCGATCACCGCGGCCATGTCCACCCGGCCCTTGACCTCCGCCGTGCGGGCGTCCTCGGGGCGGCGGGCGTGCAGGCCGGGGAACAGCTCGGCGGGCGTGGCCAGCACCACCGAGGTCTCGCCGAGGGACGGGAGCACCTGCCCGATGTACCGCAGGAACGTGGGGTTCGGCCCCACGACGAGCACGCCGCGGCGCGCCAGCCGGTCCCGGTGGGTGTAGAGCAGGTAGGCCGCGCGGTGCAGGGCGACCGCCGTCTTGCCGGTACCCGGCCCGCCCTGCACGACCAGCACCCCGGAGGGCTTCGAGCGGATGATCCGGTCCTGTTCCGCCTGGATGGTCGCGACGATGTCGCCCATCCGACCGGTCCGCGCCTCGCTCACCGCGGCCATCAGCGCGGCCTCGCCCGCCAGCCCGGACGACGACGTCTGGGCCGCCGGGTCGGAGATGTCCAGCACCTCGGCGTCCACGGCGACGACGGTCCGACCGCGGGTCCGCAGGTGCCTGCGGCGGCGCATGCCCTCGGGGTTCGCGGCGGTGGCCGTGTAGAAGGGCTGCGCCGCGGGGGCGCGCCAGTCCATCAGCAGCGGCTCGTACTCGTGCTCCTCGTCCAGGATGCCGAGCCTGCCGATGTAGCGGACCTCGCCCGAGTCCGCGTCCAGCCTGCCGAACGCGAGGCCGTGCTCGGCGGCGCGCAGCGCGGCCAGGCGGTCCGTGTACATCGCCGCGGCGGCGTCCCGCTCGGTGAGGGCCTGTGGGGTCCCGACCGTCTCGGAGTGCAGGACGTCCTGCAGCCGGCGCGAGGTCTCCGCGCGGCGCTCGTCCAGCCGCTCGTAGAGCATCGCGACGTAGGCGCGCTCGTGCTCGAGCGGCGTCTCGGGTTCCGGGGTCGGCACGGGCACGGATCCTCTGGGGTGAGTTCGACCGGGTTGCGCTGCGGTGGCTCTCGCGACGGCGCGGCTGACCAACCTACCAGCGTGGGCCCCGCGTTTCCGGAACGACGTCCCCGGGTAGGCCTCTGCGTGCCGCTCTCGCCGAACGGACCCGCGCCCCGTGGCTGACGGACCCGCCTCCCCCACCCCGGGCTCGGAGCGGGGCTCGGCCGAGTACGCCCACCTCGCGCCGCTGTTCGAGAAGCTCCGCGCGCTCTCCGACGACCATCCCGACCGCGCTGCGCTGCGCGCCGAGCTGGTCACCGGGCACCTGCCCGTCGTGCAGCACATCGCGCGGCGCTTCGCCAACCGCGGCGAGCCGGTGGACGACCTGGAGCAGGCGGGCACCGTCGGGCTGATCAACGCGGTGGACCGGTTCGAGCCCGACCGCGGCGTCGACTTCCTCTCCTACGCCGTCCCGACCATCACCGGCGAGGTGCGCAGGCACTTCCGGGACCGCACGTGGGCCATGCGGGTGCCGCGGCGGCTCAAGGAGATGCAGGCCGCGATCAACGGGGCGGTCGGCCCGCTGTCCCAGGAGCTCGGCCGGGCGCCGAGGCCCTCGGAGATCGCGGAGCGGCTGGGGCTCTCGGTCGAGGAGGTCGTGGAGGGGCTCGACGCCCAACAGGCCTACCGCGGCCCCTCGCTCGACGAGATGGTCTCCGGTGCCGACTCCCCGCTGAGCGAAACGCTGGGCGAGGCGGACGCGGAGCTCGACAAGGTCGAGTACCGCCAGACCCTCGCCCCGCTGCTGGACGAGCTGCCCGCCCGCGAGCGCACGATCCTCGTCCTGCGGTTCTTCGGCAACAAGACGCAGACGCAGATCGCCGACGAGGTCGGGATCTCGCAGATGCACGTCTCCCGCCTCCTCGCCCGCACCCTGGCGGCGCTGCGCGAGCGCATGAACGAGGACTGACCCGCCCCGGCCGACCGGTCAGTTTCCGTGCTGGCGCTGGCGGGGGGCGCGGCCGTAGGGCTGCTCCACCGGGTCCACGGTCGGCGGGGACGGGAGGGGACGGACCTGGGGGTCCTCCGCGAGCGCGACCGGCTCGCCGTGGTGGCGCAGGCGCATCGGTGGGCCGCTGACCAGCCGGTACTCCACCTCGTCCTGGGTCACGGTGACCCGGATGTGCCTGCCCTGCCAGCGCAGCCCGAACGACAGCCGGGACAACGCGGGCGGCAGGACGGGCGCGAACGCCAGCCCGGTGGCGTCGCATGTCATGCCGCCCAGCCCGGTGGTGATGGACACCCAGGTCCCGGCCATGGAGGCGATGTGCATCCCGTGGTCGGTGTTCCCGGCCAGGTTGTTGAGGTCGATCAGCGCGGCCTCGGCCAGGTAGTCGTAGGCCAGGTCGAGGTGACCCGTGCGCGCCGCCACCATGGACTGCGTGCAGGCCGAGAGCGACGAGTCCCGCACCGTGATGCCCTCGTAGTAGGCGAAGTTGCGGCGCATCTGCTCCGCGGTGAAGGCGTCCGGCCGCAGCTGCATGGCCAGCACCAGGTCCGCCTGCTTGATCACCTGCTTGCGGTACAGGTCGAAGTACGGGTAGTGCAGCAGCAGCGGGTAGGTGTCCTGCGGGGTGTTCTCGAAGTCCCAGATCTTGTGCTTCGTGAAGCCCTCGGACTGCGGGTGGACCTTGAGCTCGTCGTCGTACGGGATGCGCATCGAGGAGGCCGCGTCCCGCCAGGACGCCATCTCCTCGGAGTTCACCCCGAGCTTCGCGGCGCTGCGCGGGTGCTTGGCGGCGACCTCGGCGGCATAGCGCAGGTTCAGCTGCGCCATGAGGTTCGTGTAGACGTTGTTGTCCACGATCGCCGAGTACTCGTCCGGGCCGGTCACCCCGTCGATCCGGAACTCACCCGCCGAGTCGTGGTGGCCCAGCGAGCGCCAGAGCCGCGCGGTGGCCACCAGCAGCTCCAGGCCCACCTCCAGCTCGAACTGGGTGTCCCCGGTCGCCGCGACGTGGCGGCGGACGGCGTCCGCGATGTCGGCGTTGATGTGGAAGGCGGCCGTGCCCGCGGGCCAGTACCCCGAGCACTCCTCGCCGCGGATCGTGCGCCACGGGAACGCGGCGCCCTTGAGCCCCAGCTGCTCCGCCCGCTCGAACGCCGACGGGAGGATCGACTGCCGCCAGCGCAGCGCGTCCGCCGCGGCGTCCGGGGCCAGGAACGAGAGCACCTGCAGGCAGAAGGTCTCGGTGTCCCAGAAGGTGTG
>Ga0157379_10003282_pt1 | contig 13706 bp, 14 predicted proteins | sample S25metaG_FD_121802 | JGI IMG/M metagenome (GOLD analysis project Ga0157379, IMG submission 121802) | Switchgrass rhizosphere microbial communities from Kellogg Biological Station, Michigan, USA - S2-5 metaG | ecosystem: Host-associated > Plants > Roots > Rhizosphere > Soil | place: USA... | reverse complement strand
TTCACTTCTGCCTTCTGCCCTTTGCCTTCTGAAAACCTACTTGGGACTGAACGGGTGCTTCGACGTCTTCGACCCGGCGATGACTTCGGCCGTCGTCGGCTTTCCGGCCAGCGCCCGCTGGATCGATTCCTTCGTCGCCTGATAGTTGTAGTCGTAGATCTTCGTATCGTCGGCCGCGTCCCAATGGATGAACACGCCGACCATGATGCAATAGTCGTCGGCCTTGTTCGCCGGGATGACGCCGGCTTCGAGCGAGTCGACGACGGCGCGGGCAACGGCGGCCTGTGCAGGCCCGAACATCTGCACTGCCTGCTTCGCGCCCTTGATCGTGACCTTGTTGAACAGAAGCGTGTCCGGCTTGGCCGGCAGGTTCGGCGCGACGACCGCGAGCAGCGTCGTGAAGCCGTCCTTGTTGTTCGTCAGCGCGCCGCAAAAAGCGGCACCTGCGGGGCCCGACTTCGACCCGATGATGAGGTCGACGTGCGCCACTTCGTTGCCATCGCCAACCAGCGATTCGCCCAGGAAAAAGTCTGCTGCCATGGGAGGAACTCCTGTCTCAGAGAGGTGAGTAATAAGAGACGGGGAGTGTATCACGAGCCGTGCCCGGGTCCGCTATAATCCCCCCTCGCGAACCCGGAATCTGGTCATTTCGGGGATTCGGTCATTTCGGGAATTCGGTCATTTCTTTATGATTCGGTCATTGGGCTGCCACGTCGATCTGCCAGATCAATGACGCGCTCACCCCGATCACCAACTGACCAAATGAGCAAATGACCAGATGACCAAATTTCCCGTCACCATCAGGGTCAACGGCCGGCGGTATCAGCGCGATGTGGAGCCGCGGCAACTGCTCGTGCACTTCATTCGGGATCTCGGCGGCCTGACCGGTACGAAGATCGGCTGCGACACCAGTCAGTGCGGTGCCTGCACGGTGCTCCTGGACGGGGTCGCGGTCCGCTCGTGTACCTGCCTCGCCGTGCAGGCGGACGGCAGCGCCGTGACCACGATCGAAGGCCTGGCACCCGGCGGCGCCGCCCTGCATCCCCTGCAGGAAGCGTTCTGGAACGCTCACGGCTTGCAGTGCGGCTTCTGTACCCCGGGGATGATCCTCGCGTCGCACGAGCTGCTCCGCCAGAATCCGACACCGACCGACGATGAAATCCGGCACGGCCTCGAAGGCAACATGTGCCGGTGCACCGGATACCAGAACATCGTGCGCGCCGTCCGTGCGGCGGCCTTCGCTCCGAGGGTTTGACATGAGCTCTGCTCGTGCTCGCCGCAGCCGTCTGGCCAGGGATCGCGCAGAGGCGGCCGCAGTGATGGGAGGCCGATAGCCATGGCCTCCAGAATCTTCGGATCCGGCATCCGGCGACGGGAAGACCCGAGGCTCATCACCGGCAACGCAAAATACACCGACGACTTCGTGCTGCCGGGCATGGCCCACGCCGCGATGCTGCGCAGCCCGCATGCGCACGCACGTCTCACAAAGATCGACGTCAGCCGCGCGAAAGAGGCGCCCGGTGTGGTGGCGGTCTACACCGGTCACGACATCAGTGCGCTGCAGGCAGTGCCTTGCGCCTGGCTGCTGCCGAATGCCAACCTCAAGATCGCGGCCTACCCCTGCATCTGCAAAGACACCGTCCGCTATGTCGGCGACATCGTCGCGGTCATCGTCGCCGAGACGGCATATGAAGCGTACGACGCGCTCGAGCGGATCGAAGTCGACTACGAACCGCTTCCGGCGGTGGTGGATCCGACCAAGGCCATCAAGCCGGGCGCGCCGCGGCTGCACGCGGAGGTCGAGAACAACGAAGCGTTCCACTGGGTCGTTACGGGCGGCGATGTGGAGGCCGCCTTCAGGAACGCCGATGTCGTCGTCACCGAGCGCATTGTCCAGCAGCGGCTGATCCCGAATGCGATGGAGCCGCGGTCGGCGCTGGCGCAGTGGAGCGGCGCGTCCGGGGAGCTGACGCTGTGGAACACCACGCAGAATCCGCACATCCTGCGCTTCCTCTGTTCGGTCGTCACGGGCGTTCCGGAAGACAAGCTGCGGGTCATCGCTCCCGAAGTCGGCGGTGGATTCGGCAGCAAGATCGCCGCGTACCCGGCGGACTTCCTCACCGTGTTCTGCGCGATGCAACTGAACCGGCCGGTGAAATGGACCGAGACGCGCAGCGAGAACTATCAGGCGACGACGCACGGACGGGATCAGATTCAGGACGTCGAGCTTGCGGCCCGGAGCGACGGAACGATCCTCGGCCTGCGCGCGACGGTGTGGGCGGGCATGGGCGCCTATCTGTCAACGGCGGCGCCGGGGATCCCGACGATTCTGCACGGGTTGATGCTCTCGGGTGTTTACAACCTCCCGGCGGTCAAAGAAGACGTTCACGGCGTGTACACGAACGGCACGCCGGTCGAGGCGTATCGCGGCGCGGGACGGCCCGAAGCGACGTTCATGATCGAGCGGATGATGGATGTCCTGGCGGCCAGGTTGAAGATGGATCCGGTCGACGTGCGGTTGAAGAACATGATTCCCGCGTTCGACAACGGCCACACCGTGATCACCGGCCTCACCTACGACAGCGGCAACTACCCGGCAGGCCTCCGCAAGGTGCTCGATCACGTCAATTACCAGGATCTTCGACGCGAGCAGAACGAGGCACGCAGGAACGGCCGTTATCTCGGGATCGGCGTCGCGTCGTATGTCGAGATCTGCGGCCTCGGTCCGTCGCAGATCGCCGGTGCGATCGGTTTTCAGGGCGGTCTCTGGGAAAGCGCGATCGTGCGCGTGCACCCGACCGGTAAGGTCCACGTCTACATCGGCGCGTCGCCGCACGGTCAGGGCGAGGAAACGACGTTCGCGCAACTGGTCGCCCACGAAATCGGCGTTGGTGCCGACGATGTGAAGGTCGTGCACGGCGATACGGAAACAACGCCGATGGGCTGGGGAACCTACGGCAGCCGCACGACAGCGGTCGGTGGCGCGGCGCTGATTCTTGCGTCGCGCAAGATCAAGGAAAAGGCGAAGCTGCTCGCCGCGCACATGCTCGAAGCGGCTGTCGAGGACATGGATTACGCCGATGGTCGGTACTTCGTCAAGGGCTCGCCGGACAAGGCCAAGACGATTCAGGAGATCGCGCTGATGGCGCACCTCTCCTGGAACATGCCGAAAGATGTCGAATCCGGACTCGAAGCGTCGATGTTCTACGACCCGCCGAACTTCACCTACCCCTTCGGATCGCACGTGGCCGTCGTCGAAGTCGATCCGGAGACCGGGCGCATCGACTTGAAGCGCTACGTGGCGCTCGACGATTGCGGTCCGCAGATCAATCCGGTCATCGTCGAAGGTCAGGTCCACGGCGGCGTCGTGCAGGGCCTCGGTCAGGCGTTGTGGGAAGAGGCGGTGTACGACGAGAACGCCCAATTGGTGACCGGATCGATGCTCGACTACGCGCTGCCGCGCGCGGACATGCTGTGCGACATCGAGGTGATCTCGACAGTGACGCCCTCGCCGCACCATCCGCTCGGGCTGAAAGGCGTCGGAGAAGCCGGCACGATCGCATCCACCGTGTGTGTGTACAACGCCGTGCTCGACGCGCTGGCACCGCTCGGCGTGCAGACGCTGCAGATGCCGATGACGGCCGAGCGCGTCTGGAGAGGGATTCAGCAGGCGAGAGGCTGAGCATCTACCACCGAGGCCACCGGGATCGCCGAGAACGGCCGACCTCGGTGTACTCGCTGTGCTCAGTCGTTAGAGCCGAGGGGCTACGATGTACGCACCAGAGTTCGACTACTACCGCGCCGGCTCGGTCGCCGAAGCGGCCGATCTGCTGAAGAATCATCCCGGCGCCAAGCTGCTGGCGGGCGGACACAGTCTCATCCCCCTGCTCAAGCTGCGCCTCGCCGCACCGCCGGCTCTCATCGACATCGGACGCATCGAGGATCTCCGGGGTGTCACCGTGAACGGTCACACAGTCCGGATCGGCGCGTTGACGACGCACGCGGATCTGGCGGCATCGAAAACGTTGCAGGAGCAGTGTCCCGCGTTGTCCGAAGCGGCCAGACAGATCGGCGACCCCGCGGTCCGCAACCGCGGGACGATCGGCGGCAACGTCGCGCACGCCGACCCGGCCTCGGACCTTCCGACCGCGCTCATGGCCGTTGGGGCCACGTTCACGATCGCCGGCGCTGATGGAACGAGGACGGTCGGCGCCGGCGACTTCTTCAAGGGCATGATGGCAACGGCCATCGGCGAACACGATCTGCTGGTCGCGATTGAGGTCCCGTCGAAGGCGGCCGGCCAGGGCATGGCGTACGTCAAGTTTGTTCATCCGGCATCTCGATATGCGGTGATTGGGGTCGCCGCCGTGGTGACGCTCAGCGGCGGGGCGTGCGCGGCGGCACAGGTCGCACTCGGCGGGCTCGTCGCAAAGCCGACGCGCGCAACCGCCGTCGAGCAGGTACTGGCGGGCCAGGTGTTGTCCGCCGAGACGATCACCAGGGCCGCGACGCTGGTGTCGCAGGATCTCGGTCGCGACATCCTCGGCGATCTCTATGCGTCAGCCGAGTACCGCAAGGCCGTCGCGCCGGTGTGGGTCAAGCGAGCGCTCGCGGCGGCCGCCGCCCGCGCATAGCAATTTACGATTTACAATTTACAAAGCGACAAACGACACAGGCACATTCGCTTTGTAAATTTAAATCGTGAATTGTAAATTCCCTCCGGGGTCGATAGATGATCTGCAAGACGCGCTCGTTCGCGAGCGCTACATTGCCGATCGCGGTCTGGCGACGACGATCTACCTGGCGCTGAAGCTCCAACGGCCGCTTCTGCTCGAGGGTGAGGCCGGCGTCGGCAAGACGGAGGTCGCCAAGGTGCTCGCGGCGGCGTTCGACACCGAGCTGATTCGCCTGCAATGTTACGAAGGCCTGGACATCAGCCACGCCGTGTATGAATGGAACTACACGCGGCAGCTCCTGGAAATCCGCCTGATGGAGGCGTCAGGGACCATCGACCGCCAGCACGCCGCGAACGAGCTCTTCTCCGAGCGCTTCCTGATCAAACGGCCGTTGCTGCAGGCGCTGTCGAACGACCGGCCGCGCCCGCCGGTGCTGCTGATCGACGAGCTCGATCGCGCCGACGAGGAGTTCGAGGGCTATCTGCTCGAGCTGCTCGCGGACTCGCAGGTGACGATTCCCGAGATCGGCACCATCCGCGCGGCGGTTCCGCCGATTGTGATCATCACCTCGAACCGCACGCGCGAGCTCCACGATGCGCTCAAACGCCGCTGCCTGTACTTCTGGATCGACTTTCCAGACTTCGCGAAGGAGCTGCGCATCGTCATGACGAAACTTCCGCAGGCGCCGGCGCGGCTGGCGGAGCAGGTCACCGCGTTCGTACAGGAGCTGCGCGCCGCTGACTTGTACAAGGCCGCGGGCATCTCTGAAACGCTCGACTGGATAGCGGCACTCGTGGCTCTCGATCGCCAGGAGCTCGATCCCGAGACGATCGAACAGACGCTCGGCATCGTGCTCAAGAACCAGGAAGACATTCAGGGGATGCGCGGCGAACGGATCAACGCGCTCCTGAACAGGGCCCGCGCGCGGTGAGTTTGCTGCAGAACCTTCTCCACTTCGGCCGCCTGCTCCACGACCTCGGTGTAGACGTACATGCCGGGCGCATGCTGGACGTGGTCGCCGCGCTCGAGCACATCGACCTCGGGCGCCGTTCCGACTTCTACTACACGCTGCAGTCGCTGCTCGTCCATCGCCAGCGGGATCTCGCGACGTTCGACGAGGCGTTCCGTGCGTTCTGGCGCCGGCCGCCAGGTGAATGGACCACCAGCGACCTGCGCGCGACGGGAGAACAGCGACGCTTCGGCCGGCCGGAAGTCGATGTCCCTCCACAACCGCCGGGGACAGCCGACGACGAGTCGCTCCCCGTCCTCGACGAAACGGTGGAGCGCATCGTGCCCACCAGCGCCGGCGCCAACGACGTGTCGCGCGACAAGAACTTCGCCGACTTCACGGAGGCCGAGCTGAACCAGGCGAAGGCGATGATCGACAAGCTCACCTGGGACCTGGGCCAGCGCCGCACGCGCCGCTGGGAGCAGGGCCGCGGACGCGTGCCCGACCTTCGACGCCTCGTGCGCCACAACTTGCGGTACGGCGGCGAACCGCTGATGCTGCCGCCGCGCGTGCGGACCTCGAAACGCCGTCCGCTCGTGCTGCTCTGCGACGTCAGCGGGTCGATGGAGCGCTACGCCCGGCTGCTTCTGCAGTTCACCCACAGCCTGGCGGGCGGACTGGAACGGGTCGAGGCGTTTGTGTTCGCGACGCATCTGACGAGAATCACCCGTGAGATACGGCGGCGAGGGGCGTCTGACGCCCTGGCGACTGTGCCGCGTCGCGTGCCCGACTGGAGCGGCGGAACGCTCATCGGCGGCGCGCTGCGGTCGTTCAACGTGACATGGACGCGACGGGTGATGGGACACGGCCCGGTCGTGCTGCTCATCTCCGATGGGTGGGATCGCGGCGAGCCGGAGCTCTTGCGGCGCGAGATGAGCCGATTGCAGCGCAGCTGTCATCGCCTGATCTGGCTCAATCCGCTGCTCGGGTCACCAGGGTACGAGCCGCTCGCACGAGGGATGCGGGCGGCGCTGCCCTTCGTCGACGATTTCCTGCCGGTCCACAACCTCGCCTCCCTCGAGTCGCTGGCGGAGCATCTGAACACGTTGCCGGCACCACGCGCCGCTCGCGGACACCGGAGTGCGCCGCGGTCCGCCTGACGGGTTTGTGAAGAAGCTGCCGGCTGTCAGGCTCCGGGCTTCACACGGTCCTTCGCGTGCTACGATTCGCGCGGTCGCACACTCTCACGATCAGCGTGACTGAAATCCAGCAACTCCTCGCGATCCTCGATCAGGCCTACAACCGACGCTCGTGGCACGGTACGAACCTGCGGGGTTCAATTCGCGGGGTGTCGCCGCCGCAAGCCGCGTGGCGTCCTGCTCCGTCACGTCACAACATCCGGGAACTGGTGGTGCACGCGGCCTACTGGAAGTACGTCGTGTCTCGACGCCTGACCGGCGCGGCTCGCGGATCGTTTCCACTCAAAGGATCGAACTGGTTCGAGCGCTCGCAGCCTGCGTCAGAGAAGGCCTGGCGAAGCGACGTCGCGCTGCTCGACGACATGCATCGCCGGCTGTGTGACGCCGTCACCCATGTGTCGCCACAGCTCCTGCACCGGAAGAGCGCCGGCAGCAAAGACAATGCGTTCTCGTTGATCGCCGGCGTCGCCGCGCACGACCTCTATCACGCCGGCCAGATTCAGTTACTGAAGGCGCTGTCGCGTGGCGAGCGCAAGTAGTCAGCCTTTGGCTTTCTCCTGAAGACAGCCGAAAAATCTGTCCATCATCATGCTGGAGACGCTGGTCAGCAGACGCTGACCGACGCGGGCGAGCAGCCCCCCCACCTGTCCCGTCCCCTTGACGATGACGATCGTCGACTCATCGCGCGGAACGAGCTCGACCGTCGTTTCCCCTTTGACGAAGCCGGTATGGCCGCTGCCTTCGACGACCAGCCGATACGACCGCGGCGGCTCCTTGTCGAGGATACCGAAGGTCCCCGTGTACCGGCCGCTGACCATCGCGACCGAAAGAGTCAACGTCGCCCGATACTGATCCTCGCCAATCGGCTCCAGCCGTTCGCAGCCGGGAAGACAGCCGGCAATCACCTCGGGATCGTTGAGCAACTTCCAGACGGTTTCGGGCGGGGCGGAGAAGGTATATGAAGCTGAGAGATCCATGACGACTCACCGGCGAGCCGGGTGGGCCTGACCCACCTGACTCACCTGACCCCACTATCTTGCGGCGTCCTTCTCAACGGGCAGCAGCCACCCCCAGAGATTGCCGTCCGGCGCCTTCTCGCTGTGCACCTGTACGTAGAAGCGTCCGCGCTTCACGGCTTCCACCAGTTCGGGCGTCAGCGTGAACGTGCCGGCGAGAGTGCCGGCGCCGGCCGTGCCCTTGATGACGGTCAGGTCGAACATCACCGGACCACGAACGCCGCGTGGGCCGAGATGAATCTGCGCTATTGTGGCCGCGGTCTTCATTCCTTCAAACGTGCCGCGGACCGCGAGGCTGCGTCCCGACAGCGTCGCGGTCGCTGAACCGGCGCCGGTGATGCTGGCCAGCGTCGAGCTCTCGACCGGCGTCGGCGAGAGACGCGCCTTGTACATTTCGGTCTGGGCGGATGCCGTCGAGCCGATCGACAGCGTCGCGGCGGCGATGCACGCGGAAAGCGACAGTCGCACGGTCGCCATTTCACTTCCTCCGTTTGAGGCGCCCTGATTCTACAGCCGGAGCGGTGGCGATCGTTATCGGGGAGCGGCCTGCGTCATGCGCATCGCGGCGTCTCCACCGCAGGCGCTCCCGGGCCGGCAGTCCGGGAATCATGGCGGACCGCGAGTCGAAGCCCCGATCCGGTAGGCGCGATTCCTGCGATTCGCGAGGCCAGGATCCTGAAGCAGCGGCTGGCCGGCGACTGCGGCAGATGATCGACAATCGGGCGCTGCGCGAGGGCGGCTTCGCGAATCGACGGGTCGTGCACGACAAACCCGTAGTACCGGAGACCCCGATGCAGAAACCGGCTGGACGCATCGTCGAGTTGGCGGAACACCAGCCCGGATTCGCCGGCGTCGCGCGCGCCGTTCATCAGAACGCCCATATCCGTCGAGGCTTCGGCGGTCGCGAGGATCTTCACCATGGCATATGCGCCGACGACGGCGGTCGGCTCGGACGAGGTCACGATCAGGACGCGTTCCGCGAGCAGAGCCAGTTCGACCACGTTGTCTGAGATGCCGGCGGCAGTATCGATGAGCAGAAAGTCGAGTTCGGCGGCCGTGCGCCGGATGACGGTCTGCAAACATTGCCATTGACTGGCGGTGAGCGTGGTGAGCGATCGAATGCCCGTCCCGGCGGGAATGATTCGCACTCCGAGAGGCCCTTCAATGATGATTTCCTCGAGCGACCGCGCTCCCGCGAGCAGGTGCCCCAGATGCAGCGTCGGCGTGAGGCCGAGCATCAGGTCGATGTTCCCGAGTCCGAAGTCCGCGTCGAGAATCCCGACGCGGCATCCGAGGCGTGCGAGCGACACCGCCAGGTTGATGACGACGTTGGTTTTGCCAACGCCGCCTTTCCCGCTCGTGATCGCGAGAACTGTCCCGCGAGGTTTGATCGCAGTTTCACATGTCATGAGTGGAGCTGCGCCCGTTCGGTGTGTTGCTGCAGACCGGAATGCGGCGGCACGTTCGCGAACACGCCAGAGCTGCAGCGGAATCGTCGAACGGAGAAGCACCGGCTGTGCCATCGCGCTCTCAGGGCGTCCGGCTACGCGACTTGCCCGCTTTTGCGCACGCGATGGATCGGAGCGCGAGCACCGGGCCTGGCAAAGTTCACGAAGCGGCACGTGCTCGCAAGCGACTACCGAGCACGCCGGGTCACCCGGCGACGCAAGCTTCACGACAAGCTGTTCGATGAAGCCTGGGTGACGTCCGGCCGACAGAAGCCGGTTGCTCTATCGTCGGCTGATTCTCGACGCTACAGCGTGCAGGGTCATCAGTCGATATGACGGTTTGCATGGGCTGAGCGAATCGGCCGGCCGTCATGACTCGTATATTTCCGATTGAACCCATGGGCGACCACGTCTCCTCCCGCACCGGACGGCCAACCCCTTCGGTGCTCGTCGTCGAAGACGAGCTCGAATCGCTCCAGCTCATGGCCGATGCGCTTGAAGCCGACGGCTTCTCGGTCGCTCAAACCGGCCGCGGCACCGACGCCATCGAACGACTGCGCGGATTCGCGTACGACGCGCTGATCGTCGACCTGCGCCTTCCCGATGCAGACGGAATGGACGTGCTCACCGAGGCCCTGTCGCTCTATCCCGACATCCGCGCACTGGTGATCACCGGCTACGGCGGCGTTGCCGAGGCCGTACAGGCGATCAAACGCGGCGCGGTGGATTTCTTCATCAAGCCGTTCCAGCTTGGACAGCTGGGGCGCGTCCTGCACGCGGCCTTGGAATATCGACGTTTGGCGGAGGAAAATGCCCGGCTCGGTTCGCAGCTGACCGCGCGATTCAATTTCGACAACATCATCGGCAACAGCACCGCGATGCGCCAGGTGTTCTCGATGCTCGAGCTCGTGGCGCCGATGAACAGCACGGTGCTCATTCAGGGAGAAACCGGCACGGGCAAAGAGCTGATCGCCCGGACGCTCCACCATCACAGCCCCAGACGCGACCAGAACTTCGTCGCGTTCAACGCGGCGGCGATTCCCGAAACACTGGCTGAAGCGGAGTTGTTCGGTCACGTCAAAGGCGCCTTCACCGGCGCCGTCAACTCACGCGTCGGACGCTTCGAGCTGGCGCATCGCGGCACGCTGTTCATTGACGAAGTGTCGTCGATGCCGCTGTCGTTGCAAGCCAAGCTGCTCCGGGCGCTCCAGGAGCGATCCATCGAACGGGTTGGCGACTCGAAATCGGTCAAGTTCGACATCCGTGTCATCGCCGCATCGAACGTGGATCTCAGGATCCTGGTGAAAGAAGGCAAGTTCAGGGACGATCTGTTCTACCGGTTGAACGTCGTGCCAATCACGCTGCCGCCACTGCGTACGAGGCGCGACGATATGCCGTTGCTCGCGCAGCATTTCGTCCACAAGTCGTGCCAGGCGAACGGACTGCCGCCGCGGATCCTCGGCCAGGAGGCGCTGCGCGCGCTCATGAATTACTCCTGGCCGGGCAACATCCGGGAGTTCGAAAACGCGGTCGAGCACGCCGTCGCGATGAGCGGCGCCGCCCGCGACATCACGATCGACATGCTCCCCGCCGAGTTGCGTCGGCCGCAGCGGTCCGCACTACTTCCGGAGGTCACGATCCCCGACGAGGGCATCAATTTCACGTCCGTCGTGTCGAAACTCGAACGCGATCTGATCTTGCGGTGTCTGGAGAAAACAGGCGGGAACAAACGGCAGGCCGCCCGACTGCTGCAGATGAGCCGGACCACGCTCATCGACAAGCTCCAGCGTCTGAACGCCAATCCTTCCGCGGCCAGTTCTTCGGCGGCCTGACGCCGGAGCGTCACGGAGCGTCACACCCCCGGCACGACGAGTGTGACCGACGTGCCTGAGCCGGCGGGCGCCGCGATCTCGAGACGACCGTGGTGCTGCGCCGCAATCCATGCCGACACCCACAGTCCGATCCCTGAAAGCCCGGGACCAAGCGGCGGCAACCGTTCCGGATCGTTCAGTCGGCATGGCGCGTCACCGCCAATACCCGGCCCGTTGTCCTCGAACGACACCTCGCAGTCCGCTCCGGAACGCGCCACCATGATGTGAATCGTCCCGTCACGGCGATTCTTGAGGGCTTCTTCGGCGTTCAGCAGCACATTGAGGAAAACCTGCAGGATCCGCGAGCGACTGACCGAGGCGCGGTATGGCGGCGCGGCGCGCTCGATCGTCACCGCCACACGTGCCCCGTGGAGCGTGTAATCGCGAAGCGCCACCGCGGTCTCGGCCAGCTCGGACAAATCGACCACTTGCAGGGCGGCCCGGTCGCCGCGCGAGTACGCCGACAGTCGATCGAGGGCCATTGCGGCCCGGCCGGTCTGAGCGCTGATGGTGTGGATGCGTCGCTGCTCGGCCTCTCCCATCTCCGACCGGACCGAGAGCAGCTCCGCGCTCCCGCCAATCACCTGAAGGGCGTTGTTGATGTCGTGGGCGACGTTGGAAACGACACGCGCCACGAGCCGCAGGCGGTTGATCTCCAGCAGCGCCTCGGCATCGAGGGTCGTGCTCGTCGGGCCCGAGAGGGGGCCGGGCATGATGTTCAGGGCTTGGTCGAGCCCGAGTGTAGAGGGGCTCTGCCGCCGCGTCAAATTCCAGTCCGCGGGAGCACCGCTTGAACTCCTGTACAACCTCCTTCAGTGTTCCTCTGCTTGCGCCCTGCTTACACCTGGGAGCATGAACACCACCACAAGGTCCGTGCAAGCGGGACGCGAAATTCCCTGGAGAAGCACGCGAGCGCAAAAAGTGGCACGGTCGCCAGGCCAACGCGCCGGATCGGACGGCTGACATGGGAAGGTCGCACTCATGGACTGACACTCCCCGGTCGATACTTCAGGTGAGGTCTGCCATGCGATCGCATATCACCAGAATCGCTCTCGTAACCGCCGGGCTCTTCGTGAGCGCCACTGCTCTGAACGCCGGGAACAGCCTGTCGCTGCGGGTGTCACCCAGGATTTCGACGGCACCGGGCTACGTCCTCGTGACCGCCACGGTCGAGCGCCATCCGGACAACCGGACGCTCGAGATTGCCGCCAATTCGCCGGATTTCTTTCGCAGCAGCGTGATCCCGCTCGACGGCGACCACGCGCCGCGCATCACCCAGATGACGCTGAAAAACCTGCCCGGAGGCGAGTACTCGGTCGTGGTGGTGCTCCATCGGAGCACGGGCGAACAAACGGAGCAGCATCGCACGGTGATGGTGATGTCGTCGGCTGCCAACCGCTGACAGCCATCGGGTCTGCCATCATTGACATTCCTTCGCTTCCGACGCCATCGCGCCGAGGCTCGAGACGAACCCAACGCCGAACCCGATGCCGCGACCCGACATCGAACGGATGAACGTGCTCGACCGGTCGAGCGGTAGCGTTGAAAAATTCCGGCAGAAGGCGTTCCATTTCCCGTCCTGATACAAGTACTGCTCGACGTTCGACAGGTAGAACGCCGTCACCCTCGTCTGGCGTGCCTTCAAGTACGCCGCGACGCCGCGAATGGCCTTCGGACCGGCGAAATCGCCGATGATCGGCACGACGAGGTTCTTCGATTCGAGATCCTTGAGGAAACCAAAGCTCGCCTCGCTGGCGAGGTAGCTGCGCTGGATGCCGTCGTTATCGGTCGCGGTCATCAGCTCGGCGTAGGTCGGCGAGTAGCGAACCGAGTAGCCGCGCAGGAAGAACGCGTGGTACGCGTAGTCGAGGCCGGCGAGGTCCTTCGACGACAGCGGGAATCCGTGCGCCTTCGTCAACCGCGCGTCGATCGCCTCGAGATTTCGTTTGTAGAGCGCCTCGTCGCCCTCCACTGCCGCAAATGCTGAAAAGATCCCCGCAACCGTGGAGACGCTGCTCAATCCCTGGGGTCGCGGCCTCGAAAACAGCATCGAGACGAAGTCGGCCCGGTCCTTCGCCAGTTCGAAGATGGCTTTGTACATGAGCTGCACGAGCATGTTGCCGCGGCGGATGTCGAAGATGATCGCCATCGCCGGACGCAGGGCGGCCATGTAGGTGAAGTTCTGTTCGGGACCGACGCCGAGATACACGCCGCCTGGCTTCGATCGCCCGAGCAGGTCCGGGATGACGCGCTGGAACAGCAGCTCGTTCGACGTCAGGTTGTCCGAGCGAAAGTAGCCGTCAGTCTCGGAGGTATCGGCCATCAGTCGCCAGAGCTCGCGATCGGTCAGCCGGGACGGCAGATCCTCGCGCGCCGCAGGCCGCGGCGCCGCGAACAGGACGCCGAGCGTCAAAGCCAGGCTGGCGGCGAAAACGAGTCGGCGCGTCATAAGGGGGGAGGCTGGAGAATATATAGTAATTTCAAATGTTCAACGCCACGAAAGAGTTGACGCTGCCCACGACGATCACCGGCTCGCTGCCGCGCCCG
>Ga0157379_10003281_pt1 | contig 13708 bp, 9 predicted proteins | sample S25metaG_FD_121802 | JGI IMG/M metagenome (GOLD analysis project Ga0157379, IMG submission 121802) | Switchgrass rhizosphere microbial communities from Kellogg Biological Station, Michigan, USA - S2-5 metaG | ecosystem: Host-associated > Plants > Roots > Rhizosphere > Soil | place: USA: Michigan... | reverse complement strand
GGCCAGGCCGGCGAGCATCGCCGGCGAGGCCGCCCGCCCGTCCAGCTCCGCCTGCGGGACGTCGACGTCGATCCGGCGGCCGGGGACATCGAGCACGATCGTGTCGCCCGTCATCACCCGACCGAGCGGTCCGCCGGCCGCCGCCTCGGGCGCCACGTGGAGCACGACGGTGCCGTAGGCCGTCCCGCTCATCCGGCCGTCGCAGATCCGGACCATGTCGCGCACGCCCTGGGCGAGGAGCCTGGCTGGGAGTGGGACGTTCGCGACCTCGGGCATGCCCGGGTAGCCGCGCGGGCCGCAGCCGCGGAGGACGAGCACGGAGTCCGCATCGACATCGAGATCGGGGTCGTCGACCCGGGTATTGAAGTCCTCGATCGAGTCGAAGACGACCGCGCGGCCTCGATGCTGAAGAAGATGCGCTGACGCGGCCGCGGGCTTGATGACCGCCCCAAGCGGGGCGAGGTTCCCGCGCAGGACCGCGATCCCGGCGTCGGCCTGGAGCGGGGTCGCCCGGGGCCGGATCACCGCCTCGTCCCAGATCCGCGCATCGGCCAGGTGATCGACCAGCGGGCGTCCCGTCACGGTCAGCGCTGCCGAATCGAGCAGGTCCTCGACCTCGCGCAGCACGGCGAGCAGACCGCCGGCGCGGTGGAGGTCCTCCATCAGGAACCGGCCGGCCGGCTGCAGGTCGACGAGGAGCGGAACGCCCGCGCCGGTCCGATCGAAGTCGTCGAGGGTCAGCTCGACCCCGAGGCGGCCGGCGATCGCGAGCAGGTGGACGACGGCGTTCGTCGACCCGCCGACCGCCGCCAGGGCCACGATCGCGTTCAGGAACGAGGCGCGGCTCAGGACCGCGCTCGGCCGGCGATCCTGCTCGACGAGCTCGACCGCCAGCCGGCCGGTCGCGTGGGCGGCCTCGAGGAGCCGGCTGTCCGAGGCCGGTGTGCCGGCCAGGCCCGGGACCGTCATCCCGAGAGCCTCGCCCATGACCGCCATCGTCGATGCCGTGCCCATCGTGTTGCAATGGCCGCGGCTGCGGATCATCGACGACTCGGACAGGAGGAAGTCGCGCTCGCTCAGGGTCCCGGCCCGGACCTCCTCGCTCAGCTTCCAGACGTCGGTCCCGCAACCGAGCGCGACGCCGCGGAAGGTCCCGCTGAGCATCGGACCGCCCGGGACGAGGACGGCCGGCAGGTCGACCGAGGCGGCCGCCATCAACAGCGACGGGATCGTCTTGTCGCAGCCGCCGAGGAGGACCACGCCGTCGATCGGGTTGGCGCGGAGCATCTCCTCGATCGCCATCGCGGCCATGTTCCGCCAGAGCATCGCGGTCGGCCGGACCTGGGTCTCGCCGAGCGACACGACGGGCAGGTTGAGCGGGACGCCGCCCGCCGCCCAGACGCCCTCCTTCACGCTTGCCGCGACCTCGTCGAGGTGCGCGTTGCAGGGCGTCAGGTCCGACGCGGTGTTGGCGATCGCGATCTGCGGCCGGCCCGAGAATGCGTCGGCCGGCAGGCCACGTCGCATCCAGGCCCGATGGATGTAGGCGTTGCGGCCCGTCCCCTCATACCAGTGGGCGCTTCGGCGTGTCGTCACTGGCCTATATTCGCCGAATGGGATCGGTTCGAGGAGCCCGTTCGTCGCCGGATCCCGTGGCCGGCTCGCGGTGAGGGCGTTCGTCGTCAGCGCGCCGCGACGAGGCTCGGTCGAGGACGTCGCGCCGCCGGTTGCCGATCCCGGTGAGGTCGTCGTCGAGGTCGAGCGGGTCGGCCTGTGCGGTACCGACGCCGAGCTCTTCAGCGGCGAGATGGCGTATCTCCAACAGGGCCACGCCCGCTACCCGCTCAGGCTGGGGCACGAGTGGTCGGGGACCGTGGCGGCGGTCGGGGAGGGCGTCGATCCGGGCTGGATCGGGCGGCGGACGACCGGCGACACCATGCTCGGCTGCGGCCACTGCCGGCACTGCACGAGCGGGCGAGCCCACGTGTGCGAGGACCGCTCCGAGGTCGGCATCCGGGGTGGCCGGCCGGGCGCGCTGGCCGAGCAGGTGGCCGTCCCCGCCAGCTCGCTCCACCCGCTCCCGGATGCGGTCGATCCCGTGGCGGGGGCGCTCGTCGAGCCCGGCGCGAACGCGCTCCGCGCCGTCTGGGCGGCGGCGGTCGGCCGCGGCGACCGGCTCCTGATCCTCGGGGCCGGCGCGATCACCCTGCTCGCCGCGCAGTTCGCCAGGGCGGACGGCGCCGAGGTCCACCTGATGGGTCGGTCCGAGCGCTCGCTGGCCTTTGCCCGCGGTCTCGGCCTCGGCAACGTCTGGACGGCTGGGACACTTCCGTCCGTGCCGTTCGACGCGGTCATCGACGCGTCGAACGCTCCGGAGCTCCCGGCCCTCGCACTCGAGCTCGTCGAGCCAGGCGGGCGGGTCGTCTACATCGGCCTGTCCGGGACGCCGAGCACGATCGACACCCGCACGCTGGCCCTCAAGGACGTCACCGCGACCGGGATCCTCGGCGGCTCTCCGGGTCTCGCCGCGACGGTCGCGCTGTACGCCGGCGGCTCCGTCGATCCTCGCCCGCTCGTCGCGGCGACGGTCGGTCTCGACGAGGTCGGTCGCGTCCTCGGCGGGGAGCGGCCCGCGGACGCCGGGCTGGGCCCGAAGATCCACGTGGATCCTCGTCGCTGACGGCGCGCCCGTCTGCCGCCATCACCGGTTTGACCCGGCCTCGGGGCCCATCTAGAATCGAACGGCGGCTGGCGCTCGCGCCACCCCGTCTCGGTCCGCTAACGGAGCCGGTTTCGTATGGTAACCGCAGCTGAACGTACGCTCGCCCATCGGAGCGTCGTCGTCCGAGCGAGAACTGCGCCCGGCGCGAGCTAGGCCGCGGGCGGCAGCCGCCGCCGAGGACGAGACGAGCCGTGGGCCCGGGCCCCGGCTTTTTTGATGCCCTCCGTCCGCCATGGCGGACCTCGAGAAGGACGCATCGGCGGGGTCTGTCGACGACCACCCTGACGTCGCGCGCCGCCTGGCGCTCCACGTCCCGACCGTCCCACCAGGAGTCCACCGTGACCGCTGTTCCATCTGACCTTCTCTCCCCCAAGGGGCCGCCGGGGCGGGAGCTCGGTTCCCCGGCGCTGCTCATCGACCGCGTCAGCAAGTCCTTCGTCGTGGGCCGGTCGAGGCCACCGGTTGCGGCCGTCACGGATGTCTCGATGCGCCTCGAGCGGGGTGACATCCACGGCGTGCTCGGGGCCAACGGCTCGGGTAAGTCGACGCTCATCCGCCTGATCGCCGGCCTGCTGACGATCGACAGCGGGCGGGTCGCGGTCTTCGGCCACGACATCGAGCGCGACGAGCTGGCGGTCAAGCGCCTGATCAACCGGGTGAGCGTCGACGCCGCCTTCTTCAAGAAGCTGAGCCCGATGGAGAACCTGGTGTTCGCGGCGCGCGTCTACGGGCTCAACGTCAAGGAGGCCAAGCGGGACGTCTACGCGATTCTCGAGCGGCTGCATGTCGGCAGCGACCGGGTGGATCGCCCGATCGAGCAGATGAGCCGCGGGATGCAGCAGAAGGTCGCCATCGCGCGGGCGCTGCTCACCAGCCCGATCCTCCTCCTGCTCGACGAGCCGACGACCGGGCTCGACCCGCGTTCCAAGCTCGACGTCCAGGACTTCATCGAGGAGCTCCGCGCCACCCACGACACGACGATCGTCCTGACGACCCACGACCTCGCCGAGGCCGAGCGGCTGTGCGACCGGATCACGATCATCGACGGCGGTCGGGTCGTCGCCAAGGAGACGCCCGACGGCCTCGTGGCCGCCGCCACCGCCCGGCTCGGCCGCGCCGCGACGCTCTGGGACGTGTTCATGGCCTACACGGGCCGCTCCCTCGACGACGACGTCGACACAGCCGACGAGGAGACCCTGGCATGACGATGATCGGTGCGGAGCTCCGGGCCTCCTACGCCTTCATGGAGCGCAACTTCTTCCTCACCCGACGGACCTGGGCGTGGGAGGTGGCGTTCCTCGCCTACTCGGTGGCGAGCGCCCTGTCGATCTCCCTCATCGGCGTCGACCAGGGCAGCGCGAGGCTGGTCCTGTCGCTGATGGTCGGCGCGATCTTCTGGAACTACCTGTCGGTGGTCTTCAGCTGGATCGCGGAGACGATCGCGGTGGAACGCTGGGAGGGCACCCTCGAGTACACGATGATGGCGCCGATCCGGCGCTCGTCGCGACTCATCGGGCAGGTGTCGTACGCGATGGTCTACGGGCTGATCCACACGGCGGTCATCTTCCTCGTCCTCGGCCTGTTCTTCCCGAACCTCGACCTGTCGAAGGCGAACCCCGGCACCGCCGCGGTCTTCATGGCGCTCGGCTCGTTCAGCTTCGTCGGCATCGGCATCCTCGCCGCGATCCTGCCGCTGCTGTACGTCGAGCGGGGCGCCCAGATGACGTTCGTCGTCCAGTCATGCCTGCTGCTGATCAGCGGCGTGTACTACTCGACCGACATCCTGCCGCCGTGGATGCAGGTGCTGTCGCACCTGTCACCGGCGACGTACGTCCTCGACGGCGTCCGGGCCGGGCTTCTCCGGGGCACCCCGGCGACGGAGCTCTGGGCTGACGTCTGGCCACTGGTTGTCCTCGGCGTCGTCCTCATCCCGTTCGGGTTATGGGCGTTCGGCCGAGCGGAGCACTACGCGAAGCGGACCGGCAAGCTCAAGCGGGTCGGCTGAGGCGCGAACGGCGCTCGAGGTCGGCGGCCGTCAGTCGAGCAGGCCGTCGAGCGCCGCGCGCTCGAGCAGCTCCCCGACGAGCCCGTTCGCCCAGGCGAACCAGGACCGGCTGAACCGGGACGGGTCGTCGACGTCGAACGACTCGTGGGCGAGGAACGTTCCCGCGTGCGTCGCTCCCAGGAGGCGCGCCGCCGCGCGGCGTTCCTCGCTGCCCGTCGCGGTGAGGCCACGGATCGCGATCGCGATCGGCCAGATCCGGCGGGGCCCGGTATGGGGCGACCCGATCCCCTCGGCGGCCACGCCCGAGAACCACCATGGGTTGGCCGGCGAGAGGATCCAGCGACGCGTCGCGCGATAGCGCGGGTCGTCCGGCGTGCACGCCCCGAGGTACGGAAGAGCCAGCAGGCTCGGGGCATTCGCGTCGTCCATCAGGACCCGCCCGCCGAGCCCGTCGAGCTCGTAGGCCCAGCGTGGCTCGCCGCCATCCTGGACGACGCCATCGGCATCGACGGCCGTTCGGATCTCCGCGGCCAGGGAGCGCGCGTCGGCAGCGCTCGCCGGCGCGCCGACCTCGGCGGCCACGTGGGCCACCGCCTCGAGAGCGGCCGCGAGCGCGAGATTCGTGGGGACGCTCAGGGGCAGGTCGCAGCGATCGTCGGACGGGCGGAACGCGCCGTGGACCATCCCGTTCGGCCGGGTCGGCGCGCCGCGGCCGCCGTTCGGCACGACGTCGAGCGGGTCGCCGTCGGGGCGGTGGAATCGGTACGGCGACGGCCCGGTGAGGCGCTGCTCGACCCGGAGCGTCCGGAGCGCCGTCTCGAGGGCGCCGCGCCAGGTCGCGTCGAACGGCCGGGTCGAGGCGGTCGCACGCGCATAGCCCGCCGAGAGCCGGCAGAACGCGGACAGGGAATCCGGCTCCCACTTGCGCTCGTGGACGCCCGGCTGCATGTCGGTCTCGTCCGCGGCCCACTCGCCATCCCGCTCGTCGGACAGGAACGCGTTCGCGTACGGGTCGAGGAGGACCTGCGCGCTCTGGCGGTGGATGACCCCGCGCAGCAGCCGGTCCAGGTCCGGATCGTCAGGCGCCGACGCGAGGTACGGCCAGACCTGGGCGGTCGAATCGCGGAGCCACATCGCATCGATGTCCCCGGTGACGACGAACGTGTCCGGGTGGGCGTCGTCGCCGGCGGTCGTCACGGTGGTGTCGAGGGTGTTCGGGAGCGTTCCTTCGAACAGTCGGCGGAGGCCGGGATCGGCGATCCGGGCGGCAGCAGCGGCGATCCGGCGCTCGATCGCCGCGCTCCGGAAGCCTCGGTCGGCCGGTTCCGGTCGCTGCCACGGGACAAGACCCTCGGCGGGCACGCGACGGGTCGTCATCGTGGGGCTCCGTGGCGGGCCGGACGCGCGGTCGCACCTCCGACCGCCGGGTTGCGTACGCTGGCGCGATCCAGGCCGGACGGAACGGGAGATCGCGCATGGACGAAGCTGCCGGCGTCGAAGTCGTCGTCGCGCTCGGGTCGGAGCTCGCGGAAGGGCCGATCTGGGACGACCGGACGGGCCGCCTGGTCTGGGTCGACATCCTCGGTCGCCGCATCCACGCGACGGATCCGGAAACCGGCGACACGAGCTCGATCGAGACGCCGCTCCACGTCGGCGCCGTGGCCGCGCGCGCGGCCGGCGGGTTCGTCGCCGCGCTCCAGGACGGGTTCTGGGTCCTCGGCGACGGACCGGCCCGCCGGATCGCCACCGTTCCCGAGGCCCGCCCGGGTCTCCGCTTCAACGACGGCAAGTGCGATCCCGCCGGCCGGTTCTGGGCGGGGACCATGGCCTACGACGTGACGCCCCGCGCGGCTGCCCTCTACCGTCTCGACGCCGACGGTCGCGTGACCCTCGTCGTGCCCGACGTGACCCTCTCCAACGGCCTCGCCTGGAGCGGTGACGGTCGGACGATGTTCTACGTCGACTCGCGAACTCACAGGATCGACGCCTTCACGTTCGATCCCGCCACCGGCTCGGTCGCGGACCGTCGGACGATCGTCGAGATCCCGGCGGAGGACGGGACGCCCGACGGACTGACGATCGACGAGGACGACGGGCTGTGGGTCGCCCATGCCCGCGGCGGCACGGTCCGGCGGTTCGTCGACGGACGCGAGGATCGAGTCATCCGCCTGCCGGTGAGCTTCGTGACGAGCGTCACGTTCGGCGGCCCCGACCGGGACATCCTCTTCATCACGTCGGCCTGGGAGCACATGACCGCCGAGCAGCGGGCGCGTGAGCCGCTGGCCGGAGCGGTCTTCCGGGCCCGACCGGGCGTTCGGGGCCGGCCGGCCGACATCTACCGCGGCGTCTGAGGCGAGGACGGCCATCGACCGGCCGGGCATGGGCGCGGGTTCCCGCGGCGGCGTCATCGGGTCGCCTCGCCGAGCGTTGCCTGGACGACGTGGCGACCCCACGGGAGATCGAACCGGCGGACCAGCTCGCCCGACGGCGCGTCACGGGCCGGGCGGCGAGCCGGCGCAGCGTGCCCGTCGACGACCACGTCCCGCGCTGCGCCCGGGAGGAGGATCCGGGCGGCGGTGTTCGGCGGCGCCTCGACCGTCAACTCCAGCACGGCGCCGTCGAGCGTCCAGGCGACCGCGTGATGACCGTGGGCGGAGTCGTGGGTCGCGCGGGCCCACGCGAACCCGACGCCGGGCCGCGGCCGGACGAGCATCGTCGCGTAGCCGGCCTCGGCCGGGGCAAGCCCGGCGACCGTGCGGTGGAGCCAGTCGGCGACCGAGCCGAGCGCCGCGTGATTGAGCGAGTTCATCCCGGGATCCGCAAAGCCGTCTTCGGGAGTCCAGCCGTTCCAGCGCTCCCAGATCGTCGTGGCGCCCTGTCGGACCTCGTAGCCCCAACCGGGGTACGTGTCCGCGCGAACGACCCGGGTCGCCAGCGCGTGCCGGCCATGATCGGACAGGGCATCGAGAACGAAGCCGGTTCCGAGGAAGCCGGTCAGGAGATGCCCGCCGGCCTCCTCGACCAACGCGGCGAGCCGTCCGGCAGCGACCGAACGCACGCTCGGCGCGACGAGCTCGAAGCCGAGGGCGAGGGCGTACCCGGTCTGCGTCTCGTCCCGGAGCACGCCGGGCGCGGTCATGAACCGATCCCTGAACGCGGATCGGGCCCTGGCGGCAAGCCGGGCGAACGGCCGGGCGTCATCGTCCCGCCCGAGGAGCTGGGCCATGCGGACGAAGAGCGCCGCCGACCGGGCAAGGTACGCGGTCCCGATCAGCTCGAAGCTCGTCGGGGTCTCGAGCGCCAGCCAATCGCCGTAGCGTCCGCCATGCCGGACGCCGCCGACCTGGTCGGCCTCGAGGAACCGCAGATAGCGGAGCATCGAATCGTATTGCCGGGCGATCACCCCGAGGTTCCCCGTCCGCTCGTAGACCGACCAGGGAACGAGGACGCCCGCATCCGCCCAGCCCGCGTTGCCGGAGCCGGTGACGCCGATCCTCGGCGCGACGTCGGGATAGGCGCCCGACGGGAGCTGCGCGTCGGACAGGTCGACGAGCCATTTCTCGAAGAGCGCCGCGGTGTCGCCGAGGAACAGCGCGCTCGAAGCCATGGCCGCCGCGTCGGCCGTCCACCCGAGTCGCTCGTCGCGCTGCGGGCAGTCGATCGGGAGGCCCACCAACCCGCCCCGGAGGCCCCAGTGGACGTTGCGATGGATCGCGTTCACGAGCTCGTCGGAACAGGCGAATGAGCCCGTGGCCGGACCCATCGAGCTGACCGCACGAGCCGTCAGCTGCCCCGGTTCGAGCCCTTCCGCGAGCCCGCTGATCTCCGCGTAGCGAAAGCCGTGCATGGTGAAGCGCGGTTCGAAGACCTCCGAGCCCTCGCCCCGGAACGTGTACGAATCCGTCTGCCTGGCGCTGCGCAGGCTGGCCGTGTACAGACCTCCATGGGGATCCAGGGCCTCGGCGTGGCGGATCACGATCCTCGTGCCAGCGGGAGCCGAAGCCCGGATCCGGACGTGTCCCGCGATGTTCTGCCCGAAGTCGACGATGCTGCGCTGGTCAGCGACATCCGTGATGGCGCGAGGCTCCAGCTCGGCCACGATGTCGACCCCCGGGTCCCGCTGGGCGACGAGCCGCCCGCCCGGCGCGGCCTGGACGACGACGGCTCGCCAATCGTCATCGCGGTAGCCGGGCCCGTCCCAGCCCGTCGGCTCGTCCCGGGCATCCCAGGCCTCGCCCATCAGCAGATCGTCCGCGACGATCGGACCGGGATGCGCTCGCCAGGCGGCGTCGGTCGCGACCACGATCCGGCGGCCACCGACGAGGTCGACCTCGATCTGGGCCATGAGGGCCGGGAAGTCGCCGTATTGCTCGGCCCCGAACTGGCCGACGTCGCCCGCGAACCAGCCTCGCCCGAGTCGCGCCGCGACGACATTCTCGCCGGGTCGGAGCAGGTCGAGGACATCGGTGGAGCGGTACTGGATCCGCTGCCGGTAGTCGGTCCAGCCGGGCGCCATCCGATCCGCGTCCGTGCGGTGGCCGTTGATCGTGAGCTCCACGAGCCCGAGTGCGGTCACGTGGGCGCGAGCGCGGACCGCGGCGCGGGGCAGCCGGAACGACCGTCGAAGGATGGGGCTCCGGGACGACCAGCTTGCCGCGGTCGGGTCGATCCAGCCGATCCAGCGGCCGGCCCAGTCAGCGGGATCGAGCAGGCCCATCTCCCACGCTCCGGGCGCACTCCATGGTCCTTCGACTCCGCGATCGTCGACCAGCCGCACGCGCCACAGGCGCCGCTCCCGGGAGCCGGGCGGCGGGCCGTCGTAGACGATGGCGGGATCGCCTGTGGCGACCTCGGAGCGCCACACGATTGCGGCGTTGGCGAACGACGGCTCGCAGGCGACCTCGATCGCGAACGACGCCTGGTGGGTCGCGGGATGGGCAAGCTCGACGCGCCAGCTCAACCTCGGCCTGGGCTCGTCGAGGCCGATCGGGTCGGCCCGGTGCTCGGTCCGGAGATCGATCGCGACGGGCATCTGGGGCGGCTGCGGTCCGTTGGGTTCGATCGTGGCATCGTACCAAGATGTCTGGTGCATCAGGGCTCTACACTCCTCGACGTGGACGCCCGCGACAACGGCACGCTCGAGCTCCGATCGCTCCAGCAACAGATCCACGACCGGTTGCTCGGCCGGATCCTTCGCGGCGACCTCGAACCCGGCGAGCGGATCTCCCCACCGGTGATCGCCGCAGCCATGGGCGTGAGCATCACGCCGGTCCGCGACGCCGTGAATCAGATGGCCGCCGAAGGGCTGGTCACGGTCACCCCGCGTCGCGGGACGGTCGTGTCGCCGGTCTCGGTCCGCGACATCGAGGAGCTCTACGAGATCCGGTTGATGATCGAGCCGCGGGCGGCCAAGATCGCGGCCGGCCGGGCGAGTCCCGCCGAGATCGCCCGCATGCAGGAGCTCGCGCAGCAGCTCGAATCCGGTCCCCTCGCGGCCGCCGGCAAGGTCGATGACCTCGAGACGTACCTCCGGGAGATCGCGACGGACGCCGAGCTGCACGCCACCGTCGTCCGGGCGGCCCACAACGCGCGGCTCGACGCGCTGTACGACGGGCTCAGGACGCATGTCCTGATCGCGCGCGCGGTCTTTCCTCGCCTGTATCGCGGTCAGCCGCATCGGCGTGGGGAGCACCAGCGGGTCGTCGACGCGATCGCTGCCCATCACGGCGGTGCCGCTCGCGACGCCATGGCTGACCACCTCCGACAGTCCCGCGTCGACACGTTGCGCCACGTGGAGGAGGTCGGCCAGCGACAGAAGGCCAAGCCGACCTCGTCGTCGTGACGATGGAGCAGGAGCTGGCCGGGCGCGTCGCGCTCGTCACGGGCGGGGCCACGGGGATCGGGCTGGCGACGGCGCGGGCGCTCGCGGCTGCCGGCGCGATCGTCTACATCGGCGCGCGGGACGCGGCTCGAACGCGACGGGTGGCGGCCGAGGAATCAGCCGGAGGGTTGGACATCCGGGCGCTGACGATGGACGTCACGGTCGCGGACTCCGTCGTCGGCGCGTTCGCCGAGATGGACGACGCCGGCCGCCTCGATCTCGTCGTCAACAACGCGGGCATCAACATGGTCGGCCGGGTCGAGGACCTCTCGGAGATCGACTGGGACCGGTGCCTCGCCACCAACCTCAAGGGGCCGTTCCTCGTCGCGCGTGAGGCGATACCCCGGCTGCGCTCGACGGGCGGCGGCGTGATCGTCAACGTCGCATCGAACGCCGGGCTCGTCGCCCGCGCCGACGAGCCGGCGTACTCGACATCGAAGGCGGGGCTGCTGATGTTGACCCGATCCCTGGCGCGAGCTCACGCGGAGGATCGCATCCGGGTGAACGCCGTGTGCCCGGGTCCGGTCGGCGACACCGGGATCATGGATCACAACCTTGCGGAGGCCGCCGACCCGGCAGCCGCGCTCGCCTCCTACCTGGGGAAGGCCCCGCTGGCGGCCGCCTGGGGACGGCTGATCGACCCCACCGAGGTGGCCGCCATGATCCGCTTCCTCTGCTCCGACGAGGCCGCGATGATCACGGGCGCGACGATCGCCATCGACGGCGGCAAGAGCCTCGACGGCTCCGGCTGACCGGCGGCCATCCGGCGGTCGATCAGAACGGCGGCGGAGCGGGCGGTTCCACGACCTCGCCGTGCGGCTGGACCGTCTCGCGCTGCTGCGGAGTCAGCCGGGCGAGCAGCTCCGCGCTCGGCCGGTAGGGGTAGCGGAAGAAGCCCCAGCTCGGTCCGTAGCGGTAGCTCGCCACCCGGCGCTCGCCGTCGGGCTTGGTGCGACGGGCGGAGCCGTGGGCGATCGCATCGACGAACAGCAGGGCGTCGCCCGCCTTGAGGTGACACTCGATCGCTCCGGCCACCCCGTCGATCGAGATGTCCTCGCCCCGCATCTCGAGCGGCACGGTCTGGGGGTGCCTGAGGTTCGACTTGTGGCTGCCCGGTACGACCATCGTCGCACCGTCGCCGGGTCCGATGTCCGTCAGCGCCATGAGGATGACGATCTGGCCGCAATGGAACTTGCCGGCGTGATAGCGGAACTGTGTCCGGATCGTCCCGACATGACCGCCGGAGTGCATCCGCTGGGCGCCGCCCCTTCTCCGGATCGTGCCGAAGCACTCGTCGATGAAGAGCACGCCGTGGTGGGTGTCGAAGTTCTCAGGGTCGTCGGAGCCCACGAAGTGGGCGACCTTGTTGAACCAGGCCGGGTGATCGATGAGCTTCTCCCAGACCGGGCCGGCTTCATAGAGCTGCTCGAAGATCATCCCCTCCTGGCGGCCCGAGTTGTTCACCCCGACACGCCCGAACCAGCTCTTCCCTTCGATGTTCGCCGCCGCGATCGCGTCGTACGTGGCGTTCATGGCGGCGACGTCATCGGGGCTGATCGCGCCCTTCAGGACGAGATAGCCGTTCAGGTCGAACAGGTACTCCTGCATGGGCGTCAGCGTCGTCGCGGGGTCGGGGACGTTGAACGGTTCGACGGCGGCGTTGGTCACGTCCTGGACGGTCATTCCCACGGTCCTCCTTTGCGCACAGGGTTCACGACGGCGGGGTGCGGTCGACGGCGCCGGCCAGGTCGAGCCCGAAGCTCCAGTCACCGTTCGACCGAAGGCGCTCGAGCAGCGACGGATCGACCGTCGGGCCGAGCCCGGGACCGGTCGGCACGATGAGGTGTCCGTCGACGAACTCGACGGGCGGCGTCGCGACATCGGCGGTGTACAGACGTGGCCCGACGTTGTCGGCCGGGAAGGGCAGCGCCGGCAGAACCGCGCCGACGTGCGCGACCGCGGCCGTCCCGAGGCCGAGCTCCTGCGTCGTGCCGAGCAGGACGCTCGCTCCGGCGGCCTCGGCCATCGCCGCCACGCGGATCGTGGGCCGAATGCCACCCAGCACGTACGGCGACAGGTTCAGGATGTCGACCGCGCCGAGATGCAGGAGCTGCCACGCATGGCGCTGGCCGTGGACATGCTCGGACACCGGAAGCGTGCTTCGGCGGCGGTACTCGACGAGTCCGTCGAGGTCGCCCCGGAGAGCCGGGCTCTCGACCAGCATCACGTCCGCGATCCCGGTCAACCGCTCCGTCGCCTGGAGGGCCTCGCGCCATCCGAGCACATTGGAGAAGTCGAGTGACTTGATCCGGACGCGGCCGGCGAACCGGTCCGCGAACCCCGTCATGAACGCGAGATCCGCCGCGTGATCGGTGCCGGCGTAGAACCGGATCACGTCAAACCCGTCACGCAGCTTCTCGTCGACGCGGTCGAGGGCGGCGGGCACCTGGTCCGTGGCGCGGAGACGGAAGACCGGGTAGCAGACGGCGATTCGATCGCGCAGCGCTCCGCCCAGCAGGCTGCTGACCGGGACACCGTCGGCCCGACCGACGCAGTCGTGGATCGCCAGCTCGACGCCCTGGCGCACCAGCCCGGACCGGCTGTACATGTGGCCTTCGTCGGGATAGAAGCCGATCATCCGGCGCTCGATCTCGTTCCAGGCCCGGGGATCGCTGCCGACCAGGATCTCGGAAAGGGCCGACTGCAGCTGGGCGAGGTCGAACCGATAGACCGGGAGATGGGACAGGTCACTCATCTCGCCCCAGCCGGGGACCCCATCGTCCGTCTCGATCTCGACGATGACGTGCTCGTTGCCGACGCCCGTCTCGCGGGTGACGAACACCGGATGAAGCTGCAGGCGGGCGATCCTCATGCGACGGCGTTCCCGTGGGCGTCATCCCACGTCGCCAGGATGCGGCTGATCTCGCGGCGGTCCTCGGACCCGAGCGCCGAGATCGGTGGCCGAACGGTCCGCCCGGTGCCGATCCGCAGGGCGAGCGCTTCCTTGATCGCGGGGATGTTCGCTGCCCCGTTGTTCCGGGCGCGCAACGCCTCGAACGGCGCGACGAGCGCCCACGTTGCGGTGGCTGCGGACTGCCGC
>Ga0157379_10003279_pt1 | contig 13712 bp, 17 predicted proteins | sample S25metaG_FD_121802 | JGI IMG/M metagenome (GOLD analysis project Ga0157379, IMG submission 121802) | Switchgrass rhizosphere microbial communities from Kellogg Biological Station, Michigan, USA - S2-5 metaG | ecosystem: Host-associated > Plants > Roots > Rhizosphere > Soil | place: USA... | reverse complement strand
GAGGGACGACTCTTATGTTGTACTTATGTTCAGTACTTCAACCGTGTCGTTTAAAATGAGAAGATTCTTTCAAATCTTTTCTGCCCGCTCTGGCGGCCGTATCCTGGCGACTTAAACTGAACTTGAACTTAGTACCCTATTTCTCCTTTTTTGCCTTTTTTCTCTTTTATTCTGCTTCATTTCCTCCTTGTGTCTCTTCTGTCTCGTTATAAGCTCCCTCTTTGCCTGCTGTGGTGATATTCTTTCCGAATTACCCTATCAATTACCTTCGCGTTGTTACTTTCACAATATGTTCTTTTCGCGGTCTAAGCTGATCTGGAGCTCTCAGTACCTCGGTGACGCAATTCATTAACCAACTGATCGGTCCCGTGTTTAGGAAACCAGTAGGGCGTCCAATGATCTGCTAAGTTAAGAGAATGACTCGGCGAAATCAATGAATATGACTGGATCTCCGGACCACGTCTAACGGCTAGCATCAACTTAGCCTCCTACCGCCATGCTAGCCACTTCTTCTGCTCTGCATCATCTCCTTACATTAGATGGTTTAGATGGAGTCGCCTCGTTCGACAGGATAGTAAAGATTCATTTTTCACCCCGAGAATGTACTGACCATCCCTTTACAGAACTTAGATTCGACGCAGAATTACGAATTTCTAGCATCACCGAAATGCTTCGGGATCCCAGGAGCCCCTTGGTTTGTTGGGCAACTCACATATTTCATTATGCATGTCCTTCAGCTGTGTTATATCTGACATCCAGATCAACGGTAGTGAGTGGTGTTCATTCCATGTGCTCCATCCTAGTCATTCTTGCCGTGTTCTATGGCTACTATGGCTATCAGCGCTTCGGCCATTCTCTTGTACTAGCTTCCGTTGTTGCGTGCCTTACGGAGCCGAGATCCCTCTGCAGGTTACGGAACCGGAGTAAGAAGATCAGGTTTCTCGTCAATAGTTCCCTTGTGTGCCTTCTTTAACGGTTTCCTATAAATAAATAACAAGTCCAACTCTCATCCTTGCACTATCAAATCACTACACCAACGCATCAACTCAATAATGTCTGAAGCTCTCTTCTCTCTCCAGGCTGCTACATTGGCGGATGTTCCCGTCATGGCTAAAATCACCAGCGATTCCTTCAAACTGGACCGAAATACTCAGGTCAAAGCTGGAGGTAAAGCTGGGTATGATCTCGAAGAGATATTCAATTCGGAGGGTGCAAAATACATCGCCTCGCCTAACTGCCGCGTTCTGAAGGCTATCCACAAAGAGACGGGAGTACTTATGGGATGGTGTTGCTGGGGGTTTCGTGGATTTGAAGCAGGAGAGGTTCCTCCTCTTCCTGCTAACGACGCAAAGGATCAGGTTTATATGATCACCGAGTCTGAGGAACTGCACAAAGATATTCCAGAAGTCAAATGGTCGGACAAACAGCCTGGAAAGGAAAGGACGAAGAATCCCGAAGAATCCTCCACAGAGACCATCGATGACGGACCGAAGCGCCTCGAGAAACTAACTAGGGACGACATGGCTCGTTGGATGGAGGTTTTAATGCCAGAAGGAGCCAAGTGCATGTTTATCGTAACTCTCTCAGTCTCTCCCGAATGGCAATCCCGGGGGGTCGCTTCTGCTTTCTTGAAATGGGGAGCAGAAAAGGCCGATGAGGCTGGTGTATTCTGTTGGGTTCATTCTTCCGACCCGGCTTGGACGACGTATGCGAAAGTCGGGTTTGAGGTTATTGGGACTTTGGATATTGATTTGGATGAGTACGCAGTTGGGCCACCTCCTTCGAAGGAGTTAGAGGGTTCGGAGGGGAAGTGGGGACATTATATCTTCAGGTATATGAAGCGTCTTCCTAAGTAATGGAGAGGTGGGATGACATATTTATGTATAATGTATCGGCTTGATCAGAATGTGTTGTATCAGGTTGGTTAATTGTGAGGAATAGAACGCTGTATCAGTTTCAATCTAAGGAAACATCATTTCCGCTTACTCACCAATTTCTACTTAATATGGTGGAATTAAAAGCAAAAACGGCAAGCATATCTACAAACCTGATACATCTTTACCCCCGATTGTAAATTTGAGTGAAATTTTAATAAATCGGAGCTTGAAAACGCGTGACGCGTCGCGTCGCGTGACACTCATTAAGCAAAACCGTCTCCTTTACCTCCATCAATCCCAATGGCGCCTGTTTCTTCCCCTGCTGCATCCTCCTCTCATTCCGATGTCGAAGAAAAACATTTAAATGGCGACGATGTTTATGATCCCGACCAAGATCCTGCGGAAAAGCGCGCCACTCGCCGTGGACTGAGGACCATTGCTGGAGAAATAGAGGGTAAGGAAGGTTTCGAAGAAAAAGAAAAAAAACCGCTTTCATTTCTAACGCGATTTTTTTTGCTTTAGAAACAAGACATGACTTGGAAAACGCCAAAATCGAAGATATCCACAGGCAGCTAGACAGGCTAGATGGGCTATTCCCTAAAGGTCCGTCGTGCCACACCTGCGCGCCGGCCCAGACTCTGAAAATCCCCATTAGTTAAGGACACTGCTGAAGCCGTTCTTGATTCGAAGAATCTCATGCACATATCTGAAACTGCCGCGAATAAGGCCAAAATGATGAAGAGCGATGTCGGCAGTTTTGATGTTGACGACTTCATTTCCAAGCTTGTTACCTCCATGGGTGGAAGACGAGGTGGAATGAAGGAAAGAGATCAGAGCGAGAGTGTTGATCAAGATGACGATGAGGACGACACGGAAGATGTCAGTTCAGTTCTAGACTGGAGCAAGGTCGGCAGGCTGTCTTTGGGGAAGAGCCACAGGGTACCAGTGATTAATCTAATGTGAGCCTTTTCTTTCGCTCTATTTAAACCTCAGTAACTAATTCCCTCTCGTTTAAATAGGTTGGGCCCTTTGTCGACGGAGCAAAAACAACGTAAGAAGGTAGTACGGGCCAAATTCGAGAAGAATAAGGAAATCGAAAGGGCTCCACAACAGGTAATTTTACAACGAAGAAGATTTTCTTCAAAAGTACTGATCTTCACTTCTCTCCCAGCTCAACGAAGAAGACTTGACCGCTAATCAAAATGAAACCACCAGCAACGTCAAAATGGCAAGTCTCCGTTTCTGTTTCTCTCCCCACCATTATTGAACCACTCCCCTCTCCTCTTTAGGTTCAAGAGAAATTGGAGGAAGTTGGCCCAATAAACCTCTTCCGGTTCATCACGAATCCCTATGATTTTGGCCAATCGGTGGAAAATCTCTTCTACCTCTCGTTCCTAATTCGGGACGGTAAATGTGCCTTCGAATTTAATGAGGAAACCGAAGAGCCCACTATTTGTGAGTATTATTCTATGATTAGTGTGACCCTTTCACTCATTCCTGTAGTCTCATGCGAGGAACCATCGGCCGATGACTATAACCAAGACGTCAAGAAGCGACAAATCGTTTTGGAATTGGATACGGAGACATGGAAGGTAGCAGCTACTCGCCATTTATTTTATCCAATTTGTTAGCTTATCAATTTCTGTGTAGTATGCCATTGAGGTCTTCAGCATCACAGAATGTATTATTCCTGACCGTCCAAAGATCCAAAAGCCTGTCGCCGCCAAGCTTTGATAGGATAAAACTATGTTAATTGTAATACTATCGCCATCTGTCTCCTAATTTCATATAATTGGCTGAATATACCATCCTTTATTTGTCTCATACTTGCTTTTTGCAATTGATCTCGCAGAGTTGCTACTCAGGCTCTTACTCATATTCTTTTGCCTTCGTGGTGGATCAGATTGGATTGAGAAAGTCATGACTACTCCGTATTATACAGAACGACATCGATCAATGGATATAAAGTGAAATAAAGTACTAATCATACAGTATCCTCGCAACCACCATCCAAAGTTCAAAGCATTGAGGGATCCACACCAAGAGGTAAAAACGAATGATCAGATAATTGAGATCGTGGCCATTCACGTCGTTGCATCTAAGGAAAATTAAGAATTAGAAATAATTTTAACATAAAAGAAATAAAGCAATTACTTGTTCAAACGCTTCATTTATCGTAACTAAATTCATATGATCAGGTATGACACCGTTATTCTAAAGGATGGTCAAGGTTGTGAAACAAAAAAGAAACATAAAAATTGGCATACCAATTTCGCTTCGTCACACATCCGAATTGCAGCCTTTAATTCCAAAGGTATCTTGGAAGGTAGAATGACGAAATGTATCGGAGGGTTGAATGGGCGTTTATGTGCACCTCCAGCAGAGATATTCTGAAATGAACGTATAAATAAACAGTAGAGGGAGAGAAGAATTTATGATCTCACCTGGGCTAAGAATAATGCCAGCTGGATATCACCCCGTCGACCTCGCGCTGCAGCTGTGACAAGCACAAATATCTCTAGCCGACAGTCGATGACGAAGACACCACCATCAGACATTTCAAGGGCTGAAGATCCCGGAAGTAGTTGCACCTACAGCATTGTCAATGCCTCCATCCTTAGACAGTAGAAATAGTCACTTACAGGAGTCTTACGCTTAGTAGAGTCAACAGAGAACAACCTCGTCCCAACTCGGTCAAGTTGATCCTTGTACTTCCAAAGATCGGCATTGGCATATTCGTCGTTTCCTAACATCATCCAGAACATCTCATCTTCATTCCCTTCTTCGAATTCGGTGACATTTGAAGGAGTCGCTGTCAGGGATTGACCGTACGTTACAGCTACTTTGCGTTCATCTTCCGTCGACCCGCGTCCGTGCCATACATAGACGGATCCGAGGATTGAAAGACAGTAGCTGTAGGCGGAGCAGAGGTTTGCGATTCCCTATTAAAGCAGAGTGAGGCTAGAATCCAATCCACTGTTGGATGCATCTCACAAGTTCAACTTCATCTACAAACATGGAATCCCCAACTCGAAGGATACGGTGCATAGCGGTGTTCTCGCTTGACCAATGTGCGCGATGACCCTGGGGGCATGTAAGACAAGTGATTCTTCAAGCAAGAACGGTACATACCTGACGGATCGCCAAAACTCCTCCTAGAGTATGGATGAATTGGGGAGGTTCCGACCCATGAGAGCAATGGGTCTATAAGCAAAATATCAGTCCTTCAACTTCATTTAAAAAGATCATTGCCCGTCCTCACAGCCGTTGTCCCATACCTCTCCGCCAGCTCATTCGACTTCCGCTCCTCCTTCAACCCAAACTGCGCATTCTGTCCTATCCACACCCACACTTTGTTCGAAACCAACTCTGCCGTCTTCTCCTTCGATCGATGTATAACAGCGATGATTTCGGAATCATAAAAGACATTAGGCTCTGTAGTGATTGTGGTGGCGATACTACCGGAGATAGAAAGGATCTCGACGGAGATTGTTTGACAGTTGGGATCGGGGATGAAGAACGTTTCTCTCAGGATTGCTTGGAGGTTGAATGCTGGAGGTATGGCATCTTGATATGCTGCGGGAAATGTAAGCCATGAGGTTATAAGAGAGGCCTTGACACTTACACAAAGTAACTAATTCATCCACGGGCGCAGAGCTTGGCTGGCCTTGAGTAACCTCCGAAATCTCTTGCGGCAGCGATGCCGGTCCGTCAATTACAGCCTCTACTTTCTCCACTATCGGTTCTGGCTCAGGCTGCGGCTCAAGCTCTGGGGGCGAATCGATCTCCTGAACGACTACTATCGTATCCAATTGTGGAAGTGCCTCAGGCTCAGGCTCCCGTTCATCCTCACTATCCTGTTCGACCTCTTTCTCCTCCACACCCTCCTCCAAAATGGCCTCGTTAGTCCTCGAATTCCAATCTTTCAATGCAGTATGCACATCCCGCACATTCGGTAGCGACGGTTCCGACTGCGCATATCCTCTCGACAAACTAGTCTGAGGAGTTTCCGCTGGAGTCTTCACTTCCACAAGGGGAGGTAACGTTGCCACCGAGAATCGACTTTCATAGCTCGATCGCCTTCGTTCAGGCGGAGCTGCCTGCGGCACGATGTTTCGTCCCCAGCCTGCTACCATAGAACGTACATCCAACCGCGGTACTTCCTCCTCCACTTCGACTTCTTCTTTGGGAGGAGTTTCAGATTCGAGCGGTTCAGGTGTATACGATGATTCCCTAATATGCTGTTCATGCTCCAGAAGAGCCTGCGCAACATCCATGACAGTCGCACGGTGACCAGTACTAGGAATGCGTGATCGTGGTGTCAGAGGTGCTTCATCCGGGCTGTGTTTCGTGCGTTCAGGACTACCTGGAGTGGTCGATTGAGGCGTAGCGATAGACTCCGTCTCCAGTGTGGAGGGACGCTTGAATCCGCCTAATTGTGCGTACTTGGAACTGCTTGATGGATTGGGTTCTCCTGCCTGAGCTACTGGAGCAGCTGGTTCGGCTCTAGGGAAAGGGTAGGATAGATCCTCCTTTAATGCTTGAATAGTTTCTTCGATAGGTGCAGGCGATGTTTTACTGGGCGGCGTAGCCGGACTCTCTTGCTTTGGAGACTCCATATTTAGTTCCTCGGGTGTCTGGATCGAAATCGTAGGGGGTAAAAGCGAAACCGGTACTTCCACTGGTTGGATGAGAGTGGGGACTTTCACCGTTTCCTCCGTCGCCGAATGATCCTTTCGAGTAGAACTGGAGGGGCCTCTCTTCGGTTTCCTTGCACGATCGCGAGTGGGCTGTTACAAATAAAGAGAATATTTTAATTAGTAACAACACCATAGCCATATATCTAAAATAAATTTACATGGCTTAAAGGTGCAGTATTCATGCCCTTTGGCTTACTATCCTGCTGCACTGGTTCGTCATCCTGACTCTGACGCCTTACTTGCGCTTGGGGTAGGTAGGGATCTTTGAACAGTTTAGATGTCGGACTGGCTAATCCAGGAAGTCGCACAGGAGCTACCGCTTTATTTTCCTCTTCCTCGAAATTCTTCCTACCGAAGGATGGAGGGTTTGATCCTCGAGATGCACCTAAACCTGGTAATTCACGATATACAGTCGTCTTGGAGCCTAAGGAGGCCGAAGGAGAGGGTATTGGCGAAGGAGAAATTACACCTTGAGGTTGCCATCTATCCAACACCGCGGGTCGTTTAGAGGGAGTAACAGGACTAGATCCACCTTCCTTCTCCTTTGACGCTGGGGGATTACCATCACGGAACAGCTGCGACGCAGCCTTGACACGCTGATTAACGAGTCCTCTGCCTTGTAATCGCGTAAGACTAGGATGTAATTCTTGTGCCGAAGGAGTGGGACGAAGGAATGCTGGTGAAGGGTTTGGAGATGCAACGGCGATTATGGAGGGAGGAGCGGCGGCATTGGGTTGAACAGGCCTCGCTAATGATAGAGTGACAACATTAGACGCAGAAGCCGGTCGAGGAGGAGGAGAGGCAGCCAAGGATTTACTTGGAGCAGAATCCATAGCAGTAACACCTAACGAGGCAGATCGGAATGCATTAGGCTTTGGTGCAGCGGATAGAGCCGGAAGTATGGTAGAAGGCGGGGGATAAGTGGAGGACGCAAGTCCTGGAAGTGCTCGTCCCTGACTATACGAAGTCGTGGGTTCCAGAGTCTCTGATGTAGGAGGTTTGTTAAGTCGAGGACCGGTCGCGCGACCACCTATCATTTCGGCAAGTGAAGTAGGCTTCGGTGAGACAATGGGGGGGGGAGAACGAGAAATTTCGACTTTATCTTTGGGTGAAGGGGAGGGACGAATGCTTTCGGTTGAGACCTTGGTATCCGAATTCTGGCGCATGGCGGCAGGTTTGGGAGGAAACGACGGAGGCGTCTTCGATGGTACAGAAATAGGCTCTTTATCATCTTTCGTAAATGAAGGTTTAGAAATGGCACCGAACACATCTTTGGTTATAGGAGAGGGTAGACTGTTTTCCTTCTGCTCTGAATTCCGGCGCATGGCCGCAGGTTTGGGAGGAAGGGTTGGCGTCGGCTTGGTTTGAACGGGAATATTGTCTTCCTTGGACTCTTTAGAGAATGGTAATACAACTCCAGCGACTTTGGGAGATATATTCTGTTTCTTGGGAATTCCGATAGGCGAGGGTGCTCTTGCAGGCTTAGGGTTATCCGCTGGACTTGGTGATATACGCGCCGTCGTCCTATTCTCCTCAGCAGGTGGCTTGACTCTTGAAGGTTCCGGTAATGTAGGCCTCGAAGATACTTTCCGCACTCCTCCAGGTTGTCCAAATACCGGATGCGGTCCCGCGGGTCGATTCTGATTATACAGCGTGGGGTCATAAGTGTCCGTTTGAGTCGTAACTTTGTTAAGTCGTGGGCCAGTAGCCTTTCCGCCCATAAATTCAGCCAAAGAGATCCCTGACTTGGGGGCAGCAGAAGATGCAGAAGGTTTTGGGGCTGCGCCTCGGCTCTGGTCTGGAGGGGTATCAGAGCCAACCAACTTCTTCAGAGCATCCGAACGATAATCTTTCGGCTCTTCTGAGAATTGAAGAGGACTCGAAGGAGCTTCTGAAGGCAAGCTGGGCTTCTTAGCTAATGAACAAACACATGATCAATACCACAACGAAACAGGGCCAGAATGCAACTGGACTCACACAAATCTGCAGAAACGGTCAAAGCACTCCTCCTCTTAGCCCTCTCAACCCGTGACCTCTCGATTTCCTCCTGAAGTCGTCGCTGTTCGGCTTCTTCGTCCTGGTCGACTTCCTGCTGAATCGCTTTAATCCTGCTGGTCCATTCTGCCAGCCCTGCATCTGGCGAGGACTTTGGAAGCTCGAACGTCCGCCTTCGGGAGGCCATAGAGTTAGGAGACGAATCCATATTGAAGTACAGTGAGCAAGAGGCCTCGAGGCCGTTACGCCTTAGATGTGAAGCCAAGAAGTGTAACGGACGCAAGAGCCCAGCGCTCATAGTGATGTCACAGCTCTTCCATTGGTCCGAGCTCTGCATTCCGAAAATGTTCGAATTATATTGTACAGGCAAAATATTCCGGGCGTAACAACGTTTTAAAATTGAGGCTAATAATATTGCAGATCATACTGAGTATTCAAAATAATTGTTGCTGGTAAGGTACAGGAAAGCAACGTTTTGAATCAGTGGGCTACATATTGTCCGTGTATGTCCGTGATTAATTCATAAATAAATCAAGCAAAGAAAATGAAAGTGCACGCGGTGAAGGCGAGCAATGTTGAACATGCAAGACCTAGCATGGGAGTGACTGGAGCGAAAGCACTGTTTGTTTTATTGGCGTTCAAGGCAGCGAGCGACCCTGTAGGAGCTGCTGATCCTGTTCCTGCAACAACATCTGAGGGAGGAGTTCCACCTAGGAATAAATTCAATTATATATATTACAAAGAAACGTAAGGCGACTTACTTAGGAAATTGCTGCCGCATTGAGATGCTACTGCACTTTGAACAGCAGGATCGGAGGTCACTGAGGGTGACTCATTCTGGACGAGATTAAAAGCTTTTTGGATGCATCCAGTACAAGTGATGCTCGCTGGTAAGTTCGAACTCTTGATATCACCAAATATCGCCATGATAGAGCTAATGGCGTTGTTGGGAGAAAGGGGCTTTCCAAGGAAGGTTTGAATGTCAAGCAAGGTGGACGATACACACAAAGTATTATTGGATGATCTGAAATAAAGATATGATAAGATTCCCAATTCCAGAGAATAATAAGCTCAAAACTCACGTCTTCAAACATCCAATGTCCCGGACGGTTGAGTAAAATGTAGGAATGGCTTGAATCACATCTGCCAGTGTACCATCGGAAACGCCAACATTCTTCAAATCAGATTGGCAGCCGTTTGTGACGTTGGTGGTTGCCGTCTGAACGGTCTCGTTGCTGCAAGCATTTGCAGCACACATTCCTTGTAACCATGTGTTCAGAGGTTCAACAGCAGAAGTGTTTGAGGACAAGGTAATGATTGCAGCTAACCCGGGGACATTCAAGCATGAACTGGCCTCGGGGTTGCTGAGAACACCATTAATAGCATCCTGACAAGAGCTAAGATTAAAGTAATTAATGGTTATATACATTCCGATGGCGGGGGATTTACCTAGAAAGACTGAAACAATTATCAATACAAAGGTAGCCTGCAACTCAATAATCACTTACCTGGAGAAGGGGTTGGCAGCTCTGCTTGAGACACTGATTGCGGTCGCAACGCCAACGCCTGCGAGGAGTACTGCAGATCGCTTGAAGAAATTTGTGTTCATAATGGCAATAATAATGGTGGGTGAAAGTAAAAAATATTTGGGCCATGGTGCCCCTTTTATAAGGATAATGTACAAGCGCCACTAGTAATTGATCCAGCCCGCTGTGCTGCGGTTTCTACGATAATAATCCTTTATGCACAGCTTCTTTTGTTGTTGAAAGCTGAAACTAAACTAGCCTGTGCTTGCTCCAACTAAGCCGCTGATTGTGTTTTCTTTCTGTAACCTCCGTTAGGCTATGATATCCGTGGATCAACTTAAAGACCATCTCTTGGCTATATCGTCTACACTCGTATCGGTCAAATAACCTCCAACCCATCGCCAACGTTATCACTGGAATAAGAGGCTGTTTTGCTGACTCGGGAGAAACGGCCAAGCATGAAGTCACTACGTCTCAAAATAGATCCATGGATCCTGATTTGTTCCGCTCGTGACCAATGTTGAACAAGCCCATGATATCCCCACCTCACTATTGACTGTTACAAGCTAGGGTACAATGGATTAATTCACCGCACCATTTCCAGGTGAGCATGTATTTCTTCATATCCGTTGTTATGGAAAAGCTCCTGCTCAAAACACACAGCTTTCAATGCTCCATTCTGACGGAAAGAGTTCCCAAGATTTTTATGACTGCGGATCCCATATTCGAATATGAATACCCAGCGAATCATCGACCCTGAAATGGGATTCCTACAGCCCGGACAGCGTCATATGAAGTTTTCCTCCACAAATTGCATGGAAGAAGGGCCACGACTTCCTCACACTTCTCAGTTATCAGTTAAGCACCCATTAAACCCCACCTCTCGTTCATTCGCAGCATATTTCGTCATACCCGCACTATCCTTCCCATCGGCGAAGCGGCCAACACTATACATACCTTGGTGACCATGATCCTCTCGTAAGTGGCCTAGAGACATCAAAGAATACCAAGGGTGCCTTGTGTTGAAGGTCTTCAATTTTGATACGGAAAGACGGCCTATGTATCCCTGCCCAGAGAGACTCACTCGCGAGTAGGTGAGTGCACCTGAAGGCTGTGTCTCTTGCGCAGTATTTACTCAAAGAAGAATGGACTGACATGACTAGGTGTTAACGAAGGACTGTATACTAAATATGCCATTGATCTTCGCTTTAGGTTGAGCGGTTCATCACTCTCTTCTATTTAATTTCAGGGAACATGAATGTTAGTATGGCACACATACTGCTGCGGGATGTCAAACTATGCTTCTTCCAACGAGACGTCCCTGCTTCTCATTAGCCACAGAGAATCTAGCGTTCTTGTTCTTCAAGAAACCAGAAGGTTTTGTGCCCTCCAGCTTTATTTAACATAGGTTTATGTCGAAATGATCCTAGGATGATTCACCGCTGGGGACGATCCAACTTGCAGTGTTCGGCAATCTCAAAGGACGGAGAAAAATTCTGTTATTCTTGAACATTTCGACCACTGATCGGATATTATTTATACATGGTTGGACACTAGATCACATCGATACTCGATCTACGGGTTAATGCTATGGTCGGAATGGATTCTGCGATGGTGATTAGATGGAAGGAAAACAAAGCAGAAACCGAGACAGAAACCGAAACCGAAATATGACCCCACCTAACTATGGGGACATAAAGGACTCGGTTATTACATCACAATCTTACAGCTGCATTTATACTTCTCCTGCGCCCGTATTACCTGCTTCAGGTTGTACATGGTTGATACAAAGCTCCATGCTGGCCTGGGATGGTGCGGGTGAAGGACTTGGACCGCTGGTGGGGAAGCTGGGAATACTCTGGAGCAACGCAAGCAGCTGAATGATCGTGGGTGAAGTGGGAGACGGATTCACCGCCGATGTAGCAGTACTGGAGGACGCCGCAGGTGTCGAGCTCTTGGCCACCCGAGCCGCAGCAGCCTCCCGACTCTCAGCTTTGAGCGTTCTGACAAGACCCTCCGCTTTCCTCCTCGCTTCCACTTCTGTCTTGACCTGGTCCAACGCAGAGTTCTCCATACGCTTACTCCTCGAAAGCGCGATCTCCAAAACCCGAATATCACTCTCTAGTTTCTTCCTAACAGCGCGTTCTTCCCTGACTTCCTCTTCTGCACGACGCTTAGCTGCTCTAGCGACGGAGACATCCTCGATATATGCGTCCTGCTTGTCGCGCAAGGAACGAATTTCCCTTTGGAGGATAAGAACTTGGGAGATGGCAGAGGTGGGTGAGGAAGGAGGTAAGGGGTCGCGAATGCGGGGACCAGTAGGGGGCATCCGGACGGGAACTGATTCTTGTTGGACTCCCTCTTTCGCTTTCGCAGATGCAGATGGGGTACGGAATGCGTCCTGTCCTGTTGCTGGAAGTGCGACAGCTTCCTTGGGAGGTGAGTTTTGCACGGTCTCGGGAACTTTTGAGGGAATAGTGATAAACAAGGAAGGACGGGTGGGTATGTCTGTAAATACTGATCAATATGTTGAACAAGAGATCATTTTTACAATGACGTACCGACATCCTTTGCCTCAGAACTTGCCAAACTGGTTATAGGAGATACACTTGGCTCGCTAAATGGCTCGATGATACCAGTAAGCGCGGTGGGGCCAGTCGATCTGGGTGTCAAGACTAATGTCGTGCTGGGGAGACTGGGTGTTTCCGGGGCGGTAACAGCTGCTGGGCACACCATGGGGGTCAACGCGAATGGAGAAGAAGACCCCTACTAACACTTACAACAAGAACGAATCAGCTCGTTAATTTGGCCGAGCAGATGCCAAAAGGGTTTGGTGTCCGTCTCGACACCCATGCGGACCGCCATGTCGATCCCGGCCTCGAGAATCTTCTTTGCTTTATCAAGTTTCTGCTTTCCCTTATAAAACGCGGCAGCAATCATCCAATCCTGATTATATGCACGTTAATAATGGAATACGCCACGAAAAGGAGACATACCTTTTGGTCCGCCTTCACAAAAGTCAAGAGACTAATAAGACCTTTTGGATCCTCCTCCACCTGTGTATTAAGGTCAAGCTTGAAAGTCTCCCCAACGTAGGAGAGATTGAGGACGGCCAAAGAAGGCTCGTTCTTTGGGCCTTCGAGGACTGTCGCTTCCTTCGTTGGTGCAACCGGACTAGTAAGCAGTGGAGTCGGGATCCTCCTTACTCGGTTGTTGGTGACCCGCCTAGTAGGGCTCGTGTCTTCGCGATGACGGTGGTGAGAATAGCGGTCTCGGTCGCGTCCTCTGACTGGTGAGGAGGACCTCGCCCTCGAGCGTGTGGAATGAGAGCGGGGCAATGATTCTGCTCTTGACTCCGCACGAGAAGTGCGTCGGTCTTCACTTCCACCCCTCGCGTCGGTCTTCGACCATGTCAATGGTCCAGATGGAATAGGCTTCGTGGGCAGTCCATTGTGCTTGGGCAGGTCCTTCTTTGCGAGACTGAAGCGGTCGTGGAATGACTCAAATTTCCGTGGATCATGGTCGCGAATCGGTCCATGAGCGAGTTCCCTAAACTTCCGCTTAAGCATATCGTTGTTACATATCTTTATCACCTGCACATCCTGCCTTTCCAG
>Ga0157379_10003278_pt1 | contig 13713 bp, 15 predicted proteins | sample S25metaG_FD_121802 | JGI IMG/M metagenome (GOLD analysis project Ga0157379, IMG submission 121802) | Switchgrass rhizosphere microbial communities from Kellogg Biological Station, Michigan, USA - S2-5 metaG | ecosystem: Host-associated > Plants > Roots > Rhizosphere > Soil | place: USA... | reverse complement strand
GGCTTCAGTCGCCAGCACTTTTTTGGCGTCGTTCAGCTCCGCGCCTTCCAGCTTTTCCAGCCGCGCGATCTCGTCCAGCGGCATGTCGGTGAACAGGCGCAGGAAACGGCCGACATCGGCGTCTTCGGTGTTGCGCCAGAATTGCCAATAGTCATAAACGCTCAGCATCTCCTTGTTCAGCCACACCGCGCCCGCCGCCGTCTTGCCCATCTTGGCGCCGGACGCGGTGGTGATCAGCGGCGTGGTGAGGCCGAAGAGTTGCTGCGTCCCCACGCGGCGGCCCAGCTCTAGTCCCGACACCACATTGCCCCATTGGTCGGACCCAGAGGATTGCAGGCGGCAGCCATAGCGCTTGTTGAGTTCGACAAAGTCATAGGCCTGCATGATCGAATAATTGAATTCCAGGAACGACATGGGCTGTTCGCGGTCCAGCCGCAGCTTGACGCTGTCCATGGTCAGCATGCGGTTGACCGAGAAGTGCCGCCCGATTTCGCGCAGGAAGGGGATATATTCCAGCCGGTCCAGCCATTCGGCATTGTCGACCATGATGGCATCGGATGGGCCGCCGCCGAATTTCAGCAGATGCTGCACGCCGCTCAGCATGCTTTTCTTGTTCTCTTCGATCTGTTCGGGCGACAGGATCAGCCGCGTCTCATCCTTGCCGGATGGATCGCCGGCCTTGGTGGTGCCACCGCCCATCAGCAGGATGGGTCGATGACCGGCCTGCTGCAGGCGGCGCAGGGTCATCAGCTGCACCAGATTGCCGATATGCATCGACTTGGCGGTGCAGTCGAAGCCGATATAGGCGGTGACCCGCTCGCTCCTGAACAGCGCGTCCAGATCCTCGGGGCTGGAGCAGTCGTAATAGGCCCCGCGTGCCACAAAGGTGCGCAGGAAATCGGACTGGAATTGGGGTGCCGCAGGCATGGTATAGACTCGAATAAGCAAGACAGGCGGCAATAGCACAATGACCGGCATTCAGAAAGTCATCGGCCTGATGAGCGGCACCTCGCTGGACGGCGTGGATGCGGCCCTGCTGGAAACCGACGGTGAAGAGGCGGTAAAGCCGGGCCCCGGCCTGACCGTGGCTTATACGCCTCAGACCCGCGCTTTGCTGCGTGCGGCCCTGGACGAGGCCCGCGCCGTCGCGCAAGGCGCGCCGGTGCCGCAATCGATCCGCGAGGCCGAAAAGCTCTTGACCGAGGCACATGCCGAAGCGGTGAAGGCGCTGTTGCAGAAGGCTGGTCTGTCTGCGGGGGAGGTAGCGCTGCTGGGCTTTCACGGCCAGACCATCCTGCACCGGCCCGAGCGGCACTGGACCTGGCAGATCGGCGATGGCGCGCTGCTGGCGCGGCTGACCGGCATCGATGTGGTCAATGATTTCCGTAGCGCCGATGTGAAGGCGGGCGGGCAGGGCGCACCCTTGATGCCGCTCTATCATGCGGTGCTGGCGCGACGCTCCGGACGGCCCGAACCACTCGTCGTCGTGAATATCGGCGGTGTCGCCCAGGTGACTTACATAAACGGCGACCTGGTGCTGGCCTTCGATACCGGCCCCGGGAATGCGCCGATCGATGATTGGATGCATCGCCATTCGGGCCGCCCGGTGGATGAAGACGGCGCTTTTGCCGCGACCGGCAAGGTGAACGGCGCGGCGCTTGACAGGATGCTGGCCAATGACTTTTTCGCCCGCCTGCCACCCAAATCGCTGGACCGCATGGACTTCGGCATGGAGGCGGTGGAGGCGCTATCACCCGCCGATGGTGCGGCGACCTTGACGGCCTTTACCGCCGCGTCGCTGGCGCGCGCGCGCGAGCATTTTCCCAACTCCGCCGAAACCTGGATCGTCAGCGGCGGAGGCCGCCACAACAAGACCCTGATGGCGATGCTGAAAGCACGGGTGAATGCGCCGGTGATCTCGGCCGAAGAGGCGGGCTGGGATGGCGATGCGCTGGAGGCCCAGGGGTTCGCTTACTTGGCGATGCGTTCGAAAATGGGGCTGCCGCTGTCGCTGCCGACGACGACAGGCGTGGCGCAGCCCATGACCGGCGGACGGCTTTACCGGGCGCGCTAGTTTCCCTGGGTCAGACCAAAGGGTACAAAGTATTCAGCAATGTCAGAAGAGATTTTTGCCGCTGCTCGCATGTCGGCATCGCCCTCGACGAGGTTACCTAGTTTGCGTTTGATCACGCCACGTACATACAGAGAAGCCGCCTGCCGGGGCGCAATGGCCAAAGCCGCGTCATAAGCAGCAAGCGCCTCTTTATAGTTGCGCAAGCGGAATTGGACAAAGCCGAGGCTGTCCAGCGTGGCCGCAGATCTGGGCGCAATGGCCAGGCTTTTCCTGCAATCGGCCATGGCAGCCTCAAGTTCCCACAGGCCAGCATGCTGCCAACAGCTCTCGTTCAGGTAATGAGGATCATTAGGGTCGATCCCCAGGAGGAGGTCGGTATCCCGCAACGCTTCCCGAAATTTTCCTTCGATGTCATAGATACCGCTCCGGACCTGGAGCCCCAATGTGTTCCGCGGATCGATCGCGAGCGCCGAATTTAAATCGGCCATCGCCAATTCGAACTTGCGCAGTCTCGCCTCGGCGCGCGCGCGGGCAATGAGGGCGCGGACTTTCCATTCTGGTGACAAAATCGGGCGCCGTAAGATTGCGGTGCAGGCTTCGGCGGCGGCGGCCCGATCCTTGCCGGGAGGTCCGAAGCAGAGTTGATCATCATCCGCGCGCGCCACTGACGCGGCCGCCATCAATCCAAGTGACAGGAGGAGTGGCAGAAGTTTTTTCACAACCGCCAGCGCCTCATCCGCCTATCGGCCCTCTCTTGGCTTGCTCATCATATTGGAGACATATTCCTTCACCGTCTCCACCACTTCCGCCTCGCGCTTGTCGAAGAAGTGGTTGGCGCCATCGATCTTGTTGTAGGTGATCTTGATACCCTTCTGGGCGGTCAACCGGTCGACCAGCTTCTGCACATCGGGCTCTGGCACCACATTGTCCTTGGTGCCGTGCACGATCAGGCCGCTGGCCGGGCAGGGCGCCAGGAAGGCGAAGTCATACATGCTGGCCGGCGGGGCTATGGAGACAAAGCCGGTGATCTCGGGCCGGCGCATCAGAAGCTGCATGCCGATCCAGGCGCCGAAGCTGATGCCGCACACCCACACATGACTGGGGTTGGGATAAAGCGTGTTCATCCAGTCCAGCACGGCGGCGGCGTCCGAAAGTTCGCCCGCGCCATTGTCGAAACTGCCCTGGCTGCGGCCGACGCCGCGGAAATTGAACCGCACGGTAGTGCAGCCCAGACCGTGGAACATGTGGAAGAGGTCATAGACCAGCGGATTGTTCATGGTGCCGCCGAACTGGGGATGGGGATGCAGCACCAGCGCCATGGGCGCCCCTGGATTTTTCTGTCTCTGGTAACGGGCTTCGATACGTCCCGCCGAGCCGGGCAGAATGATGTCAGGCATGGATTCCCCAAAAAGACCATTCACAAGCAAAAAACTCGGTTTTTGAGGAGCGGTAACGCTGCCAAAAACTCTTTAGTGTCAGATGCTTATGGAATGACTGCGCGCTAGACCGTGAATACTTGACCAAGTTACTCAGGAACTCTATATCCCCGCCATCGGGCGTTGCCTTCCGGCTCGGCGCCCTCTCTACACCGGGAGGGGGGTCAAAAAGCAAGGAAAAACGCCGCTTTATGGAAGGGAACCTGTCATGCGGCTGAGCACCAAGGGACGTTATGCGGTGATGGCGATGGCCGATCTGGCCGGTAATGCCCGGGAAGTCGGATCGCCAGGGGAATCCCGCCCCGTGGCCCTGGCCGATATCGCCGCCCGCCAGGACATTTCGCTTTCCTACCTGGAACAGCTTTTCGCCAAACTGAGGCGCGGGGGGCTGGTGACCAGCGTGCGCGGCCCTGGCGGCGGCTATCGCCTGTCGCGGCCGAGCGGAGATCTGCGCATCGCCGACATCATACTTGCGGTGGACGAGCCCATCGCAGCCACCCGCTGCAAGCCTGGCAGCACCAAAGGTTGCACCAAGACCGGCGCGCGTTGTGTCACTCACGATCTGTGGGAAGAGCTGGGCCAGCAGATCCATGTCTTCCTGTCATCGGTGTCGCTGGCCGATGTGGTGGAGCGCCGGGTGTTGGGACGTTCCAAACCCTGCAACGACATCAATGCGGTACTGGAAAGTGAGACCGCGGCCGCCTGAACAACAGTCGCACAGTTAAAGACATGCATTACCTGGATCACAACGCCACGTCGCCGCTTCGCCCCGAATGCCTTTCGGCGATCACCCATGCCCTGGCAATCGGCGGCAATCCTTCTTCCGTTCATGCCAAGGGCCGTGCAGCGCGCGCCATTGTGGATGAGGCGCGTGAGAAAGTCGCCCGGTTGGCGGGTGCGGCAGCCGACCAGGTGATCTTCACCAGCGGCGCCACGGAGTCCAACAACCTTGCCTTGTTCGGCGCGGTGGAAGGATCGCTGGCCGAAGGCGAGACCCGTATCACCCGCATATTTGTTTCGGGAATCGAGCATTCCTCGGTGCTGGCTACCGCCGACAGGCTGGCCGAGCGTTTCCCATGGGTGCGGGTTGAACGCCTGGCCGTGACCACGGACGGGGCAATCGACCTGGAAGGCTTGCGCGTGGCTCTGCGCGAGGGCAAAGGCCGTGCCCTGGTGGCGGTGATGGCCGCCAACAACGAGACCGGCGTGGTGCAGCCGGTTGCCGAAGTTTCCAAATTGGTTCGTGAGACCGGCGCCCTGCTCCTGGTCGATGCGGTGCCCGCCGCCGGCAAGATCAAGCTGGATTTCTCCCTGTGCGATTACATGACCCTGTCGGCGCATAAGATCGGCGGACCGCAAGGCATCGGTGCGCTTGTGGTGCGCCAGGCCGTGCCGCTTCAGCCCCAGATGGTCGGTGGCGGCCAGCAAAAGGGCTTGCGCGCGGGAACCGAAAATCTTGCCGGCATCGCCGGTTTTGCCGCCGCGGCGCATGCCCTGGAGGACGGCGAGGGAGAGCGCGCCCGCATCCGTCACCTGCGCGATCATTTCGAGACCGCGCTGGTGAAACAGGCGGCGCCTCAGGCCGTTATCTTTGGGGCAGGCCGGGAACGGCTGTGCAGCACCTCCTGCTTCGCCATTCCGGGCCTGACGGCGGAAACGGCATTGATCGGGCTGGACCTGGACGGCGTAGAGGTAAGTTCCGGTTCCACCTGTTCCTCCGGCAAGGTTGCGGTCAGTCATGTGCTGGCGGCGATGGCGGTGGAAGAAAAGCTTGCAGTGTGCGCCTTGCGCGCCAGCTTCGGCTGGTCCTCCACCATGGAGGATGTCACGGCGGCAATCGAGTCGCTGCGGAAATTGCGTGAGCGCAACACGTCAACCAGCGAGGCGGCCTGATGAGCATTGCCGCGGAAACCAAACAGCAGGTCGCCGATATCGGCGACAAGTACAAATACGGCTTCGTCACCGACATCGAGATGGAGCGGGCGCCCAAGGGGCTGAGCGAAGACACGGTCCGCTATATTTCGGCCAAGAAGGGCGAGCCCGAATGGATGCTGGAATGGCGTCTGGGGGCGTTTCGCCGCTGGCAGGCGATGACCGAGCCCAAATGGGCACGGGTCCATTATCCCAAGATCGACTATCAGAACGCCTATTATTACGCGGCGCCCAAGAACACGCCTCTGAAGCAGTCGCTGGATGAAGTCGATCCCAAGTTGCTGGAGACCTACAAGAAGCTGGGCATCCCGCTGCATGAGCAGATGGCGCTGGCGGGCGTTGCGGTGGATGCAGTGTTCGACAGCGTCTCGGTCGCCACCACCTTCAAGGAAAAGCTCAACGAAGCCGGCGTGATCTTCTGCCCGATCAGCGAAGCGATCCGCGATTATCCCGAACTGGTGAAGAAGTATCTCGGCACCGTGGTGCCGGTGACGGACAATTTCTTCGCCACCCTGAATGCGGCGGTCTTCTCCGACGGTACCTTCGTCTATGTGCCCAAGGGGGTTCGCTGCCCGATGGAGCTGTCGACCTATTTCCGCATCAATGCCAGCGAGACCGGCCAGTTCGAGCGCACCCTGATCATCGCCGACGAAGGTTCGTATGTCAGCTATCTGGAAGGCTGCACCGCACCCAAGCGCGATGAGAACCAGCTGCATGCCGCGGTGGTGGAGCTGGTGGCGCTGGACAATGCCGAGATCAAATATTCCACGGTGCAGAACTGGTATCCGGGCGACGAGAACGGCTTGGGCGGCATCTACAATTTCGTCACCAAGCGCGGCGACTGCCGCGGCCGGAAGTCCAAGATTTCCTGGACCCAGGTTGAGACCGGCTCGGCCATCACCTGGAAATATCCGTCCTGCATCCTGCGCGGCGATGAGAGTGTGGGCGAATTCTATTCCATCGCCATCGCCAACCATTACCAGCAGGCCGATACCGGCACCAAGATGATCCATCTGGGTGCCAATACCAAATCGCGCATCATCTCCAAGGGTATCAGCGCGGGCAAAGCACAGAACACCTATCGCGGGCTGGTCAGCGTCTACGGCAAGGCCAAGAATGCGCGCAACTACACCCAGTGCGATTCCCTGCTGATCGGCGGCGATTGCGGCGCCCATACCGTGCCCTATATCGAAAGCCGCAACAAAAGCGCGCGCATTGAGCATGAGGCGACGACGTCCAAGATCGCCGAAGACCAGCTTTTCTATTGCCTGGCCCGCGGCATCCCGCAGGACGAAGCGGTATCGCTGATCGTCAACGGTTTCTGCAAGGAAGTGCTGCAGCAACTGCCGATGGAATTCGCGGTGGAAGCGCAGAAGCTGGTGGGCATCTCTCTGGAAGGAAGCGTGGGATGACAACCATCACGCTTTACCGCCCGGTTGGACGCAAGGAACTCGAGCTGATCGAAGCGTCGGGGTTTTCGGCTTTTCCGCCACGTTTGCCGGATCAGTCGATCTTCTATCCGGTGACCAACGAGGAATATGCGATTCAGATCGCGCGTGGCTGGAATACCAAAGTTGGTGACAAGCTGGGGTATGTCACCCGCTTCAAGGTCGCCGTTGATTTCCTTGCAAAATATGAGCGCAAGATCGTCGGCGGCCAGACGCACGAAGAATACTGGATTCCGGCGGAAGAGCTTGATGCCTTCAATGCCGCCATTACCGGAAAAATCCAGATCATCGGTCGCTTTACCGAGCAGGACCGTATCGAACACGAAAAGAGCACCTTGACCCATGCTTGAGATCAAGAACCTTCATGTCGCGGTGGAGGGCAAGGAGATCCTCAAGGGGCTCAGCCTGTCGATCAAGGCCGGCGAAGTGCACGCCATCATGGGCCCCAATGGCTCGGGAAAGTCCACGCTTTCTTATGTGCTGGCAGGCCGCGCCGGCTATGACATCACCGAAGGCAGCATTGTCTATAACGGCGAAGACCTGGTGGCGCTGGCGCCGGAAGAACGCGCCGCCAAGGGCGTGTTCCTGGCCATGCAATATCCGGTGGAGATTCCCGGCGTCACCACCATGACCTTTCTCAAGACAGCGCTGAATTCCCAGCGCCGCCAGCGCGGCGAAGCGGATCTGGACGCGGTGGGCGTACTGAAGCTGGTGCGGGCCAAGGCCAAAACCCTCAACGTCTCGGAAGAGATGCTTAAGCGCGCCCTCAATGTGGGTTTCTCCGGCGGCGAGAAGAAGCGGTTGGAAATTCTGCAGATGGCGCTGTTCGAGCCCAAGCTGGCGATCCTGGACGAGACCGACTCCGGCCTCGACATCGATGCGCTGCGGCTGGTGGCGGAGGGCGTCAACAGTTTGCGTGCATCCTCGCGCGCCATGCTGGTGATCACCCACTACCAGCGCCTGCTGGATTACATCGTGCCCGACCGCATCCATGTGCTGGCGGGCGGGCGCATCGTGGCGGAAGGCGGCAAGGAACTGGCGCTGGAGCTGGAAGCCAAGGGTTACGAGCATATCGTGGGGCAGGCGGCATGACCTTGGCCTTCAACCTTGATCGCAAGGCGCAGGCCGCTGCCGTGGTGCATAGCCATGGCGTGCCGCATCGCCGGATCGAGGAATGGAAATATTCCGACCTCAAGGCGGTGCTTGGGGAACATGGCCTGGGCGCGGTGGTCGCGGAATGGCTGGTTGGCAATCTGCCCAGTGGGGTGGAGGTTTTCGACCTCGCTCAGCCCAATCCGCCGGCCTGGGTGATGGCCCATGTCGCGCGTCCTACTCAGAATGTGATGAATGCCGCATCCCTGGCCCTGTCGGCGGGCGGCGTGGCGCTGCGGGTTCCCGCGAATGCAAAGATCACCGACCCTCTGAAGCTGGATTTCACCGGTATGGGCCATGTCCGCGGCCTGCTGGTGCTGGAAGACGGCGCGTCACTCACCTTGGTGGAAGGTGTGGGCGCGGCGGACTTCCGCAATGTCGGCTTTGAAATTTCCCTGGGTGAAAATGCCGCCTTGGAGCATGTGCGGATTTCGCCCGACACAGCCGACGCGGTTCTGGTGGAGGAAGTCTCGCTGCATATCGCCAAGGGCGGGCAGTATCGCGCGCATTTTACCGGCTTCGGCAGTAAGCTGGCGCGCATGGAATTGGAAATCGCACTGGAAGGCGAAGGCGCAGAGGCGCATCTCTCCGGTGTGTCGGTGCTGGATGGCAAGCGTCACAATGACGTCACCACCCATGTCATCCATCGCCACGGCAACACCAACAGCACCCAATTGTTCAAGCATGTGGTAGCCGGACAGGCACGCGCCGTCTATCAGGGCAAGGTGACGGTGGCCAAGGGCGCCGATGGCAGTGACTCCAGCCAAACCGCCAAGGCCCTGTTGTTGGGCGATGGCGCGGAAGCCGACCTCAAGCCGGAACTGGAAATCTTCGCCGATGACGTGAAGTGCGCCCATGGCGCGGCGGTGGGCGACTTGGATACGGAGTCGCTGTTCTATCTACGCTCGCGCGGCATTCCGGAAGCCGAAGCGCGGGGCCTGCTGCTGCACGCCTTCCTGGAAGATGCGGTGGCGGAAATCGCCAATACCGACCAGCGCGAGCGGGTGCGCACCGAAATGCTGGCGGCGGTGAAGGTGATCGCATGACCGCGCAAGGCAAGATCGCCCCTTCATTCGACGTCGAAAAAGCCCGCGCGGATTTCGAGATCCTGTCGCGCACGGTCTATGGCAAGCCGCTGGTCTATCTGGATTCCGGCGCCAGCGCCCAGAAGCCGCGCGTGGTGCTGGACACCATGCGCGATTTCGCCCAGAGCGAATATGCCAATGTCCATCGCGGCGTGCATTTCCTGTCCGCGGCGGCAACCGACCGCTATGAAGCGGCGCGCCGCACGGTGCAGAAATTCCTCAATGCCGCCCGCGAAGACGAGATCGTCTTCACCAAGGGCGGCACGGAAGCCATCAATCTGGTCTCCTACAGCTATCTCGCGCCGCGCATCCAGCCCGGCGACGAGATCGTGCTGACGGTGATGGAACATCATTCCAATATCGTGCCCTGGCACTTCCTGCGCGAACGCCACGGCGCCGTGCTGCGCTGGGTGAATGTGCGCGATGACGGCAGCCTGGATATCGAGGCGCTGGATGCCGCCATCACCGACAAGACCAAACTGGTCGCCGTCACCCATATGTCCAATGTGCTGGGAACCATCACGCCGCTGAAGGAGATCGTCGTCCGCGCCCACACCAAGGGTGTGCCGGTGCTGGCCGATGGCTGCCAGGGCGCGGTGCACGAAACCGTCGACGTGCAGGCGCTGGATGTCGATTTCTATGCCGTCACCGGACACAAGCTCTATGGCCCTACCGGCATCGGCGCTCTCTATGCCAAGCGGGCGCATCTCAAGGTCATGCGGCCCTTCAATGGCGGCGGCGAGATGATCCGCGAGGTGATGAAGGACCGCATCACCTATGCCGATCCGCCGGCCCGGTTCGAGGCCGGCACGCCGCCGATCATCGAAAGCGTGGGGCTGGCCACGGCACTGGACTATCTCTCCGCCTTCGACCGCAAGGCGGTGGCCGCGCACGAACACGACCTGCTTACCTATGCCCGGGAACAGGTACGCCAGTTCAACTGGTTGCGGGTGATCGGCGATGCCCCCGGCAAAGGCGCAATCCTGTCATTCGAGGCCGAGGGGATGCATGCCCACGACCTCGCCACCATATTGGACAGGGAGGGCGTGGCGGTCCGCGCCGGGCACCACTGCGCCCAGGTGCTGATGGAGCGCTTTGCGGTGGCTTCCACCAGCCGGGCCAGTTTCGCGCTCTACAACACGCGCGCCGATGTCGACGCGCTGATTGCGGGCCTTCACAAAGCTCGCGGGATACTTGTGTGATGGATAACGCGCTTCGCGAACTGTACCAGGAAGTCATTCTCGACCATTCGCGCCATCCGCGGCATCACGGCGTGCTGGAAGGCGCCAGCCACAAGGCGGAAGGCTACAACCCGCTGTGCGGCGACCGGGTCACGGTTTATCTCCGGCTGGGCGAGGACGGCCGGGTGGCCGATATCAAGTTCGAAGGCAAGGGCTGCGCCATCAGCCAGGCTTCGGCCTCGATGATGACCGATCTGCTCAAGGGCCGCTCCCAGGCCGAGGCCGAGAAGCTGATGACCGGCTTTCTTCATCTGGTGAAAGGCGAGGACGCCATCGGCCTGTCGGAAGACGACCGCGAGACCCTCGACGTGATGAGCGGCATCAGCGAGTTCCCCATGCGGGTCAAATGCGCAACCTTGGCCTGGCATACCTATAAGAATGCCGTGGAGGAGGGCGCGACATGAGCGAAGCTGCCACTCCCCAAACGCCTTCTCCGGCCTCCGGGCTGAGCCAGCAGGAGCTGGACGACTTCACCTCCAAGCTGGTGATCGCCCTCAAGACTGTCTACGACCCGGAAATCCCGGTTGATATCTATGAGTTGGGGCTTATCTACAAGGTGGATGTCGCGGACAACAAGGACGTCGCGGTGGACATGACCTTGACCGCGCCCAACTGCCCGGTGGCGGGCGAGATGCCCGGCAACGTCAAGGCGGCGCTGGAAACGGTGGACGGCATCGGCGAGGTGACGGTCAACATGACCTTCGACCCGCCCTGGACGCCGGAGCGCATGAGCGAAGAAGCCAAACTCGAATTGAACATGTTCTGATGGACACACAGACCAAAAAGCCCCGCCGCGAGCGCCCCAAGCCGGTCAAGCTGACCGAGACGGCGGCCGCACGCCTTCAGGAAATCATGGCGCAGGCGGACGGAAAATATCTTGGGCTGCGGGTCGGTGTCACCAACGGCGGCTGCGCCGGTATGAGCTACACCATGGCCTATGCCGAGGACACCAAGCCCTTCGAGGAAGTGATGGAGGACAAGGGGGTCAAGATCTTCATCGACCCCAAGGCCATCCTGTTCCTGATCGGCACCGAACTGGATTTCGTGCAGGAAAAACTTGGCGCGCGCTTTGTGTTCAACAATCCCAACCAGACCAGCGCCTGCGGTTGTGGGGAGAGCGTCTCCATTACGCCCGCCGAGTCCTGAAGCGCGGTTCCGGCCGCCCGCCCAAGCTCGCGGCGTCCGTCGTTCGGAATGTTCCGCCGGACCATTCCATTCGCCTTCGGCGAACCGCTCCTAATCCACGCCGCTTCGACGACCTCTTTCGCCATTTTGGTCCGATCGCCGTCCGCCGCATGTTTGGCGGCGAAGGCATCTATGCCGGCGATGTGATGATCGGGCTTGTTCTTGCGGACAGGGTTTATCTGAAAACCGGTGATCTCAACCGCGTGGATTTTTTGGCCGAGGCTTGCGAGCCTTTTTCATACCAGCGCGGAAAAAAGCGGATGGTCACGTCGTATTACGAGGTGCCGGACAGGCTGCTGGATGATCCCGAAGAATTTGCCGTCTGGGGCCGCAAGGCCCTGGCCGTTGCCATGGCCGCCAGAAAGCCGCGCAGGAAACCTCGTTAAGCCGCGCTGGTTTCCAGCGCCGCCATACGCGCATCCCTCTGGTTGATCACCAGATTGCGGCCATTGTGCTTGGCGCCGTACAGGCAGGCATCGGCGCGGCGGATGACGGCTTCCACCGCTTCGCCCGGCGCCAGTTGGGCGACGCCCAGCGAGATGGTGATGGCGCCCAGCACGTCGCCGGTGGATTTCTTCACCAGCTTTTTGGTCTCCACGGTGGTGCGGATCTGGTTGGCGACGCGGGTGGCGGCGTCCAGGCCGGTGCCGCGCAGCAGTACGGCGAATTCCTCGCCGCCATAGCGCGCGGCGGTATCGCGGCCTTTCACATTCTCCGACAGGCAGGAGGCGACCAGCCGCAGCACCTGGTCGCCGGTCTGGTGGCCCCAGGTGTCGTTGAAGCGCTTGAAATGATCGATGTCGCAGAGCAACAGCGTAACTGCTTCGTTCTCCAGGTTCACGGCCGTCTGGGCGGCGCGCATCGCCTCATCGAAAGCTTTGCGGTTGGCGATGTTGGTGAGCGCGTCGGTCATGCTTTCCTTGCGCACATCCGCAAGCTTGGTGCGCAGTTCGGTGACCTGCTGCGAGGAGGCCTGCAATTCGCCTTCCAGGCTCTTTGCACGGTGTTCCATGGCGCGGGTGGCGGCGATCAGACCGTCCACCAGCTTGCGCACATCGGCGGGGCTGCGTTGCAAGCCCAACTCGCCGGTGGCGGCAGACAGCCGGTCCTTGTAATCGGCGGTATCGCGGGCAGAGCTTTCCAGCTTGCCGATCATGTCCGCGATCAACACGTCGATATTGCCGCCGACGCTTTCCATCGCCTGGGCCACACGCGCTCCCGACAGGCAGCGCAGCCGCAGGTCGGCCAGGATCTCGGGCGTGAATTCCTTCTTGGAGTTGATATAGGCAGCCATCACCTGTGTGACGGCAGGATTTTCCCCCGAGGCATAGGCGTAGAACAATTCAAAATTGTCAGGCGTGGACGCGACGCCGGCGTCTTCCATCAGCGCCAGCGCCGTCTTGGCGAAATTTTGCTCGCGGTCGTGATTGAACACGGTCAACTGTCCTGCCGGTGTGCCTTGAAGTCTGGCCCGGATACCATAACAGTTTGCAGTGTCTGCTGTGTAAAAACCGTTAACTAACGCAGGCTGTTCCTACGGAAATCCCGTTAAAACCAGGGCTTAACAGGCTTTAAAGACCTGCACGAACAGCCCGCTATTCCTGGGGTTCGGGCTTGCGCACCGGCACGGGACGGAACAGGAAGGCCGGCAATTCGCTCTTGTCCACCGCGGCGGGCTTGGCGGCCTGCTCGTTGTGCTGGCGCTGGCTGACGCGCTTTTCCCGGTTTTCGTTCCGAGGTTCATGGCGAGGTTCGTGCCGGGGTTCATGTCGCGGCGCCTTGTCGTGCCGGGGTTTCTCCCGGCGGGGCTGCTGTTCGGCAACCGGGGCTTCCATCACAGCGGGCGCTGCATGAGGCGCCGCTTCGGCGGGCTCCATGCTGGCGACATGATCGTGGAATTTTCCGTCCGGCGGGCGGCGGTCGTGATGCTTGCCGTCGCGGCCACGGCCGCGATCTTTCCCGCCCTTGCCGCCGCGGCCGCCCCGATCATGGTCGCGGCGAGGTCGGACATCTTCGCGCACCTCGATGTCCATCATTTCGCGGCGCGACAGTTTCTGGCCGGTGATCTTCTCGATTGCATCTATGTATTTCCCGTCGCGATGCGAGGCCAGCATATAGGCGGCGCCGCTGCGTCCGGCGCGCCCGGTGCGGCCGATGCGG
>Ga0157379_10003277_pt1 | contig 13713 bp, 15 predicted proteins | sample S25metaG_FD_121802 | JGI IMG/M metagenome (GOLD analysis project Ga0157379, IMG submission 121802) | Switchgrass rhizosphere microbial communities from Kellogg Biological Station, Michigan, USA - S2-5 metaG | ecosystem: Host-associated > Plants > Roots > Rhizosphere > Soil | place: USA... | reverse complement strand
TGCCCGATGATGTGTAAGCCATGCGTCCCTGCTCTTGTGCCGGCCCCCCGGGGTGCGGAGTGTGCAACCCGCGCCCTAACAGGCGCTAAACAGGCATGGTAGACGGGCGTTAACGGTGCTTGCACCCTCGCGCCGCCCAAGCCATGTTCTGGCCCATGGAGAGTGCCGGTATCGTGGAAAATGGCAGGCCGGAGCCGGATTCCCGGCCCGATTTCCGTCATGTGAAGGACTGGATCTTCGACCTGGACAATACGCTGTATTGCGCCAGCAACGGCATCTTTGCCCAGATCGAAGCCCGCATGACCGAATATGTGATGGCGTATCTCAAGCTGCCGCGCGAAGAGGCCTATGCCCGGCAGAAGGAGCTCTATCGCCAATACGGCACCACCTTGAGCGGGCTGATGCGCGAGCATGGCGCATCGCCGGAAGAGTATCTGTACTATGTCCATGACATCGACCTGTCCTGCCTTGTCGCGGACACGGAGCTGACAGAAGCCATTCAAGGACTGCCGGGCCGGCGCTTTGTCTTCACCAATGGCTGCCGCGATCATGCCGCGCGCATCCTGGACCGGTTGGGCATGACGGGCCTGTTCGATGAGGTATGGGACATCCGTACCATCGACTTCCTGCCCAAGCCGGACGCGCAAGCCTATAGCCAGGTGGTGGCGGCCAGGGGCGTGGCGTGCAATGCCGCCGCCATGTTCGACGACATAGCCCGCAACCTGGTGCCGGCGGCGCGCATGGGGATGACCACGGTATGGTTGAAAAGTGACGCGCCCTGGGGCAAGCACGGCCCCCTGATGGACGTCGCCGCCGGTGACATCAGCCATCAGACCGACAATCTTGCGCAGTTCCTGCGCAGTATCAGGATTTGACCCCCCATGAGTGATTTGAGTCGTGACTTGAGTTCCGCCATCAACACCGCCTGGGAGAAGCGCGACCAGCTGAGCGTGACGTCCAAAGGCGTGGAACGCGATGCCGTGGAAGCCGTGCTGGACGGGCTGGACAACGGCGCGCTGCGTGTCGCCGAAAAGATCGACGGTGCCTGGAAAGTGCATGAATGGCTGAAGAAAGCCGTGCTGCTCTCCTTCCGCCTCAACGACATGAAACTGATTTCCGGCGCGCCGGGCGAAGCGGTGTGGTGGGACAAGGTGGATTCAAAATTCCTGGGTTGGGACGAAGCCAAGTTCCGCGTCGCGGGTTTTCGCGCCGTGCCCGGCGCGGTGGTGCGCCGCTCGGCTTTCATCGCCAAGGGCGCGGTGCTGATGCCGTCTTTCGTCAATGTCGGCGCGCGGGTGGGCGAAGGCACCATGATCGACACCTGGGCCACGGTGGGGTCCTGCGCCCAGGTTGGCGCCCACTGCCACATCTCCGGCGGCGCCGGTCTGGGCGGCGTACTCGAGCCGTTGCAAGCCACGCCCACCATCGTCGAGGACAATTGCTTCATCGGCGCCCGCGCCGAAGTGGCCGAAGGCGTGATCGTGGGCGAAGGCAGCGTGCTGTCGATGGGCGTCTATCTGTCGGGTTCCACCAAGATCGTGGATCGCGCCACCGGCGAAGTGCATCTGGGCAAGGTGCCGCCCTATTCGGTGGTGGTGTCGGGCTCGCTTCCCTCCGGTAACGGTCCCAATCTTTATTGCGCCGTCATCGTCAAGCGGGTGGACGAAAAGACCCGCGCCAAGACCTCGATCAACGAATTGCTGCGGGATTGATGCCCAATATCCAGATCGACGCCCTCGCCCTGGCCCAGGCCCTGATCCGCCGCCCGTCGGTGACACCGAAGGATGCTGGCGCGCTGGATATTCTGGAGACCGTGCTGAAGGAACTGGGTTTCGTCACCCATCGCCTGCCCTTCGGCGATGTCGACAATCTCTATGCCCGGCTGGGGACAGCGGCGCCGCATTTCTGTTTTGCCGGCCACACCGACGTGGTGCCGGTGGGCGAAGGCTGGAACGCCGATCCCTTCGCCGCCGAGGTCAAGGACGGCATGCTGTACGGCCGGGGCGCCGCCGACATGAAATCGGCCATCGCCGCCTTTGTCGCTGCGGTGGCGAAAATGGGCAAGCCCTCTGGAAAATTCAAAGGCTCCATCAGTCTCTTGATTACCGGCGACGAGGAAGGCGCCGCCGTCAACGGCACGGTCAAGCTGCTGGAATGGCTGACCGAGCGCGGGGAAAAGATCAATCATTGCGTGGTGGGCGAGCCCACTTCTGTCGGACGCGCCGGAGACACGCTGAAGATCGGGCGGCGCGGCTCGATCAATTTCAAGCTGACGGTCAAGGGCGTGCAGGGCCATGTCGGCTATCCGCAAAAGGCCAAGAATCCCATTCCCGCCCTGGCCGAACTGGTCACCCAGCTGGCCACCCACAAGCTGGACAAGGGTACCGAGCATTTCGAACCTTCGAGCCTGTCTTTCACCAGCATGGATGTCGGCAACACCGCCACCAACGTGATTCCGGGGGAGGCGCGCGCCGCTTTCAACATCCGTTTCAACGACAAGCATACGCCGGACAGCCTGGCCAATTGGGTCAAGGACCGCGCCTCGCGGGTTGCGGCGCAATCCGGCTGCGAGATCGAGGTCGCCTCCCAGACCAGCGGCGTGGCCTTCCTCACCGCGCCCGGCAAATTCACCCAACTGGTCAGCGACACGGTGGCCGGCGTCACCGGCGAGGCGCCTTTCTTTTCCACCAGCGGCGGCACTTCGGATGCGCGCTTCATCAAGGATGCCTGTCCGGTGGTGGAGCTGGGCCTGGCGGGCACCACCATGCACAAGGCCGATGAATGCGTGCCGGTGACGGAGATCGCCGCCCTGACCGACATTTATGCCGCGCTGCTGACAGCTTACTTCGCAAAGCCGCCGATGTGAGTGACGCCAGTCTGAATGCCATCGGCATTTTCGATTCCGGCATGGGCGGCCTGACCGTGATGCGCGCGCTGAAAGCACGGCTGCCGAACGAATCCTATGTCTATCTGGGGGATACGGCGCGGCTCCCCTATGGCAGCAAAAGCGCCGACACCGTGACCCGCTATGCGGTGCAGGCAAGCCGTGCCCTGATGGCGCAGGACATCAAGCTTTTGGTGGTGGCCTGCAACACCGCCAGCGCGGCAGCGCTGCCGACCTTGACGCAAAGCCTGGCGCCCTTGCCGGTGGTGGGGGTGATCGAGCCGGGTGCCGAAGCCGCAGTGGCGGCGGTGCCCGAAGGGCCGATCGCGGTGATCGCCACCGAAGGCACGGTGAAGGGCGGCGCCTATGTCCGCGCCATCCAGGCGCGGAGCCCCCAGATGCCGGTGGTGCAGCAGGCCTGTCCCCTGTTCGTGGCGCTGGCGGAAGAAGGCCTGCGCGATGGCGCCATCGCGGAGCTGGCGGCGCACCGCTATCTCGATCCTCTGCTTGCCACCATGCCCAGGCCGCGCGGCTTGGTGCTGGGCTGCACCCACTTTCCGGTGTTGAAACAGACCATCGCCAAAATTGCGGGACCGGATGTGGCGCTGATCGATAGCGCCGAGACCACGGCGGCGGCGGTGGAGAAAATCCTGCGGGAGAAGTCGCTGCTGAATAAGGATGGCACACAGCCGCCGCGATTCCTGGCGACCGACGCGCCCGGCCGCTTTGCCCATCTGGGCGAGATATTCCTGGGCGAGCCGATCGATCCGGGCGCGGTGACGTTGGTGGATCTTTAGGAGCGACCGGCAACTCGAGCGACGCGAGGGCTTGCCGGCGCGACCATTCAAGAATAATCCACCCGCACCAGATACAGCCCATCCGGCGGCGAAACAGGGCCGCAGCGCGCGCGATCCTTCGCCGCCAGCGCGGTGGCCACATCGCGTGGCGTCCATTTGCCTTCACCCACCAGCTTCAGGGTACCGGCAAAGGAGCGGATTTGGTGATGCAGAAAAGACCGTGCCGAAGCTTCGATATGGATTTCCTCGCCACGACGGCTGACATCCAGCCGGTCCAAGGTCTTGACCGGCGACTGGGCCTGGCATTCGGCGGCGCGGAAGGTGGTGAAATCATGCTGGCCTACCAAAGTCTGCGCCGCGGCGTGCATGGTTTCGGCGTCCAACTGTGCACTAACGTGCCAAACCCGCTTATTATCCAGCGCCGGTGGGCTGCGGCGGTTGAGAATGCGGAACAGATAGTGCCGGGCGCGCGCCGAAAACCGCGCATGGAAGTCCGCATCCGCTATGGCGGCGTCCAGCACCACCACCGGATCGGGCCGCAGAAAATGATTGAGCCCCTCGCGGATCTTGCCGGGCTCGAACGGCTTTTCCAGGTCGAAATGCGCCACCTGCCCCAAGGCATGCACGCCGGCATCGGTGCGGCCTGAGCCCGTCACCGTCACCCGCTCACCGGAAAGCTTTTCGATTGCGGTTTCCAGCGCGGCCTGTACCGAGGGCCCATTGTCCTGGCGCTGCCAGCCGACAAAGGGCGAGCCGTCATATTCCAGAGTGAGGCGAAAGCGTGTCATCACCCGAGCTTTGTGCCGGGTGGCAAGGCGAAACCTTTGAGCAGCTCGCGCGCCTCCATCACGCCCTTGCCGGCGCGCTGGACTTTGAGAAGCTTCAGCGCGCCTTCGCCGCAGCCCACCGTCAGATCATCGGTGATGATTTCGCCGGGGCCGCCCCCGCCGCCGGAGGCGGCCACTGAGGAATCCTCTTTTACCGGCATGGCGTAGAGGATTTTCAGCCTTTCGCCTTTGACTTCGGTGAAGGCGCCGGGCGACGGAGCCAGCCCCCGGATCAGGCAATCGATTTCGACCGCGCTTTTCGACCAATCGATGCGGGCTTCGTCCTTGGAAATCTTTTTGGCATAGGTGACGCCGTCTTCCGACTGCGGCTGCGGCGTGATCGCGCCCCGCTCCAACGCACCCAGCGCCCGCACCATCAGGTCGGCGCCAAGACGCGACAATTCGGCGGCCAGATCGCCGCTGGTCTTGCGGCCCACCGGAACCCGTTCGGCCATCAGCACGGGGCCGGTGTCCAGCCCCTCCTCCATCTGCATCACCATCACGCCGGTTTCGGCATCGCCGGCCATCACAGCGCGCTGGATCGGGGCGGCGCCACGCCAGCGCGGCAACAACGAACCATGCAGGTTGAAACAGCCCAGCTTGGGCGCTTCCAAAACCGGCTTGGGCAACAACAGGCCATAGGCCGCGACAATGGCGGCATCCAGCTCCAGGGCGGCAAACGCAGCCTGCTCCTCCGCGCTTTTCAGCGACAGCGGCGTGCGGACGGGAAGCTTGGCGCGCTCGGCAAAGGCATGAACGGGACCCGGCTCCAGCGCCATGCCGCGGCCCTTGGGACGCGGCGGCTGGGAATAGACCGCGGCGATCTCATGACCCTGGGCGATCAATTCGGCGAGGGTGGGCACCGCAAACTCGGGCGTGCCCATAAACGCAAGCCGCAAAACCATCTAGGCTTGCCCCCTCTTCGAGCCGTGGCTCAGGCGGTTTCTTTAAGCTTTTTGGCCTTGGTGAGCTTCTTGAGCGCCATGGAGCGTTTCAGCCGCGACAGATGGTCGATGAACAGCACGCCGTCCAGGTGATCCATCTCATGCTGCAGGCAGGTGGCCAACAGCCCGTCGGCTTCCAAGGTCTGCTTGTTGCCGTCGCTGTCCAGATACTCGCACCTGATGCGGGCGGCGCGCTCCACATCGTCCCAGATTTCCGGCACCGACAGGCAGCCTTCCTCGAACACCGCCGTCTCTTCCGAGGCCCAGGTGATTTTGGGATTGATGAAGGCGCGCGGGTTCTTCTTGCCTTCCTTCTGGTCCAGGTCGATCACGATCACCCGTTTGGGCACCCCGATCTGCACCGCTGCCAGCCCGATGCCGTCGGCGGCATACATGCTTTCGGCCATATCCTCGACCAGCTTGCGGATCTCGGCATCGACCTTTTCCACATCGGTGGAGGCGGCTTGGAGACGCGGATCGGGGGCGGTTATGATGGGGCGTATGGTCATGGGCTGGAGATAGGCGTACCGCCGCAGGCGGTCAAGCTTTCAGCCGCCTTTTGGGTCAAGGATTCATGGAATTAGCGTTGATTATACTGGCCGCCGCGGTGGTAGTGGGCGCGGTGATTCTGGCTCTCGCCCTGCGCAAGCCCGCCGCGGAACCGCCGGCCGCCGATCCTCGGCTGGACGACGTCATTCGCGGCCAGGGCGCCATCGCCGAACAGTTCCGCCAGACCAGCGCCCAGGTCGAAGCCTTGAAGCAACGGTTGGGCGACAGCCTGACCGAGAATGCCACCAAGACGGCGGAGACCCTGGGCGGCATCGGCGCCCGCCTGACCGTGATCGACGAGGCGCATAAGAACATCTCCGCCCTGTCAGGTCAGGTGGTGTCGCTGCAGCAGGTCCTGTCCAACAAACAGTCGCGTGGCGCCTATGGCCAGGCGCAAATGGAGGAGATCGTCCGCGACGGCCTGCCGCCGACCCTTTACGAATTCCAGTTCGTTCTTTCCAACCGCAACCGTCCCGACTGCATCATCCGTATTCCCGGCAACAAGGCGCTGCTGGTGATCGATTCCAAATTTCCGCTGGAAGGCTTCGAACTGTTGCGGCGTGCCGCCACTGACGATGAAAAAAAGCTGGCACAGGCACAGGTGCGCGCCACAGTCGGCAAACATGTTTCCGACATCGCGGAAAAATACCTGATCCCGGGCGAGGTCCAGACCCCGGCGATCATGTTTGTGCCTTCCGAATCGCTCTATGCCGATCTGCATGACGGCTTTGCCGATGTGATCCAGAAAGCCCATCGCGCCAATGTGATCGTGGTATCGCCCAATATCCTGATGCTGGCGATCAACACCATCCAGACGGTGATGAAGGATGCGCGAATGCGCGAACAGGCCGATTTGATCAAAAAAGAGGTCGGCATTTTGCTGAATGATGTGCGGCTGCTCAGCGACCGGGTGTTGAAACTGCAATCCCACTTCACTCAGGCTGATGCCGACATCAAGAACATCCTGATCTCAACCAGCAAAATCACCGGGCGGGCGGAGAAGATCGAAAAGGTGGAGCTGGCGCCGCAGGACGGCCCCAAAAGCCTCAGTTAGCCTCGCATCCAAGCGTTCGGGCTGTGGCCAATAGGGTCGAGAAAGGGCTTTGCCATGGATCATGACTTTTATTGGGGTTTTTCCCGCTTCTGGTGGCTGATTTTCCCCCTTTTCTGGATGATCTGGGCCATCGGCTGGAGCTGGTCCCGGCATTCGCGCGCCAACCGCGCCCTGGACATCATCAAGAGCTATGCCGACCAGGGCAAAGACCCGCCGCCGGACCTGGTGAAAAACCTCCAGGGCGGCATGGACGGAAGTTGCGGCCCTTACGGCTGGCGCTTTTCACCCGAGCGCCGGCTGCACCGCGCCTTCGTCTTTTCCGCCCTGGCCATCGCCTTTGGCGTGCTGACCTTCTGGCCTCATGACGACGGCGCGCGCTGGCACCACCATGGCGGGCTGTTCATCCCCATGATGATTTTCGCAGCCCTGGCATTCAGCAATTTCCTCTCCCTGATGTTCATCCCGCCCCGCTGGCCTCCGCGTGACAAGGATGAGCGGTGACGCAAGACAGCGCCGAACCGGCCCTGGTGGCACATGCCAGGGCCGGTTCGGCCGACGCCTTTGGGCGTCTGGTCCACATGCACCAGCAGGGCTTGCGCGCCTTCCTGAGAAGGTTGGCGCCGACCGATGCCGACGACCTTGCCCAGGAGACTTTTGTCTTCGCCTGGGAAAATATTGCGCGCTTCGATCCCGCGCGTCCTTTTCGCCCCTGGCTGTTCGGCATTGCCTGGCGCAAGCATCGCGAAGGCAAACGCGGTTTCCTGCGGCGGCTGACGCGCCAGGGCCGGGCGGCGGCCGATACCGAAACCGCGTCGCGGCCCGACCCCGGACTGAAACTGGACCTGGAAAAGGCGGTTTCGGGCCTGCCTCCCGAACAAAAAGCCGCTTTGCTGCTTTGCCTGGCGTGCGAGTTCACCCATGCGGAGGCTGCGGAGGCCTTGGCCATGCCGCTAGGCACGGTAAAATCCCATGTGGCGCGGGGCCGCGAAAAACTGTGTGCCGCGTTAGGAGAGCGTGATGGATGATGCAACGCTGAAAAGCCTCTTGACCGCCGATGTGCCGGCTTTCGACCCCGGCTTTGGTCTGGCCGTGATGCGGCGCATTGAGCAGCGCCGCTTCCTGCGGGAACTTGCGCAAACGGCGGGACTGGCTGCTTTGGCGGCGGTGTTGCTGTGGCTGTTGGCCCCCATGCTGGAAACCGCCTGGCAGGAAAGCTTCGCCGCCTATCCCAGCAATCTTGTGATCCTGCTGGTGCTGATGAGCGTCAGTGTGGTGGTGCCCTATCTCTTCCGCAACGAGATAAACCGGATTCTCTAAAGCGACCGTCTGGCTTTAAACGCCGCGCTCAAAGTCCCCTCGTCGAGATAATCTAGCTCACCGCCCACCGGCACGCCATGCGCCAGGCGCGTCACCTTCATGTCGCCCAACAGATCCATCAGATAATGCGCCGTGGTCTGGCCTTCGACCGTGGCGTTCATTGCCAGGATCACTTCGTCCACACCATGCTTCACGCGTTCCATAAGTTGCGCCACATTCAGCCGCTCCGGCGTCACGCCATCCAGCGCCGACAAGGCGCCGCCCAACACATGATAGCGGCCGCGGAACACGCCGGCGCGTTCCAGCGCCCAGAGATCGGCGACATCTTCGACCACGCAGAGCAGATGCGGATCACGCCTGGTGTCGCTGCAGATGGTGCAGGGACTTTGGGTATCGAGATTGCCGCAGACTTGGCACGTCAAGATGGCGTCGGCGGCTTCGCGCAAACTGTCGGCCAGGGGTTCCAGCAAGGTGTCGCGCTTTTTCAGCAGGGCCAACGCCGCGCGCCGGGCGGAACGGGGCCCCAGCCCCGGCAGCTTGGAGAGCAGCTGGATCAGCCGCTCGATTTCCGAACCGATGGCGGCCATCAGGATTCGGAATCCGTCTCGGGCATGGCGGGTGCAATATCCTCGGACGCCACTTCGCGCACCGCCACAATTTCCGCATCGGGAAAGCGGTCCAGCACGGCGCGTACCATCGGCTCCTGGGCCGCGGCCTCGAAGCGGGCGCTTTTAGCCGCCAGCTTCTGTTCCGCCAAAGTGGGGCCGCCGCCCTGGCTGGCGATGGAAACCGTCCAGCGCTCGCCGGTCGCGGCGCGCAGCTTGGTCTGAAGGTCATTGGCCAGGGTGCGCGGAGCGCGCGGGGTGGGGCGGATCTCGATCAGCCCCGGCTCCAGCCGCACCAGATGGACATTGTGCTCCAGGTTGACGCGCAATTCCGAGCGCGGCTCGCACAAGGCGACAACATCTTCCAAAGTGCGGAGAGACGCGGTGGGGGCACCTTCCGGTAAGGCAGCGCGCGCCGGCATGGCGGAGCCCGCCGCAACCGGCCCCCGCGAGGGCGACGATGGGGCGGAACTGCCGCCGCGCGGCGCAGGCACAACGCCGCCGTCCAAAAGGTCTTTTACCAACTTGTCGGTGGGCGGCAGGTCGGCGGCATAGGCCAGCCGGATCAGCGCCATCTCGCACGCTGAGATCGGGCGGGTGGCATCGCGCACCTCAAACAGGCCCTTCAGCAATATCTGCCAGGCGCGGGTGAGGGATGCCACCGACAGTTTGGCGGCCAGCTCACCGGCGCGCTTGGCCTCGCCGGAACCGCCATCGAAAAAGCCCTGCGCCGCCGGCGCGACTTTCACCCGGGTGAGGAAATGCACCGTCTCCAGTAGGTCCTGCACCACCGCCAGCGGATCGGCGCCCGCATCATACAGGCCCTGCAGATCGGTCAGCGCCTCGGCTACATGTCCGCCCATCAGCTTTTCAAAAATGTCCAGCACCCGGCCGCGGTCTGCCAGGCCCAGCATCTGGCGCACCGTCTCTGCGGTGATCATTTCGCCTTCGCCATGCGCGATCGCCTGGTCCAGCAACGAAAGCGAATCGCGCGCCGAGCCTTCGGCAGCGCGAGCGATCAAGGCCAGCGCGCCGTCCTCGATCTTCACCTTCTCTTTTTCCGCCAGGGTCCTCAGATAGGCCGCCAGCTCGGCGCTGTCGATGCGGCGCAGGTCGAAGCGCTGGCAGCGCGACAACACCGTCACCGGCACTTTGCGGATCTCGGTGGTGGCGAAGACAAACTTCACATGCGGCGGCGGCTCTTCCAATGTCTTGAGCAGGCCGTTGAAGGCCTGCTTGGACAGCATGTGCACTTCGTCGATGATATAGACCTTGTAGCGCGCCGCGACGGGGGCATAACGCACACCCTCGATGATCTCGCGGATATCGTCGATGCCGGTGCGGCTGGCGGCGTCCATCTCTTGCACATCGACATTGCGGGATTCCGAAATCGAGACGCAGGGCTCGCACACACCGCAAGGCTGGATGGTGGGCTCCTTGCGCTTGCCGTCCGGACCGATGCAGTTGAGCGCCCGGGCGATGATGCGGGCGGTGGTGGTCTTTCCCACCCCGCGCACCCCCGTCAGCATGAAGGCATGGGCGATGCGGCCGGTGGCGAAGGCATTGGACAGGGTGCGCACCAGCGCCTCCTGCCCGATCAGGCCGGTGAAATCGGTGGGGCGGTATTTGCGCGCCAGGACGCGGTAGGGCTGGGCGGGATCGGATTTGGCCATGGGCGGACTATAGCAAGGCGTGAGGCCTGCGGCAGGGATTGGCTGTGGGTAAGGTGGAAGCCGGCGACCCGCAGCAGATTCGGTATGGCTGCTCCGTTCCCGGCCTGACCAGGTTAGCGAGTGCTACGCCCGCCGACTTCCAAGGCGGATATAGGGATTTTTTTGGGGAAATGCGAGTCTGCCCGGCTAGGCGGCAGCAAGCCCCGCCCGATCGACCAGCCGCTCCGGCGGCAGGATCACCGTCACCACCGTGCCCTGGCGCGGCACGCTTTCCAAGGTCAATACGCCGCCATGCAGTTCCACCATCTGGCGGGTCAGAGGCAGGCCCAGTCCGGTCCCTTCATATTTTCGGGCAAGCGAGGAATCCACCTGGCCGAAGGGTTCCAGCGCTTTGGCGAAATCCTCCGGCGCCATGCCGATGCCGGTATCGGCCACCTGCAAGGTCAACCCGTTTTCACCGGCGAAGGCCCGCACCGTGACAGTGCCTCCGGCGGGGGTGAACTTCACCGCGTTGGACAAGAGATTGAGCAGAATCTGGCCGATGCGGCGACTATCGGCCTTTAAGAGCGGCAAAGCGGGCGCGATCTCGCTGAGCAGGGCGATCTTTGCCTTGGCGGCCTGCGTCGACACCATCTGGATGGCGTCAGCGATCTTCGCTGCAGGATCGAAAATCTCTTCCTGCAACTCACCACGGCCGGCCTCGCAGCGCGCTATGTCCAGAACGTCGTTGATCACCGACAGCAGATGCGTACCGCTCATGTACATGTCGGACAGGTATTCCTTGTAGCGCGACGAGCCCAGTGCACCGAAGGCTTCGCTCTGCATGACCTCGGCAAAACCCAGAATGGCATTCAAAGGCGTGCGCAGTTCGTGACTCATGGAGGCCAGGAAGGCCGATTTGGCACGGTTGGCGGCTTGCGAGGCATCCAGCGCCACCGACAATTCCTGGGAGGTTTGGGTCAGCGCCTGCTGGGTGGCTTCCAGTTCGGCGATATGCTCGCGCATGCGCTGGGCTTCGCCTTGGGCGCGTGCTTCCAGATGCCGGTCCAGGATGGCGAGGATCAGCGCCTGGGCCACGATGAAAGTAGCGCTGGCAGCCACCACCACGGCCAAGGCAAAGCCATTCATCAGGGCCCCGGAAAGGTGACGTTCTCCATCGGGGATGTAGCGCACCGCCGCCATGGCAGTGAAATGCAGCCCCACAATAGCGGCCAGGAAAAGTCCCGCGCCGAGCGCATAATCGCTGCGTGCCTTGCGGCGAATGGCGAAGTGCAGCGCCAGGCCCGACAGGGAAACCCCGATCAGCACCGAGGCCGTGACATAGTTGAGGTCCCAGACAGCGCGCGCCGGCAGTTCGACCGCCGCCATGCCGGTATAGTGCATGGCGGAGATGGCTGAGCCCACGATAATGCCGCCCAGGGCGCCGTTGATATCAACCGCCACCATGAACCCCAGGCCACACAGGGTCGTTGCGATAAGCACCGACAGGACGGTGAGACCCGGCGCGAAGGCGATGGGAACGCCGGCTTGATAGGCCAGCATGGCGACGAAATGGGTTGCCCAGATTCCGCAACCGGCCACAGCGCCGGCGCCGGCCAGCCAGTTCAGTTGCACGCGGCCGGTGGCGGCGCGCGCACGTGCGATCATGGACAAGGCCGTGGTGCAGGCGAGCGCGCAAAGCACTGCCGCGACGACCACCAGCCGCAAGTCATGTTGCTGGAAGATGCAGCCCAGGACACGGATCATGGCCGGTTTTGTGCCGCAGGCACCGTAAAGTTCGGCTTAAAAAACAATGTACCGGATTGGGAATCGCCGGCTTCTGGGTCATAAGACGGCCGATGAAGACGATTCCTTTTGCCGGCAATCCACTGGACCGCGCCAGCGACCGGCGCGGCGACCCGGCCTGGCTGGCGGCGCAGACGCAAGCCGGCCTTTATCTACCCTTCTGGCAAAACCGCCCCCTCCTTGCCCAAGAGCGCCTGAAATTTCAGTCGCGGCGAACGGATTGGGATGATGCGACGTGCGTTTTCTTGGGACTGGATGACGGGCAACCGCTGTTTGCCGTGGATCTGCCGGGCGAGAACGAGCCGGCGTTGGGCGATGGCGCCTTTCAGGAAATGCGGTCTGCCGCTTTCGTGCTGCCGGCGCGCGAGACGGCCATCGCCGGCCAGGCCAAGGCATTGCTGGACTGGCATAAGCGCCATGGCTTTTGTCCCAATTGCGGCCACGCCACGCAACTGATGGACGGCGGCTATCGACGGCTTTGTCCCCAATGCAGTGCGGAGCATTTTCCCCGCACCGATCCGGTGGTGATCATGCTGCCGATCTTCCGCCATGACGACGGACGCGAAGAATGCCTGGTGGGACGCAACAAGCGCTTTCCACTGCCGCTTTATTCCGCCTTCGCCGGTTTTGTCGAACCCGGCGAAAGCATGGAAGAAGCGGTGCGCCGCGAATTGCGGGAGGAAGTGAACCTGGAAGCTGGTGCCGTCACCTATCATGCCAGCCAGCCCTGGCCTTTTCCGTCATCCCTGATGCTGGGCTGTTATGCGCAAGCTTTGAACCGCGATTTTGAGATCGACGCCAATGAAATCGCAGCGGCGCGATGGCTGACCAAGGAGGAGGCGCGCACCCGGTTGGCCAAGCCGATCGAAGACGAAATAAAGCTGCCCGTCGCCATCGCCATCGCCTATCACCTGATCAAGGATTGGGTGAGCCGGGAATAGCGAAAGGTCCAGTGGACCTTTCGCCCCGGCGAACGCCGCAACATCCGAGCGAAGCGAGGATGTGAGGCCGGGACGCCGCGAGCCAAAGCGAGCGGCGAACTACGGCATATCTTCCCTGAATGGATGCGCGGGATACACGCCCATGATGGTGTGCCGCGCGGTGTGAAACGCCAACTCCTCCAGCGCACGCTTCACCGCCGGATCGTCGGGATGGCCCTGGATGTCGGAATAGAACTGGGTGGCATTGAACGACCCGCCCAACTGATAACTCTCCAGCTTGGTCATGTTCACGCCATTGGTGGCAAAGCCGCCCATCGCCTTGTAGAGCGCGGCGGGT
>Ga0157379_10003276_pt1 | contig 13714 bp, 12 predicted proteins | sample S25metaG_FD_121802 | JGI IMG/M metagenome (GOLD analysis project Ga0157379, IMG submission 121802) | Switchgrass rhizosphere microbial communities from Kellogg Biological Station, Michigan, USA - S2-5 metaG | ecosystem: Host-associated > Plants > Roots > Rhizosphere > Soil | place: USA... | reverse complement strand
GCCCGGTCGAACGCCCGCAACGCGGGCAACCGCCACTCGCTCGGCTTTGCGACGCTGCGCCAATAGTGGACATCCAGTGGAAGGTATAGCGATCGAGAAACCAGCCCCGGCGAAGGGTTCCGCCAGGCTGGTTTGGCTACGGGAGGACTGGAAAAACGTGGGGGCGGCCTCGCCGTATGGCACGCAGAAAGCCGACCTCACGGGGCAATCTGATCAATATTGGACATGGCGTTGCCAAATCTTCGTTCGTGTTCGCCAAGCTGCCGTGTCTTTGTGTGCCTGAAAGAAGGTTCTGGGCGTTACTAAGCTGGCGAGTTTCCCAATTTCCCAGCGTTTCGCGCCGACAGGATAGAAAAGGCACGGATTGCATGGAGGAAATGGTGGTAATTCTGGTTGTTGAAGACGAGGCCATTATCCGGATGGAAGCCGTTCAAATGCTGGAAGCAGCAGGATTCGCTGTAATAGAGGCTTTCAACGCCCACGACGCGATGAAGCTCCTGGAAAATCGCGCCGACGTCCGTGCTGTTTTTACTGACATCAATATGCCCGGAAGGTGGGACGGCATGCAATTGGCTCGCATGATCAAGGATCGTTGGCCGCCGATTCACCTGGTTGTGACCTCAGGATTAATATCTCCCGACACCAACGACTTGCCTCCCCGGGGAAGGTTTATCCGCAAGCCCTATCATCCCGCACAGGTTGTCGCGACCCTTCGCGAGCTTTTGGGCCAAATACCGTCGTCCGATCCTGTGAACCACGCAAGAAGGGCGGCTTAGTTAGGTCACGCTCCAATTCACACATCTTGATCGGCTTTAAGCATTGCCGGGATACGCCTTTCAGGTTGAGAGGCTCCGGTCATTCCAGAAAGGGGCAGCCAATGGCTCCCCAAGCCCCACTTCCCCCTGCCGTTGCCCTTAACTTGGCCTTGGCAGTTGTCGCGTCTTCAAATGCGCCACTCCTGCTTCTCGACGGTAATCTCATCGTGATCGCGGCCAGCGCGTCATTCTGTCGAGTGTTCCAGATTGACCCCGACCATGTTGCGGGCCGCCCGTTGACGGCCCTGGGTAAGGGAGAGTGGAACGTGCCTCAACTCGCGGGGCTGCTGAATGCGACTGCGTCAGGCTTTGCCAAGGTTGAGGATTATGAGATGGAACTGCTGCGCGAAGGCCGCGGCAACCGGCGTTTGGTCCTGAACGCCACGAAGCTCGACTACGCGGACGACGGAAATGTCCGGCTTATTCTGACCCTGGCCGATGTAACCGAGGCGCGGATTGCGGAAAAACTCAAGAATGACCTTCTCAAAGAGAAGGACGTGATGCTCCAGGAGCTTCACCACCGGGTTGCCAACAGCCTTCAGATTATCGCCAGCGTTCTTATGCAAAGTGCGCGCAAAGTGCAGTCCGAAGAAACTCGCAGCCATCTGTTCGATGCCCATCAACGTGTCATGTCGGTGGCCTCACTTCAAAAACAGCTTGCGGCTTCCCAATTGGGTGACGTTGAGTTGCGCCCATACCTGACTGCCTTGTGTGAAAGTATCGGCGCATCCATGATCCGGGACCATGATCAGCTTTCTCTCGAGGTCAGGGCGGATGACGGCATCTCGACACCGGACACGTCTGTCAGCCTCGGCCTAATCGTCACCGAGTTGGTCATAAATGCGCTCAAGCATGCTTTCCCTCAAGATCGGAAGGGCAGGATAGTGGTGGCTTACCAAGTCCACGCCCCGAACTGGATCCTGTCCGTGACGGACGATGGCGTCGGGATGCCCACAGGCCCGGATACCGCCAAGGCGGGCTTGGGCACCACCATCGTTCAGGCCCTGGCAAAGCAATTGGGTGCCACCATCAAAGTGGCAGCCGACCATCCCGGGACAAAGGTGTCGGTCACGTATGCACATGTTCCAGTCCTCGTTGGCCAATCTGCGGCTTTGGGAAGTGCAGTTTAGCTCAAGCCTTCATCGGCAATTCAGCCGCACCAGATCAAATGACGCGCTCATGCAGTCGGGCGCGCCGTTGAAAGTACGCCATGAAGAAATTGCGCCTATGGAACGCCATGAAGGTCTGGGTCCGTCTAGCCCTCCGGCTGGCGCCGCTTTTATTGCCACTATCGGCCCAGGCTCAGCTGCTTCCATCGCCCTCGATGAGCATCCCGGAAGCGTCATCGAAAAGGGGCTTTGACTGGGGCGGTTCGTTGGATTTCGACTATATTACGAGTGCTAAGTGCGGCCTGCTTGCCACGTCAGTCTCTTGCACCAGCACAGGTTCATCGGCCTTTGCGATCTCGCCCGCCGTGATGGCACAATTCGATCGGCTGCGTCTTCAAGTGACGGTTCCATTTGTGGATATCGAGGGGCCTGGTACTCTCACCGGGGCGCTTGGCCCCCGCACAATAGTGGGTCGGCCAGGCAGCCCAACCAATCGCCGCTCAGGCCTCGGAGACGTTTCGGTCGGTGCAGCGATTATCATCCTGCGAGAGGGCCGAATTCTGCCGCGGTTGGAGCTTGCAGGCGTCGTCAAGGTGCCCACGGCCGCCAACGGATTGGGCACGGGCCAAACAGATTATGGCGCTCAGGTGACTTTTTATCGCCCGTTGCTGACCGGCGTCAGGACATTCGGTTCGCTGGGCTACCAACGGATTGGCGATCCAAACACGCTTCGACTGCACGACGGAGAACGGGCCACTTTTGGACTTGATATCAATTACGCGAACTGGGGCGGGGGCGCACTGCTCGACTATGAGAAAAGCTTGTTTCCAGGGGTGCCCAACTCTTTCACGGTCGATCCCTATGTGACATTGCCCTTCATGTTTGGGTGGGCCCTACAGGTTTACACCACCGTTGCGCTAACGCGACAAAGCCCCAACCACGAGGTGGGGGTTCGATTGGTTTTGTGAAGCCTGACGGGGGTGATAACCAGCGCCACAACAATGGGTGTGGCGGCGCCACCTGCGCGCGGGGGATCGCGACTTGATATTGAAATGAATCACTCAGGTCCCGGTATTGCGCCCCTGGCCAGCGCATCCGCGCGTTCATTCTCCAGATGGCCGGAATGGCCCGCCACCCAAACCCAATGGATCCGGTGGCGCGCCATTTCTGCATCCAGCGCCCGCCACAGATCCTCATTCTTCACCGGCTTTTTGCCGGCGGTCTTCCAGCCTTTCGTCTTCCAGCCGGCCAGCCATTTGGCCGCTCCATCCATGACATAGCGGGAGTCGGTATGGATAGTGACGGCGCTGGCTTTTTTCAGCGCCTTCAACCCCTCGATCACCGCCGTCAACTCCATGCGGTTGTTGGTGGTGGCCTTTTCCCCGCCCATCAGTTCTTTTTCGTGAGAGCCCGCGCGCAGGATCGCCGCCCAGCCGCCGGGGCCCGGATTGCCGGAACAGGCCCCATCCGTGAAGATTTCTATTGTGCCGCTCAAAGCCCGTATTCCCGCGCGTGCTTCACCTTGTTGTGGAAGCGCAGCTTCTTGGCGTATTCGCGCGGATCCTTGAGTTTGACCAGGGCGTTGGGATCGGGATTCAGCCAGTCATAGGTGCGCGTCAGCAAAAATCGCAACGCGGCCCCGCGCATCAAGACCGGCAAGGCATGAATCTCGTCCTCGCTCAGGGAGCGCTGCTGGCGATAGGCATTGATTACCGACTGGCCCTTGGTGATGTTGAAGCTGCCGTCCAGCTCGAAGCACCAACTGTTGAGCATGATTGCCAGGTCGTAGACATAGGCGTCGTTGCAGGCGAAGTAGAAATCGATCACCCCGCCCACCTGGTTGCCAACGAACAGCACATTGTCGGGAAAGTAATCCGCATGGATCACGCCGCTTGGCAGGTGATCGGGCCATGCCGGTACCAGGCTTTCCAGCGAAGTCTGGATCAACGCGGCCAAGCCATCCTCGATTGCATCGGCCCCGTGGATGGATTCCGCGAGCGGCCGCCAGCCTTGTGGTCCCAAGGCATTGGGGCGCGTGAGGGCGAAATTCTCGCCCGCTTGGTGCAGGCCGGCCAGCGTGGCGGCGGCGGACGCGCAATGCGCCGCGTCCGGACGCCGCAGCGCGATTCCGGTCAGGAAGGTGACGATGGCGGCATTGCGGCGGTTCAGGTTGACCAAGGAGCGTCCATCGCGGGTCTTGACGGGCAGGGGACAATGGATCCCGCGCTCGGCCAGGTGTTCCATCAGCCCCAGAAAAAAGGGCAGGTCGCCCGCCGACACCCGCTTTTCATAGAGGGTCAGGAAATAGGCGCCACGATCGGTCTGCAGGTAGAAATTGGAATTCTCGATTCCCTCGGCGATGCCTTTGAGGGACAAGGGTTCGCCGATGTCGTACTGCTCCAGCAGCTTTTCCAGGTCTTCAAAACTGACGTCGGTATAGACAGCCATGAAGCTCAGGCCCCCGCCTTAAATAGGCGACATATTTTGTGGCCGTTCCGGCAAGCCTGCGCACCTGCTTGGCATTTCCGGTGTTCTATGCTTTCCATCCTGGGCCCGCTTGGCTATGGTCCGCCCCCCAAATCGGCGGGTCCGAGAAGTCGGGCAGGCGGCGGGCAAATGTCAAGCGCCACCCCCTTGTGGCGCCTAAGGAAAGACCGGAATTGATGCGCTTACGCCTGCTTCGCCTGGCCCCCATCGGCCTCCTGCTGCTGCTCTCGGCTTGCTCGTCCAGGATATTGATCTGCCCGGTGCCGGCCATCCTGGCCGACACCCAAAGCGTGACCGTGTTCCGCCCCGGCACGACCCCCGATCTCGCCAACGAGCTCTATACGGTGTCCATCGTCAATTCGACCAACGATTGCACCTACAACACCAGGGAGGGGTTGGTTCGAGCCTCGCTGGAGCTCACCTTCCGGGCCAAGCGCACGCCCACCCGCGACGCCGCCACCTATTCGGTGCCGTATTTCGTGGCGGTGAATGAAGGCCCCAAGATCTATACCAAGCGTCTTTACACATTGCGCTTCACCTTCGCCCCCGGTGCCTCCGAGGTGACCATCACCCAGGCGCCCGATGATGTGGCGATCAAGATTCCGGGTGGCAAGCTGCCCTGGAATTACCAGCAGCTGGCCGGTTTCCAGATGACGGCGGCGCAGATCGACTACAACAAGAGCAGGAGCCGCTACGTCCCATGACGTCGCTTGCCATGGAGCTGTCGCGGCTGGTGGGCCAGGCCTTCGCCGCGGAAGGGATCGAGGACAGCTTCGGGGTGGTGCAGGTTTCCGACCGGCCCGACCTGGCGCCTTTCCAATGCAATGGTGCGCTGGCGGCGGCCAAGGCCACGAAATCCAATCCCCGCGCCATCGCCGAAAAGATCGCCGCGCGCCTGAGGCAGGAGCCGGTCTTTTCCCGGGTGGAGATCGCCGGGCCGGGATTCCTCAACCTGGATCTCAGCGACGAAGGTTTGAATGCCCGCGCCGCGGCGCTTGCTCCCGGGCTTTCCGTCTCGCCCGGCAACGGCAAGACGGTGGTGATCGACTTTGGCGGCCCCAATATCGCCAAGCCCATGCATGTGGGGCATTTGCGCTCTTCCATCATCGGCGATTGCCTGCAGCGGCTTTACCGCGCCAATGGCTGGCGGGTGATCAGCGATGTGCATCTGGGCGATTGGGGCTTGCAGATGGGCCAGCTGATTTCGGAGATCGAGATCGAGGGCATCGCGCCGGTTTACTTCGATCCCAATGTGGTTGGTCCCTATCCGCAGGACTCTCCAGTCAGCATGGAGGATTTGGAGACGCTCTATCCGCGCGCCTCCGCCGCCTGCAAAGCCGACCCGGCGCGGCTGGAGGCGGCGCGCCGCGCCACCGTCGATTTGCAGGCCGGGCGTCCCGGCTATCGCGCCCTGTGGCGACATTTTGTCCGCGTGTCGGAAGCGGGGCTGGAACGGGAATTCGGCGCCTTGGGCGTGACGTTCGATTTGTGGAATGGGGAATCCAGCGTGGATGCGCTCATCCCGCCCATGATCGAGGATTTGAAAAAACGCGGCCTGGCGGGGCTGAGCGAAGGTGCGCTGGTGGTGGACGTCGCGCGCAATGACGACAAGAAGCCCTTGCCGCCCTTGTTGCTGATCAAGTCGGAAGGCGGCGTGCTGTATGGCACCACCGACCTCGCCACCGTGATCGAACGGGTGCGTGTCTACGATCCCGACCTGATCCTGTATGTCGTGGATCACCGCCAGCATGGTCACTTCGAGCAGGTGTTCCGTGCCGCGCAAAAGGCCGGCTTCTCCGGCAAGGCCGAACTGGAACATGTCGGCTATGGCACCATGAACGGGCCGGACGGCAAGCCTTTCAAGACCCGCGCCGGCGGGGTGATGAGCTTGTTCGACCTGATCGCCATGGCCAAAGCGGAAGCGGAAAAGCGGCTGGCGGAAGCCGGCATCGGCGAAGACTATTCCGCCGAGGAACGGGCCGAGATTGCCCGCAAGGTCGGTATCGCCACCATCAAATTCGCCGACCTCTCCAACCACCGCACCACCGACTATGTGTTCGACCTGGAGCGGTTCTCGAAATTCGAAGGCAAGACCGGACCCTATCTGCAATATGCCGCGGTTCGGATCCAGTCGATGTTGCGCAAGGCGCGGGAGCAGGGATTCGAAACCGGCACGGCCGCCATCCAGTCCCCGGAGGAACGCAGGCTGATCCTGCAGCTTCTGTCCCTCCCCGATTGCCTTGAGGGCGCCGAAGCCAAGCGCGCGCCCAATATGCTGTGCGAATATGCCTTCGAGCTGGCGCAGAATTTCAGCCGCTTTTATGGCGCGCATCATGTGCTGTCCGAGCCCGACTCGGCGTTGCGGGCCTCGCGGCTGGGCCTGTGCGTCGTAGTGCTGGCGGTATTAGCTGGCGTTTTGGAGCTTTTGGGCATCGAAGTCCCCGAAAGAATGTGAGTAAGTCCGGGGGTTTTGGAGCCTTCGTTGACTCCCCTCCGGCCCCCCTTATGATGCTCTGCAACATCCCCGCCCGCCGGAGGCGCCGTGGGGATGGCCAACACACGATCCCTCGCGGGAGACGTTTGTTTTCGTCTCAAGCCGACTTGTCGGCCTAAGCCGAAGGCGAAGGCCGAAGGAGCAACCGCCCCGGAAACTCTCAGGCAAAAGGACCGCGATCGGGTGATGAACTTCTGGAAAGCGACGCAGCCCATTTTTCCTTGAAATGGGGCTGCTTCCACCGAAGGGGTAATCCGGCTTCCGTCCGTTAGCGGACACCGGGGAAATCTCTCAGGTTTGATGACAGAGGGGCTGCGCTCATAAGGGCGTGGACTCTTGCATCGGGACCTGTGATGACCATCGCATCTGACATTCTGCGCCGCACGCCGCTTCATGCCCTGCATTTGGAATTGGGCGGCAAGATGGTTGCTTTCGCCGGCTATGAGATGCCGGTTCAATATCCCGCGGGCATCCTGAAAGAACATCTGCACACCCGCGAAAAGGCGGGACTGTTCGATGTCTCGCACATGGGCCAGGCGTTTCTGTCCGGTGACACCGCGGCGTTAGAACGTGTCACGCCTGCCGATGTGGCGGGGTTGAAGGAGGGCATGCAGCGCTATGGCTTGCTGCTGACGCCGGCCGGCACCATCAAGGATGATTTCATGTTCTCGCGCCTTGTGGGCGAAGCGGATCTCTATCTGGTGGTCAATGCCGGCACCAAGGAAGGCGACTTCGACTATATGGCGGAAAAACTGCAGGGCGCCGCCGTCGTGATGCCCCGCTTCGACCGTGCTCTGTTGGCGCTGCAAGGACCGCTGGCGGAACAGGTGCTGGAACGGCATTCGCCCGGCATCTCGCGGCTTACTTTCATGCAGGTGGTGCGGACCGTGGTCGCGGGCGCGCCCGCCATTGTCGGTCGCACCGGTTATACCGGCGAGGATGGATTTGAGATTTCGCTGGAAGGCAGCGATGCCGAGCGCGTCGCCCGCACCCTGTTGGGCGAAGGCGAAGTGCTGCCGATCGGGCTTGGCGCACGCGACAGCCTGCGCCTGGAGGCGGGATTGTGTCTCTACGGCCATGACATTGACGAAACCCGCACTCCGGCAGAGGCAAACCTGCTTTGGTCCATCGGCAAACGCCGCAAGGAGACCCAAGACTTTCCCGGCGCGGCGGTTACTTTGGGCGGCGCGCCCGCGATCAAACGCGTGGGCATAAGGCCCGAAGGCCGGGCCCCGGCGCGCGAAGGCGCGGACATCGCCGACAAGACAGGCCGCGTCATCGGCAAAGTCACCAGCGGCGGCTTCGGACCCAGCCTGAATGCGCCGGTGGCGATGGGTTATGTCGAAAGCGGCTTTGCCGGTGACGGAACGCCGGTCGACTTGATGGTTCGGGGCCAGGCGCTGCCGGCGGCCATCGCGCCGATGCCGTTCGTGCCCAACACCTACCGCCGTGCGCGGAAATAGATCGATGACATTGAACAGGAGTTTTTCATGAGCGAGACCCGCTACACCGACCAGCATGAATGGATCCGCCTGGATGGCGAGGAGGCCACTGTGGGCATCACCAAATTTGCCGCCGAAAGCCTGGGCGATGTGGTGTTCGTGGAATTGCCCGCCAGCGGCAAGGCCGTGACGGCCGGCGGTGAAGCCGCGGTGGTGGAAAGCGTCAAGGCGGCCAGCGATATCTACGCGCCCGCCGGCGGCACCGTGACGGGCGCCAACAGCGCGTTGGAAAAGGAGCCGTCCAAGGTCAATGAAGACCCCGAAGGGCAGGGGTGGTTCTTCAAGATGAAGATCAGCGACAAAGCGGAATTCGACAAGCTGATGGACGCGACGGCTTACGGCAAGTTTGTGGAATCCCTGTAAGAGGCGGCGATGCGGTACCTTCCCCTGACACAAGACGACCGCCGCGCCATGTTGGCCAAGATCGGCGCGGCGGATGTGGACGCCCTGTTCCGCGATGTGCCGAAGGCGGCGATGGCGCCACTTTCGGCTTTCGGCCTTCCCGACACGCAAGGCGAAATGGAGGTCGAGCGCGCTTTGTCGAAGCTGGCGGCGAAGAACGTCGCGGCAGGCGCCGCGCCCTTCTTTTGCGGCGCCGGTGCCTACAAGCATCATGTCCCCAGCGCGGTGGATCACCTGATCCAGCGCTCGGAATTTCTCACCAGCTATACGCCCTACCAGCCGGAAATCGCACAAGGCACGTTGCAATACCTGTTCGAATTCCAAACCCAGGTGGCGCTTCTCACCGGCATGGAGGTCGCCAACGCCTCGCTCTATGACGGGTCGACCGCGACGGCGGAAGCGGTGTTGATGGCCCAGCGGGTCACCAAGCGCGGCAAGGCGATCCTGTCGGGCGGGCTGCATCCCCATTATGCCGAAACGGTGGAAACGGTGGCCAGCCTGTTCGGTCCCATCGTCCGTGGCGCCGTCACGCCCGGCAGCGCAGAAGATTTGACGGCGCTGGTCGACGAGGAAACCGCCTGTGTCGTGGTGCAGTCGCCGGATGTATTCGGCTTGATCCGCGACCTCAAGGCGATCGCCGACGCCGCCCATGCCAAGGGCGCGCTGCTGATTGCGGTGGTGACGGAAGTGGTGTCGCTTGGCCTGCTGGAACCGCCGGGAGCCCAAGGCGCCGATATCGTCGCGGCGGAAGGCCAATCCGTCGGCAATGGATTGAATTTCGGCGGGCCCTATATCGGATTGTTCGCCACGCGCGAGAAATTCCTGCGCCAGATGCCGGGACGCTTGTGCGGCGAGACGGCGGATGCGCAAGGCCGGCGCGGTTATGTGCTGACGCTCTCCACCCGCGAACAGCACATCCGTCGGGAAAAAGCGACCAGCAACATCTGCACCAATTCCGGCCTTTGCACCCTGGCCTTCACCATCCATCTGTCGCTTTTGGGCGAGGAGGGGCTGACGCGGCTGGCGCGGATCAATCACGCCAAGGCCAATGCCTTGGCCGACCGGCTGGCTGCCGTGCCTGGCGTGGAGCTTGTCACGCCCGCCTTCTTCAATGAATTCACCGTGAGGCTGCCCAAGCCCGCCGCGCCCGTGGTGGATGCGCTGGCTGCCAAAGGCGTGATCGCGGGCGTGCCGGCCTCGCGCCTGTTGCCGCAGGATAAGAGCGTGGAAAAGCTGCTGATCCTTGCGGCCACGGAAACAAGCACGGATGACGACTTCGCGGCGCTGGCCTCGGCCCTCAAGGAGGCTCTTTAAATGAGCATGAACAACCAGGGCCGGCCCAGTTCGGCCGGCGAAACCTCCTCTCCGGGAATGGCCACCATCTCCGGCGACCGCGGACTGGATCATGAAGAGCCATTGATCTTCGAGCTGGGCCATGGTGCCAGTGGCGTGGATTTCCCCGACGTGACGGTGTCCGACGACCGGCTGGGCGGCATGCGCCGAAGGGGCAAGATCGGGCTTCCCGGGCTCAGCGAGCCGGAAGTTGTGCGCCATTATGTGCGCCTGTCGCGGATGAATTATGCCATCGACAGCGGGCTTTATCCGCTGGGCTCCTGCACCATGAAGCATAATCCGCGGCTGAACGAAAAGATGGCGCGGCTCCCGGGCTTTGGCGATTTGCATCCCATGGCGCCGCAGTCCGTCACCCAGGGCGCGCTGGAGCTGATCTCGCAACTGATGAATTGGCTCACCACCCTGACCGGCATGCCGGCGGTGGCGATGTCGCCCAAGGCCGGCGCCCATGGCGAATTGTGCGGCCTGCTGGCGATCCGCGCCGCCATCGCGGCGCGCGGCGAAAACCGCCGGCGCGTCCTGGTGCCGGAATCCGCCCATGGCACCAATCCGGCGACCGCGGCCTTTGCCGGCTTCACGGTGGATGAAGTGCCGGCCAAGCCCAACGGCCATGTCGATGCCGAAGCGCTCAAGGCCAAGCTGGGCCCCGATGTGGCGGCAATCATGCTGACCAATCCCAACACCTGCGGCTTGTTCGAGGGCGAGGTGAAGGAAATTGCCGATGCCGTGCATGCAGCGGGCGCCTATTTCTATTGCGACGGCGCCAACTTCAACGCCATCGCCGGCAAGGTGCGGCCGGGCGACCTGGGCGTGGACGCCATGCATATCAATTTGCACAAGACCTTTTCCACGCCCCATGGCGGCGGCGGACCGGGCGCGGGTCCGGTCGTTCTCTCCGAACGCTTGGCGCCCTTCGCGCCCATCCCGCTCTTGGTTAGCGATGGCAACGGCCTGCGTCTGGTCGAAGACCGCGCCAAGGCGCCGGCAGGCGCCAAGCCCTTTGGCCGCATGTGCGCCTTCCATGGCCAGATGGGCATGTTCGTGCGGGCGCTGACCTACATGCTCAGCCATGGCCGCGACGGCGTGCGCCAGGCCAGCGAGGACGCGGTGCTGTCGGCGAACTACATCCTGGCCTCGCTCAAGGATGTGATGAGCGCGCCGTTCGGCGACGGCCCCTGCATGCATGAGGCGCTGTTCGACGATTCCTTCCTGGAAGGCACCGGCGTCACCACCTTGGATTTCGCCAAGGCGATGATCGACGAGGGCTACCATCCCATGACCATGTATTTCCCGCTGGTCGTGCATGGCGCCATGCTGATCGAGCCGACGGAGTCGGAATCCAAGGCCTCGCTCGACCGCTTCATCCATGTGCTGCATACGCTGGCCGTGGAAGCGCGCGCCAAGAAAACGGAACGCTTCGCCGGCGCACCGCACCTGGCGCCCCGCCGCCGGCTGGATGAAACCGCCGCGGCCCGCAAGCCGGTGCTGCGCTACAAGCCGCCGGAGAGCTTCAAAGAAGCGGCGGAATAGAGCTCGAACAATCTGTCTTGGTAAAAGGGAACCCTATGCGCATCGTTGCGTTGTGCCGCCATGGGCCCGTCCCAAAACCCCCTTGCGATGCGATTGCTGGCGGCGAGATTGCGCAGGCATGCGTCGGAAACATCGCTTGAGACATTCCGCCGCAAATTCGAGGCGGCTGCCGAGGAACTGGAGCGGCAGGCGGGCGCGTCTTTAACAATGCACTTCAATTCTTCCAGTTCGGAACCTCCCGATACGGGAAGTGGTCGCGGATGTGGCTATTAAAGTAGCGGCCCAGCGAGTCGGCAAAAATTAGGGCATCATAGAGTTCCTGCGGAACATCTTCATAGGCAAAGGTGCGGTGGCCATCCCGGAAGGTCGCGCACAGGATATGTGTCCGTTCGTCGTAGGTCACTTTCTCGATGGCGCTGGATTGGACATAAGGCATCAAATGGTAACGAAATAGAGCGCGGATAGTTGTCCGCGCTCTTTCGCCTTTGCGGATACAATTATTTGAACGGAACCCCAAACTCACCATGGGCGGGCCAGTCTTCCATAGAAGGGCCGCCCATCCAACTTCTTCCCTTAAAAAGTTGGATGGCCGGCTCGGCGGCCGGCCATGGTGATTGGCGGGAAAGATTAAGCAGGGCCGCAAAATTCAGTGATCAGCTGCAGCCGCTTGTCGATCCGCAGGTGTTGCATTTCATGCAGGTGCCGTTGCGTACCAAGGTGAAGTTTCCGCACGCCCCGCAACTGTCGCCTTCAAAGCCTTTCAGCCGCGCCTCCGCCGCCCGCGCCGCGCGCGTGTCGCGTGCGCCGATTGCGGTGGCTTTGCCCAGCGCCGCTTCCAGGCTCGCAACTTGGGCGCTGACGGTGTTGAGCGTGGCTTCCACTCCGGCGCGGATTTCAGACAGGTCCAGTTCACTCCCCGGACCGCTGTCGTTGCCGGGGGCGAACATTTCCTCGTGGAAGTGCTCGTCTTCGGCCAGCATTTTGCGCGCGGCACCGCCCTTGACCAGGGCGATCTGCGTGCGTCCGCGCAGATAACCGCTGGACGCCACCTTGGCGATCGCCACTTCCTGGGCGGCGCCGTCGCCGCCCTTGCCGAGATCCTCGTCGATGGCGGGCACGACATGGGCGAGATCGGTGCGCCCCAGATAGGACACCGCCAGTTCGCGGAAGATATAGTCCAGCACGCTGGTGGCGCTTTTGATGGAGTCATTGCCGATCACGGGGCCCGCGGGCTCGAAGCGGGTGAAGGTGAAGGCTTCGACAAACTCTTCCAGCGGCACGCCATATTGCAGGCCCACCGAGATGGCGATGGCGAAATTGTTCATCAGGCTGCGGAAGGCGGCGCCTTCCTTGTGCATGTCGATGAATATCTCGCCCAGCCGGCCATCTTCATATTCGCCGGTATGGAGATAGACCTTGTGGCCGCCGACGATTGCCTTCTGGGTATAGCTTTTGCGGCGATGCGGCAGCTTCTCGCGTTCGTGGCTGCGGATCTTCTCGATGACGCGCTCCACGATCCGTTCCGTAACCACGGTTTGCGGCGCGGAGACGCGCGGCGCATCCGGCAAGGCGTCGTCTTCCTCTTCTTCGGCAAATGTGAATACCTGGCTGGAAAGCGGTTGCGACAGTTTGGAACCGTCGCGATAGAGGGCGTTGGCCTTCAACCCCAGTTTCCAGGACAGCAAATAGGCCTCGCCGCAATCGCCGACCTTTGCGGCGTTGGCCATGTTGATGGTCTTTGAGATGGCGCCGGAGATGAACGGCTGCACTGTCGCCATCATGCGGATGTGCGATTCCACGCTCAGCGCGCGCTTGCCGATGCGTCCGCAAGGATTGGCGCAATCGAACACCGCCAGATGCTGTTCCTTGAGGTGGGGCGCGCCTTCCAGCGTCATGGCGCCGCAAACATGCAGGTTGGCGGCATCGATATCGGCGCGGCTGAAACCCAGTAGGCGCAGCAGGTCGAAATCGGGCGCATCCAGGGCGGCCGCATCCAGCTTCAACACGTCGCGGCAGAACTTG
>Ga0157379_10003275_pt1 | contig 13715 bp, 16 predicted proteins | sample S25metaG_FD_121802 | JGI IMG/M metagenome (GOLD analysis project Ga0157379, IMG submission 121802) | Switchgrass rhizosphere microbial communities from Kellogg Biological Station, Michigan, USA - S2-5 metaG | ecosystem: Host-associated > Plants > Roots > Rhizosphere > Soil | place: USA... | reverse complement strand
TACAAGGCGCGCTGGGGCTCCTACGGCACGGGGCCCGGCCAGCTCGCCTACCCGCGCGGGCTGGCCGCCGCCGCCAACGGCAACCTCTACGTCGCCAACACGGGCAACGACCGCATCGACGTCTTCGACCAGTCCGGGAACCTCCTGCGCTCCTTCGGGACCTCGGGCCGCTCCACCGGCCAGTTCGACGCGCCCCAAGGCCTCGCCTCCGACGCCTCCGGGGTGCGCGCCGTGGCCGACGCCGTCAACGGCCGCGTGCAGCTCATCAACCCCGACGGGACGATCGCCACGATCTGGGGCTCGCCCAACCCGGGCCCGACGCTGCTGCCCGACCCGGTCGGAGTTGCCTTCGACGGCGCCGGCAACGGGTTCGTGCTGGACCAGCGGCGCAGCGCGATCGTCGTGTTCGACCGCACGACCGCGACGTCGACCCGCACGATCGGCTCGCAGGGCAGCGGCCCGGGTCAGCTGCTCTCGCCGTCGGCCCTGGCCATCGCCGCCGACGGCACGATCTTCGTGGCCGACACCGGCAACGAGCGCGTCGCGCGGTTCGCCGCCGACGGGTCCTACCTCGGGTCCTTCCCGACCGAGGCGGCACCGCGCGGCATCGCCGTCGTGCCGGACGGCAGCAAGGTGTACGTGTCGGACTCGGCCAACCACATCCGCGTCTACGACGGCGCCGGCAACGAGGTCGGCGACTTCGGCGGCACGGGCTCCAAGCTCGGCAAGCTCAACGCGCCCGCCCAGATCGCGCTGGACGGGATCGGCGACGTGTGGGTCGCCGACCGCGGCAACAACCGCATCCAGCAGTTCGGGCCGGACGGCGAGCGCCTGATGACGTTCGGCGGCCGCGGGACCGCCGCCGGCCAGTTCATCCACCCGACGGGCATCAGCGTCGACTGCAACAACGTGGTCACGGTCTCCGACAGCGACAACAATCGCGTCCAGACCTTCCAGCTCACGACGCCGGTCGCCACGACCGCCTGCATCCCGCTGGCGACCCCGGCCGCGCCGCCCGCGCTGAAGTTCCCGACGCTGCCCGAGCCCCTCGGCCCGCAGCTGACGGTGGGCGTCCTGCGCAGCACGGGGCTCCTCGGCGCGCGGAACCTGCCCGTGCGCGTCGGCTGCGACACCACCTGCACGCTGAACGCCACGGCGACCATCACCCAGCGCGGCAAGCCGCGCAAGCACCAGAAGGCCGTGTCGGTCACCGCAAGCGTCGCGAACCTGCAGATCCCGGCGGGGACGTCGAAGATCGTCCGGCTGACGATCAAGGCCTCCGACGTGCGCAAGCTGCGCAAGGGCCTGCACGGCCGCAAGGGCCTGACGGTCAACCTGCAGCTGCAGGCCGTCGCGACCGCCGGGCAGCCGACGAGCCGGTCGACCCGGCTGCTGGCCACGGCCTGACGCGCGCCACCGGTCAAAGAAATGCGTGCGGCGGCCGATCAATCGGGCATCCCGGCATCGGGCACCGCACCCAGAGCACCATGGCCCTCCTCCCCCCACGCATCGACCCCGCGCTGGACCGCTGGACCTGGCGCGACCGCCGCGGCCGTCGCGGCGACGACCTGCGCCGGGTCTTCGCCTGGCTGGAGCGCCGCGACGACGCGCAGACCTGGTGGGACGCCGTGACGATCGCCGACGAGGTCGGCCTCCCGCTCCGCCGCGCGATCTCGGCCGTCAACGCGCTCGTGCGCGAGTACGCCGTCGAGCGCAGCGTGCGCCTGGGCACCTGGCGCTATCGCATCATCACCTGGTAGGCGATGATCCCGGCCGGTGGCCGGTTACGACTTCGAAGCGCTCGGGTGGCTGCTGTTCCAGCGGCTGGCGACCGACGCGGCGCAGCGCGAGCTGGGGATCGACCCGGCGGCCTGGGACGGCGCGGCCGACGAGCGCCGGGAGGCCCGAGACGACCGGCGCACGGTGCGCATGGCCTGGGTCCGTGGGACCGACGCCGCCGCACGCCGCGCGCGCCTGGCGGCCGTGGCCGAGGGCGAGCACGTCACGGTGCTCACCAATGCGCACGAGGCGGAGGCGACCGCGGCGGGCCCGGCGCGGATCCTCGGGGCCGCGTGGCTGACCGACGTGCTCGACCGCACGCCGCAGTTGCGGCTGACGCATCCGGCGGTCCTGGCCGGCGGCGATCTCGCGCGCGTGTTCGTCCCGGTCGGGGCCTACCACGCGGCCCTCGCGGTGCTGGAGCGCCACGGCTTCGCCGTGCTCGTCGGCCCGCCCGAGATGGGCAAGACCGCGATCGCCCGGATGATCGCGCAGGCGCTGGCCACCGACGGCTGGGAGACCCACGAGTGCCTGACGCCCGAGGCGGTCTGGGGCGCGTGGCGGCCCGAGGCCCGTCAGGTCTTCGTCGCCGACGACGCGTTCGGCTCGACCGAGTACCGGCCCGACGCCGCCGAGCGGTGGGGCCGCGACATGGAGCGGTTGCTGCGCTCACTGGACGCCACGCACTGGCTCATCTGGACCTCGCGCACCGCCCCGCTGCACGCCGGCCTGGCGCGCCTGCACCGCGAGCGCGGCGCCGAGCGCTTCCCGCGGCCCCTCGACGTGCTCGTCGACGCCGCAGCGCTGGACCGCGCCGAGAAGGCCATGATCCTGCTGCGCCACGCCAAGGCCGCCGGCGCGTCGGGCACGAGCGCGGCCCCGCTCGTGCGCGCCCACGCCGACGCGATCGTCGAGCACCCGCACGTCACCCCGGAGCGCATCCGCCGCCTCGCGACGAGCCGCCTGTTCCGGCTCGACCCCGATCCGGCCCGGGGGCTCGAGGTCGCCGCGCTGCTGGTCGAGGAGCTCCACACGCCGACTGTCGCGATGAGCGCCTCGTTCGCGGCGCTGGACGACGCGCACCGGGCCGTGCTCGTTGCCCTGCTGGACTGCCCGCCCGGTGCGGTGCCCGAGCGGGACCTCGCCGCCGCCGTACGCCGCCACGCCCCCGGCGGCCTGCCGCGCGCGCCGGCCGAGCTGACCGATCGCCTCGCCGACCACTTCCTGCGCGTCACCGGTGCCTCGGTCACCTGGGTGCACCCGAGCTGGCGCGACCTGGTGATCGACCACCTGGCCGCCGACCGCGCCGCGCGAGCGGCGTTCCTCGCGCACGCCGAGCTCGACGGCATCCTGCTCGCGCTGTCGGTCGCCGGCGGCCAGGCCGGTGAGCGGACGCTGCCGCTGCTGGTCGAGGACGACGACTGGGACCTCGTGACCGTTCGCGCCGGCCACGTCGCCCGCCACGGCGACGACCACGACACGCTGCGGCTCCTGCGCGCGGTCGAGGCGGCGCGCCGCGCCCAGGGCGGACCGAGCCGCGCCGAGATCGACGCGCTGGCCGCCGGCGTACTGCGGGCGCTGCGCCGCCGCTGGGACGCCGCGCCCGAGCCGCCCTCGGTGGTCGGCCTGGCGGCGTGGTTCGACCTGGCGGCGGTGACCGACGAGGCCGTCGAGCCGCCGAAGGTCGCGCGCACGTGGTTCGCCGTGCTGCCGCCCGCCGAGGGCCCGCTGGACGACGACGGGTTGCGCGCCGCCGACGAGTGGCTCTGGCTCATCGAGGTGCTCTGGTACCGCCGCCGCTCGCTGCTGCTCCCGCTCGGCAGCGAGCCCAACGAGGTCCGCGTCGAGCTCGTGCGCGAGGCGATCGAGGCGGGCGCCGATCCCGGCGACACGGCGCGCGCCGCGCTGCTCGAGACGCTGCGCGCACGGCTCGGGCGGCTGCCCGGACGTCAGCCCGCGCCCGTCGAGATGCCCTACGCGTTCCAGTTCGACGCGCCGATGGCCCTGCCCGACCCTGGCCCGTCGGCGCCGAGCACGGTCGACCGCATCCTGCGCGACCTGTAAGAAGCTGTTTCACAATGAGAGCTCGGCCTGAGCGTGACCGGATTCGTGGATGCCAGGGGCGATGCGCGCGGTGAGTCGGGCTGGTGGCCCGGCGATCCGCGCGCATCGGTCCTGGCGCCGCGAGACGGTTCGCTCAGGCCGAGCTCTTTGTGAAACAGCTTCTAATCTAAGACGTGGTCAACGGGCCTGCAGCCGGAACACCGAGTAGCGCCAGTCGTCGATCAGCGGCACGCGCTCCATGAGCGGCAGCCCGAGCCCGAACGCCGGACCGCGGCCGCGCGGCAGCCGCAGCCGGCGCAGGCGCCCGTGCGCGCGCAGGCGGCGCTCCTCGCGGCGGTCCAGCGACCAGTGCCACGGCGGCGGCCGGTAGCCACCGGACGGGTCGGCGTTCGCGTTCAGCAGGGCCAGCCAGTGCGGGAACGCATCGAAGACGAGCGTCGCGCGCGGCAGCGCCGCCAGGCAGCGGGCGAGCAGGCCGTGCACCGCGTCCGGCTCGAAGTACATCAACAAGCCCTGGGCCGTGACCAGCACCTCGGCCTCCGGATCCACGCGCTCGAGCCACGCCTGGTCGAACGCCGACCCCGCCAGCAGCTCCTGGCGCTCGGAGCGCGGCAGCAGCGCCTGCCGGAGCTCCACGGCGTCGGGCACGTCGACGGTCAGCCAGCGCACGCGGCCGTCGTCCACGCGCCAGTACTGCGTCTCCAGGCCCTCGCCGAGCGCGACGACCCGACCGCCCGGCCGGCGGGCGAGGAAGCGCCGGACCTCGTGGTCGAAGCAGGCCGCGCGCAGCGCCTGCCACTGGGCCAGGCGCGGCGGTCCGAAACGCTCGGCGTAGGGGAAGTCGATGGAGTCGGCCAGGCCGACCGCCCACGGGTCGCGCAGGACGGCGTCGGTGCGGCGCGCCTCGGCGGCGCGCTGGTACAGCGTCCACAGCAGGGTCTCGGGGACCCCGCCGAGCGCGACGCGCATCCGCGACTCATCCGGGCTCATGCCCGCATGCTTGCATCGCGCGCATCGCGCTCGGCGCACCCGTCGCCGGGCGGGCCCGGATCAGCCGGCTGCGCGGCGCGTCGTCGGCCCGTCGTCGGCGCCGTCCGGCGCCTGGTCGAGGCTCGCCCCGCCCGGCATCCCGGCCGGCCCGTTCGTGCTCACCAGCTCGCACGGGCCGACCGGCCCGTCGGCGACCGACACCGAGACCGAGGCGCGCCCGGGGCCGGGGCTGCTGCCGACGACCAGCGTCTGGCCGTCCCGGAGCTGCCGGGGCGCGACGGTGAACGTCGTGGCGCCGTCGGCGCCGCTTCCGACCCCGACGGTCAGGGGCTGGCCGGGATGGCCGGCGGTCGACGCGGCCTTGCATGTCTTGCCCTCGGGCAGGTCGCGGACCACGGCGGGCACACCCGCCGCACGCAGCTCGCGCTCCAGGCCGCTCGCGTCGCGGGCGTCGTTGATGGTGACGGTGACGCTGCCGTCCGCGTGGCGGTCGACCGCGTACGCGGGCTGGGCGCCGCTGCCGCCGGCCAGGACGATGGCCAGCACGGCGGCGGCCGCCGTGGCGGTGAGCGCGCCGCCGGCGGTCACGCCTCGGCGGCTGAGGCGGGGTCGCGCCGCCGCGGGCGCGGGCACGGCGGCGGGCTCGGGTTGGGCGGCGACGACGGCACGCAGCTGCGCGAGCAGGCGGTCCTCGAACGTCGGGTCGTTGATGGTCATGATGCCTCCGGAGCGGGAGAGATGGCGGGCGATGCGTCATCGAAGACCTGGCGGCGCAGCGCGCTGCGGGCGCGGTGCAGCCGAACGCGTGCGGTGACCGGGCGCAGGCCGAGCACGGCCGCGGCCTCGGTCACGGCGAGCTCGTCGAGCGCGACGAGCTCGAGCACGGCCCGCTCGCGCTCGGGCAGCTGCGCGACCGCGGCGAAGAGCTCGCGAGCCTGCGCAGCGGCGTCGATGCGCTGCTGCATCCGCTCGACGTCGTCGTCGCCGAGCAGGCGCCGGCCTTCGACGCGCGCGTTGGCACGTCGCTCGCGGGCGGCGCGGCGGTGCTCGGCGGCCACGACGTTGCGCGCCACGCCGAACAGCCACGCCTCGGGGGTGCCGCGCGCGGCGCGGTAGCCGCCGGCGGCGTCGATCGCGGCGAGGAAGACGTCGGCGGTGAGGTCGGCGGCGAGGTAGGGGTCGGCGACGCGCCGCGCCACGAACCGCTGCACCGCCTCGACGTGGGCCCGGTAGAACGCCTCGAAGGCCTCCGGGTCGTGGGCGATGCGCAACGGCGCGTCGGTGCTCATGTCAGTTCTTGGCCCTCACCCCCTGAAGCGTTACGGAACCGGCGGGCTCGAGCCGGGCTCGGGCGGGGTGAACCCCGGACCGGGCTCCGCCGCCACGTACACGACGACCGTCCCGCTCACCATGTCGTGCACGCCCCGCCGGCGGCCGTCGAACAACACGGTCGCGAACCCCAGGAAGAACGGGATGATGCAGAGGCCGAGCCAGAGCACGCGCACGATGCAGCGCCCGAACCCGGGCGGCCGGCCGTCGGCGCAGACGACGACCACGTGCATGGCCTCCATCCCGAGGGTCTGCCCGGCCGCCGCCCAGCCGACGACGAAGTACGCCGCGGTCAGGAACAGCCAGACGGCGGCGAGGACGACCTGACCGGTCGAGCCGAGATGCGGGCCGCCGACGAGCGAGCCGATCAGGCTCAGCAGCGCGAAGATCAGCAGCAGCCCGCCCTGCACGAGCGCGGCATCGATCGCCAGCGCCACGCCGCGGCTGACGATGCCGGCGTGCCCGCCGGCAGTCGCCGACGGGATCAGGACACCTGGGGTCGAGGCCGGCGCAGCCATCCACGCACCGCCCGCTCGGCCGCGTCGTCGAGCCGGATGCTCCGTTCCCGGACGCCCTCGAGCGTCTGCTCCGCCATCCCGGCGCTCTGCTCGGAGATCACGCGCCGCAGCTCCGGGCTGCCGGCGAGGTGCTCGATGACGTGCTGCACCGCGACGCCGCGCAGGACGTGGTCGGTGAGGTCCACCGCCAGGCGGCTGTCGACGACCTGCTCGGCGAGCAGCAGCGTCCGCGGATGCTCGAGGATCTCTTTGACCGCGCGATCGATCGCGAGGTCCAGCGCGCGCCGGCCCTCGTGGCGGGCCCGCCGGCCGTCGGCGGCCATGCGGTCCGCGGCGGCCCGGACGGGGCGCCCGGCGACCGGCACGGCGGCGGCCACCCGGCCGCAGCGCCGCGCGGCCCGCGCCGTCACGGCGCCGGCGCGGACGCCGAGGACCGTCGCCCCGATGACGAGGTCGAGAGCGTCGTCGCGCGCGGTCATGAGGCCGACACTCATCCCGGCTCGGGTGACCCGGCGTCACCCCGCGCGGGTGACCGCTCCGCGCTCGGCTCGTCAGGAGATGCCCGACAACGCCGCGGCGACCGCGAACCCGAGCACGGTGACCAGCCCCGCGACGTCGCCGCCCTTGCGCACCGCCGAGGGGATCATCGAGTCGATGAGCATGACCAGCAGCGCGCCGGCGGCGAACCCGTCGACCGCCGCGTTGGCGTTGCCCGACACGGAGTCGCCGATCGCGTACCCGACGACGGTGGCAGCGGCGCAGATGACGGCCACCCCGATCCAGAGACGGCGGATCTCGGCGTCGCGCTTCCCGGCCGCCTTGAGCTCGGTGGCCGAGCCGATCGCCTCGGGGAGGTTGGACACGAAGATCGCCGCCAGCAGCCCGACGCTCACACCTTCCCCGCCGGCGATGCCGATGCCGAGGACCATCTGCTCGGGGATCCCGTCGAGGAATGCGCCGAGCGCCAGCGACGCACCGCCGCCCTCGCCGCCGCCGCGCTCGACGCGGCGGTCGAGCGCGAAGTAGGTGACCGCCCCAGCCGCGAGGCCGGCGCCGACGACGCCGGGGTCGCCGAGCCGGGCGCCCTCCTGAGCCAGGTCGAAGCTCACGGCGCTGATCAGCGCGCCGGCCCCGAACGCGAGCACGAGCCCGACGGCGCGATCCGGCCACGGCCGCGCGCAGCCGAGCAGCGCGCCGAGCACGAGCGACGACGCCGCGAGCACGCCCCATCCGATCGCCGCGACCACGGCCCGAACCTAGTCGGTTGCCGGGTACCGTGTCGGTGTGCTCGCGATGCCGTACCCGCTCGTCCCCACGCGCCGCCGCGCGCTCGGCCTGTGCGCCGTCGCGCTCGTCACGGCGCTGGCGTGCGCCGCGCTGATCGCCGCCGCGGCGCTCGTCCCCGCCCCGCGGCCCATCCTCCCGGTCGCGATCCTGACCGGCATCGCGATGCCGATGGCGATGGCCTACGAGCTGCCCGCGGCGATCGCGACGCTGCGCCACCACTCGCGCGAGATCGGCGCGCTGCGCCGCCACCTCGCGGCGCTGCCCGAGGCGCCGCACCCGTTCGAGCCGCGGGGCTGAGCTCAGGCGGTGAGCACCGCCGCCCAGACGCACACGCCGAGCGCCGTCGCCGCACCGACGCGCAGGCCCCGTCGGTGGTCGCCCGTCACGTAGATCTGGATCGCCAGCAGCACGCCGGCAAGCGGCACCAGCACCGCGATGACCAGCGGCAGCAGCTCGTTGGCATTGTCCTTGATCCACCGCATCGCGGGCCATCCTGGCAGACCGGCGCGCGGCAGGCCCGGTCCGTTGCGCCCATGACGCGGCGGATCTCAGGCCGCCGGCGGCTCCACCACGGTGCCGTCGGCGTCGCAGCCGACGACCACCCGCCCGTCGGCGCCCACGGCCACGTCCGCGAACGGCCGCAGCGACCCGGAGATCGACAACAGGTCGGCGAACGCGCGCTGCGCACCCGGTGGCGCCGCGCCGACCGCCAAGCCCGACGCGACCTCCTCCGTCGCGCCGGACGCCGGGTCCACCCGGACAAGCCGGCGGCCGCCGGCGTCGACGACCAGCAGCGTCCCGTCGGCCGTCACCGCGAGGCCCTCGGGCTGCCCGAGGCCATCGGCGACCACCCGAGTGTCGTCGCCGATCACGAGCAGGCGCCCGGTCGCGCGCTCGCCGACCCAGACGGTGCCGTCGGCGCCGCGGGCCACGCCCGTCGGTCGCTCGAGCCCGCGCGCGAGCTCGCGCACCGCGCCGTCGGCGCCGACCGCGACGACCCGGCCCGCGGCCGCCTCGGCGACCAGGACCCCGCCCGCCCCGTCGTCGGCGACACCCATCGGCTCGCGCAGGCCGGTCGCGACGACGGCGTCCGCCGTGCCCTGCGTGCCCCAGCGGGCGACGTCGCCCCCGGCGCCCGACACCCAGAACCCGCCGCGCTCGGCCTCGGCCAGCCCGCGCGCGTGCACGTGGAAGCCGGACTCGAGGCCGAACGGGCGGCGGACCTGCCCGGTGCCGTCGGGCAGCGCGACGCTCAGGCCGTCGGCGATGTGCAGCTCGCCGCCGACGAAGGCCAGCCCGTACGGGCCGACCAGGCCCGGGGCGACGATGCGGCGCAGGCCGCCGTCGGGCAGCAGCTCGGCGATCTCGCCGTCGAGCCAGCTCGACAGGTAGACCGCGCCGCGGGCGTCGATGGCGAGGTTGTCGATCGACGGGAAGGCCTCGCGGCGGCGGACGATCCGTGCCGTGGCGACGTCGATCTCGAGCACGGCGCCGGGTGTGTGCTCCGTCACGAACAGCGTGCCGCGCCCGTCGTGGGTGACCGACGTGAGGGAGCCCAGGCCGGTGACGAACGGCTCCACCGGTCCGCCCTCCAGCGGCACGCGCAGGACCTCGCCCGCCGCGATCGGGAAGTAGATGAAGCGGTCGGGACCGACGGCCAGGGCGTTCGGGCGCTGCAGGCCCTCGGCGATGAGCCGGTGCGGGCGCCCGTCGCGATGGAGCTCGAGCATCCGGCCGTCGCGGCGGTTCTCATCGACGATGACCCGGTCCTCGAACACCGTGAGCCCGTTGACGCCCGGCAGGTCGTCGGCCAGCACGCTCAGCGTCCCGTCGGGCGCACGGACCGTCACCCGGCCGTGCCCGTACTCGCTGAAGTAGGCGTTGCCCTCGCTGTCGAAGTCGACGTCGTCGGCCGAGCCGACGCCGCCGCCGACCGGCACCACGGCGTCGGTCTCGCCCGTGGCCACGTCGACCCGGCCGACCATCCCGCCGAAGGCCGAGCAGACCCAGAGCAGGCCGTCCGGGCCGAAGCGGATCCCGTTGGCCGCCCCGAACACGCGCGGCGCGACCACCACACGGGCGGTCAGGGTCACCGCAGCGCCTCGGCGAGGATCGCGTCGCGCGCGAGGCCGCCGAGCTCCTCGTCGCGATCGGCGCTCACGGCGCCGCTCACGCCGACGCCGCCGAGGATCAGGCCGTCGGCCGGACGCGTGATCGCGACGCCGCCACGCGACGACGAGGCGCGCTGGTCGAAGAGGGTCTCGACCGGGACGCCGACCATCTCACGGATCGCCCGGGCGTAGGCACCGCTGTCGGTGCCGCCCCACGCGGCCGTGAAGGCCTTGCGGACCGACATCGTGCGCGACGGCTCCATCACGTGGTCCATGGCCGCGTAGCAGAGCACCTCGCCGCGATGGTCGACGACCGCCACCGCGACCTGTCGCTCGTCGGGCGTGACGGCGTCCAGCACCGCGTGCAGGCCCTTCAGCGCATCGGCCAGGCCCAGCGTCGGACGCTCGTACATCAGGCGATCGGGCCAGGGTCCGGCAGGTCGCCCATCCGCACGACCTGCTCCATGAACTCGCCCGCGGCGAGGATCTCGGCCGAGAAGCCCGAGTGCTCGAGCGTGTGGTAGGTCACCCGCAGGCCGACCGCCGGGCCGTCGACGGCGATCGGCGCGCCCTCGCGCACGAGGCGGTCGCGCTCGCCCTCGAAGTCCTCGACCCAGAACGCGAGGTGGTCCAGGCGCGAGCCCTTGGCGCCGTCCCAGTGGCTGCCGGCCTCGCCCTCCACGAGCTGGAAGTACGGCGGGCCCTGCTCGGAGTACACGACGCGCTGGCGGACGCCGATGTCCTCGCGCACGTTGACCTTGCCCCACGTGAGCCCGAGCGTGCGCGTGAGCTCGTCCATCGTCGCCTCGATGTTCTGCACGGTCAGGCCGACGTGCCAGAAGCGCGTCCCGTTCATGCCCCCTCCTACTCCTCCGGTTCAGTGTGGGCAAACGTATCCGCGCCGGCCGGGCGCGGTCTAGATCATGCCGAGCTGCGCGACGGCCGGGCGCACCTCGGTGGCCAGCAGCTCGATGTGCTCGTCGACGACCTCATCGGCCATCCCGCCGAGCGAGTCCCAGAAGTACACGTCGGAGACGGGCAGGCCGTCCAGCCACTCCGTGAGGCGGCGCACGCACTCCTCCGGAGTGACGCAATCGACGTTCGGCAGGCTCATGTCCGGGCCCTTGGACCGCAGCGCGTCGGGGTCGACGGTCGTCATGTCCGCCAGCCGCCGGGAGCCCGGCTGCTCGCGGCCCTCGGCCCCGTAGCGCGTGTAGCTGTCCATCTGGTAGCCGAAGTTGTCCTTGACGCGGTGCCACGCCGCCTCGGGGTCCTTCGTCACCACCATCATGGCCAGGCCGCCGAGGCGCGCCGCGCCCGCGCCGTGGCCGGCCTCCTCGAGCCCCTCGAGGTAGGGCGCCACGACGTCGGGCTTGAACGTGAGCAGCCCGGTGCCGGCCCGGCCCGCGATCCGCGCGCCGCGCGGGCCGCCGACCCCGGCCCACAGCGGGAACGGATCCTGCTTGGGCGGCGGCGTGACCACGCCCTCGTCCAGGAGGCGCCGGATCTCGGCCAGGCAGGCCTCGAGGGCGCCGTAGCGCTGCGTCACGTCGGCGCCGAAGTGCTCGAACTCGGGGATCCGGTACCCCGCGCCGAGCCCGAGCTCGAAGCGCCCGCCGCTGATGAGGTCCACGATCGCGGCCTGCTCGGCGTAGTCGATCGCCGGCCGCAGCGGGGCCAGGGCGACCGCGGTGCCGAACCGGATCCGCGACGTCCGGGCCGCCGCCGCGGCGGCGTAGACCAGGGGCTGGGGCAGGTAGCCGTCCTCGAAGAGGTGGTGCTCGCTGAACCACACCATGTCGAGCCCCAGGGCCTCGGCGCGCTCGATGCGCGCCAGGCCCGTCGCGTAGACCTCGTCCCACGGCTTGCGCCAGCGGGGCGGGTTGCGCAGGTCCTGATAGATCCCAACTCGCACGACGGCTCTCCTCCGGTTCGCGGACCGCGGGATCCGGCGGCTCAGCCGCCGGCGCGCAGCAGCTCGGCGGTCCTCTTGAAGTCCTGGGCCGAGCCGTTGGGGTGATTGGTCGACGCGCCGACGTCCACGGGCAGCGAGTGGCCGGTGATCCCGCCCGACAGGTCGGAGAGCAGGAAGAGCACGGCGTCGCCGGTCTCCTGCGGGTTGACCCGGCGCCCCAGCGGGCTGCGCGTGGCGGCGCGGTCGTTCATGTTCTGCGACCCGGCCGGCGTGGCGGCCGACTGTCCCGGGGCCGGCGTGCTGCCGGGGACGATGCAGTTCACGCGGATGCCGAACTCGCCGAGCTCGGCGGCCAGCGACTGGGTCAGCGACATCACCGCCGCCTTCGCCGCCCCGTAGGCGGCGTGGTACGGCGAGGCGTGGAGCGCGCTGATCGAGCCGAAGTTGACGATCGCGCCGCCGCCGCCCTGCTCGATCATCTGCCGCGACACCAGCCGGCACATGCGGAAGACGTAGGTGAGGTTCAGCGCGATCATCTCGTCGTAGACCTCGTCCGAGCACTCGTGCACGGGCACCCACGTCGCGCCGGTGCCGTTGCTCGTCGCCGTCGCGAGCCGGATGCCCCCGACGAGGTTGACCAGCCCGTCGACGCGGCCGAAGGTCGCGAGCGTCTGCTCGAGGATGTCCTCGAGCGCACCGGGGTCGCGCACGTCGGCGGCGATCCCGTGCACGGTCCCGCCGGCCTCCTGCACGCGCGCCACCGTGTCGCCGACGATCTCCCGCGACAGGTCGACGGCGACGAGCTTCGCGCCCGCGCCGGCCACCGACAGGGCGGTGTACGTGCCCATCCCCCCGCCGCCCGCGCCCAGCAGGATGACGACGCGCCCGTCCAGCGATGCCCGGTCCACGCTCATGTGCTCGTCTCTCCTTGGTGGCGGTAGGACCGGTCGTTGCGGTCCCGGAGGCTGACCAGCGAGCCCTGCGGCGCCGGCCGTCGCAGGCGAGGGGACGCCCACTCGACCAGCGGGTCGCGCTCGGCCAGTCGCCAGGTGCCGTCGACACGGACGTAGCGGTCGACGTAGCGCAGGATCATCGACACGAGCTCGTTGTCGACGGTGACCCCGCGGAAGGTCGCGTAGCACTCGCCGTGGGCGGTGTCGCCGGCGAGCTCGTAGCGCTCGTTGGTGATCGCGTGCTGGGTGTAGCGCAACGCGAGCCCGCTGGCCCCGAACGCCTCGGTGTGCATGCGCCGCACGTGGTGGGCGAAGTCCTCGGGGTCGGCCCACTCCCGCGCGCCGTAGCGGCAGCCCGGGACGATCGACGCGACGATCAGGTCGTCGTCGAGGCGGTCGAAGCCGCGGTGCAGGGTCACGACGAGATCGTGCAGCCGGTGGCGCTCGACGATCTCCGCCATCGCTTCTTCGAGGCTCACGGGTGCGCGGCCACGGCGGCGGGGTCGAAGGCGATGTGCAGCTCGGCCAGCCCGCGGAACTGCGGCCGCGGGAGGTGGCGGAGCTCGTGGCCCGGGGCCAGGCGCAGGCCGTCCAGCCGCGACAGCAGCTGCTCGAAGGCGACGCGCGTGACCAGGCGCGCGAGCGGCGCGCCGAGGCAGAAGTGCGGGCCGTAGCCGAAGCCGAGGTGGCGGCCGTCGGCCGTCGCGCGCGTGACGTCGAAGACGTCGGGCTCGGGGAACCGGTGCGGGTCGCGGTTCGCGGCGCCCAT
>Ga0157379_10003274_pt1 | contig 13716 bp, 15 predicted proteins | sample S25metaG_FD_121802 | JGI IMG/M metagenome (GOLD analysis project Ga0157379, IMG submission 121802) | Switchgrass rhizosphere microbial communities from Kellogg Biological Station, Michigan, USA - S2-5 metaG | ecosystem: Host-associated > Plants > Roots > Rhizosphere > Soil | place: USA... | reverse complement strand
AGGCATTAGGTTATAAATAGGATGGAAGCTAGAAGAACCATGTGTTTTGGGCAAGTCAGCACAGCAGTAGTGCTTTCCTCCCTTTGGTAAGGGGGGCTGATGGTGCAGGTGGAACAGTCTGACGCCCACTTGCTGTTGAAATAAGAAGTAGAAGTAATGTTTGACCTCTGTGAGCTCTGAGGCAAACGGATATTGTATGTACAGCATGTAAGCTACTTTTATTTTTGAATATATGCTGTACAACTGAATGGGGAACAATAAAATGGAGTTCATGCAGGTTTGTGCTGCACAGTGCAGAATGGAACTCAGCATGACCTTGCAGAGTGCTCGTAAATCCAACACACCGCCACGAGCGCGAAGCAAGCAACAAAAATCAGAATAAGACAAAAATGTGCACCCCCATAATTCAAAGAATCCCATCAGAGTCAGTTAACCGACATGAGTGAATCACAAGCACCCCTGGAATGTCCAAGGTCTCCAGAAGATACATCGGCACCTAAAGGGAGCTTTCTTCCAAATCCTTCAAAATGTTCTCCAAAATTTTCAGTACGGTTAGCCCCTAAGAGCTACCTAGTAGGTACATACAAAAGTAATCGCGCCTTCGGCCTATTAGGGTGCTGGATTGACGGAGTTGCTGCCCACTTCCCTCAAAAAATCCGGCAATCTCACGGACGTCAAATACCCTGGCGTGTAGCTCCAATTTCAACTGCCAAGGGCGAAGAGGACCTCCGCTAAAGGCTAAACACAGCTCCTCGTCCACCTCCACCATCCCTTAGCAGCTACGCTGCCGACTCCGTCCAACTCCGGACCTCCTGCTCATCTACACAGCTCCGGTCGTATCTCCGCTTTGCTTGAACAGCTCCAGTGTCACCTCCTGCACCTCTGCGCAGACCAGTCGTACCTCCACTTGGTGTGAACAGCTCCGGCTGCACCTCCTGCTAGACACAGTCGTACCCCCACTTCGCTTGCGCAGCTCCAGTGGACATTCTCTTCATGTGCGCAGCTCCAGTACCACCTCTCCTTCGTCCATGCAGCTCCAGTACCACCTTTCTTTCACACGTGCAGCTTCAGTACCACTCTCCCTTCATCCGCGCAGCTCCGGTCCTACTTTTAGTCAGAGCAGACGAGAAGCGTGTATCTCCCCTGTCTCTTCGCCACACACCACACTAAGCAGGAGCTCCCTAATTGCCATGAAGTTCTACTGGCATTGTCAGCTTGAAGAGTAGCTCCTGCTCGCAGAGAATGTCGTTCGCAAATGACGGCGGACAACACTCGTCTCGTAGAGGCGCGATTCATAGACATGGAACCAGCGGCTCCCTCTTATCTACGCACAAATTGTTGGGAGATCCTCTATTCCTGCGTATATCTGCTCAGGTGATGAATGACGTAAGTAACTCCTCTGAACAGGTTTTTGATCGGACGATATTGGGTATGTAAGCGGTCTTCCGATCCTCCTTTGCGTCGCAACTTAATTAATAAATTGACGATTAAATACACCATGGATAGTGAAGCTGTATAAAAAATCAACTTGTATTATACTGTATGATATATATGTACAAATAAAGCTTGCTCCAACACGGACTGTCTCGTTATTCCATTCCTCTCATCTTGAACAGGCAACTGCGTGACCAGAACCGCATCCTCCAACGGTCCTAAAGACCATCAGCATCTGAAAGCTGTGACTGAAGGATCCGGATACGCACCTGGTCGAGGAGTAAGTCCTCTACTACTTACGCAAATCGGCTAAATGCACGCAACTCCTCCGTCAGTTCTTCCACCGTCTGAGAGCAGCTCCGTTAGCTACAAGCAACTCCTCCATCAACTCCTCCACCGCCGAGAGCAACTTCACTAGTGACGCGCAACTCCTCCATCAGCTCCTCCACGCGCTTAGCCCAACCTCGCTAAACACACGTAGCTCCTCCACCTACCGAGACCAACTTCGCTAGCTGCACACAATTCCTCTTACGTACCGAGCAACTCCACTATGAACTGATCTCTGGCGCGCGATAGCACCGCAGCAACTTGTATTCGTTTGGTAATTGAGCCTCTTGTCGTTGCAGCTTCTCCTGGGCTGTGGACGTGGGGTGCAACTCGTTCCCTGAATGTCTAAGTCGGTTAGGTGGCCTTCCTCTACTATGGTAGATCAACAGGATGCATGCAACTACTAATTGACAAACATACTATTCGATATGATTTAGTCCACTATAATTACCTCCTGGGATACCACTTCTTCTGGCGGTGCAGCCACACGAATGTCTCCGATGTTGTCAAGAGACTCGAGAATGGATGTTCTCCATTTCTTGAAAATCAACGGGGTTTCCGCAGCAGCTATATTCTGGCTAGATGGGCTATCTAAAATGCGTCCTACACTATGTACGACACGAGGGATAAATGGGAGGCATGTGCTTCGCGACCCATCCCTTGAAAGATGGCCTCAGAGACGACTGAAATAACTGTGCCTTCGAACCAAAGGTCACCGGTGCACAATCGTTTGATGTTTTCTGCAGCACAGTTATATTATCCGCATGTTCGGCCGTATTTCATCCTACGAGCCGCTGTCAGAAGATATGCTGCAGATATGTGGTAAGGGTGTGTGGCGTCCCAACGAAAATAGATGTTGCCTACCATCCTTCAAGACCCCTACCAACCACTCCTTCCCACTCTCGCCAAAACGACCTCCTTCAACTATAACACCAGCATCATAAGCATCTATTGCACCGACTTCGGGAACTGATGGGTCCTCCTCACGAGGTTTCATCATAATTGCCTCTACCGTATCTGTGACACAAGCAGCGGTGCCATCTACCCCGGTTGCAGATAGAGCATCATCCACTAATGCTGCGCTGCTTTCTCGCCGTAGTTCCTCCTCAACCAACTCCATCAGCTGCTCCTCTTCATCTGCTGACACCTCCAAAGTGGAGTCTGGTGCGCTGGATAATGTTTCATCGCTGTCGTAATTGCGATTCCACATGTCATTCAGTTCACTTGCATGCCTGCCTGACTGCACTGTTGCTTTTAACGGCCCATCTGGACCATCTCCTAGAATACACTCAACCTTGCCGTGGATGAGTAAACCTAGGCCAAGCTTCCAGTGCTGATTAACATGCGAAAGGTTCTTTAAACGAATCTCAAGTTGATACCGTATATCTTCGTTGCCTAACAGTTCCAAGTACAGATAAGTACTCACACCTTCAATGATATGGGAGGAATGACGTACCTGCAGCCCTAGACCGTGCCTCTTTAATACGTGTGACTTCCTCCTTCAACCAAGTCATCAAAGCCTTTTCTTCAGCATCCAGACATTCCCATTCCTCAGTCACACAGTCACACTCAAGCAGTGCAAGAATGCTTGCACGGACACCTTCATTCAACATCCAAAGAGGCACCTCTTCATCTCCATCATCAAAGGAAACCTCTACCCATATTTCATCATCAATGTTTAGTCGAAATAGTGTATGTGTGTCGAGAGCAGCAGGGATCTTTGCCCCACGTGGAGCCCTCCCTTGGCGTTTAAGTTGGTCCATCTCCTGCACCAAATTGTTGTATCGCATAACCAAGGCTGTAATAGACTGTCTCGACTTTTTAAGTAAGGTTTTGGTGTGTTGGTGATCCTTGTCACCTAGCGGAATTGTCAGAACAAGATCAGCGACGAACAAGAGATGCAGAACATACACATGACCTGATGGTGATAAGCGCATTCCAGACATGTATGTTCAAACTTCTGAGCAAAGAGCTTGCTTCTTATCCGCAACTTCAAGGTTCCAGCATTCATCCTATGACGCAAATACTCGTTCCCCTTTAGACCTGCCAACTTCTTCCTGGCCCCCACCTCCAGCTCCAGCTCTGCTGTTGACAATCTTACACGAAGTTTCTCAGCCCCAGCTCTTCCAAAAGTGTTGACTCTTCATCCCCTCCTGCTGTTCATTCCAACACTTCCTCCAGCCTTGTGACATGTGTTTATAGATCACTCCTCTGAGAGCACATTTCACAGATTTGATCAATTGCAGGATCGGCAGCATTCTTTGTTTGTCCTATGCTTTGTATTAGTAATGGCATTGCAGCATATATCAGACAAGGAACTTACATGTGAGAGGGGCCATTTGATCAGCCACCTGGGCTTGCCACTCATCCCATAGCATTTGCTCGTCCAAATGATACTGTGTAAGTACCTTTCGAGCAGCTATCTCTCTTTTGCCACATGCCTTTTGCTTCCTTGTGATGAACTCAGCGAGTTTTGGTAGTTGATCCCTATGATTGTGCTCCACTTGACAGTCAATGATCCATCTCCATTGATGACGCTGTAATATCCACATTGATCAGTTGCTTTACAAATGGAGCCATATAGAACATACACCTGATACATGTAGTGAAGGAATGAGCCTCTTCAACATGCTCCAGAACCTTTCACAACCTTCTCCATCACTGAGACCAAAGCCCGGTGCTTTGCATGGGTGATACAGTAACTGGCACGGCCACTGATGGCCATATGCATGAAATACTGAAACAGTGAAGGAAAGTCAGTGATAGTATTCAGCAAGAATCTCATGCTACAAAAAACATCAGACATACATTCACTCCAACCTCCACATGAAATGAAACATACCTTCAAGATGCTTTGTTCAACTTGACAAGTGATATCATAGAGAACTCTGACATGCCACATACTAGGCAGATGTGTGAAAAGTTTCTTCAACAAGGCAAAAGCAAAGTGTTGGTGTTCACTCAGCATTGCCCATAGATCCAAGATCCTCCATGTCTTCAACACCAGTTGGCTTATAGCTTGGTGTTCTACAAGCGAGATGTCAGAGTGCATTAACAGCAGAGCTAGCAAAATAAACTAATGAAGACACGGTCTCAACTCCCCTATTCACCTTCTGACGTTTTGTAGGGCATGGAGTGTGGTTAATGGTTGGAGTAGTTGAGGCATAGGGGAGTTGATGCTTCTCAGCCAGTTGAGAGCCTTCTGACGTAGATGAGAGAGGTGTTTGGGGAGGCTGAGGTATGGATGATGATGGAGAAGAATCCGAGGTTGATTGAAGAGGGGTTTGCAGCATTCTTCAGTAGGCCAGAGTGGCACTAAGGGGCTTGTATACCTGGCTGGGTTTTCGATGTACATGTCAACATGGGCACGAACATGATCCCACAAGAAAGTGAACCACTGATATGCTGCACTGAAGCATCGCTTTAGATACTCCTGAATGTCACCAATGGTCAGAGTCAGAACCTTTATTGTCTTAGGATTGTGGAATATGAACGTACCCATGGCCCCAAGGCATACCCATGCTCCTTCCAAAATGATTCTAAAATTAATGACCAACTGGATATATTGGGTGCTAGGAACATCATGGATGTGCTCACAAGCTCCAATGGATTCAGATCAAAGGCCAAACTCGGTTCAAGGGGGGCACAGCCGAACATACCACACCCCATGAGCTGTTCTGAACATGGCTTGCAACGACAATGGAACAGAGTGACCTCTTTGAGTCCTAATGGAGAAGAAATAAAGGATCAGTATAGGTTAATTCAGGTATACTAAACTTACAATCCCAATGTGCAAGCACCACCCGTTGACATCAAGGCTTCTATCCACATGTGCATGGTTGGTTGGATATTGAGGTAGACCAAGAGGTGGGTAACTGGGTCCTGCCATGTTCACTGAGCCATGTCCACAGACATATCAGTAATATAAATGTATCTCACTGTGGCCAGTGGCCACTCCTACCTTATGCATCTCTCTGGCCACTGGCCACCAGCCACCAACCTTTCCAGAATGTATCTAATTAGTTGTATATATTTGGTTACCTGAGATGTATTTGAGTGTCAGATGCATTTGGCTAGAATGTATTTGGTCAGAGGCAACTTACTTTGAGAAAAAATGTCATTAAGGGGAATTGAACCACAGCCTTTCAGCTCTCTAATAAAGGAGTGCCACTATAACCATTAGGCTATTGAGATATTAGCCTCTTCAGGCAACCTGACATCTAAATGCCTTCGAAGCACTTAACTGAAATAACTTGTTCTCAGCTATCATCTACATGGGTATCAGTAACCAAAAAAAGCCACAACCAAAGTGGCCCCCTGGTGTAGTTGGTAGAGTGTCACAATATGAATAGATTGTCAATAAGGCTAAGGGTTTAATTCCCCTTGTGTTACATTTTTGTTGTACAGTGAAATGCATTTGGTCAAATGCATCTTAGGTGGCACTGGGTTCTTCAGGAGTTGGGTGAAACCACTACAGCTAGGATAGTGGGGGAGATTGCAACGTTGAACAAAAGTTTGATTGAAGGGCATGGCCAAAATTGTGCCCTTTCAGGGGGTCTTTGGGAGGGTAGAACCATCCTGTGCCTGATGTGCAGGCCTGACAGAACTGCCAGGTTGGAATAAAGAATTAGCAATGGAAGGTCCAGCATTAGCCTTTTTACGAAGTTTGGAATGGTGGCGAGAGCCTGAGAGAAGCTGAGAGTGGGATGCCATCAACAATGGAGGAGAGATGCAGGAGGTGCTGATTGAACACTTACATAATCCACAGACTTTCAGGCAAAACACTCTATGAAAACACTTGATGTACAGTGGAAAGAAACATATATAACATTAAATATAAATTAAATAAGACTGAAGAATAGTACGAAATCCCAGAAGTTTCATTTAATTAGGATATTCCTCTTAGAGAAGGATAAATTGAATCAATACTGATAATAGAACATTGTGGTTGTGGTATGTTAGCTATATGAGTCTATGGATTATGTACAATGTTTGTATTAATAATTTGAATGAGCTGGTTAGGAAGGCTTGTCAAAAATACACCATGAATGGTTTACTCAGGAAAATATCATGGTATATCCATCCCCCTTATTGAATCCTAGCAGGTAGCTCTTTCTGTTTTTGTGATATTTAGCCTAGTAGTATATAGATAATATTTTAGCCCTGAAGACAGATGTATAAACTGTTTCCTGTGTTCCTATGATTTTTTCGATTTCTGTATGAATGCCACCGTACAACATTAGGTATTGAAATTGAAGCATGTATTTCCACACAGACATTGTTCTAATATATGAACTCACACTATTAATTAATGGAATGGAGGATTTGAAGGGTTTGTCCCGAAGTGTGGTGCATAAACTGAGGTTCTGCACAGGCAATTGTTAGTGTTTGTCCAACTGATGTTGATTTATTTCTTGCTATGAACATCTTGCAGAGGCATACCAGCAATCTCTGGGGTCGTTGTCCTCATATTCTATCACGCCAATAAAACAGAATTTGATATGGGGAGGCCTCCTAAATACCTGAAGGATGAGGAGAGACACAAAGCTCAATTAGCAAGTAAACAACAGTCATATTTGAGGTGCATCTCAATTTTTTTTTTGGCTCATTTGTATATTACTTGTACCCCAGAGGTACATTCTGACAAAACTCTCAACAGGAATCAGAATAAAGAGAAGTAGAAAGTGCTGCAGCGATATCAGGCTACAAAGTCAAATCACCCACCTAGAGCTCCCAAACCTAAGCTGGCACCTCTTTTTGACTCTAATAAAGGAAAACATATCCCTTATCCTTTGCTCAAAATAACAAGCCAAACTAACCTTGAGATAGCCATGATGGCTCTCTGGAAATGGGCAGTGGGATGTGATGTGGATATACAAGCCAATAAGGTGGGATATGGGGCACTTTTCAGTATTGTTATGAGCCTTCTAGAATGATTAGAGGTCTCAGTTGTCATCCAAGAGCTTGAGGAGAAGATCACACACACTAAAGAAGCAGCTAGACAAGCCTCCTGTATCTGGGATGAAGCCTCTTGTTGGGATCCTGCCTCTTGCCGTGCCATTTACACTTGTGCCCACAGGCTAACAAGGGATACAGAATGGGTAGAGTCCCTTTACTGGGAAACAGTGACATGGTTGAATGATGGTGGCCTTTCAAAAGTAAAGCAGCTTTATGCTGCAAATAGATGGCCTGGCAATATGCCCTTAATAGATATTGTTGAAGCTACTTCTGGACTATTAATATTACAAAAACTATCTAAAAACGAGGACATAGACATCACACGGAGGTAGCAGGATCTCATTCCTGTCTTGCATGCCACATCAACAGGATCTCCAACCTAACTGCCACATTTCCAATTGCACCAAGCTTGTTCACAGCCTGTTCAATGAAGATGGGATCACAGGGGGTATGCAGGAACCGAAGATACACCAGTTCAACAGCTTCAATAGTGTCCATAGGTGCACTGAGGTTGTCCAGGTACTGGAGGATATCATCTGGAAAGTTAACAGTAAACCTCTCCCAGGATTCACACATAGCCTCAACAGTAGACCACAGGTGCTGGACATCAGCAGGCATACAATTGATACCAAAAGGTGGTGGTCCAACAATTCCACAATTGATGAAGTGCTGATGGTGGGCATATGATCAACTGGCAGTGATCGTGGACCAGGATTGTGTCATATGAGCAAAATACTGGTGGTACACTGGTTCAGACAAGGAAGGGGATGCCTAGTGGTAGTCAGTGGTATGCTCTGGATGGGCAGCATAGTAAATGATATCAACAGTGCCAGCATCCCAAAGCCATTCACACTACAAGTCCTGTAAGTATCTCATGAATGTATGTAGTTAGATTTGGACACACCAGTTTGTGCAAACATTGCATCCCAGCCTCTACCACCCACCCTGTTCAGCATGATCATGAATGTAACCAAGTGTGGGCTGGCAGCCTATGTCTTGGGTATTATCATGAATATTTCCAAGGACATCTGCCAGTTGGCAAGGCAGGGCACTCCACAAAGGCGGAAGATTTTCGGGTCCAGGTGGGATGGTATGCATATCCCACCCTGAGAAAGCAGCAGGTTGGACAGGGCTGGTAGGACAGTGGGTCAGAGTGAAAGCAGACAAGTCTGGAAAATGTTTGGGTGAGTGAAGCAGCATAAAGTGACATCAGAGCTTACTACCTCCACCATTTGGTTGATTAGAGGAAGGATCAACTGGTAGCAATACAGCGTATTAGTACGTTACATGTAACGATAACTCAACTTACTTGGCCAAGCATTGGGTGACAACTAACCAGATGTTGGTTGTCCCCAACCTGATGAAGTTTGTGCAGGAGACCCTAAATAATGTTATATTAGTGCTGATCAATGCGAGGAGGATCAAAAAGAATGATGGCTACATGTGCCCCACGGTTCCATGCTTGGGTAGTCTGTGTGCAATTCAGGATGGTTTTCGGTAGTGTTGGGGTTGACTGGCCTTGCAGGGTTGGATGTGTTGTCCTGTGAAGGTCAAGTAGGTGTTCCAGAGGTAAGAGAGTGCATTGTTCAACATGAGGTGGTGTTCAGCAGGAATCAGTGGGCTAGAGAGAAAAAAGTGAATAGGGATCTTGTGGACTTTAAATAATGCCAGGCTCCTAAGTCAAGCACAAATAGGATGCAGAACAAAGTTACCCATTAATAGTCAGGTAGAGAGGAGAGGGAGAAGAGTTGTGCTAAGCCACATTACCAACTAGGCACTCAGAGCACCACTTGTGACTGTTAAGGAAGGCAGCCACTGAAGAAGAGAGCTCTACAGCAGCTATGATATCTGTTAATATTTTGGGTCAGTATGGAGCAGTTAGCAGCAAAAGAAGATGTAATTCCAAAATCCAATAGGAATTGATGTATGGAAAGAGTGAGGACATTGGTTGAGGTATCTTGGATGTTCCAAGCTAGTGGAAGTATACTAGCATGGACAAGGCTGTTGGGAGCAGCTACACTAATTTCAACAACCAGTGCTTGTTGTAGCCATATTGTCCCAAATATTCATCAAGGTACACTGTGGGGTTGGCCATTGAAATTGATTGCTGGCCTCACATGTGTTACAGATAACACCAGTGGACTGTGGACTGAGCTATAGGAAATATTTGGGAAAGTTAATGGAAAGGAAGTAGCTCTGCACACTGTTCATGGTCCAGTATTGATGATGGTGCAAGTTGCACTCTTCTGGTAGACAAGCAAGACATCAGAGTAAATTTGATCCGTTTGAGAAGCGGTGAGATATTTGTTTGCAACTCAACTTGCCAGTGCATCTGAAACATAGATATCTCCTTCCCCAACTGAGTGGAGCTGCATTACTGAATGTGAGGAAATGATTTTTTCTTTGAGGAGCTTGACAAAGAGGGCAGAGGTACACTGGTCCAGTTAACTTTGTTGCAAGATCATTTCCAGACCCCTTCAAAAAGGAAAGTGTAGTTCTGCTGCGGCATCACATCCCTCCCCACCCAGCAGCTCTGCAAGCCCACTTGCTCACTCACCCTCCAGTGACGAGTATGCCTCCAAGACAACTTGTTATCCGTGAGGTAGGCTGAACATTATTTCAAGTGGGGATATCCAAGGCTGACAAACAAAACAGAAAGATGAACCCAGAATACAAGAAAAAATCCAATTAGAGAGAGAAAGTGAGCTTTTGTGCCCCCAGGCTGAGGCTCAAACCCATTGCAAACACCTTCATAGGGAGGTCAAAGAGGATTGGACAAACAAGGTCATTGATGCTTGCAACAAAAAAACTGGAGCTTCTCACCAAATCTACAGCTTTTGCCTCCACTGTTACTGCAGTGACCTTGTCAATGGCCACATCAGGAGCAGCCAGTTCCCCACTACCAACTGTTAATGTTGGTGGAAGTGCTGAGACCAAAGTGAGTGATGTCTCCAGCCCATATTCATGTGTTGACACCTTGAAGGACACAATTACCTCAGACTATAATGAAGAAAAATGAAGGGGGAGGTCTAGTAATGGAATATCCCTTCATTTCAAAGAGGACAACATGTCCCCTACTCACTCTCCTTCCCCTGTAGAAGCAAAAGTCAAGTTTAAAGACAACAACAAAGATTATGAACTGCCTACAGACACTCACCAGCAAAAGATGAGTCCCACCACTCCACTGCACCTTGAGGAACTTACACCCCTGCCAGCTATTCCCCCCACCCTCCCCCATGTCACCCCCCTTACCCACCCTCCTGCCATTCCACTTCCACTCCATAAAGTAATCAGACTTGCTCTGGACCTCTAACACAGGAGCAGATGCATACTATTCATGAAAAGGTTGCTGGTTTGGATAAGTGGATTGCAGATATTGCCAAATAATGGGCTGTCAGTGCAGTTACGATAACCACGAACATGGGGCTTGATGCATGTGGCTGTCATGACCTCAACTTCTGGAATGCCTTCCAGTTGGTCTTCTGGGCTCACATCACTGAAAAAATGGAGAAGAGGAAGGAGATGACTGGCAAGAAGCCTACAAACAGTAAGCATTTTATTTGAGATCAAAAATAGACACTTATTCAGAGAATCTTATTCAGTGGAAATGGAGACATTTGGTGCACAGTGCCTTGAAGAATACAATGTTCTCAAATTAGGCAGCAATGAGGAGATCACTGAAGAAATGACTGAAGAAATCAAGAAGACGAGGGAAGAGATCCTTGGAGAATATGAGGCAATGCAAATGTGTGATGGATTAGAGGCCAAAGAAGGGTTGGTCACTGCTGCCATGCACCAGGTGAAAAAAGAATTTACTGCACAGGTACATTTTCATTTTCATCTTGCATCTTTTCTCCATCTTATTTTTTGAATAAACAACCAAGGTTCACTTCTATGCCACTTGTAATATTGCCATATGCAGCTTCTGTGTCAGTATAGAGCCTCATGATACTGCAAGCCACACCGTGAACTTCGTCTTTGTGGGGTCCAATGACAGGTGCAGGTTTTTTGTGGAACAAGAATCCAATGTTTCACAATTCCTTTTTGATTATGAGACATTTTGTTGGTGAGCCATTATTTTAATTTCAAAGGTATTTCACTCATTATGTTATCAATATGCTTTCAGTAAGGATGGCCTTGCTGAACATAAGAAGCAGAACACTGTTTCTAAGGAGGCAACTGTTAAGTCCCATTCCATTCTCCACCTCTGATCCAATCCTGATATCTCCGATATTCCTTATTTCCTATTCCGATCACATTCCAATTTCTTATCTCTTCTCCAATTTTCTTATCTTCTTATCCCCTTTGTTCTGTTTCTGTTTACCCCTGCTATATTATTCTGTCCACCCCTTCATGTGATTGACAATCATGTAGTTCTATTTCCTCATGCTCCTGTATCATGTGTTGACTCAAACCTCATGTTACTTTATTGCTCCCCCCATTGTTCTCTGATATCTTCTTCTGCTCCAGCTGCCTGTTTCCTGAACCTCCTGTATTTAAACACTGTATCTCCTTTGATACAAACCAATCTGATTATTGTGCTCTCTGTATACCTTCGTGCTATTATGTTTACTTCTACCCAACTAATTCTCCATCCTTCTGGACTTCTCTCTGACCTTACCCCCCACCCCCATCTGACTTCCATCCAACTACAGTCTCTGACAACTGTCTCAAAATTATAGAACATACCTGCATATCGTACAAGTGGGTGCAACACATAAGTTGAAGCCAAGTCCTACCTGTTACCCTCTTGCGATTAGATGTTAACCCAGTTCTGATCTGACTCCAAACCTGTTCCGGTCTCACTCCAGAATTGGCTCCTAACAGTGACACTGTCATATCCTTTTGGAAAGAAACAGCCAAAAGAAATATCTGAGCACAACAGTTCAGTCATTAGAACAGAATGCTACTCAGCCATTTGATAATAATTTGACTTATTGACAGAGTACACTTCAATGTGACACCCTGTGATGCCTGATGTGTGATGATGACGTAGAGGTGATGATGACATAAGTGGTGTGATGTAGAGAGAGTTGCCTTGAACCTGGCCTTTGGTCCACTATGAACATTTCACAGTCACCAATAGACTAGCACAGAGGCAGAGACAAATGAGACTTAGAGTTAGACTGAGACTTTAGGGATGAAACCCAAGTGAATTGTTCTACAAAGGCAAACTACAGAGGTCCTTTATACATGAGGAAAAATAGGAATGAGGCAGCAACATCAAAATAACAAAGCACAAGTGCGAGAGCCATCCGTTGATGTGAGCATAGCAAACCTGTGTGCCTATGCATGATGATGAGAAAAGATGTAACTAAAAATAAGAAAATCGGAGGGATCGAAGGAAAAATAGAAGAAGATCAATTGGAATCATCGGAGAATTGATCAGCATCAAAAAGGGATGTGAACAATAAGAACAAAGGGGGAAAATGGGGAAGAATCATAGGGATGAGATGAGTTGAGTGAGAAGAAACAAAATAACAAACCAAAAAGGGGGATAAAAGGGGGAACAGTAAGACAGGAATAGAATAAAATAAGACAATAAGGATTGGACTCATCAGAATATTTATATATTATGTGGGAGAGGGAGCCCAGCAATTGGCCTTTTGACGTTGGGTGACATGAATGAGGTTATTAAGGGGTGTGTTGATATTCTGATTGGACCACCATAAATAAGCAAACTTGTAAATAAATTGATCCAGGAGCCAACTATACAATGTTGGAGTATGAGGAGGGATTGGTGTCAATGGGGGTACAGGAGGAGGAGAAGGAGGAGATGGAGGGCAAATTCTTGGAGTCAAAAAAGTGTGTATTTCAAATTGGTCCACTGAAACATGATTTGAAATAATAGTTGAGGGGATATATTGACTTCCTTTGTTAATGTTAAGTCCCGTTCTGTCCTTCACCTCCGAACCAACTCCGAGACCTCCGATACCTCCGATATCTCTTATCTTCTATTCTTCCTTGTTCCGATTCTGTTCATCCCTGTTTTCCTTT
>Ga0157379_10003271_pt1 | contig 13727 bp, 14 predicted proteins | sample S25metaG_FD_121802 | JGI IMG/M metagenome (GOLD analysis project Ga0157379, IMG submission 121802) | Switchgrass rhizosphere microbial communities from Kellogg Biological Station, Michigan, USA - S2-5 metaG | ecosystem: Host-associated > Plants > Roots > Rhizosphere > Soil | place: USA... | reverse complement strand
CCCGAGCACGAAGGCGGGATCATCGCGTTCACCAACTACGGCATCGAGAACCTCGAAACACTCATCGCCGACCAGGAAATCGCAAAAAGATAAATCCCTCGCGGCCTTCGCCGTATGGCTACGACAGCTCAGGACACGGCTTATGTCATCGCGCTCCGGCTGACGGCGCCCGTTCCAGGGGCCGTCGACAGGATTTATGCCGTCCGGTCGAATATGACCGGCGTAGCGCGCTCGTCATCGGCGCGGGTGGCGAAATAGGTCCCAGGGATCAGTTCGAAATCATCGATGCCAATATTGATGAGGAGGCTGAGCCTGCTCTTCGAGCCGGTGTTTCCGCCGCTCGCATGGAGCGTTTCCGAGGGATGGGCAGCGGCCCAGCCTGCGGGAAGGGGCGCACTAACTTCTTTCCATTTTTCGCCCTCGGGAATGGCGATTTCGCTGCGCTGGCGCGCGTGATCCTGATCGAAGAAGCCGGTGGCATACTTGCGGCCCCAACGATGGGAGCGCGGCACGTACACTATCGGGCCCATGTCTTCATGAACATCGTCGAGCGCGATCCAGACATTCAGGGCCCGCCCCTTCAATATCTTGTCAAGATAGTGGCCGTCCTGATGCCAGCCCACGATCGTTGCTGAGCCGTCGGCTGTCGGATACTTCTTGAGGATCATCGCCGACCAGACGGTGAGGCGCTTGGCGCCGGATATATCCGCTGCCCATTGCGCGATCTTCGGGTTGCGCAGCACCTCGGCGATGACGTTATCGGAATCCTGCGGGAACTGCGCTTCGATATAGGCAGGATGATTGGCAACGTCCGGGCCGCCCGAGTTGTTCCTGGGCGCAATCCCGGTCTCGTAGACTCCGGCCAGCACGCGCTCGGCGTGCTCGCGGACCGTCGCCACCTCTTCAGCCGTCAGCAGCGGGCCGGGCGACACCGCAAAACCGTCTTCATTATAGTCATAACGCGCAGCATTTTGCGCAGCCGTCTTGGCAAGGTCGGTTTTGATATCCGCTAGCATGATGTGAACTCCTTTCTCTCTCACTTGCACGGCAGCGGCGCAGTGTCCGCCACTCGACTAAAGGTCAGGCCGACCGTGTTGCCATCGGCACGCCATGTCTCGAGGTTTTCCCAGAACTTCCTGGCGCCGCCGCCATAGGAGTCGGTAAAGAAGCCGATCTTCTTCGTGGTGTTGCCTTCGTTGTTGAAGAACCCGGGCGTGCATTCCGACCAGAATCGTTCGGAATTCCGGGCGTTGGCGCGGAAATCCTCCAGAAAGCCTTCCACCGCTTCCGGAGTCGGCTCGACCACACTGGCGCCCTTGTTCTCGGCTTCCGACAGCATGTAGCTGATGTGGTTGATCTGGTGCGTGATGCCGAACATCAGGTTGAGTGATGCGCCGGACTGCGTCCGGCCGATCAGGAAGCAGTTGGGGAACCCGTCGATAGCCACACCGTGGAAGGTGCGCAGTCCGTCGGACCAGTATTCCGAGAGCTTTCGGCCCTTGCGGCCGACGATGTCGTAGCCGGCGCGTTCGACAAAAGTGGTCTCCGATTCGAACCCGGTCGAGTAAATCAGGCTATCGATCTTGTATTCCTGGCCGTTGGCGACGACCCCTTCCTCGGTGATCCGGTCGACCCCATTGCCGTTGGTATCGATCAGGTGGACGTTCGGCCGGTTGAACGTCTGCAGATAGCTGTCATGGAATGTCGGGCGTTTGCAGAACTGGCGATACCACGGCTTGAGTGCTTCGGCGGTCTTCTTGTCCTTGACGATCTCCTCAACCTGCGCGCGGATCCGGTTCATGTTCTGATAGTCGTAAAGTTCCAGCAACTGGCCGCGTTCCTTGCCGGTCAGCGGTCTGCCCAGCTTTGCAGCCGCGGCCTTCAGCGCCGGGCCCATCGCCTTGCGGTAGAGCTTGGTCCAGCCGTCGTTGACCAGATCGACCTCGACGTCCTCGTAGCCCTCCAGCACCGAGTTGAAGTTGGTCATGCGGTCCCACTGCCAGCCCGGCTTGAGCGAGGCGGTCCATTCAGGATCGGTCGGCGTGTTGATGCGCACATCGACGCAGCAGGGCGTGCGCTGGAACACGTAGAGTTCCTTGGCCCATTCCCCCAGGTGCGGAATGCACTGGATCGCGGTTGCGCCCGTGCCGATGATGCCGACCCGCTTGTCCTTCAGGCCAACCAGCCCACCCGTGGTGTCGCCGCCGGTATAGTCATAGTCCCAGCGGCAGGTGTGGAAGGTATGGCCGCGAAAATCGGTGATTCCCCTGATCCCGGGAAGCTTCGGCTTGTTGATCGGCCCGGTGGCCATGATGACGTACTGCGCCTTGAACCGGTCCCCTCGGTCCGTGGATATGGTCCACATGCCCGCCGCTTCGTCCCATTCCATACCGGTCACGGAGGTCTGGAACAGGGCGTTGCGGCGAAGGTCGTACTTGTCGGCGATGCGGTTGGCCTGGGCGAGAATCTCGGGCTGGAATGCATACTTGCTTTGAAGCGTCGTGCCCGTATCTTCGACCATCGGCACATAGACATAGCTCTCGGTGTCGCAGGCCGCTCCCGGATAGCGGTTCCAGTACCAGGTGCCACCTACATCGGATGCGGCATCGACGATACGAAAGTCGTCCAGGCCCATCTGGCGCAGTCGCGCGCCTATGACGAGAGAACCGAAACCGGCGCCGACCAGCGCGATTTTGACCTCGTCGAACACCGGAGGGCGCGTAACTTCGGCGGTGGCATAGGGATCATTGGAATAATGGGAAAAGTCATCCTTTATCCTGATGTAGGTCCGATCGCCATGCTCCAGGCGTTTGTCGCGCTCCTTGATATATTTGGCGTGCAGCGCCTCGGGATCGAAATCGATCTCACCAATGATCTCTGCTACGGTAGGTAGAATGTCCATGTCTTTACCTTTCGGTTAGCTCTGCACCATCGATTCAAAATATTCATATGAGCGCGGCTGACGATTCCTGGCCAATACTTCGCCTGGTCCAGATCTTCGTTTGACTTGCGAACCCATCTTCACCGCGAGAACAATGTGTCTATGTGACCAAACTTCGGCTTCTACTGGATGCTGATCCAGCAACACGGATGCTGCGCGACCAATCTCCCGGACTCCGTACTATTCAGGAATGATCTCGATTGCCTGTTCGGGACAGGCGCTCGCACCTCTCAAGGCGGCGGTTTCATATTCCGGCGGAATCTCCGTTTCAGCCATATCGAGATAGCCGTCGGAGTTCAGTATGAAGACCTGCGGCGCGAACGTCGCGCAACGGGCATGTCCTGAACATCTTCCCTCTATCACACGGAATTTCATCTCACACTCCTCGAGTTATTCTGCGCATCGCGCTGCGGCTGAGCATTCCGGAACGTATTGCCTTCGCATGTGCTTCAGCCGTGTCAGGATTGGCCCGACGTCCAGTGCCGTTGCGCCAGACGACGGGCACAAATCACCAGACGATCTTGAGATTCTTCACCGGGTTGAGGCCCGGGTAGACGATCCGGTCATCGTCGTCAGCAAGCCTGAACGGCGGTACGCGGCGCAGCCATTCGTCCAGTGCGACGCGCATTTCCCGTCTTGCCAGGTGAGAGCCGAGGCAGCGATGGGGGCCGCCGGAAAAGGTGAAGTGCCGGTTCGGCTCGCGGTCAAGCCGGACTTCGCGCGGATTGTCGAACTGCTCAGGATCGAAATTGCCGGCGGTCACCATGCAGGAAATCCAGTCCCCTGCCTTGATCGTCTGACCATGGAGCTGGAAGTCCCGCTTGACCAGTCGCTGCGAATTCACCAGCGGCTGTGTCCGCAGAAACTCCTCGATGGCTTCGGGGATCATATCCGGATTGTCCCGAAGCTTCTGCTGCATGGCGGTATCGATCGCCAACCGTCGGAACATCAGTGAAAGGCTTGCGGCGACGGTGTCGATTCCGCCCAGCCACAGGAAGAACATCGTTCCCATGACCTCATCGTCGGTGATCGGACGTCCCGCGATCTCAGTTGTCACGATCTTGGCGGTGAGATCATCCTTGCCGGGATTGGCCTTGTGCTCGGCGATCGACGCGCGCAGGTAAGCCAGCGTCTCCCGCAGACTCCTGAGCGAAGCATCCATGTCGGTGAGCCGGTCGAGAATGATCGCCGCGTGCCATTCGACGAACTTGTCCAGATCAGACAACGGGAAGCCCATCAGATCCATGAACACGCGGACGGGGTAAATTCGCGCGAAGTCATAGGCAAAATCCGCCTTGCCCTGATTCAGCAGCGGATCGAGCAGCGAAGTCGCGCTCTCAAGAATTTTCTTCTCGAGAATATCGACGGCCTTCGGGGAGAAGTGCGGGTTGAGCATGGCCCGATACTTCATGTGCTCGGGGGCGTCCACACCCAGCGGAATGCAGGGCCAGGTTTCGCCGACCATCTGCTGGAAAGCGGCAGCGCCCTTCGTCGAGAAGATATCGCTCTCCTGATAGACGAAGGTGATATCCTCGTACTGCGTCACGACCCACGCGCCGACACCGGGCTGCCCCGCGACGATGTCGGGCGACCACATCAGTGGCGGCACCTTGTCCGTGAAGAACACCGCCGTTTCCTTGTATGGCTCGTCGTCCGTAAGCGGCTGCTCTCCAAAGGCCCATCCCAGGTCGCGGACGAGTTCGGCGGGAACATGGGCCGGGCGGTTGGGCGCCTCGATCGGGTCCAGATTCACCTTGAGACTGATGGACATCCTGTTTCTTCCTTGGCATTAAGTGATTGGATGATGCTCATAGTTTGGCCACGAACGTGCGTTCAGGCGTCCGGGAACAACAGGCGATTGTTGTCGATGAGGAACCGCTGGTCATAACCGGCGGGCAGCTTGTCGAGGTGCTTGCGGAACTTGCCGATGGGATCGCGGCTGCCTTCCAGGTGCGGATAGTCGGTGCTGAATACCCACACATCCTCCAGGCCGTAGCGGTCGATGATGCGTGGCAGGTTCTCGTGCCAGAACGGCGTGACCCGAACATTGCGCTTCAGGAACTCGCTGGGCTTCATCTCGTAGGTGACGCCGACTTTCGCCATGAAGTCGGTCCAGGCGTCCATGCGCTCGGCTGCGGCGCCGACCCATTCGGCACTCGCTTCGATCACGCCGAAACGCAGGCGCGGGAAGCGCTCGAACACCTTGCCCATGACCATCGTCTGGAGGAACACCTCCGGCCCGACGTGTGCGACGAGCATGAAATAGGGGCTGATCGCCTCCTCGCCGCCGCCGCGCTCGGCGGGTTTGCGCTTGAGAGTTTCGGAATCGCCCCAGCCGAACTCCGGAAACATCTCGTCGCCGGGATTTCGGCAGGACAGCAGCCCGGCGGCGCCAAGATGCAGCGTGGCAGGCACATTGGCCTCTTCCAGCCGCGCCCAGAACGGGTCCCAGGTCGAATGCGCCGGCGAAACGCCAGCCGGCGGACGGTGGCAAGGCAGTGTCACGCCCAAAGCGCCCGCTTGGAGCACGCGGTCCAGCTCGGCAATGGCCCAGTCGGCATTCGACATGTTGATCTGCGCCACGGCACGAGCCCGGCCACCGGCTTTTTTGGTCCAGTCGATGGCGAAGTCGTTGTAGACACGGCAGGCCCGGCGCGCGGCATCTGAATCGATGCGCAGTTCCCCAGAACCCGTGTTGGGGAACACCAATTGCGCCTTCACGCCCATCAGTTCGAGGGCTTCCTTGCGATCTACCGGATCATAGGCGCCGAGCGCACTCAATCCCTTCGTCGACCACAGCTCAGTCCGGTTGTTCGCGGTGGCTGTGGCGAATTCCTGTGTGTCCACCTGACGCTTGTAGAAATCCTGCCCCAGCGCGCCGCCCATCTCTCGACCAAAATCGATGAGGGCATCTGGCTCCATATAGACATGGCCGTCGGCGTCCAACAACTCGCCGTGGAAATTCTCAGCTGCTTCCGTACGCATCTCTTGCCTCCTTCAAATTAATTCGGTTGTCGAAACTTCTGCTAACCAGTCTCAGTAAATCCGTAGGTTCAAGGTGTTGCTGCCTGCCCCGTAGCGGACAGGATGTCGGCATATTTCGTCCGCACAGCTTCCAGTCGCGGCAGAATATGTTCTGGCGGGAACAAGCCCTCGTAAGACTCGACGCTCTTCAAGACTGTCGTCGCTACTTGCGCTTTGTGAACCTCGGTCGGTCCGTCGGCGACGCCCATCGTCAGGACATCCTGCCACATGCGGGCCAAGGGGGACTCATTACTTGTCCCGTAACTTCCGTGCACCTGGATCGCCCGACGAACGATGTCGTGCAGGACTTTGGCCATTTCGCTCTTGCACATGGCGATGTGCATTCTCGCCGCCCCGGCCGGCAGATTGTCGATCATCCAGGCGGTCTTGAGCACGAGCAGCCGCAGCATCTCGAGCTCAATGACGGAGTCGGCAACCATGCCTTGTACGAACTGGTGATCGCTCAGCATCTTGCCCTGTGCGCGGCGTGAACGCGCACGCACCAGCATCATCTCCAATGCTCTCTGACAGGCGCCGACTGTCCGCATGGCATGGTGTACCCGCCCGCCGCCGAGTCTGGCTTGCGCGACTTCGAAGCCCATTCCCGGGTCGCCGAGCATGGCATTTTTCGGGACCCGGACCTGATGATAGCGGATGAACGCATGGCTCCCCTCGTCGCGCGAGAGGTCGTCACCGATCGTGCCAGTGTTTCTCACGATCTCGATGCCGGGCGTCTCCGATGGCACTACGAACATGGACATGCGCCGGTAGGTCGATGCCGTGGGGTCCGTCACCGCCAGGACGAGTAGGAACGCAGCGTAACGCGCGTTCGAGGAGAACCACTTCTCGCCCTCGATGACCCACTCTTCCCCATCATCCCAGGCTCGGCAGGTGAACTCCTTCGGATCGGCGCCGGCCTGAGGCTCGGTCATCGAAAAACAGGATACGATATCGCCTTCCAGAAGCGGCCCCAGATACCGGTTCTTCTGCTCCTCGGTTCCGAACATGGCGAGAATCTCGGCGTTGCCGGTATCCGGTGCTGCAGTGCCGAACACCGACGGCGCCCAATGGGATCGCCCGAGAATTTCGTTCATGAGTGCGAGTTTGAGCTGTCCAAACCCATGACCGCCAAGATGTGTGTCGAGGTGGCACGCCCACAGGCCCCGCCGCTTCACTTCTTGTTGCAGCGGCTTGATAATGGCGTTCCGAACCGAGCAGGACGTATTGTACGGATCGCCATGCTTGGGGAGAAGCAGGTCCAGCGGCTCGCATTCGCGCTTTACGAAGTCCAGCATCCAGTCCAACTTTGACTGAAAATCAGGCTCGATGGAAAAGTCGATCATCATACTTGTCCTGTCCACGCGACGTTCGATTCGTTACTTCGAGGTCGAGTGATATTGACGATTGCGGAATGCATATTTTCGCGATCGGAGAGGCCCTGGCGAGCAAGGCCGAGGCCTCTCCGATGACATTCAGTCCGATTTCTGCTTGGGCGAAGCGTTGGCGTGACCGGCCAGAGTAGCCCAAACATCGCGAGCCGTTACTGGCTTGTCGACGTTGCCCTGAACCCGAGCGTCCTTTCCCGACATGGATACGATACGGGTGTCCACGCCGGTCGCGCGGGAACGCAACGCCCCAACATTGCAGTTCTGACGTCCGCCGCCCACCGCGATCGGGTCGATTTCGTAGAAGTTGAACGCGTTCGCGTGGGTGATCTTGTCAATCACGCGATCCGGCAGGTCCTTCACGTTTTCCCATAGCTCTTCCGCCACGTCCGGCCAGGTGCAATCGGAGTGGGGATAGTCGCACTCGTAGGCAATGTTGTCCTCGCCGACCTCTTCGTAGTGACGGCAACCGAACTTGTCGTCGATGAAACAGGACAGGAAATGTTCGCGGAACACTTCGGAGGGAAGCTTGCCGCCCCAATCGCACCGCACCCAAGGGCCGTGATGCTTGTAGGTAAAGTCAGCCCGCTCCAGCATATACGGGATCCATCCGATGCCGCCTTCCGACAGCGAAATCTTCAGGTTCCGGTGGCGCAGCAGCGCGCGCAGATGAAGCAGATCGAGCGCATCCGGCCCGATCGCCATCGGCATCGCGGAGATCCATGCAGAAATGGGCGATTGCTCCGATGCATAAGGCGGAGACTGACCGGTGCCGATGTGGCAGTTGAGGACGACATGCTCGTCATCGCAGATGGCCCAGAACGGATCCCAGAACCGGTCGTGAATCGGCTTGATGCCCTCAGCGCGAACCGACGGATTGGCCGAGAAACTGACCGAGCGGCACCCTTTGGCGACGACCCGCTTCACCTCTCGCACGGTCGCATCGATATCCCACAGCGGCAGGATGGCGGTGGGGATGAAACGCCCGGGATAAGGCGCGCACCATTCGTCGATGTGCCAGTCGTTGTAGGCCTGGATCACACGCTCGGCGTTCGCCTTGTCCTTGGCGCTCCAGAACCAGTGGCCGTCGAACCCGCAGAAGGTGCCGAAGCACAGTGACGTGTAGATGCCCGATACGTTCATGTCATCGATCCGGGCGGCCGCTTGCCAGGCAGCAGGCCGCATCTGCTCGATGTTCATCGGCTCCATGCCATATTCTTCTTTCGGACGACCGACGACCGCGTTGAGACCGATGTTGTAGGTGCGTTTGTCCTCATGCGCCCAATGCCAATAGGCATTGCCGTCCGGATCGGTGATGTAGCGCGGCATCTTCGCCAACAGTTCCGCAGGCACATGCTGATTGAACATCGTGGGCGGTTCAACAATGTGATCGTCCACGCTGGCGATCACCTGATCTTCCATATTCATCTAGGATCCCTCTTCCAGTCGAATGCCGTATTTGACGATTGCGTCAAAAACTCGACCCTCGCTTTGATCCAGCGCAAATTTGCAAAAACATGGCGACGGGCGACGGAAAGGTCGGCGTGGTGGGCCGGTCAGGACAGCCTGCGGCGGCATGACGGGCAGGTGGAGCAAGGCTGTGCCGGATGGAAATTCCGTCCGAAGGGGTAAAGGCCCCGGCTCCGAACCGGTCGAAGGCTTTATGATCGTGTTCCGCAGGGTGGTGTAGCCGGTGCTGAGGTGGTCACCGTGATTTTCGGATAGGTTTCCAGTCGGCGCATCCCGATGCTCAACACCGACGCCGACGCAGAATGAAGGAGGGCAGGATGATCAGCAGACTTTTCAGCGAAGAAGTGACCCAGGCAGTAGCCGCGCTGCCCGGCTGGGCCATGATGCGGATCGGTGTGCTCTGTACCGCGCATTTCGCTTCGTCGATTTCGTCGAGGCCATCGGCTTCATAATGCGTGGCGGTCGATGCCGAGAAGGCGGACCATCGTCCGGAATGGAGCAATGGTATAGTCGCGTGGAAATCTGGTTGAGGACCCATGATGCCGGCGGCGTGTCGTCCCGCGACCTGGCACTGGCGGAAAGGATCAATCGCTTCGTCCTCGCGTGAGTGCGCGGAAGCGGACGCCAACCTTCCGACGGTTCTCCAACTTGCATCATTCCGACCGAGTGGATGATGCGGACGACGCGCCTGTCCCAGCGGCTTCGGCGATACGAACTGGATTGAAATATTCGCGAAAGATCGCGACCTTTCCATTTCGCGCCTGAAGCAGGCCGACATAGCGGTTTTCATAGCGTCCCCCCGACCTAAGCACGCCGACGCTGCTATATTCGGCAATCGTCCAGGCGGGATCGGCGCATTCAAATTCACGCTCGACATCGAACTTCATGCTTTTGACGAACCCGGCCATCTCGACCCGCAAATACTCGACGATCCTGTCCCGGCCGACTAACGGAGCGCTGTCGGCGCCGAAGGGGAACTGGAACTCAGCGTCCGGCGCCAACAGTCCCTCGATGCTGTCAAAGTCCCCCACCTCAAAATATCCGAGCAGCTTTCGGAACAGATTTTTGCTGCCGTCTTGGCCGATCATCTCCGATCCCTCCTCTTCCAACTCCAGCCAAAAGCCGCAGCACTTTGCAGCAAAAGCGCCTTTTATAATTGAACCCCGCCATCGACATACATCACCTGCCCGGTCACGAACGCCGCCCGTTCCGACGCAAGATATATCACCGCAGCAGACACCTCGTCCGCGCGTGCCGTTGTGCGGTCTAAGGGGCCGGAGCGGTGCAGCCTGACGAGGTCGTCGGGTGACAGGGACGGGATGGCACGGGTGAAAAAGCCTTGTTCGGGATGGAATCTGCTGCCGCTGCTATAGGCTGCCGGGTCATCCGACGCGGTCGCATAGGGGGCTACGCAGTTGACCCTGATGCCTTGCGGACCAACCTCCTTGGCGAGGACCTTGGTGAATGTGTGTACTGCGCCTTTGGCGGCCGAATAGATTGCGAGCATATAGTCGCCGACAGCGCCCGCTACGGAACCGATGTTGATGATGCTGCCGGCGCTCCGTTCGATCATGACCGGAAGCACCGCCCGCGTCACGCGCAGGACAGTCATGAGCGTTATCTCGAGATCGGCGGTCCAGCTTGCCGGATCGGATTGAGCGAAAAGTCCCATCGAGGTATTGCCACCGACATTATTGACGAGGATGTCGATCCCCCCAAACTCGGAGATCGCCCTTTCCCGGATCACTTCACCAGAATTTGCATCGGTCAGATCAACGGCCAGGAAGATCGCCTCGCTCGCGCCACGAGCCTTGGCTTCCTGAACGACCGCCTGTCCCGCGCTGTCGTCGCGGCCCACCGCCAACAGCCGCGCGCCTTCGGATGCCATGTCGAGGGCGATGGCTCGACCGATATTGGCTGTAGCGCCAGTGACGATAACGACCTTTTCACGCAGTCCTGTATCCATGGCTCTTTCCTTTGCGCTCGTTCAGACATTCTCGGACTAAAGCGAGTTCAGCAGTGCCCGCGTTGCGTCGGTGACATAACGAACGCGCTGATCTGGTGTTTGTCCTGCTTCCCGCAGACGGGTGGTCGGCACCTCGAGGGAAAGAGGTATCCCGGCCGGCACGAGGCGCACAAAGCGCTTCAGGTCAAACTCTCCTTCGCCGGGGGCAAGGCGATCGAATGCGGCCTCTTGAACATATCCTTCGGCGGTAGCCTCGACCAAACCGTCGCATAACTGCGCATAACCGATCAGCGCTGGGTCCAATCGGGCCAAGTCATCCATGGATGCGCCGGTTCGTGCGATCTGAAGCGGATCGAGCGCCAGCTGGCCGATGCCAGCTCCCTCGATGATGCGGAGCGCCTGGGGCAGAGCCTGCGCATTGCCGAAGCCGCTGAATTCGATACCAGCGCGAATGCCAAGATCCGCCGCGAAGCGAGCAAGCCCCCCAAATTCCCGCACCAGAAGGGAAAGATCATCGCCCGCGATGCGGCAGTTGACCCATTGCGCCCCTAGACGCGCGGCTCGCTCCAGGCCGGGACGGTAGTCCGTCCACGGCACCACCCCCAGCGCGAAGGACGTCGCGCCCAGCGTACGAACGCCCGTTTCTTCCATGGCTGTTTGGATGCGGTCGACGTCCGCGTCATCGATCACCGGGAAACCGGCCATGCTCGGCGCCTGGCTGAACAGGCAAACATAGCTGCAGCCATTAGTCGCCGCCAAACGGACCAGGTGCTCGGCCGGGATTTCGGGTGCGACCAGATGGTGAAGAGACAGCTGGTGAGTCATGTCAAAAGGCAACCTCCAGAATGTCGGGGCGGCCGCTGTGGCTATGCCCCCATCATTCGCAGCCCGCCGTCCACGGCGAGCAGCTGCCCGGTGATGAAATGCGAATTCCGGCTCGCCAGGAAAGCCAGCATGGGTGTGCAGTCGGTTTCGGGATTGCCCAGCCGGCCGCCGATGGGAATGCGCATGCGCATCTCCGCGTCATGTTGCTCAAGCTGTTCGGGACTCATGGATGCCCGAATGCGATCGTACACAGGAGTGTGCATCGCTGGCGCCAGACAGTTCACGGTGATCCCATAGGGCGCCCAGCTGCGCGCGGCCGAACGGGTCCACCCATGCACCGCCGCCTTCGCCGAGGCGTAGACCGGAGATTCGACATTGCCGTCGACGCCCTCGACCGACCCGAAATTGACGATCCGGCCTCCGTTTGCCTTCATCAGGGCGAATGCTGCCTGATTGGTGAAGATGGCGGACTTGAGGTTGGCACCGATCAGGAAATCGACCTGGGCGTCATCGGCCATTTCCGCCGCTCCACCCTGCCACAGACCAGCCACGTTGATCAGCGCATCCAGGCCACCGAGTTCCGCCGCCAGGGACTGGAAGCAATCGGCCACGGCATTTTTGTCAGTCAGGTCGCATGATTTCCACAATGCAGCCCTCTGCAGTTCGGCCGACGGTGGAGTGTTATGAAAGATGGCGCCAAGCTTCGCGCCCCGCTTCGCAAGGCCGGCCGTTACCCCCGCGCCGATTCCTCCTGCGGCGCCCGTGACTATGATCCTTCGTCCTTCAATCGACTCAGGGTAAGTCTCTTGCTGCCCCGACAAATTCCATCTCCTCGATTATTCTGCCAATCCCGTCGCGCGCTGCACGAGATCCGCCTATTCTCCGTTGCTCGAAAGCTATGCGCTATCTCAGTCGAGAAGCAACACTTTAACTGCCCCGATACGCGGTGGAGACATTATCCGGCTTGACGCTGTTGTCAAATTCGAGGGGGCCCGTTAGGGTCCGAACCTAAGAGTGAGCGTCCACGCCTTCGTGCGTGTCTGATATCACAGAGGAGGACCACTGAATCATGCGCATTCTTGCACGCCGCTGCGATTGTTTCGGATCGCAGGAGCTGTCGCGATGAACCCAGTCATACCCGGAACCGGTCTGGACGGGATAATGCAGATCGCGTGGGTTACTCCCGACATCGAACACAGCCTGGCCCAGTTTCAGCAAATGTACCGGGTGGATGAGTTCTACAGGATGGACCTTGACTTCTCCGCGCAGGTTTTCGGCGAGAACGGGTCGATGAAACTGAAGATGGCGCTGGCTAATGTCGACAATATCCAGCTTGAACTTATCGAGCCGACCGGCGGCGGCATCGACCGCATTTATCGTGATGTGCTGCCGGCAGATGGCAGTCACGCCAACATCCTGCATCATATCTGCATCAAGGTCGAAGGAACATTGGACGACTGGGACAATCATGTGTCCCGGCTGGGCCCATCCAGGCCGGTAGTTTACATCGGCGACGCGGGGCCGGACGTTCGCTTTCTATACACTGATGATCGGGCAACGCTCGGCATTTATGTCGAACATCTTTGGCGGAGCCCGTCGATGGATGCAGCCATGGCTGCCGCGATTCCCACCTACGTCTCGGGCCGGAAGCAGTCATGACGCAGTTCCGCACACTCGATCATCCGATCATGTCCATGATCGCCTGGAATCCGGAACGGCCAGCCGAATGGGTCAATGACCATATCCTGATGGCTCACGCCACGTCGAATGTATACCTGATCATCGGCGATGATGGCGACGTCGTGCTCAATTCGGGCACCGCAGGTCAAGGGACCGTAATTCGACAGAAGTTTGAAGCGCTGTTGGGCCGGCCGTTGAATGTCCGCAAGCTCATTTTCACGCAAAGTCACCCCGATCATATCGGCGGCTGGCAAGCCTTCGCCGACAGTCAGACAGAGATCATCGCCCAGCGCATGTTCCACCAGATCGTGGCGGAACGCCGGTTGCTCACACCCTTCTTCGGCGCACGTTATGCGAATGTGATTGCAGCCATGCTTGCGGGCATGCCGCGCAACCTGGGCCTGGATGCCGAGGACCCGGATCAGGTCAGCACATT
>Ga0157379_10003270_pt1 | contig 13728 bp, 23 predicted proteins | sample S25metaG_FD_121802 | JGI IMG/M metagenome (GOLD analysis project Ga0157379, IMG submission 121802) | Switchgrass rhizosphere microbial communities from Kellogg Biological Station, Michigan, USA - S2-5 metaG | ecosystem: Host-associated > Plants > Roots > Rhizosphere > Soil | place: USA... | reverse complement strand
CTACAGAGGTTACAGAGGTACTTGATTTGTGAAACATTCGATGGGTCATTTCCTAACGATATCTTTACCAGCCTGCTTCCAGACAATCTTCGACGTCCCCCATCCATGTTCCTATCGAGACTGGACATTCTATCGTGGTCTCTGATCATGAAGACCATCTCTCGTCATATGCTCCTTATTGTGCACCCTCAGTTCAGATCGAAATCAATCACCTACCTCCTTTGCCATCTGATTCTGAAGCCAGTTTCGACATTTCATCCCCCTCCAGTGTTAGTCTATCAGAACTTATGGGACGATCTCCGAAACCAAAGGCTTCTTCCTCGTTGCCAGTACCAGACTCCATTCCTGGCAGTAGTTCAAGATCCCCATCCCCGGTACCTACAGCTGGTTCCGCACATCTCCGTAGGACGCTAGAACGTCGCGCTGATAGGATCAGAAAAAGCGCCATGTTACTGGTAAATGGAGCACACAACTCCCCTCATCATATAACTAATGCACATGATTAGAATGAATTGCAGAATATTATTCCAGGAAGTGCGCCTGCATCTTCGGAAGCGGACTTTCTGAAATCACTTGCCGAAAGGTCAAATCCAGATGCAAGTGTTTAACACGTGGCGAGAAACTTGATCTCATCATCTCATCTTACAGAAAACAAGTGTATCTCAACCGGAGACCGCATTACTGAAGTCACCTGTATTACGCCCTAATGACCTTCTCTCAGAAGGGTCCCAAGTCCCTCTCTTCAATTCTCTCGAGCTTCGCGATCAATCATCCCCACCACGACAATCTCCGAAGAACACTCGACAACCATCTTCATCTCTTGACGGGTTGCAACCAACTAGTAATCATGATACACCACCGGCTTCTTCTCCGCCTCGTCCACAGCTCCTCTTCGCTATAGCATCTGATCAGCCAGAAGAAGTGGAACGACTTCTGTCAACGGGCGAAGCATCCGTTGAGGAACCAACAGGATCCGGTCAGGGACTTCTCGAATTCACGGTTGCCAATGAGAATCTCAAGAACAAGACGGAGATTGTCAAGATATTATTGAAGTATGGTGCTGATCCCGAGCAGCTACGGCGTAGCGGACTTCACGCGAGCTATGAAGGCGCGGAAGTTCCTGCTGTCAGTCCTAGTTTAGCAAAGAGGTTGGACGATGGGATGAATCCTGCTCTCAAGTATGTGTACGCTGATCTTGATGCCATTGACATAACTGACCATTTACTTCAGGTATTATCTTAATCGGCCGGAATCGCTGGACCTTGAATCAAAGGCGACATTACAAGTTCTGCAACAATCATCTTTTGCACCACTTGCAAAGGCGAAATTTGATATTATTGGACAGGACAGGGTACTAGAAGAATTCTTCCGTGTCCTCGGACGCCACTCTCAGCGAAAGGGCCGAAATGCTTTAGTTGTTCTATTATGTGGTGCTTCTGGTCACGGCAAAAGCTTTTTGGCGCAGAAAGGTATTATTGATTGTCTGAGGGGCTTTCTTAAATTCTTATATTAGTATTTTTAGTCGGTACATTGTTGAACGTCCCAACCCACACTATCAACATGACAGCACTTCGATCACAACACGATCTATGGCAATGCTTGTCAACTGGAATTGAGGATGTATGTCTTTTATTTCTATTAAACCGTTACTTTAGCTTATCATGTTGCAGGCTTCTCCTCATTTGGATTTAGGTGAATTTTTAGTAGAGAACCAAGGGAAACGCTGCGTTGTCGTGCTCGATGTCAGTAAAAACATTTAGAACTTCTTATCTTACGTTATTCATCTGGATTAATCAGGAAATCGAAAAAGTCGACGATCCCAAGGCTTTAAATCCTTTATTGTTACCATGGGATATAGGTAATAAATAAAAATTGTCTCTGACTGCGGAATGATTTGAAATAGATGGATCTTCGTTTAGGCCGGTGTAGTCTTGAGCAGAAGAAACATACGGACACCTCGCAAGTCATTTGGATTGCGACATCGAACTTAGGACAGAAAATTATTTCTGAGCACGTTGCACAATGGGGACATCCAGATGCACCGCCAAGTCGTGCTGAATACATGCAATTATCGACGGCGATCCGACGCTCTATCTCTGAAGTTCTTGGAGTACGTCCCACATACCACTGAAAAATATTATAATATTTACGTTTATTCAGGCTTCCTTATTGTCTCGTATGACCGTTATTCTTCCATTCATGCCATTCACGGAAACGGAGAAGATTGCAATCGGAACTGAAGCTGCGCTATCGTTTCAGCAATATAGCAGCGCTCCTCTGACCGCTGTTGAGCTTGAGGCTATCGTAAGGGCTGCTGTGAAGGATGTAAATGTTGTGGAAGAGGAAGGGGTACGGTCTCTGTATCGGGTGGTGGAATCACATATGACAAGGGCGTGAGGAACTGATCTTTTAATCTAATTTATCGTAGTCATTCTTGATTTGGAGGACTTTTGGGTTTCTCTCTTCTTTTTCATGTACTGTATGACTTATAATTAGACGGATTTTACCTGGTTTAGGACTCTAAATACAATTTACATCCGGGATGTGGGATGGCTTCACCTCAATAATTTTGTGGGGCTATTGAATACAGCATAGTTTGGTACAAGAAACACCGCCTGGCATTTACTTCACCTGTTCCGTTGCGAAATATAAAAGCGCCTACCTTGTTAGTCAAGTGGGTGGAGGTGGGCAAGAATGAGAATGACAAAGTTAATCGCGAAAGAAAAGGCATGGGGAATGGGTAAGTAGCACATTAGCTATTCATATAAATCTTTGAGCAAGAGTTGTCATGCGGGGGAACAGTTCCCCCGTGTGGCGCAGTGACAAAGAAATGAGAGGTGAACTTTCACTCGGATTTGATTATCTCTATACCCAGAATTTATTCTTTCCCAGAATATATTTGGAGAGGGCAACAGATATTATGACTCGTTCCGAACGGGTTTTTTAATGCGGGAAGGTTAGACCACAGAAATACCGCGCTTATCCTCACCTTCTGCACGGTGTCCTAAGACCGAGTTATACATGGTCTATATCGGTTCGACAAGGTGTATAGACTTCGACTTATACGGCCAACTTTACTGTACATTTTCCTTCCCGTTAATTCAGCTAATGTTAGATAGGATTTACTTCATCTCAACTCGATGCCAGCGGAATTGTCCTTCTGGTATATAACTATAATAAATTGACCTCCTAAATATCAACCAACATCCCATTTCAGAAAGGCAAGTCAGAAAGTGCATTGTCCTGCTATTTGCAGGAAACGCTGTGACCATCGTGACCGGACCCTGGGACCTGCGCAATCAGGAAGACCCCGACGACCTTTTTCTCGAGACCATGTCGCAAGCCCCCCAGGCAGGCTCCTCCAATGCATCCTCCATTGCTACATATGCCCCGCAAATGAGAGTAACGAAAGAACCCTATACGAATCCACTTGTGGCCAAAGGAGACGACTGGACGAGGTCTTTGGTCCAGTTAGCGAAAACGGCTGAGTTGAAGTGAGTTTCTATCAGATTTGCTCGTACTTGTAATCTGAGTGTGTTCGTCGTTTTGATAGGAAACATGCTCTTACATTACAAGTTCATACCGCGCATATTTTGTCGGCGCATGCATCATTAGATGAGAAAGGGAAGGCGTTGCAGGATGTGAAGGAGCAGAAGAATAGGCGCGTCTGCTCCTTATTTCCATGGTAGTAGTGAAAGCATCACAACTGACATTTAATGGTTTCAGGCTGGAAAGCGAGAGACAAAGGCTACTGAATTGTTTGCGTGAGGTATGCTCAACTCTAGAATTGAATGGTCCCGTCTGATACATCCGTCCTCTGTAGGTGAATGAAGACCGGGATAAGGTGGGGATTAATCGCCGCTTTGGCTTTGTGTTATTCTGGAGCTCTTCTGCAGGTGGACATTATGGAGACAACGATAAACAAAGAGTACGCGGGGAGATCACCAGTGATGGCTAGAGAATTCCACTAATCCTTATCCAGGTGCGATGAGCTACGCTCGAAGATCCAATCAATAACGGACAGTGATTATTCAACCGCAAAGCAGGAAGTGGACAGACTGCGTCAAGAACTGGGACAAGAGCCTCTTCCCAGTTTACAAACGATGCTGGAGGAGAAATCCGCCGCGTTGGTCCTTTCGCCTGACCTGCGCCATTATACTCGGCACTAATCTGATATCGCAGCTACCTCCGCGGGCGTAGACTGGGTGCGTCTGAAAATGGAGCTGGATCAAGCTCCAAAAAGCGAGCCGCTGCAACCCCAAGACCGGAGGATGGGGGTTTGTCAGAAACACCGGCGAAAAGACCTCGAGGGCGACCTCGAGGCAGTAAGAATAAGAACAAATCTTCAAACGGCGGTGATGAAGATGCCACGGCCTCTTGAATACTTATTTCCCACTGTATGTTTTGAGTTTATGTTGCTACGGTCGTTTATGGTGTATGAGCTTGTAATGTGACGTTGTACGATGTAAGACTTGCACTAAATTATGCGATGACAAGTGGGCATGTGCTCGCGCTGTGTTTGAAAAGTTTATGTTGCGAGATCAAATGGGTCTGTCAGCTCTAATTATGTAAGTCGTATAAAACGCCTTGCCCAGTGCGGGGCAGTGCACTCGGGAAACCTCCCTAAGCTTAATCCACGACAATACCCGCTCAGAGAGCTCCCTCCCTTGCAAGTACACTGGTTGTCTAACGCGCTCCTTACCGGCTTCCTATATTTCCGGAGCCAAACTCCTCTTTCTTCCCGCCATGTCGGAAACTACTACAGCACTTATCATTGAAACAAAAATCACTGGTTCCCTCCCCAAACGAGGCATCCTCCTCTCGAAGCCATCTACTTCTGATATCTCCATCGCTTCGGACTCGGAATCGTACAAATCAGCAAACATTTCCTTTGCCCCGCTGCCCACGTTGGAACAGCGAAAACGCCGCAACAACCGGCCGATTGGAGTGGCGGGTCGAGCGGAGATGTTGCGCAAGTCACGGCGGTCTGCGATGCAACTAGAAGAAGAATATTACCATAATGATTACAGACGACCTCAAGCTGAGGACGAGGAGATCCCACTACCGGATCTCGGCAAGATGGTGAAGGGTCTGTGGAGGACGATTCACCGAATGAAGAAGGACAAGCGTAATCCGACAGCTGCACCAGAAGCTGAGCTGACGCAGGAGGTGTCGGAAACCACTACCATACGGGTTGAGCTAGAAGTTGACGGTGAGGAGGGCGGCGTATGGACGGAGTCGATCGGTAGTTGGGCAGACCCTGCATTGCAAAACTTAAAAGCAGGAGGGGAGGAAGGAGAGTCAAACGGCCATATCGAACCCACCCCCCCAGGCGAAAATACCCCCCATGTGCAAATAGTGCCATGAATGACCAGCGCGGTGACAACATCCAAACGGTTTATTTCGACTTCGGAATCCATGCCTTAGACGTATATTATGTCTCCTGGATATCAACATCTAATGTATTTATCACTCATGCTATCTTCAGAGTTTCTGTGTTTCTTTCTTCATCTTTTGGTCACTATCTCGAGGTGCCCAGGTCCGTAGCGCTGACCATGCAGCCGCTGGAAGTCTCTCAGTTGTTCTATGGTAACATGTAGGCGGAATACCGAGTCATGTATACCCGTGAATATACTTCGAATGTCTCTCTTATCTCCTGTATACCTAATACCTAGATTCAATCTAATCAGTTCATGCGAATGATCAGGGCCTCAATTTAGATGCCTCTTAAGATTTGGTCCCGACGGCGTGTACCTTGCCTATTAAGGCAATTGTCACGCTCGCGGTCCGGTCAAACACATCGCAGATGAATTGGAAAGATCAATGTCATTCAGTACCAGTAACGTCTATTTCGAGAATGGAGATATCAAAGCAGATGGTAGGGGAACTCACCCAGTCTGTCAGTAACTCGTCTCTAGTCCTGGGATCTTTGGACACTCACCTGATACCCTGCTTACGTGTTGACCAGGATGGAAGAGGGCTTGTTTCCCCGAATCAGGGCAAGGATTTAGTACTCTATCCTGGAAATAACACCTGCTCACTCATAAATCCTAATTTCCCCCGTTAACGGGATGATTTCCAGATTCCCTCCTGTTCATCGTCAAGTCGATACCATTCGTTAGGCAACGTTAGCGAAACTTATTGCGTCCGCTTTCGACAAACACAGAGCATGACGATTTAGATCGTGACCGTGATGTTGATCCTATTCTTAGCGCTTGCTCTTCTGGTCCATATCCCCGTTTGTATGGTGTGTCACTCGGAACTCTTCCTACAAGTCGTTCAACACAGCGAGGCCGACACAGTCAGGTTGGCGCTAAAGAAATTCAAGCAATAGGGAAGACGCTGCCGACAGGGTAAAGGACGTCAGAGAGGCATCCGGGACCCTGCTTTTCCACCTTAGCGTAATTCTCTCCGAACCCATCAAGATGCATTGATGTCCAAGTATATATCTCTCTCAAGCTCAGCGCTTCTCTTCTTGTGGCCCCTGGTACTTTACCTCCTCCTTCTAATACCTTTCGTTTTTCTTCTCCCCTTCGCTGCAAGTCAACAGCAATGGCCCCCCAAACCGCGCAAAGCCGTCGTTTCCACGCTGAGCGCAGGCTCGCTTGGCACCACCATGCCCAGCGTAGCACGCTTTTTGGCCGGGACGATTCGAGCAACAACTCGACATCGACATCGACATCGACCTCTCAGCCCGTCGCGTCTTTGCCCCACGGTACCTCTGCTCTTATCGGTGTCGTGGTCTTCTTGGCTGTTATTGTATTGAGTGCGTACCTCTCCAGTTAGATCGTCAGTTGAGCTAATATCTCCCGTCCTGAAGGCTTCGCTGCCTGGCGATTCTACGTCTATCGCAGCAACAAGAAGTCAGATTCCTCACGAAACAGCAAACACGAGGGCCTGTTCGATGCTGTTGAGGAGAAATTGAAACGTTCATTCTCGAAGTCAAGCGGACTCACCCTCCCTCAACCAGCGGTGACCCGTGAACGCTCCCCGTCCGAGTTCAAGGTTAATCTCGGTTATGAACCGAAGGTTATTTTCATTGCCCCCCAACAGAATGAGCCCAAGACCGAAGCCCCCGGGTCGAATCTCCAAATCATAACCCCTCCCCCTTACCAATTCAACGACTCCCAAACTCCCCTCTCTCCCCGTACCGTGGCAAGCATTGCGCCGAAATTGCCACCGATTCCTTCTGCGAGATTACCTCGACTCGTCGTAGTTGAGTCCACGTTCCAGGCCACTCTTCACGATGAACTGGAAGTCCGCGTTGGGGAAGTCCTCCGTCTCTTGGAGGAGTATGAGGATGAATGGTGTCTTGTTCAGCGTGTCGGTCCCAAGGATGCGGAAAGAGGTGTCGTACCACGATTCTGCGTCGTGGACAAGCCGGCATCTACCCCTGCACAACGAGGAGCACATGTCCCCCGCCTTTCATCTTCGGATGTTAAGTTCTAGTCTAATACCTTCGTCTATGCTCACCTATTCCTGGTATATATATGGAAGGAATCTCTTTTCCTTTCTTCCATCTTTCTTTTTGGTATATCTATTTATTATCACAGGGACAGTCACCAACTACTCCATTCACTCCTTTACAACCTGTATTCCTTTTGAACCGGAACTATTCGGTAAAATTTACGCTCATTTCGAAGCGCGTCGCTCTTTCTTCACGTCACTTCACGATTTTTAACTTTATCATTATTTTCATTTCTTTTGAGCGACGCATCGTGGAACCGACTCGATGTCGTTGCAGTACCTGCATTGATCCACGAATTTACATCACTTCACTCGACACTCGTCATCTACTATCTTTTGCCTTAACATTACTGTCATGGCGATAAGCCATCTTTCGTATTCCTGTTTACATTATCCCTTGCTATCGGTTGTATACTGTTCTTGTGTTCTGTTGCTACTGCTAGTCGTTAATATAAATCATCCTTGGATGGAAAATCCCGCGTGGATCGCTTGACCTGTGCTCCCAAAATTAAATTCGCAGGGAAGGGAAATGGGCGATCGCCGTGGTCCGAAAGTGATAAAGCAGTGATTATTGGAGATATACACAAGTATCTATGACGAAACCCAAAGTGTCTTCTTTCGATATTTCGACTGGTCTCTCAGCCACTGCCTATATTGGTGGAGTGACCCGACCTTTTCACCTAAAAGCAACCAGTCAGCTCACACAATTCCAGGCGATGAACCCCTAACTTACCATAGAAATCAGGGATAGGATTCGTCGGGCTTTGGGCACGTGGATCCACCCTATTGCGCGCAATGTGCTTATAAAATTCCCGTTCACGGGCTTCAAGCAATGGCAGGATTTGACGGTGAGTCATTCGCCATCCCACACTGCCAATAACGGGTCCAAGGAGATACCCAAGGCCTACAAAAACAATAAGGAGTAAAAATCATTTGGAGCGGTTAGGGATGTCCGTTGTTTCGCACCGCCAATTCCAAGGGTTGCAGCACCCAGCACGAATATAGGGTCGATACCAAAAATCGGCTTTGTAGGGTCTGTTTCGAGATTCCCCAAGTAATACACCCCGAGAGCTAAGGAAATGCCCGCGGAAGGAATGGACGCAAGCTACATAAAGAATCTATTAGTAGGATCGTAAGATGGTGAGCGCATGATCACATACCAACTCCCACCGCCGTTTCGACCTTCGAGCACGGAAATACCGAGGCCATGACATCGTCAGTTCACCGCTCCCATTCCCAGCAGCTGTCGTGTTCGTCCGTATTGAGGCCCTCAATACGGTCAGCGGTGTACTGCGTAAAGACGATGAGGATAAAAAGACATGTCTATACATCATGAACGACATTTGGGATTGTGAAGCGTCTCCCCGAAACTACGGTCAAGACGAACAAGTTGTGGGCGCCTATTGCTTTGTGGGCGTTTCTAAAATTAGTTGATATACCCAGTCACGGTCTCCCCAGATGGCTGCCTCCATGCAGGCTGGTCCTTCTAAGGATCCTTTTGCTCTAGATAATCTCCTCCCAGTAGGCTCTACATATCTTGCTTTCGATCACGAAACTATCTCTAGAAATCCTAATGTACTAAACACCTCCGAGTCATCGCAGTCCTATTCTGACTGGTCATCGCTGCCAACATTTATCGAGGGAAATTCCTCCCCTTTCGAATTCTCCTCTATCCAAACATACAAGGAGATCGATTTCCTTCATAATTCTCGCTTTCTGCGAGCAATCTGGTGTCTTCTCAAGAATGCACGAATTCACGTCCGTCTCTACCTAATACCATTCGATCTCGTGGGTGCGAAGGGTGCTTTGACCCTTCTGAGGAGACAGCAGAGTGGGATAATGAATTCAGTAAAGGAAAATTCGAGGTCTTTACTGTTCAAAGCATGCAGTTCGCTTGATGCGTGGAATGAGGGATTCTTTCCGGAGGAGGATGAAATGGAACGGGTTCTCCCAATTTTCGAAACAGTGCGTCGTCATCAGTTTAATTTCTATTATATAGACTGATGATACTCTATAGGATCCTCGCTCGTTAGCCGAAATATATAGTGAATTACCTTCCCCAGTGGTTGACCCCGACAAATACCTGTTCGGATTAGACACACAAACACAGACCGCATTCCGTTCTGCACTAGACTGGCGTGCACCGCCAGGCATGCGCAGTACGTTATATCCATACCAGCGACGCACCGTTGCCAGGATGCTCCAGCAGGAATTAGACCCTGGCGACGCCCCAGACCCACTTTATATCCCAATCTACGGGATAACAGAAGACTCCGCATCAAAGGTATTTTATTTCCAACCCACTACAATGGAGCTTCTTTGCGCTGTTCCGCGTCGTTCACAAGCGAAAGGTGGAATATTATGCGAAGAAATGGGCTCTGGAAAGACCTGTATAGTTCTAGCCCTTATCCTAGCCACGAAACATCAAATCTCAATCCCGGAAGAGGAATGGGGAGAACCTCCCAAACCTATTCTAACTCTTCCTGCCCTTTGCCATTTCCCATCTCAGCATTTTAAAGAGGAACGGGAGAAAGCTCATATGAAAGAACAGGGGTGTGAATTCCCGTCCTTAGTAGAGATATTGATGCATCACCTACGAACCTCCCCAGGTTACTTTGGCCCTAGAGGTACGTTAACTCTCCCTACTTTATTTCCGCTTGTTCACGTCGAGTAGAATTGTCTATCGACAGCCATCTTGCCGATACCCTGGAGAAGTACCAGCCTTTTTACCATGTCTACCAACATGATCCATCCACTGGCAGGGCTGCAGCAAAGCGACGCAAGATTGAAGCGCCTGGTCCACGTAGAGTCTACCTGACATCCGCTTCCCTGATTGTTGTCCCTCGTTCTCTCTTAGAACAGTGGATATCTGAGATCTATAAACACTGCGAAGATAATCAGCTCCGGGTATATATCCCAGATAAACCTGGGAGAAGTAATTCGAAGCTATTACCAGATGCTGCTGTCTTGGCCAATGATTACGATGTATGTCCTATTGCTAATTATTCGAGAAGGGTAGTAATGGTATTTTTATTCTCCTTAGATTGTTTTATTAACACATGAAAGTTCGTGTTGTATGAATACGGGGATTCTGATATTAATATCTTTGAAGGATTCTCTGCTGAGACCGATCGTTGTGACTTTAGCGAGGTTCCGTTCTTCCAACAAAAGTTGAAAAAACGGGAATCCTATTGCAATACCGTGGATGATTCAAGTGATCAAACCCGTGTCTCACCTCTCATTCAGGCATGTATTTCATTGTACAGACCAACTATGCTACGTGAAACTAAAATTCTCCATCAGATACGCTGGAAACGTCTCGTCGTGGATGAGGGTCACGTCACGGTAGCTGCCAACAAACTCGCTTATTTATGCAGCAACCTCAACGTCGAACGAAGATGGATTGTAACGGGAACACCAACAAGGAATCTCATGGGCTTATCGTTGGGCCAATCAATACACTCTCCTACGCCGGATGGAGAAGCGCCAGACGATTTCTCTCAAGAGACCGCTTCTCCGACACCAGTAGCCCCAGAAATTGACGAAGACTCTGAGTTAGAATACCCCGGTTGTTACTCTGCTAATATATGGCCACAAGCAGATAGTGAAGACTTAAGAAGATTTAGACTCATGTTATCGCGTTTCCTTAGAGTACCTCAGTTTGTCGGAGAGGTGAATTCGAAGACCTTTTTGGATTCAGTCATTTCCCCAGTGATGGATCGAGAAGGGCCGAGATTTGGTTCGATTCAATTGCTAACCCAGGTAATGAGCTCCGTTATGTTTCGACATCGGTGATATTTTTTTCTTCATTTATATTCATTTATACTGACTCCACTTACCAGAATTGAAGATATTGAGCGGGATCTCCCAGTGAAGCTCCCCCCTCTGGTGGAAGAGGTGGCCCATCTGAAATTCCACCCGCTGGCAGCCAAAACATATAATCTCCAACAAGCCGCCATTGCTGTCAATGCAGTTGATTCAGAGAGAACGGATAGGGTAAACATTCTCCGATGTTTTAATATTTTATGATCTTAACCCGTGATTCTGGTCCTAGGATTACCTGTTCGATGGAAATGCAACATCAAGAAAATACTTGGCGAACTTATTGCAAAATATCACACAGTAAGTTTTCCTTCCACCAAAATCCAGCGACGAATTTGACGATGGGGTAGAGCAATGTTCTGGAAGTGGGATGACGAGAGACTTGACGTTGTCGAGGGCACCGAGCGTGCCACAGAATCGCTGGAAAGAGCGGTCGACCGTGGTCGACCTCAAGAAGATATTGAACTGTTAGAAGACGCCATCCGTGTTCAGTAAGTCGCAACCGCCTTGATTCTCAATTTCCTGAATATTAATTGTATTGTAGCAACGAAGCTCTGGAAGACCAATTATGGAATGAGATCATCATCGTAGAAGAATGCCCTTTCGCTGTACAGGGACTCTCCGATCCTGTTCAAGAATCATGGAGCAATGCCTCTGATGAGAAAACCAGCTTTCTTTCACCATCTCGGTTACTCAGACTTCGAAATGCGGTGATAGGAGCACGATATGCCTCCGATCCCGAAAGCAAGCTCGAGGCACAAGGTGACGGTGCGAGATGGGAGGACCAACAACAACAAAATTTGAAAGAGTTGGACAAACAACACAAACGAAAATCCGCCAGCACCGAGAAATTTTCGGCTACCGAAAACTCGAAAGAAAAGCAATTAGAGGTCAGGCGAGAATTACACGTCTGTAATCCAGACGTAGAGCGATGGACCGTACCAGATGCGTTTACGTCCAACACGAGTTTCGATCCCATTCCAACTGGGCCACTCGGAGGATATATACCCAAAATTTCCGTCGGAAATTCGGTTTCCTCCAAATTGAATTATATTATGAAAGAGGTGCGTGCGACTGAGGTTAAACTGACATGATTAAAGACCTTTTTTTTTCCATTAGGTCCTGGAACATTCTCCTCATGAAAAGTTCATAATTTTCTCAGCCTTCCCCGTTTCATTATACTGCATCGCCGAGGCCTTACGTGTTGCCAATATTTCATATCTGGCTTATATGACTGCTATAGACCTGCGTGCTCGTCAGGACAATGTTATTACCTTCGAAACCAGCGAAAAGCACCGTGTCTTTCTGATGGAATTGAAGTATGGTGCTCGTGGACTGTAGGTGTTTAATGTATTTTTTCTTTTCCTTTGGCTTATTCGGCATCATAGTAATCTTGTGAAAGCGTCCAGAATCATATTTTGCGAGCCCGTATGGCATGCAGATGTTGAAGCACAGGCGATTAAGGCAAGCCTTAAAATAATAATTTTACAATACGAGGCTAATCTATTTAACACCACCAGCGAGCTCACCGGATCGGGCAAACATGTACTGTTTTAAAGGTCCGTGGCCTTTGGCCAGGAGAACCGCTTTACCACTGACTTCGGATCACAGGTCACTACTTTGGTCATGGAGGGTACCTCCGAAGAGCTCATAATATCTCGGCGCAAGACATTACAAAACAAAGCTCAGAAAAGACGCGCCTTTCAAGAGGATGAAGGTCTTCGGAAATTCTTGCAAAATCCCAAATTCCTCCAAGACAAGCATATCGACCACAACCCGACCGATGTATTGAATATACCACTCATCCCAGCTGCGGAACCCACTGATGCCCAGGACACGGAAGTGGACATTGCCAAGCCTGTGGCGAGGCCCCTTAGCCGTGAAATCTGGGTAGACATCCCTCCAGCAAAGAAAAGGAAAGTCCATTTCGCTTGATTTCTGATGAGGCTGCGGATTTGTATTTTGTGATCTAATTCATTTTCGGGCCGTGTAATTTCTTTGGGGATATGAACCTGTATAAATGACCATTCCTTTTCATCTCTCTACCTTCTTCAAGTCTGCTTGAGGTGTGCTTCTTGCAGTTGCAGTTGCAAAATGGGCGCTTGGCGGATGTCCAAATGTGGCTTCCGTCGCTACCGCACGCTTCTTTGCTTCCCTACCACCGTCGTGCTCCTTGACTCGTCGTAGAGCCTCGTATTGGCACTCTGCTCCGCCATTGATATTGGCAAATCCACGTTCTTTTTGTCGAATAAACATTCCTTACACGAAACGATGTCTTTTCATCAACGATTGAACGAGCGGGGCGCGGCTCGTCAGCACCTCAATCGTGCACACAATCTTAACCCCCGCACCCCTGCGGACGTCCTCGAAGGCCTGGAGTTCGTCAAGCATTTGGCTGCTGCTGATGCTGAGACAGCGAAGGAGGAGGCGAAATCCCTT
>Ga0157379_10003266_pt1 | contig 13735 bp, 19 predicted proteins | sample S25metaG_FD_121802 | JGI IMG/M metagenome (GOLD analysis project Ga0157379, IMG submission 121802) | Switchgrass rhizosphere microbial communities from Kellogg Biological Station, Michigan, USA - S2-5 metaG | ecosystem: Host-associated > Plants > Roots > Rhizosphere > Soil | place: USA... | reverse complement strand
GTAGTAGCCAGCGATCAGGGACATACCGTTTGTCCGGTACCTTGAAATCAGACTTAACCTTATCTGCCTTCTTCGGGAGTCCACTAAGAATACAGAGCTTCATGGTCTCATTGACACTCAGGCCAATGAATTTCGTTTCAGCAGGTGCCTCTCGCTCCAATTGTTGCTGCATCGTGAGCAGTCGAACGTATTCGTCGGTCATCTAGATGAAAATAAGCATGAGGATTGAGCATGATAAGGTGAGGAGCGTACCTTTGCCTCAAAACCACGCTCGCGATCCTCAGAGAAGAACTTCTGGGCGGCTTTCACAGACGCCAATCTAGCAGGTGGATCCTATCGATGTACAAATTAGTAGAGCTCCTAGGAGAACGTCGGTCCGAAACTTACTGTCATCTCAGCAGCTTCTTCCAAAGCCAATACAGCACTCTCCAGCCGTCGATCATCCGAATAAAAAAAGTCCCGAAGCATCTCACGATTCTGCTCATGGGCATAGACTTGTAGCAGTTTTGAAGCAAGTGCAAGTCGGGGGCCACCGTCCTCGATTAGTCGGAAGAAAGTACCCAGTGGGAGACGTTTATGAAGGTGTAAGAGGACATGATAGACTAGGAGTGGTAAGTATGATTTCCTCTAGATAGATGATAACATACCTAAGTCTGTGTCGCCGCTGTCGACTGCTTTCGTTAGAGCCAGTTGGTCTTCCTTCATGTTTAATAACAGCGGTACTTGGTCTGCTGCTCTCGGCTCATGATCCAATAACTATAAACGTGCTGTAAGTTCTATATAAGCTTCCACATGATCAATGACACCCACCTTAGTCGCCAACCCAGCCCGTCCTACCTCCCAGGCCTTCTTCGCAATATCCGCATAGCTAACATCTCCCCTCCCAAGCTTCTCAAGCTTCTCCACAATCAACTTGCATATCTCATTATCTGCATCACCAGCTGAAGCACCACTACCGCTTGGAGACGCTTTGGCTCGTGAAATTTTGGCGCAAGCCCAATGTTTGAGAACTGCGTCTGGCTTCATTTCGAGGTATGTTGAGATGCGGAGGGCGAGGAGGTGGAGGGAGCGGGATGTGAGGCGGGAGATTAGATGGGAAGGGGAAGTGTAGGTGTATCTAAACGAATATGGACGCACGTTTTGAATAAGTGGATGTGAAGACTCACTGGGCATATGTTAGGGGTATACCAACTGTATAATATTGTACAGCATTCAGAACTTTGAGCGTTTGACCCATGGTGACAAAATCGATCGGGTTATATAGATCTAAAAATGCACGGCCGAATTTTGCTGCCTGTATTTTCCAAGATAAACACTGATTAACCAGATAATAGTCTAAAGACCCACGTTCAACAAATTTCTTTGCCAAACTGGCTCCCATTCATGTCCAGCGGCGTCAATGCAGTCATCAACAGCAGAAGCAAGGTCTGGACGAATACTTCGGATCATTTCATCTGCCTTTGGCGATTTTTTATTGAATAGATCCCAAGCGTCATACAGTATTGCAGCGGGAGATGTTGAACCCGGTCTGAATATCGAAAGATTTGAAACTAAGAGAGCTTAGTGGATTGCTTAGCCCGCAATAGCGAAAGGGCAGACCTGGTACTTTCTCTAAGAAGTCGCACGTCTCCTGCCCAATTATTCGAATACCATCGGGTTCAGAAACTGAGAATATTTGCCCAGAGTAGAAATAGCTGAGGAAGAAGAACATTAGCCATATCCAGAGAATTATGAGGGGCGAAACCTTAATGAATCCCCTGAAGGTCCCACAAGAAGGGCATATCTATCCCATGTCACCAACACCGCGTCATTCCCACACCACTCGACCTGCCTCACAGGCCCATCTACAGGTTGCGAAGACGTGTCGAATTCCAATCGACTATGTTGGAAGTCGGTAGACACGACCCATAATACACCTGAATATGTCAATAACGCCAGCATCTTCCCATTGGGAGATGGTGCTAAATGTGTGAAAGGACCACGGGATATTCGCTGGTCTGCGCTTTCGAGATTATCGACAGAGATGATTGTGGTTTCAGAGGAGAGGAGGACCTCGACATGACGAGAAATGGTTTGGTCGGGAGGAATGACGGTCCACGATGTTGGGGGTTCAGAGATACCTAGAAGAGAGATAAGTAAAGGAAGGATTCGAAGATATGGCGGCAGTCACCTGGGCTGGCTAACACCAAAGGTTTTCCACCTTCCCAGCCTCTAACCTCCAACAGAGAAAGACTTCCTGTCAGAGCCACCATCCCATTCTCATGTATTCGAGCATCAATTAAGCCTGCTTCAGAAGCATCGGGACCCAAAGAGAACTGTTGATATTCCCCTTGCAGGTCATAGATTCGGTATACACCTTCTTCGTTTAGCACCACAAGTCGTTCATCATACGTCCACCCAAAGCGTATAATCTTCACTTGTTCCCACTAATAAATTTAGCTCTATGTAGGCGTAAGAGAGCTGAATACTTACCGTGAATACCAACAGTCCCTCTCCTACTGAGGAGTATACGCGAACTTCGGATTTGCTGATAGCAGGGACACCGCGACCCAGGGCAATGAGCTTGGTAGCATCACGCATCATAGCTAGAGAATACAATAAGATGAAGAAATTTTATGAAGAAACCATCCCACAAACCTAATGGACCACCATAACGAGCACCTGTAACAATGTAATCGGAAACATCCATGTATTTCCATTGCATTTGATAGACCGAATGTTTTCTAAAGAAATTTAGCTCACGCCCAATTAGATTGCAAAGGTATTCACCTATAGAATGCAGTTCCATCCTGGATTGGCTCCCAGGTGGCTGTTGGATGCTCGACCATGACGCGATCTAAGTCGCGTCACGTGGAACGTGACACATTAAAGCGGTCACATCAGATTCTTCCCCGAATTCTTGGCGCAACCCAACAGCCTGGCAGCTTGGGAACATAATACAATTGGGTTTAAAATGGAGGGAAAGAGCAGTTAATATTGACAAAATAAGACAGATGGATAATTGTTATTCCTTAAGCCAAGCCCAAGATCACCCTCTCAAAGACACCAGCCATCGTGGTTCCATTGCTGCTTGCGTGTACGGTGTACACGCATTCGTCCCGCCCTTGGTCCAAAATGGCACCGAATTAACTACACCCTGTTCGAGAATCGGGGGGATTATTCACTGCGGGGATGTCTGTTGAAATAAATTTGGCTATATCACTAGTTATCTGAGTGCCATCAACTTTTTAAATTCTACCTTTTAGTAACCTTGTGAACATGAGCATAGTCACGTTCTATGATAATCCATATGTACGTACAGTCACCCATACATGTACACCAACACGCTCTTATCTCCGCCCGCCATCGTGTCCGCCCTTCACAACCTATTGTGAGATCTGTGAGTTAGTTTTAAGTTAAGAGCATTCGGGATCGAGCTAACGTACTGCGGAGCTAGCACGCATGGTGCTCAATATATGGCATTAGCGAATTCAGAATGCTACTGGCAATTGGCTGCTAGATCAATTTTTTTTACCACGAAGAAGGCCTTTACTGTATCTGGGTTGGATGGCTCTCATCACTGTTAGTTCCAAAAATAAGTATCAGCACCAGTCTGGGGTCCCTGGCATTACAAGAGTTAAAGGAGAAATTACTCCGAGTACTGGGAAGTGGCTAATTGAATCTTGAATCTTGAACGGATCGATCGGATATAGAAGGAACACCTGGGAAGACGTACTAACTCTCGAGAAAGCAAACAAAACTATTTTTTTCTTAGATAGCCTAAAATAGGTAGGCAGTGTCACTTAGTCCATCAAAATGTGGTTTACATGCGACACAAAAAGATCAACCATGTGATTAAAAGTCGTGTCGAGGCTCTCCGCTTTCGCCAGAATACGTGTGGCGACCAATTGCCTGGTTTGTTCACCTTTCAGCATGGTCGACCGGGCTATCGGGTTCTGTGTATTATATATGATACCTTAGGTAACCACATATTCAATTCTCAGAAACTTTCCACCAGTTCTTTATAATATTTAGATATAGTGGCGAATAAATCTGGATAGAATTTCAGGTTCATCTTCACACCTAGTAACCTCAGTGCAGATTATCTGTGATGAGACCCGAGATCAAAGGCTCAAGTGGAACTTGAGTGGAACAACACATAAATGCCGAATCGATTCAAGAAGGCCCGCTTATTCACACAAGGAAATTTTAGGACATCGCTTGCCACGGACCACTGTTGTCCCTATTGCCACTAGTCGCTACATAGTCAACCGATATCTGGCGCATTAACTAGGCGAAAGACGGAAGGGAAGTTCTCTATTTTTCCTGCTTCGTACACCCCACCGATTTGCAGGTCTATACAGCGCCCAAGACTTCGTACTGAGCGCTGTCAACTTTAGGAGGAGAGAAGTACCAGTTCTTTGCTCGTGATATCTATCAAGAAAAGGGGAATATACCCTTCTCAGGGCTTTCCGTTTATAAATTTTAACTCACAGAAAGTCCATTATTGAATATCTAGAAACAGTACATATTGGCGTATCAACATACCGCGAGTCGCGCCGGTTGGAAATGTGTGGCTTATCCTCGGTTCTTTTTGTCCTCACTTTAACGTCTATCTAAGGAAGCTCGCAGTCAGTACTGTTGCCAAAGATCGACGGCCAGGAAGGAGTTCGACTCACCATGACAGTATCGGGTGGTAAGAATAAATGAATAATAGGTAAACACTTTATAAACTTCAAGTCTCCCATCATCTTCTCTCTTCTTTCACCCTTCTAGTCGGAGTAAGAGTCACGATGTTAAATGATCCTATGTGATAGACTAAAAAAGAACACGGAAGTTTCCCTCGAACAGAGTTTACGCAGGGTCCGTGGCAGATAACCTTCTAAACTCCTCTTGATGTAATTACGGAAGGTATTTCCACGATAAGTGTTCTTGGAAAAAAGGCAGTTTCGGCATGTACTTCTGTCAATCGATTTAATATCTCAGCTGGACATAGTTCGAATTATTCCGTTGGAGAGGCACAGCCATGACAGCCAAAACTTCACAATGCTCACGCATAACTGCTCATAGATATCTGGTAGCCCAATAAAGGCATACGGAGTAGTATAATTGGGCAAATAGAGTGGGCCTGGGTCCGGGAGCGGATTATACAAAGCAGCCCAACAACTTGAACCCTGCTATCAAGTGATCACATCTTTCTCCAGGCAATTGGCTTCACACGAAGGCTGCGCCCCATATGTAAACCACATGCACTTGCGTGGATTCCCGTTTACCCTTTATCTGAGAAGAATTCGTTGTTCTTCTTTTCCCCTATATCGAATTATAGGTCCCATCCAGCTTCTGCTCGGATTAATTTCTCGCTTGACTGGAAGATGGGGACTTCAAATCCCCGTGCAGCCAAAACCGGGTCATCTAAACGATATAAAGGCTTTCGCATTTGAAGAGCAGGAGCATCGAAGAATCCCAATCGTGTTCAGTTCATCTCAACGCCCTATCCTACCCCAGATTCAGCATGCCACCCGCCTACTCTGTATGTAAACCTCAAGATTACTTGTTCTTACTCTTAGCTTTTCAACAGGCCAACCAAAAGGTTAGATTTAGACTGGATAACGGCGACGAGGTACAGGGTGAGATTATCAAGAGATACAGCACAGATATAATGGTGAGCATCTTTCTCATAAAGTCTCGCGTGTAATAAGGCTGAGGTAGCATTATTGTAGAGCTCAGGTGGGATCAACCATCGCACGGTATATACATACGATATCCAAACAAACACAACAACGGTGAAGGGGGTTCTTCAAGGCAAGATCCTGGGCGTGGTGTAGGAAAATATATCTCTCCCATCCATACTTCCACTGTTATGCCGCTTGTATCGCTTCATTAGTGGTATTTTGAGAAAGAATAGCTACTAAAATGCCTTCTATAAGTGTATGCCTGAAGTAATTCCTCTCCCATTGGCTGAACAGGTGTATCCCACCGGCTGTGAATTCGGATCACACGTTTCGCCATATAAGTTGGGACTCCGAGTTGAGAGTTGTTTTACGGAACCCCTCTTATTCTCTTCTACCATGTCCCTCAGTGACGAAAACATGGATCTCATGAGACCTTGGACAATATCTGAGGATGATCTCTTTGACGAAATAGTAGAGAACGGATATGTCGAGTCCAGTTCGGCTTGGAGGCAATTCCAGCCATTTTTTGCCTCATGTGGCTATGAAATATGTTTCCACGGATTGACAGATGCAAAGGTTCCTCTCGTGGATTTAATTAAGAACTCAGATAATCCTTTCAAACCTTGTGCCGATGGTCCATTCGTTTACCATAACCCATGTGGCTTCGACCCTTCCCTTGGAACTTACTGGAAAAGCTGGCGCATTATGGTATGCCAAGACTTTTCAAGTATATCTTTGATTATTTGATTATTTTTACACAGGCCCCAAAAGTAACTTATGCATATGATGGTTATAATCGCCTTGTAGCCATCAAGGTCATACCGAAAACTAAGCCAACCAAAGAGTTAGAAATATTGATGTACCTAAATTCGGAACCGTTACGCTCCTCCCCAGAAAACCACACGATTCCCCTCCTTGCTGAATTCCCCTCTGAGCATGCTGACTGGATCTTTTTTATCATGCCTGCATGGCGAATGATATGGGAAAACGGAATAATTGTGTTTCAAATAGACGATTACTTTAATCTGGTGGTCCAATCATTGGAGGTAAGAGTGTGGTATTCAAGTTGGAAGAAATACTCATACATTTCTCGTAGGGTCTTTCGTTTTTGCATCGACATGGAATCGCGCATGGAGTGAATATTTATCCCAATAATAATAGATAGCGAAGGTTTATACATCAACAGGATGTCTCGCGGAACAATATGGTGTTCAATCAAGATGGCTCCCTGTACTTCGGTACTCCTGAAGTGAAGCCTCTTATTACAGTATGGAATTGTCGGCTGGCATATATAGACTTCGATTGCGCCATAAGGTACGACTTATCTACCGACCCAAAGACATGGACAACTGCCCAAGGGAAGGGAACTGTTCCCTACATTTCTCCAGAGAAAAAAGAGGCTTATATGACAGGTGTCGAATATCAAGCTTTACCTGCCGATGTTTGTAGAATCTCGATTAACTTAATTTGCTAGGACTTCACCCTAACAATCACTGTTTTGTAGGTATATGCCCTTGCTAGTGTCTGGCATTCGACTTTAGAGTTTGAAGTGGAAACGATAGCTGAATATCGTTCAAAGGTGTGCTATAAACTTCCGTTTGTCTCTCTTTCCTGATTTAGGTTCTGCAGAGCAACGAGGTTATCGACAAGTATCGCTTAAATGTCTATCCTCGTGAGATTCTGGAGAAATATTTCCCCCAATTTTCAGAAGTTCTGGCGAAGATGATGGATGCTGATCCTCAGAAACGTCCAACCGCCTGCGAGGCCCTCCAAATCTTTACGGAGATGAGAAAATCAATACCAGATCATCTTCGCTTCCGACCCAAGGATGGCTACGCTGCAGAACTAGTCCCGGCCGAAGAAAAAATAGGGCCAAATGGATTTCCGTGGAGACCCATTCCAACAGAATAAGAGGACTGTGTACCTTCGAGAATCTGATGATTTTCTTTGTTGTACAGTTTTTTATGTACGTACCTTGACCTTCGTAGATATTACCACATCTTCTCAACAGAAGGGGGGATTTGCTGGGTGAGATGGTTTGGCAAAATCCTTCCAGACTGCGAGGGTGTGAGGAAATGAAGCTCTATGCACTAAGTCATACGGTCAACTTAGAATTTGTCAAGTGTTTCTCCAATGAACGCAGTGTCAACGTAGATAATCTCTTCCCAAGGCAAGAATTGGGACAAGATACGGCACACCCAATGCGAAAATGACCGTACGCGGTGGAGCCAGGGGAACGTCGACCCGTGGAAAGGAGGATAGAATTTCCAAAGGATCGAAGGACTACACGGTTTGTACGCAACGTAAGGCAGAATAAGTACATTAGTCGTTGCCTAGGTTAGACACATGAAGACTTGCGGTAGATCGGGAAGAATAAAATAAGACAAAAACCCAAGGCAGAGTATTTAATGGATAAGTCGATCAGATTTCTAGCACATTCATGATCATGATTCTTGTTGGATCCACAACGCCGCTTCAACGAAGATGATGATGTTACCCCAACGAAGATAGAGATGTAGATACTTGGTCATGGATGCCCACTGCATCATACGAAGCCGAATAAAATGACGTGAAACTCGAGTGCATGGAGGAGTGGCATATTGAGAGTTTCCAACGTCACACGGTCTCATATCAGACAAAGGTCGTTCTTTTTGACGTCGAGGTAGTCAAAAATGTCGAAAACGCCTAACGAGCCATATCAGGAGTTCAAAGCGCCGAACAGCCCTGATCTGGGCCTGATAATGCCTGGTCGGCGTTTTGACTTTCTTATATGGTTCGTCAGGCATTTTCGATTTTTGCAACAACGTTTCAACATCCCGAGAGTATAATTTGACTTAATCAAAAATTTGCCACTGTGCAGAACTGCGAGCTTAACGAAGTAGCGAATTCTGAAGACGCTCACGGAGCGATAAGGCCTTAATGTTCAAGATGGCAAGAGAATGAAAAGAAAAGGTGAAATCTTCATGATGCGTATCCTACACAAATCGATCAGAAATTTCGGGAGGGGTACATTAATTATCATCGTGAATGGTCTCAGAAAATACCAATCTATGGAGTAAAATGCGGTCTGGGTCTCTCGGATCGCGCACCATTGAGTAGAAATATCGGTAGGCATTGAGAACGGTTGGGATTCCCGCACGTAAGGTCTAAAGTAAAATTCAGAGAGAAATTCAAGGAATTAAAATACGTATATGTACCACGTCTTCTCAACCGTATTTCAGATATTAGTGGGAATTAGGAGCATATTATGCTTGAATCTCATTATCGTTGCGTCTCTGAGGATCTCGTTTCACCTGGAACGGCCCAGAAAGCCTCCTTCTGGCGTTTGTACCATCGCTGCGGCTTCATAAAACGCCTTTAATTACACGGACGACATGCATAGTCTTGCTAGACAAACTTACCCCGGAAAATACATGTTCATGAGGGCCCCAGTCTTGAATAAACACGGCATAGAAAATGGAGCCTACAAACCAATCAGGAAGACCAAGCAGAATAAATCGCGACATTTTCGTACAAGGTATAGCAATCCAGGTAACCACTTTGGAATATCTAGAAGCCCTTCCTGGTTGAGAGACGGCGGGCTGTTGTTCCCGAATTCGACCCAGTCGTCGCATAAATGTCGCTTGTCGCTCTAGTGAGACAGAGGAGGGTAGAACGCGCGGTTCTATAGTAGAAAATCGGTGTTAGTTCGTATGGTTGTTGGATGTAAACATCCTACCATGGCCAGCCTTGATTTCTGGACGCGTTTCTCCACCAGAGGATGGATCCATATGATAGCAAAGGCCCTTGGCGGAGTTTCAAAGCCTTCCAGCCAAATGAGGAATTTCACCAGAGTTCTCAACATCTTCAAGAGCTGATAAGATACTAATCTTGGTTTTCGGCCAGATGCAATTACTAACGGTACATGATTGTAGAGTCGCTGTACTATAACACTGGTGTCAAAAATTAAGCAACACCTAAGACCCATGCAACAGCGCAAACATTGACAATATAAATGAGAGTATAAGGAGAGTGGGAAGGCGAAAAGAGAAAACGATCAGTTGCCTGGAAGTGGAATAAGTATGAGAGTGAGTGTGGAAGTCAGCAGCATAGTGACCAAATAATAGAACTGGAATAGTGTATAAAGAGAGATGCGTGGATAACGTCCGTCAATGCAGGAAATGGTGAAGACGAAATGTTCGAAAATGTGCAGGGCCGAAGGGAAGATAAGGTGGAGGGAGGTTGGATGAAGGCGGTTTATTCCGCTTTGAACCTTTCGGGACCCCCACCACCTCGCATGACGGATGTGAGGAAGTTGAAAAAGCGTTGAGCATATTCTACGGGGTTTACGGGGCTAATTTTGTGCTAAAGAAGGTATCAGCTTAGAGAAAAAAAGGCATTAGACCAAACTCACTCGATCAGCACTGAGTCCTTTCCAGAAATGCTCCAATTTTTTCACCATCGAGTAAGGCGTCATGATATCGATTATACCTAAGTAATATATCACGTCCTCGGGTAAATTGAATTCGTTCGTCGCACGATATCCTCCTTCATCTTGATAGAAAACGAAATATTGTCGATCATCGACAGGTTCAGCATTGAGGTGAGATGTGTCGGCGTTTAGAGCTTTAGGATCAGATTCACGCATCGCCCGTCGAATAGCTAACGCTTCGTCATCGCTACCTCTGGCTTTTGATGTCCTTCGTCGCATCAAAGGCATGTCGGGCTGTACCATAGTCTTAGAAAGTAGCCAGTTTGAAAAGGAAAGGTGACTTACAGAGAAAACCTTCAACGTGTTACTCCGCAAGTTATCACGGTTACCACGTTGCATGTTATGGATCCCGACAAGCAAACTATAATCCATAACATAGACTGTCTTCAGGAATTCCAAATCAATTCGCAATTGCTCCGTTAACAGTGCCTGCTTTTCGGGTCCCAACTCCAGCTGTCGCTTCCGGTCTATCCAGTTGACATCCTTCAGGACTGCTCGAGGGTTCTGCGCGGCTTTCTCCTCAGGATAGAGTCGCCCCACAGTACTACCCTTCAAGTCATAGGTTTCGTGGATATCACGATGGGGAGGGAAGAGGTTGTTCATAATGACGAAATGGATCTTCCGTCCTCGGGGTAACTTGACACGGTGCAGACCATAAAACCGCGATATGAGAGTATTGGGATTTGTTTTGACGTGGTTATAGTAATCCTTCAGAATTGACAGCAGGAATTTGTGTTCACTATGATGAATTGTCTTGATGATGAAGCGGTAGTCACGAGAGAAGTAGAAAAAGGATCCGGATTTGCCTGGACTGCCCAGTTCGGACAAGATGTACTTGGCTGTAAGCGATAGGAGATAGTCTGCAGGGTCTAGACGGAAATGATCTTCTCGGAGTTCTCGAAAGACCCATGGAGCGTAATCCTTAAATTTAAAGTCATACTTTGCTGATGGTGTCAGCTCATTGCCGACGCTAAACTACCAAGTCAGACAACGACAAGTAAAGAGAGAAACAGGAGACGAACATATCGAACGAGAATTTGTGACGAGCGGTAAAGTCTTCGTCTGTCAGAGGGCGTTTGATTTTGGCCTGACAACGAGATACCGCGATTCGAATTCCAGTCAACATATTGTACATGAGGACATAATTGACATGGTCTTCCCCAATTAGATTGCCGACCAAGACTTTATCTTCATCGACGCTCTTCTTCGAGTGTGCGCGGGTCAAGGCAGCCTCTGCTTCCTGTTGAGCTTTCGCGCGTTTATTTTGCCGCTCTCGACGAATTTGGTCCGCTTGTTCCAAAATATCTGGATCCAGCAAAGTAGGAGATTCGACCATAGGAACTTGATGTGTTGTATGGGATGCTAAGTGGCGAGACGGACGCGTTGGTGGCACTACTGAACCAGTGGTATTTCTGCGATGCGGACGCTGATTCGACGAAGATGCCGTAGATGGATGCAGAAACGCGTCTCCAGCGGACGCTCGGTGGGCTGCGCTCGATGACGTTGACGCCGTGTCGGACACAATAACATGTGGTACCCCATTCGCTTGAGTATCTATACGTGATATCCGCTGGGGAATAGGGATCGGTGTATTAGTTGTTCTCGATGTACTTTGTGTGATTGACGTCTCCGCCGAAGTCTGACGACGCATGGGGGTGAAGTCGTAGGTCCCGCTCCTGATAGGAATCCGCCTTTGAAACTCTGCATCTTGACCAACGTCAGGCTTCAGTCTGATTGTTGTTGGCGATCCTGAGGCTTCGGATGGTGTACGATCCGTCCCATTTGGCGGTGTTGAGGGCCGTTCTCGGTCGAGTTTCTCGGTGACCGTATGTGTGACTGTGGCGATAGTTTCCCCAACTCTTGCTGTTACAGCTTCCGGAAATGAAGCTGCTTTACTGTGGTAAGTCCCAGCTGCTATCCTGATGGCATTAAGTTGATCCTCAGTTGGCGTTCCATTCTGCTCCGCAGTCTCTGCAAGGATATGGATGGGATTAACGGCATCTGTTCCTGCTGGACTCGTTGGAGGGCTGGTAGCTGGTATTGTATTTGCTGAAGAGGATCGAGAAGAGCGTAATGAGGATCGAGAGACATATCCAGGTGCGGAATGGAAGGATGCAGATGATGATACGAGGCTGTTTCTATCACTGTGGCCACTCATAGGGGACAGGGCGCGTGGACTCTGAGATACCGGCATAGTCATGGTCAACACGCTAGCCATGCCCAGAGGGCTTAGATATAAAGTAGAAACAGGGGGCGAGGGGAGCAGTAGGGGCGAGGGGAGATGTTGACACTGGTTAACGCTGGCGTTGAATGACATAATTAACTCCGACAAATCACACAAATATGGTCAAAGCTCAACAGAATTGAAATAAGAGTATTTGTGCTACATCTACTAATCATTACGTCTCCTACAGGTATCATAAATAGAATGGTATCCCATACACAACTGGAGCCGCTCCAGTCAAGTGTTTCAATTTGCAGGTGTCTCGCGATTCGCTTACTGCAGTAATCACGGATACAGACCCTTCCCGTTCATTATTCAAAGACCCTACATTCCTAGCATCGAGCCGGAGCTTGTCATATACGGACTGGGAGAACCTGTCAAGGTCATTGTCGGTCACATCCCACAAGCAAGCAACCAAAGTGGGACTACGCCTTCGTCAGAGCTTGTTGACTACAAGACTAGCCAAGACTTACCATCCTGCTAACATATAGCTGTAGGGAATGCCACTGCGATCAAAGTCACCCGTCTCGCGCATGAATCCCGAAGAACAACCCCAAAGCATTGTCGCCGCACATCGAGGAAGTCGCTTTAGCTTGCTGCTACTGACATACTGCTCGCAAGCACCATGCCCAATGTAACTAAATGGGAATTATTTTTAGTTTCGACTCATTAATCCAAAGGCGAGAAGACTCACATGAAGAGATCCTTGTGTTCCAAGGCATCCATGACTTCAAGATTAGATGGCGGCTTTCCAATTACACCTTTCCATCCAACCTTCCTTTCCATCTGGGAAAGCCAGGGCGAGAATCTGTCTTCACTCTTAATCAAGTCCCCTCCTGGATTAACGACATAGTAAGTTTTCTTCGGGTTGACGACAGCACGATCGGTGGGCTCCGTGTCTGGAATGGATTGACCTCTCCGCGCTTTCTCGACTCGCGCCATCTCGAGGCGGTCCACGAGGAAGGATATTGAGGGTATTCTGCTGATGGACTTGCCTCGGAGGAACGGGATAGATTCCCAAGGAAGACCTTGAACGTTCTTGTCCAATACGAGGAACAAATGGGAATCTTTGACAGGGTCCTCTTGAGGTTTTCCCTTGGCAGTGTAGTCCTCAAGAATTGTTCGGAGTTCTGCAGACAGAACATCTATGTCTATCTCTGACAAAGGAACATGAACACCGTAGAACTGATAAAGATCCAGGATAAAATAGATGAGATCTTCCAATTCTTCATCCCGACATTTTGCAGGCAGCGAGGCGATGCAATAAACCAACGAGGCATCCAGCTTCAACTTCGCAACCTGCCGTTTGGCAGATGTCAACGTCCGAATGAAGATATTTTGCACACGATTACGGAGGTCGTCCATAACATTAGAAGGCATTTCCACAGG
>Ga0157379_10003265_pt1 | contig 13735 bp, 15 predicted proteins | sample S25metaG_FD_121802 | JGI IMG/M metagenome (GOLD analysis project Ga0157379, IMG submission 121802) | Switchgrass rhizosphere microbial communities from Kellogg Biological Station, Michigan, USA - S2-5 metaG | ecosystem: Host-associated > Plants > Roots > Rhizosphere > Soil | place: USA... | reverse complement strand
CTCAGTATTGCTGCAACGGCGGTGATGGTCGTGGCCCTGACGATTATCCTCAGCGCAATCGTTCTGAATGTAACGGCTCACAATGCCATCAAAGAACTTTCTAAAGACTTTAAAGTATCGATTTATCTCAAAGATGATGTGACGGCGGTTCAGCGGGCTCCTCTCGAAAAAGCTCTTAAAGCTAACCCAGCAACTGCCAGTGTGGAATATGTCTCGATCGACACGGCCAAAGCGCGCTTTAGTGATAGTTTTCAGAATGACCAAAAATTACTAGAAGGTTTAAGTCTGGTTGGCGGTAATAGTTTGCCGGCTAGTTTTGAGGTGAGTACAACGGACATTAATAAGATTACTCAAATTGGTGAGATTGCCAAGAAAAATGAGTATAAATCAATCGTTGATAGCGTCACGCTAGGCAAAACCGATGCCAAAAAGACCATCGACAGGGCAGCAAGTGCTCGGCGCTTTATCGTCAACGCCAGTATTTTCTCGGCGCTGCTTTTTGCTGGCGTTTCCGTACTCATCATCTTTAATACCATTCGTATGGCCATCTTCACTCGCAGCAATGAAATCGAAATTATGAAGCTCATTGGCGCCACACCTAACTATATTCGCGGACCATTTTTGGTAGAGGCCAGTATGTATGGCATTATCGCTGGGCTATTAGCTAATTCCGCAGTTTATGCTGCGATCCTAAGTCTGGGTTCTAAAGTGTCTACCCAGGCGGAGTTTAGCGCAACCTACGCCTTTTTTACAGATCCAAAAACGGTTCTCATGATGCTTGGCGGTGCTATATGTGCTGGCGTTCTGGTGGCGGTTATCTCCAGCTCTCTTGCTATGGAAAAATACCTGCGCCTCAAGAAGTGGTAGCCCTTGCGTTATTGCAGGGGATGGTATAATAATTAAGATGATAATTATGGTAAGCACAAAAATAAAAAATACACCAAAATACTTAAAGCGCGGGATGCTCCTGGCGATTATTTTGGTGCTGGGAGTTAGTGCGGTATTTAATTTTGTGAATGAAGCGCCAGCTCAAGCAGCAAGCATAGACGAACTGCGCCAACAAACAGCCGCCTTATCTGCCCAAATTGCCAACAATAATGCTGCCGCCAAAGCTTTGGCATCCCAAGCCGATACACTCAAAAATGAGCTGGCAGCTCTCGCAATTCAGATCGATCAGGCTAATGCCCAAATTCAATTAACCGGTGCCAAGATTGATGAACTCAGTGCCCAGCTAGTTAAAGCTCAAGAAGAATTAGATCGTCAGAAGGGTTTGCTCAAGGAGAGCATGCGCGCCTTATATAAGAAGGGTGGTGCATCAAGCTTAGAATTACTCGTTGCCAGTGATAGTTTCTCGGATTATATGAATGATCAGCAGTATCTTGAAACCTTGAAGAGTTCGATTCAAGATTCGGCTCTCAAAGTCATCCAGCTCAAAGCTCAGATCCAAGCGCAGCAAGAGCAACAAAAGCAGCTTTTGGTGCAGCAGCAAGCCCAACGCGATCAATTAACAGTAGCTCAGAACCAACAATCTAACCTCTTGGCTCAGACACAGGGTGAAGAAGCTCGCTATCAGCAAATCGTAAAGGATCTAAGGGCTCAACAGTTAGAAGTTAACAGGCAACTTGCAGCCCAATTAAGGACCTTTAGCGGCGATGGCTCGAATGGTGGCTACCCAACTGTCTGGTCACGTGCGCCGCTTGACAGTATGCTTGATGATTGGGGTATGTATAACCGCGAATGTGTATCATATACTGCTTTTAAAGTTCACGAAGATTATGTCCTCGGTAAGAAGAAAAAAGATATGCCTTACTGGGGTGGAGTCGGCAACGCCAATCAATGGCCAGGCAATGCTCGGGCAGCAGGGTACCCAGTTGATTTTCAGCCCAGAGCCGGTGATGTAGCCATTACCTACAATGGAGTCATGGGTCACGCTATGTATGTCGAAGAAGTACTGCCAAATCGCATGGTCTATGTTAGCCAGTATAACTTTAATGTCGGCGCATATAGCGAGATGCAGCTCTCGGCAGATAATTCGTTACTTGGCAAAATGACATTCATTCATTTTCCGTGATCCCAAGCTTCAGCACAGCCTCAGATTTTAGAGTATAATAGAGCAAAAGAGGAGTCGATACTTGAAGGTGTTTAAGAAAAGGGCCAAACCATTGGCACGCAGTACGGTGACCATCATTGCTGTCGTGGTAGCGGGTGTTATATTTGCTAGCGGCATTGCAGTGGGACGGAGCGGGCTCCATTATGGGCACCAAAACACTGAGTCAGCCAACCAAGGTCTCCCAGCTCATCTCGACTACACATCCGTAGATCAGTTATATACCCAGCTCAAACAGAATTTTGATGGAAAGCTCGACGAAACTAAATTACTTGATGGCATCAAAGAGGGCTTAGTGAAAGCCGGTGGCGACCCTTACACTGAGTACTTCAATACAACAGGTGCAAAAGATTTCCAGGATCAGTTAGATGGTTCATTTTCTGGCATTGGTGCCGAACTGGGCAGCGAGAACAACGCGATTGTTATTGTGTCACCAATCGCAGGCTTCCCAGCAGAAAAAGCCGGTCTCAAACCCAAAGATATCATCGCTGAGATTGATGGTAAATCAACTGCTGATATGACGGTGAGCGAAGCAGTGTCTAAAATCCGTGGCGAAAAGGGTACTAAAGTAAAGTTGACAGTTGTGCGGGGCAATCAGCCTATTCAAATCGAGGTAACACGTGACACTATCACATTGCCAAGTGTGAAATCGAGTATGTTGGATGGTAATGTATGCTACATTCAAGTGTCGCGCTTTGGTGAGGACACGGTAGATCTGGCCACTAAAGCTGCTCAGGACTGCAAAGATAAAAATGGTACGGGCGTCGTCCTTGATATGCGCGGCAATCCAGGTGGACTCTTAGACGCAGCGGTTGGTCTATCCAGCTTATGGCTGCCGCAAGGTAAGACTGTCTTGCAAGAAAAACGCGATGGCAAAGTACAGAGGACCTATACTGCAACAGGCAACTCAATCCTAAAAGGTATGAAAACTGTTGCACTCATCAATGAGGGCAGTGCCAGTGCCAGCGAAATCACGGCAGGAGCCCTCAAAGATAATGGCGCTGCGCAGCTGGTGGGCGAAAAGAGTTTTGGCAAAGGCAGCGTACAGTCGCTCCTTAATCTCGGTTCTTCATTACTGGGTAAAGATGCTAAAGAAGGACTGCTGAAAGTCACGATTGCGCGCTGGTATACTCCGGCAGGCAAGAATATCGACAAAGCGGGGATAGAACCGGATGTTAAGGTAGTTATAACCGATGATGATACCAAAGCGGGTCGTGATCCTCAAAAAGATAAAGCACTGGAGCTGGTCAAACAGTAGGCATTATGGCTGATTCTTTGAACGCACACCGGCATTTTTTGCAAACCAGTGCGTGGGCTGCTTTTCAGAAAGCCTTAGGTAAGCAAGTGATCGAGAGGTCAAACGGAACTTGGCACTACTTAGCTGTTCTGGAGGCTCCAACGGGTTTTGGCAGCCGTATGCACCGCCGCCTTTATGTTCCATACGGGCCCACATGCCAAACAGAAGCGGCACTTGGTGAAGCACTTAAGGACTTGTTAGAAGAAGCCAAACGGCTCAGTGTTGCTTACGTGAGAGTTGAGCCCGTAGTTTTAAATGGTTCTCAAGAAATTGATATGCGTCGCTATGGAGGAGAGAAAAAGGCCCGTTCATACCAGCCCGATCGCACACTCCTCATTGATTTAAATCAAGATGAGAGCTTGCTTATCAAAGCTATGTCTTCTACTAACCGCAACTTATGGAACACTTATGCAGCCAAAGGTATGCAAATAAGAAAAAGTTATAGTCAAAAGGATCTGCCAGCCTTCCTGGGTATGATGCACACAGTGGCCCAAAGAAAAGGTATTATTGTTCATGACGATGATTACTTTGAAAAAATGGCGGCAGCTCTCTTCCCGTCAAAAGCAGGTGGGTTGATTTTTGTGGAATACGAGAGCAAACCTATTATGACGGCAATGTTTTACGATAATCTAGAAGGCGGCACGCGTTACTATGCTCATGCAGGCTCATATGAAGAAGCACGGAAGCTACAAGCCAATTCGCCGCTAGTGACATACCTAATGATGGACGCAAAGAAGCAAGGATTTAAAACCTTTGATCTCTATGGAGTATCGCCCGAGGGCGATTTAGAGCACGCGTGGGCAGGACATAGTAAATTCAAACGTTCCTTTGGCGGATCGGATTATGAGTACCTTGGCACATGGGAGATTCCGGCCGATCGTCTTAAGTATTCACTTGCCAAACTCTCCCGACTTATAAAAAGATAGTATTCGCTTTTACTGGACTTTTTTACAACTAGACTCAAGCATAAGGTGTGTTACACTAGTGCAAACTAGGAGGGTAGCGGGACTTATTTCTTATGGCGAAAAAACAGACAAAATATATTTTTGTTACCGGCGGTGTATTATCAGGAATCGGTAAGGGCATCACTGCGGCTAGCCTGGGAACCATACTGAAGGCTCGCGGCCTCGAAGTCTCTATCCAAAAATGCGATCCATACCTCAACGTTGATGCCGGGACATTGAATCCAGCCGAACATGGGGAATGTTTTGTGACTTATGATGGCGCCGAAACCGATCTGGACCTCGGACACTACGAGCGCTTTTTGGACATCGAAGTTAGCCAAGCCAGCAGCTTGATGAGCGGACGAGTTTTAAAGCAAGTTATTGATGATGAGAGGGCCGGAAAATATTTAGGAAAAACCGTGCAAATTGTGCCGCATGTTACAACGGCTATTCAGGCAGAAATCGTCAAGGCGGGTGATGGTAGTGATATCCATATTGTCGAGATTGGTGGAACAGTCGGAGACTACGAAAGCCTGAGCTTTATAGAAGCTATTCGCGAACTGGGAATGCGTGTGGGCCGTGATAATGCTGTCTATATGCACATTGTTTATATTCCGTACCTTAATGCCAGCAAAGAATTCAAAACAAAGCCCGCTCAAATGGCTGCCCGGGAGCTCCGGGGACTGGGCATTGTGCCAGATTTATTAGCTGCTCGCAGTGAATCAGCAATTCCTGATAGCAAATCTGTAATCCGTAAATTAAGTCTTTTCACTGGGGTGGATGAAGCAGCAATTGCGCTGCTACCTAATGCCAAAACTGTCTATCAAGTACCTCTCACACTTGAGGCTGCAGGCTGGAGTGAGTATGTCCTCAAACGATTAGAACTAAAAGGTAGTCGCCGCCCAGATTTGGCGACCTGGCGTCAAACTGCTTCGCGAGCTACCACCGCATATAGACATAGTGTATCCGTAGGAATTGTGGCAAAGTATTTGGACAATGATGATACCTATATGTCCGTGGTTGAAGCCTTAAAAAGTGCTGCCTGGAAGCACGAAGTAAGCCTGGAAATTTCTTGGGTTGATGCCGAAAAACTAACGAGTGCCAACGTCGCAGCAAGTCTAAAGAAATTTGATGGCATTTTGGTTCCTGGCGGTTTTGGTCCGCGTGGTATTGAGGGTAAGATTATGGCTGCAGATTTTGCTATCGAGCACAAGCATCCATACCTTGGGCTATGTCTTGGGTTGCAAGTTGCTGTTATCGCTCATGCACGCCGCTTAGGCATGAAGCTCGCTAATTCAACCGAATTTAATCCAGAAACTCCTGACCCAGTCATTGCCACCATGATAGATCAAGTAGGCAAAGAAGGAACTGGTGGAACCATGCGGCTCGGGAACTACACATGCGAACTCGTTAAGGGCACAAAAGCGCAGGCTGTGTATGGCGAGAAGGTAATTATTGAGCGCCACCGCCACCGCTATGAAGTTAATAATGATTACCGCGATAAGCTTCAGAAGAATGGCCTGGTTATCAGCGGGACGAATCCTGATAGGAATTTAGTAGAAATGATTGAATTCAAAGATCATCCATATTTCTTGGCAACACAGGCCCATCCAGAATTCAAATCCCGTCCGCATCGACCCGCGCCACTATTCGATGGATTTATCAAAGCGTTAATAAAGAAAGGCTAATACCATATTTTGACTTTAAGTAGTCAAGTAGGGTAGCATGAGCATTATGGACGAACAACCAAACATCACACCCGTACCAGAACCAGCCAATCTAATACCAACGGCTACTCCGCAACTAGCCCCCACGCCAGCCGTGCCCATCTCCGCGCAAAAAAAGATTCTTTTAGTCGAAGACGACGATGGCCTGGCCGATGTGTATACGATTCGGCTCGAAGCTGAAGGCTTTAAGACCAAGCGAGTGCCCAATGGAGAAGATGCCTTATCGGCAGCAATTGAATTCCGCCCCGATCTCATCTTGCTAGATGTAATGATGCCCAAAATCAGCGGCTTTGATGTCCTTGATATCTTGCGTAATACCCCCGAAACTACTAATGTGCGCATCATTATGCTCACTGCGCTTAGTCAGGAAAGTGATAAGGCCCGCGCCCAGCAGTATGGCGTCGATGACTACCTTGTTAAATCTCAAGTAGTGATTGCTGATGTTGTGGCCAAGATCAAAGAAAACCTGGGTGTCGCTTAAACAACAATCTCTATGGGTTCGTCAGGCTCGGTAAAAACAAATTTTTTGTACATCGTGTAGTTCCAGGCTAGTGAAGCGAAGGCCAGAATAATTTTTGCAGTGTTGAGACGGATAAATTCATCAGATAGCTGCGTTATGCCAAGGCTATGAACAATGCTGATTGCCAGCGTACCAAACCATGGTATCCAATTAAGCAGAACGTACAGACCCCCATCCTGAACAACAAAGATACCAATGAGGGTGATAAGCACGAATTTACCGACGTGCTCTACGCTATGCCCTTGAGTACTTTTAAAAACAAAATAGTGATTCAGCAGGTATGACACAATAATTGCAGTTGTAACCGAGATAGTATTAGCTAGCCATTTGGGAGTATGAAAGACAAAAACCAAAATGTTGAGTATGCCAAAATCGACAATAGTATTAACTATTCCGGCACCGACAAACCGCACGATTCTTCTATTCATAATAAGCACCATTAGTGTACCGATTAAAGCGGGCAAGGGCAAAACATTCTATTTATAGATCACTATATGATTGACAAATAACAAAGCTTATGCTAATATGTATCCATTGATTGTTAAAAAAAGGAAAACAAAAATATCATGGACCAAGACCAAACACCCCATAATCTGCAAAGTGACATTCAAGCTTTGATAGATCCTAATACCGATCCTTCACACTTTAGTATTGAAGCTGCTGCAGTCAAGAAGTCGCCAGGAATCGCAGAAGTGCTTGGTTCACAAGCAACAACTGCTAGTGTCGAACTCGCAGCAGTACGCTCTCAAGAGCCATTAACCGATGCTGAAGTAGCAACTCTTGAATCTCATAGGGGGCAGCCAGTTACAGCGGATCAGAGAGCAGGGATGAATGCAGCTCGAGCTGCAGGCATACATCACAGTATTGTTTAGGAAAATCTAAGATAAATTAAAAAAGCGCCACATATCTCAGGCGCTTTTTTAATTGGAAAAATTCTATTTATTCGACAGTGACTTCGGTACGGGCAACTGTCTTGCCGGTGAAGCGGCGGACTTTGCGAGACTTGTAGCTAACAACACCGTCTTTCATAGCATGAATGGTGTAGTTGCGGCTCATCATGGTGCCTTTGCCAGCACGCTTGGTGGCGCCGACTTGGCGGACGATAACTTGTCCAGTCTTTACTTTTTCGCCGCCAAATAGCTTAACACCTAGGCGTTGACCTGGGCTATCGTGGACGTTTTTGGCGGTACCGCCGGCTTTGACGTGGGACATGTCTTCCTACTTTCTTACTAATACTACGAGTTCACGGGCGACTATTTGACCTTCTCGGTGATAGATCAGATCCTTATTCTCCGCATGAACAAAACTTAATCGATTATACCCCATATCTGTTAAACGGTCAAGGATTGGCAGGTGTTTAAATTGATTTTTGCCGGTAGCCCAGGCGGGGACAGCAAGTGCTAACCTAAAGCCTGGTTTGGTTTGGTGCGCGACATTTTGCAGGAAGGCTTTGAGAATGCCGCTGGTAGTGGAAACTGTTTCGCTCAAAACTTGTGGAGTCGGAGGAGCAGAGAAGGGGCGACCGAGGTACGTTTCGGCGGCAATCGTGGTAAAACCGGTAGGAAAGGGAGTCGAAGTGGCATCCATGGCGGCAAATTCGGCAGATGCTTTGAGAGTGTAGATATTTTTGAGCCAGTCAATATTGGCTTTGGAGTATTCGATCATACGCGGTTCTAAATCAGTGCCGATGGAGTTGTAGCCCATGAGCATGGCTTCTTGGAGCATGACGCCTGTGCCGCAGAAGGGGTCAAGCAGAGTTGTATCTGGAATGAGCGGACGTACACGGGGATTAACAGGCAAGCACTCGCCAGTGGTCTGTGATTCTGGCAAAGGACCAGTAGCCAGGTTCAAAATAATCTGAGCTAGTTTTGGCGGCAGCATACCAACTTTGGCGTCGCGCTTGGGGCGGGCTTGGTCGCGCTTAGCGTAGGCTTCGATATCTTGAATAACCATCGTTTGAGCCACAACTGTGGAAGTGCCGTCTTTGATGAATAATAATTCCCAGGCTCTCTCACTTGTAAGTTGGTTATGGATGACTTGAGCAGCCGAAAGTTCGAGAGTGTTACCTTGGACAACGCGGGTACCACGGCCAGCAGATCGAGCGACTTTTTTGAGGGTCAGGCCGGTAGCATTGAGGCGAGAAGGGCTAATATCTAAACCGTACACACTCAAGCCCAAGGTAAATTTACCTTCCGGCACATACTGCAAATGCTGCGGGACAGTTTCTATCAAGAAATTTTCGATCTTTTTCCAGTCGATGTAGGGCAATACAGTCAGGACTTTGGCTAGGCGAGTGCTACCACCCAAACGGTAGAAAGCGACAGTGCAAGGGTCAACATCCAGGCCAGCGGCAAAACCGCCAATAGGTGTGACCTTATCGGCGCCATACAGACTTTCGACCTCGGCAATACCGAGCGCCGGCTGCCGGCCTAAAATAACTAAACTTTGCATCCCATACAGTATATAGCAATTGGGGTATAATAAGTTCCAGCATGGCGCAAAAAACACGTTCCTGGAAACTCTATCTCAATATTTTTACTATTATCGCGCTTTTGGTGCTGATTTTTGCATTGCGTCACCAGATTGCGCAGGTTCTGGACAACATCACCCGGATTAATTATTGGGCACTATTCTTGATGCTGCCCCTGCAAGCCCTCAACTACCACGCTTATGCTAACTTGTATAAATCTCTGTTAGGACTGCTAGAAGAAAAAGTCGAGTACAAAGACATGTACAAGGTCCAGCTGGAACTGAACTTTGTGAATAATGTCTTCCCAAGCGGGGGTGTGAGCGGGGTGTCGTACTTTGGGCTAAGGATGCGCGATTTTGGGGTGCGGGGCGGCAAGGCGACTCTGACTCAGGTCATGAAGTTTGGGCTGGTGTTTCTCTCATTCCAGATTATGTTGATCTTTGGGTTGCTGTGTTTAGTGGTGGTGGGGCAGACTAGCAATCTAACTATTATGGTAGTGACGATTATTGCAACACTGCTGGCGGTATCTACTGTAGGGGCAAGTTACATCATTGGCAGCAGGAGCCGAATCAATGCCTTTTTTGGTTGGTTTACCAAGGTTATTAATCGATTAATCCACGTGGTACGACCCCATCACCCCGAAACAATTAATATGGAGCGGGCCAAGATCTTATTTGATGAACTGCACGAAAATTACGCGATCCTCAAAAACCGTTGGCGCGAACTCAAGAAGCCATTACTGTATGCTTTACTGGCCAATATAACAGAGGTATTAACCATCTATGTGGTCTATATCGCCTTTGGGCATTACGTCAATATTGGGGCGGTTATCATCGCCTACGCCGTAGCTAATTTTGCCGGCATGATTAGTGTACTGCCAGGCGGAGTGGGGATTTATGAAGCTTTGATGACTGCCGTCCTCGCCACCGCTGGTATTCCAGCCGCTGTCAGCATCCCCGTCACGGTTATGTACCGCGTTCTGAATATGCTGATCCAGCTGCCACCAGGATACTACTTCTACCATAAAGCCATACGGCCTTCCACAGTTCCCAATGAATGATCTTGTCTTTTCGCCATCGGATTTTGTGGCTATTACCAATCAGGTTTTAGAAACGGCTTTTCCGTTTGTTGCTATTGAAGGTGAGTTATCGGACTTTCGGGTAAGCAAAGGCAAGTGGGTGTATTTTAATTTGAAGGATGACAACGCCAGCGTAAAGTTTTTTGGTAGTGTGTACATATTGCCGGGGCCTCTCGAAGATGGGATGCGGCTCAAAGTTGTAGCTCGGCCGCAGCTTCATCCGCTATATGGCTTTAGCTTGACGGTTCAGTCTATTGCTCTGAGCGGGGAAGGGACGATCAAAAAAGCTTTTGATCTTTTATATAGCAAGTTGCAGGGCGAAGGTTTGTTTGAGCCAGAACGCAAGAGGTTGTTGCCATATCCCCCAAGCCGGATTGGTCTGATCACCTCCGGTGAATCAGCAGCCTACGCCGATTTTATCAAAATTATGAACGAGCGCTGGGGAGGGGTAGAAATTATTTTGGCCAATACGCAGGTGCAGGGCGAACCAGCCGTTGGGCAAATTGTCCGGGCGATTGAATGGTTTAACGAGCAAGCTGATTTGCCGGAAGTGTTGGTGATTACTCGCGGCGGCGGCAGTTTGGATGATTTGGCAGTTTTTAATACCGAGCAGATTACACGAGCGGTTGCAGCGAGCCGTATTCCAACACTGGTAGCTATTGGGCACGAGGTAGATGTGAGTTTGGCCGAACTAGCTGCCGACCAGCGGGCTAGTACACCTAGCAATGCTGCACAATTACTTGTTCCAGACAAAAAACACGAACTATTTATGCTGGCTGAGCAAAGAAAAATGCTAGGCACTGTGCTCCAGGAATATGTACGGTCTCTCCAGGAAGATCTGAGCCGTGAGCAGCTACTTTTGGGTCAATCGTTAGATAATATTGTTGAGGAATCTCGCCGGTATTTGCGGGAGCAAACTCGTATTTTGCATCTTTATAATCCCCGAACAATCCTCAAAAAAGGTTACGTTTTGGTCAGAGAAGCTGATAGCAAGAAACTCATCAAAACAATTAGTAAAATCAAAAAAAATGATACTGTCATCTTGGAATTTAGTGATGGTACGGCACAAACTTCCGTTACAAAAGTCCACAGCAAGTAGCGGCAAAAATCACAACCTTTTTATCTAGTATTCATCCAGCATAAGGGCTATAGTTAAGGAAAAGTTAATCTTTAAACCTTGGAGGTTTAATTTTGTCTGTTACCAAGCTTACGTCCAACATCGGTGACATCATTAATGCCGAAAGAGCTTTAGTGAGATCTGATGAGGAAGCGAAGATTGTAACTGACTTTCTTGAACGGCAAAGCAAAGCAGCAATAGAAGCTCGGAAAGTAAATGAAATTGAAGAAAAAAGAATTAGAACTCTTGGCAGTCGGTTGCTTAGCAATCTTGTGTTACACGAGCTGAACCAAGCAAAACCAAAAGAGCCGGTTCATGCTGCAAGAGTCGAGAGAAAAACATTTACTTTTCCAAACATGATTCTTAGTGATGAAGCTCAAGGAATCGGAGTCGAACAACCTAAACTTCTTGTTTTCTCGACTGGTATACATGTTCCAGCTAAACTTTATTTCGAAGGAGACATCAAGCTCAAGCCTACAGAAAATCCATCCAGTCTCAACGCCCAAGTACTTGAAGGATATTTATTTGTAGAGCAAAAAGTACAGCAAGAAGATAACTTCGTTACTGTTAAGCCATGTATTGCTCAATACAATGCAGGCAATGTAGACGAAGGAGGTAATGGCTTTAGAGGTGCCTATTCAGATCTTGAAACTTTGGAATTTGGAATTAATGAGTATCGAGATGTTGTACAGCTTCTTAGTGATGCTGCTAAGTTGACGGGTCTGAGAGTGGATACCTGGGATAACCCTCGTCCCTAATAGGTCCTCTGCTACAATAGACGCATGGCGACCGTACAAAACTTAACCTACCAAGAGCTCAAAGCTCAGCTTGATGATGTAATGGTGTGGTTCGAAAGTGAAGATGTTGACCTTGACAAGGCACTGATGAAGTATGAAGAGGGCATGAAGATTGTTGGGCAATTAGAAAAACAGTTAACAGAAGCCGAGAATAAGGTTACTAAATTAAAACAGAAATTTAGCGAGTAAGGGGCGAGAAATGGTTTGGATTATTTCCGCAATTTTGGCTGTTTTCTTTGCATTTGCGTTTGTGGTCTTTTTTGGAGCGCCTTATTTGCCAACGCTTAAGCCGCAGATTAATACTGCTTTTGATCTGTTAAAATTAGAATCAGGACAAACTTTGCTGGAACTAGGGTGTGGGGATGGCCGTGTCCTCATGGCGGCTGCCGAGCGGGGCCTGAAAGCGGTGGGCTATGAGCTGAACCCTTTTCTGGCGCTGCTAGCGTGGATACGGACGAGACGTTATGGCAATCTCGTGACTGTAAAGTGTGCTAATTTTTGGTTAGAGAAGTGGCCTGAGGCAGATGGCATATTTGTTTTTTTGCATACGCGTTTCATGGTGAAGCTGGATAGAAAAGTAAAAGGTGAGTCTCGAAGGCCAATAAAGCTGGTGAGTTTTGCTTTTCCTATCCCAGGGCGGAAAATGATCGACGAAAAGAACGGTCTCTTCCTGTACGAGTACTAAAAATTTTGCTATCATAAGCGATATGCAACCCTCGACTCCTTCGCCGATGACTTCTGGGCCTATGGCCACGCCTCCTCAGTCTTTATCTCAAAAACGACACTACGAAAGTGGCATTATAACGTTAGTGCTCTTTGTATTACTGGCTGTACTTCTGATCGTTGCAATAGCTTTTGGAGTCTGGGCTTTTTTGGGCCGGCAAGATTACAAAAATAACAGTGATAAAAAATCAGCAGTAGCAGTGACAAAAGCCGAAGCCGCATTGACCACCAAAAAAGAGGCCGAATTCGTAGAAAAAGAGAAGAGTCCTTTCAAATCTTATGTGAGCCCAGTAGCTTTTGGGGCTGTAACCATCATGTACCCCAAGCTATGGAATGCCTATGTGGACGAGGCCAGTAATGGCCAATCTTCTGAACCGGTCGATGCCTACTTTAATCCTAACTTTGTCGCTTCGACAAACGACCAAAATCTTTACGCACTGCGGCTGCAAGTTACTAATAGAGCCTATGATGCAGAACTCAAGACTTACGATTCATATGTAAAGGTTGGGAAATTAAAAGCGAGTGCTTTTACACCTAAACAGGTTGCAGGATCTGTTGGAGTGCGACTGGATGGTTTGCTAGACGGGAATAAAAAGCAGGGCAGTATGGTCATTTTGCCACTGCGTGATAAAACTGTTAAAATCTGGACTGAAAACCCGACTTATATTACTGACTTTAACACCGCATTAGACAGTCTAGCCTTTAAACCTTAGGTATGAAATATGAAGATCTCCTAACCCGGGCGTTAGAAATTAGAGGTCAGTATGATCTACTCAATAAGGCAAAGCGTAACGTTGAATGGAATGAGCAACAGTTCATGGCAGGTTTTGTGGGCGATGTAGGCGATCTTTCCAAGATTATTATGGCAAAGCACGGTTTACGAGACATGGAAAATGTCGACGAAAAACTTGCTCATGAACTTGCTGACTGCTTGTGGTCAGTATTAGTTTTAGCT
>Ga0157379_10003264_pt1 | contig 13736 bp, 14 predicted proteins | sample S25metaG_FD_121802 | JGI IMG/M metagenome (GOLD analysis project Ga0157379, IMG submission 121802) | Switchgrass rhizosphere microbial communities from Kellogg Biological Station, Michigan, USA - S2-5 metaG | ecosystem: Host-associated > Plants > Roots > Rhizosphere > Soil | place: USA... | reverse complement strand
GTTGAACGAGATCGTCGTCGCCGGGAACTGTCCCAGATGATCGATCAGCAGCGGCGAAGCACGCTCTTCAAGCTTCGTCACCGTCGTGATCGGTACCTGTCCGTTCGTCGTTGCAATCTGCGCCGTGGCGCTGGTTGCAAGCTGTGCGCCGCCTGGCGACGACACCGACCCTTGCGGTGTCTGTGCGACGTTGTTCGCATTGCTCAGTCCGGGAATATAGATGCCGTTCAGCGCTTCCGGGCCTTGCTGGAATTCGGGTTTCACTTCGAGCACGACGCGGTATTGATTCGCTTCGGTAAAGATCGTCGAGATCAGGCGCTGACCGAACGCGTCGTAGAGCACATTGTCGATCGCCGCCGGTGTGATCCCTAGTCGCCCTGCCGTGTCGCGATCGATGTTCAAATAAGCCTGCAGTCCTTGCGTTTGCAAGTCGCTCGCGACATCGGCGAGCTGCGGCGCTTGCTTCAGTCGGTCGACGAGTTTCGGTACCCAGCGGCCGAGTTCATCCAGATCAGCGTCTTCGAGCGTGAACTGGTATTGGGTGCGGCTGACACGATCCTCGATCGTGAGGTCCTGCACCGGCTGCAGGTATAAAGATATACCCGGGGCCTGCGCTGCTGCGTCGCGCAGTCGATGCATGACAGTCTCGACATCGTCGCGCGTGCCATGCGCCTTGAGATTGATCAGATAACGGCCGCTGTTGAGCGTCGTGTTCGTGCCGTCGACACCGATGAACGATGACAGCGACGCCACGGCCGCGTCTTTGAGGATCAGCGCCCCTAGCGCATTCTGCCGTTCCGCCATCGCCGCGAACGACACCGACTGCGGCGCCTCGGATATGCCCTGGATCACGCCGGTGTCCTGCACCGGAAAGAAACCTTTCGGAATGACGACGTACAGCACGATCGTAAGCGCCAACGTTGCGATGGCGACGATCAGCGTCGCACCTTGGCGGTCGAGCACCCAGCTCAGCCAGCGCCCGTAGGCGGCGATCACGCGCTCGATGAATGCATGGCTGCGCCGCGCGAAGCCGCTTTCCTGCTCCGGCGTGTAGTGCTTGAGAATCTTTGCGCACAACATCGGCACGAGCGTCAGCGACACCACCGCGGAAATGAGAATCGTCACCGCGAGCGTGACTGCGAATTCGCGGAACAGACGGCCGACCACATCGCCCATGAACAATAGCGGGATCAGCACGGCGATCAGCGAAATCGTCAGCGAGATGATCGTGAAACCGATTTGTTTCGAGCCTTTCAGCGCCGCCTCGAGCGGCGTATCGCCGGCTTCCAGATAACGCGAGATGTTCTCGATCATCACGATCGCGTCGTCGACGACGAAACCGGTCGAGATCGTCAGCGCCATCATCGTCAGGTTGTTGAGGCTGAAGCCGGCCAGATACATGATCGCGAACGTCCCGACCAAAGATAGCGGCACCGAGAAACTCGGAATGATCGTCGCCGGCAGGTTGCGCAGAAACAGAAAGATCACCATCACGACGAGCACGACCGCGAGCAGCAATTCAAACTGGACGTCGTGCACGGACGCGCGCACGGTTACGGTGCGATCGGTCAACACGCTGACATCCACTCCCGCAGGCAGCGTCGCGGTCAGGTTCGGCAGCAGCTGCTTGACGCGATCGACGACGTCGATCACGTTCGCGCCAGGCTGGCGCTGGATGTTCATGATGATCGCCGGCGTGGTGTCCTTCCAAGCTGCAAGCCGGTTGTTCTCAGCGCCGTCGACGACGTCGGCGACATCGCTCAAGCGCACCGGGGCGCCATTCTTGTAAGCGAGTACGATGTTGCGGTAATCGCCGGCGGACTTGAGCTGGTCGTTCGCGTCAATCGTGTACGAGCGCGTCGGCCCGTCGAAACTTCCCTTGGCGGCGTTGACGTTGGCGGCGCCGATCGCGGTGCGCAGGTCCTCCAGGCTCATGCCGTACGCGGCGAGAGCGACCGGGTTGGCCTGGATGCGTACGGCCGGACGCTGGCCGCCCGACAGGGTGACGAGGCCGACGCCGGTGATCTGCGAAATCTTCTGCGCCAGGCGCGTATCGGCCAGATCCTCCACTTGTGGTAAAGGCAGCGTTGTGGACATCAGCGCGAGCGTGAGGATCGGCGCATCCGCGGGATTGACCTTGCTGTAGATCGGCGGTGCCGGCAGATCGCTTGGCAGGAACGTGCCCGAGGCGTTGATCGCGGCCTGCACTTCTTGTTCGGCGACGTCGAGCGTGAGGTCGAGGCTGAACTGCAGGGTGACGACCGATGCGCCGGCTGAACTCGTCGACGACATCTGGTTCAGCCCGGGCATCTGGCCAAACTGGCGTTCGAGCGGCGCCGTGACCGAGGATGTCATCACCTCCGGGCTCGCACCCGGATACAACGTCGTGATCTGGATCGTCGGATAGTCGACTTCGGGCAGCGCGGACAGCGGCAGGAAGCGATAGGCGAGAAAACCGACGAGCAGGATCGCCGCCATCAGCAACGATGTGGCGACCGGGCGCAGGATGAAGAGGCGCGAAGGGTTCATGGCTTCCACAGCAATGTCGCAGCCACACACAAATCGAATTGGCGCGACGGGTTCATGCCGCTCAACCGCCCGCAGGTTTGTCGCTACCGCCCGCGTCCGGTTTCCCGCCTTGATCGCGCTTGTTGCCTTGGCCCCGATTCTCCCCGCTCGTGTTGTCACCACGATTCCAGCGCCGCTGACTGTCGGCCGCCGTCGGAGGCGCCGCGGTGGGCACATCGCCCGGCAATTCGACTTTGCTGCCTTCGCGCAGCTTGTCGGCGCCGTCGGTAACGACGATTTCGCCTGCCTGCAAGCCGCCGGTGACTGCAACGCGCTCGCGTTCAGTCGGGCCAGTTTGGACCTTGCGCTGGTTGACCGTGCGATCCGCCGCGACAATGTATACAAATAAACCGTCTGCGCCGCGTTGCAGAGCAGATGTCGGAATCACGATCGCGTTGTGCAGAACATCCAGTTGTACGCGCACATTGACGAACTGGTTCGGAAACAGGCTCTCATCGTCGTTGGCGAATTCGGCCTTCGCTTTCAGCGTGCCGGTGCTCGTGTCGATCTGGTTGTCCACACTCGCGAGCGCGCCGCTGGCTAGCTTGTTCGTCTTGGCGCGATCGAACGCATCGACGCCAAGCTTGTCGCCGGCGTGCAGATGCTTGAGTACGCCCGGCAGGCTGTCCTCGGGTATCGTGAACAGCACGTCGATAGGTTTCAACTGCGTGATCGTGACGATGCTCGCGGAATCGCCCGCGGCGATGTAGTTGCCCTCGTCGACCTGGCGCAGACCGACACGACCGCTGATCGGCGCGGTGACGCGGCTGTAGTCGAGATTGAGTTTGGCGGCGGCAATCTGACCCTTGTCGGTTTCGATCGTGCCTTCATACTGATGCACGAGTGCCTGCTGCGTATCGACCTGCTGCTTGGAAACGGCGAGTTGCGCCGGCATCGTCGTATAGCGCTCGTAATCTTTTTTCGCGTTCGCCAGCAACGCGGTGTCGCGCGCGAGCGCGCCCTGCGTTTGCGTGAGCAGCGCTTGATACGGCCGTGGATCGATCTGTGCGAGCAGATCGCCCTCCTTCACCGTCTGCCCCTCCTTGAAATTCACACTGAGCAATGTGCCGGCCACCTGGCTGCGCACCGTCACGTTGCGCAACGGCGTCACCGTGCCGAGTCCGTCAAGATAAATGTTGATGTCGCCGGTTGCCGCGGTCGCGGTGCCCACCGGCATCGGCATGCCCGAGCTACCGCCGGGTCCACCGCGGCGGAACCCGCCTTGCTGCGGCACCACGGTCTGGTGCGCGAGCCAGTAACCGCCCGCAGCCAATAACGCGGCGACCACCAGCACGATTAGCACGGCTAGGGTCGGAGACCGCTTGTTCTTGTCCATGCCAGCTTGCCTATCCATGTGCGAAAGAATGCGCGGATTAGACAGCGCCAACGTAGCTTAGCGCAGTTGCCCGCGCGTAAAAGCCTGTAAGCAGATGTAAAAGGCGCGGGGCCGCCGGGGGCAAGCGCACCGCCGCTGAGGTGCATTCTTTACGCCTCGGGCTTGGTGCGGGTGAGTACCCGCACGTGAGCGGCATGCTACCGGAAACGGCCGAACTGGTAGCGGTAGGGCTGCACTACATCTTCTAGGTGCTGCTATTTCTTTTCTTCGTGCCCGAAGGCTCGGATTTGGAGCCGGCCGACTTGTCTTCATCGGGCTTGTAATCGCCGATGATGCTCTTGACCGGGCAGATGGCGAACACCGGACACTTCTTGCAACCGACGGCGAGTGCGACGGGACACAGAACCATGGCGTTCTCCCCAAAATGTATGCCCTACTGTACGCCGATTGCGGACGCTTTACTCAGTTCTCGGCAAAAATCGCAATGTGGATTTTGCCGTCCTTGTCCACCCAGGCGCGATACATGCCCTCAGTATTGAACGGCGTGGCGAAATTGCCGTCGGAGTCCAGCGCGATCACTCCCCCGTCGCCGCCGAGCTTTGGGATCACATCCATCACGACTTCCTTCGCAGCCTGTGCGACAGGCTCGCCTTTGTATTCCACGCGTGCGCAGATATCGTGCGCGGCATTCGCGCGGATGTAGTACTCGCCCCAGCCGGTCGCCGACACGGCGCATTTGGCGTTGGCATACGTGCCTGCGCCGATGATCGGCGAATCGCCGACGCGGCCGTAGCGCTTGTTAGTCATGCCGCCGGTTGACGTGCCCGCGGCAAGATGACCCTGCGTGTCGAGTGCGACTGCGCCGACCGTGCCGTGATGTGGCGTTTTGCCTGGATCGACGCGCTCGTGCTCTTCCTCTTTCAACGCTTTCTGCAACTGCAGCCAGCGCTCTTCCGTGTAGAAATATTTTGGACTCACGAGCTCGATTCCGACGGATTGCGCGAACTGCTCCGCGCCGTCGCCGACCAGCATCACATGTGGCGATTTCTCCATCACCGCACGCGCAAGCAAGATGGGGTTCTTGACACGATGCACATTCGCGACGCTGCCCGCGCGCACCGTTGCGCCGTCCATGATCGACGCGTCGAGCTCGTTCTTGCCGTCGTGATTGAACACTGCGCCTTTGCCGGCGTTGAACAGCGGCGAGTCCTCGAGCACGAGGATCGCTTTGGTTACTGCATCCAGGCTTTCGCCGCCGGACTTGAGCACGACGTAGCCTGCCTCGAGCGCGCGTTGCAGCTCGGCGCGCAGCGCTTTTTCCTTTTCCGGCGTCACTTCCTTCGCGACCACCCCGGCGCCGCCGTGAATGACGAGAACGGGCGTGGCGGCGTGGCTCATGCCTGCCGCTCCGAGAAGAAGCGCGACGATGCTGCGAAACACGACATTCATTCGAAGTGCTCGTTGACGAAGGTTTCTATCCTACGCCGCTTTCCGCTTTGTGCGCGCGCCGAAGAGCGCGAGCAGTCCCGCCAGCGCAATGCCGGCCCCAATCCCCGTTGCGGGCGCCGCTGTCGGAGCTGATGCGGTGGGTGCTTCGAAAGCGCCTATGTCGGCCGCGGCGCCGGCAACCCGCGCAAAACCGCCGCCGCGTTGATCCGTGGCCAGATTCGCCGCGTTGTTGCCCGCATCACGCGCCGGGCTGGCCGGCGCCAATGCATGCGTGCGCGTGGGACCACCGTTTTCGGCCAATGATCGCAACCGCGGATCCGAATGCAACGTATCGGTCGGCAGCGTGATCCCCGCTCCCGCCGACATCACCAGATTGTTTGCGCCCGAAATCGTCAGTGCTGCGGGCGCAGCGATGTCGGCCATGGAATTGCCCGCAACGATCGTGCTCTGCAAGGTCGCCGCGCTTGGGGCACCCGTCACGTAGACACCGCCTCCGTCGACGGCGTTGTTGAAGGCCAGCGTACTGTTGTAGAGCACGAACGGATCGCCGAACGTCCGGACGAAGATGCCGCCGCCCATTTTCAACTTCGCTGTGTTGCCGGAAATCGTACTGTTGCCGATATGGAAACCGCCGTGCCCGGCCATGCCGCCGCCGGTGCCATACGAATAGTTGCCGCTCACAGTCGAGCGCACAGCGTAGCTGCCGAAGTCGGCGAACACACCGCCGCCGGTGCAATAGCTGCCATGCGTATCGCTTGGGTTGTGCGCGGCACGGTTGCCGGCCACCGTGCTGGCATAAAGGTACGCCACGCCGAAATATGCCATCGCGCCGCCGCCGTAAGCGGCGGTGAACACGTTCGGATGCGAGCCGAGCGCGACGTTGCCGGAGAGGGTGCTCGTATACAAAGCGATCGTGCCGGCGAGGATGCCGCCACCATAAACCCCTTCGCCGCTCGCGCGGCAGCCGCGTACGGTGCTGTGATCGAGCACGACGTAGCCGCCCGAGAGGATGCACGCTCCACCGGTCACGTGGTATCCAGTGACTGTGCTCTCGCCGTTGCGCACGGTCAGCTGCTGCAGCCGCAAGCCACCGGAGCCGTAGTGCACGAAGACACGGTCCTTCTGCGCACCGTCGATGGCGAACCGGCGCTCGCCGGGACCGATGATCGTCAGGTCATCCAGCTGCACCGGGATCGCGCCCTGCTCCAGCGTAAGCGAACTGCACGTGAGCGTGGTCAGGTCGATCGTATCGTCATTGCCCGCAGCGGCGACCAGCGCACGCAAGGTTCCAGGACCACCATTGTCGGCGCAACTGGTGACGCGCAGGGCCACAGGGGTGTGCGGCAAAGTCGGCTTGTGATGCGCGCGCAACGCCTCGAACAATGCAGATACGCCGCGCTGCCCGCCGGGCTGCCAGCCGGTGGGCATGGCCGCGCTGAATGTCGGCGGCCTGTCCGCCGCCGTTGCTCCGACGCTCGCCAACAACAACGCGGAAACCAATGGCGCCGCGCGAATCTCGCGTTTGCTGGCCAACCTCATGTTCGGTTCCCTGCGCTTGCCCCGAGCGGGACTCTAACATGCGCTCTTGCTGGCGTGCTTCTTGCGCACCTCAGCCCGGGGCGACTATCGTAGTCGCAGCATTGGGGATTTCCGCGCATGTCGTCCGTGATCGAAAAACGCCGCCACCCGCGCTTGGCCATCTTTTCGGCCGCGATGGCCGTATGTGGCAACGAAGGTTACCTGTCGGACGTGAAGGATCTGTCGCAGGGCGGTGCCTGTATCGGCCGGCCGAAAAACTGGCCAGCGAACGCGCCAGCGGACTGCCGCGTATTCTTCATTTTCGATCAGGAGACCGTGATCGGCATCGATGCGCGCGTGGTGCGCACCGGCTCGGCCGATCTGGGCCTGGAATTCGTGCCCGGCCAGGAGGAACGGGTCGAAAGCCTGTTGTACGAATCGCGCTTTATCGACAAGGAAGCGCCGTAGCCATGCTCGCCTATGTCACGCCGATCCTGCTGCTGCTCGCCTCGAACGTGTTCATGACCTTCGCCTGGTACGGACACTTGCGCTTCACCGACCGCCCGCTATGGCTCGTGATCGTCGTGAGCTGGGGCATCGCGTTCTTCGAATACTGCTTGCAAGTGCCGGGCAACCGCATCGGCTTCCGCGTCTACAATCCTGCGCAGCTCAAGACGATCCAGGAGATCGTCACGCTGACCGTGTTCGTCGTGTTTTCGGTGAGCTACCTGGGCGCCACGATCAAATGGAACCACGTCGTGGGCTTCGCGCTGATCGTCGCGGCGGCATTCTTCATTTTTCTCGACTAGAAGAACAGCGCTTTCGCCACTCCGGCGAGCGCGAACAGGACTAGGATGCCGATTGGCGTGATGCTGAGCCCGAAGCCGATGCTGCGCGTCTTCGGATCGCGGACGTAGCCCTGCAGGTAAAGGATGCGGCCGACCAGGTACACCGCGCCGATGCCGGCCATCCAGAGCGGATTCCAGTACGTCGCCGCGATCCACAGCGCCGGCACGAACATGATCAGCAGTTCCAACGTGTTGTAGTGCACGCGGAAGTAGCGGTCGAACACTTCGTGGCCGGACATCGCCGGCGCCTTGACGCCATACGTCGCGCGCGCCCTGCCGACCAGTGCCGAAAACGCGAAATACTCGATCAGCGCCAGCAGCGTGACCAGGCTCACCCACGGATTACCCACGATTCCTCCCCTATGTTTTTATTTAGAATTTCATGCGGCCGGTGATGACCTGCCACCACATCACCCAGTCTCCCGCGAAACTGTAGAGCGGGTTCTTGAACGTCGCCGGGCGGTTATGCTCGAAGAAAAAGTGCCCGATCCAGGCGAAGCCGTAGCCGATGAACGGCAGCGCGAGCAGCCAGATCCAGCGCTGCGTGACGCAGGCCGTAGCCAGAACAACCAGTACCAGGGTACTACCGATGATATGCAGACGCCGGCAAGTGCGATCGACGTGCTCGCTCAGGTAGAACGGGTAGAACTCGCGGAAGCTGGGAAATCGCGCGGACATGCCGCGATTCTTGCGCGCGCGTGGCGCGCGCGCAAGTCCGCAGACCGGTCAATCGTCATCGCGCTCAGGCACGCTGACCTTGCCCTTCACGTCGTGGTGGTGAATATCGCCGCTGCCAGCGGCCTTGACGACGAAGTCACCGCCCACATCTGATGCCGTGACATCGCCTGAGCCAATCGAATCGATCACCACGTCGCCACCTGCACCGTGCACACCGACGTCGCCCGAGCCGACGGAATTCACGTGCACGCTCTTGCTCACGTCTTCGAACGTCAGATCGCCCGAACCGACATTGCCGATGTGCACGTCGCCATGCACCTTGCGTACCCGGACATCGCCGGAACCGGATCGCCGCAGGTCCAGACCCCCGATGTCGTCGGCCTTGATGTCGCCAGACCCCACTTCGGCATTGATCACGCCGCTGACATGGTTGGCCAGCAAGTCGCCCGAGTGTGTCGAAAAGCCCAGACTCGCGACGTCGGCGACATCGGCGTCGCCGGAGTTGCCTTCGATCTGCAGCGGCAGGTTCGCCGGAATGCGCACCTGCAGATCAATGTACGCATAGCTGGAGTGAAACGGGCCGATCGTGTTTTCGCGACGCTGGTTCGTCGTTACCACGACACGATCGCCCTCGCGACTCTGATTCACGGTGAGATCGGCGAGCCAGTCCTCCTGCGAGGCGCAGGCCTTGGCGCGCACTTCTATTTTTGCGAGCCCCGCGACGCCGCGCACGCGCGCATCGCTGGAATCAAGCTTGAGCACGAGCGCGTGCAGACCGGCCGGATCGATGTCGAGCGGCCGCTCTGCCGTGAACTTGCACTCGAACGCCGAAACGTTGGAGGCCAACAGACCGAGAATCGAACAAAAGACGAAACGCATGGATGCTCTCCGCAGGGAATCACGTGCTCAGATGCAGTGCGGTGGCGCAGGGTTTAAGCGCCCTTCTCCTCTGCCTTGGCGCGATCCCAGTAGGCATCCTGCTCGTTCAGACTCATGCCGTCGAGCTTGCGTCCATCTGCCTCAGCGAACGCCTCCATGCGCCGGAAACGACGTTCGAACTTGGCATTCGCGCCACGCAACGCGGCCGAATAATCGACCTTGGTCAGGCGCGCGAGATTGACGCCGACGAACAGCACATCGCCGATTTCGTCGACCAGGCGCGCGTGATCCGCTCCGGCGGCGAGTTCGGCGCGCACCTCATCGATTTCCTCGCGCAGCTTGTCGAGGACCGGCGCCGGCTCGCTCCAGTCGAACCCGACCGTTGCGGCGCGCTTCTGTAGTTTGAGTGCCCGCTGCCATTCGGGCAGGCCGCGCGAAATGCCGGCGAGCACGCTGGTGTCGCCATCGATGCTCTGTTCGCGCTCGCGGCGCTTGTGCTCCTCCCACGCGAGCGTCTGCGCATCCGCATCTGCGACCTTCTCGTCGCCGAACACATGCGGGTGACGGCGGATCATCTTCGCGCAGATCGCCTCGACCACATCGGCAAACGAGAACTTGCCGAGTTCCTGCGCCATGCGCGCGTGAAACACCACCTGCAGCAGCAAGTCGCCCAATTCATCGCGCAGATCGGCGAAGTCGTTGCGATCGATCGCGTCGGCGACTTCGTAGGCTTCCTCGATCGTGTACGGCGCGATCGTGGAGAAATCCTGCTTCACGTCCCACGGACAGCCGCGCTGCGGATCGCGCAACGCGGCCATGATGCGCAACAGATCATCGAGCGTGTGCATGTCAGACGCTGGCCAGCAGTTTCGCCCAATCCACGCCGGGGTCTCCGCACGCCAGAAAATCCGGATTGAGCAGCGATTCCTTGGCGTTGTAGCTCAGGGATTCGCCATCCAGTTTCATCACGCGCCCGCCGGCCTGTTCGAGCACACACTGACCCGCAGCAGTGTCCCATTCGCTGGTCAGGCCGTAGCGGATGTACAGGTCCACCTCGGCGCGCGCGGCGCGGCAGAATTTCAGCGACGAGCCGAGCGGGCGCAGCTCGTGCGGGCCGACCTTCTCCAAAGCGCCGAGCGTACGTGGATCGGCATGCGAGCGGCTGCCGGCGACCAGCAGCGGTGTTGCACGCGGACGCGTGCGCAATTCTCCACTTTGCGACTTTGTCGCGAAGTACGCATGGCCGCCGTCCCAGGCCCAATACAACTCGTCGAGCGCTGGCGCGAACACGACGCCGAGCACGGGGCGATGCGCGTCGATCAGGGCGATGTTGACAGTGAACTCACCGTTGCGCTTGATGAACTCGCGCGTACCGTCGAGCGGATCGACGAGCCAGTAGCGGGTCCATGTCTGGCGTTCGTCCCAGCGTGCCTGCTCGGCGGATTCCTCCGAGAGGAGCGGAATCTGCGGCGTCAGCGCGCGCAGGCCATCGACGATCACGCGATGCGCAGCGAGGTCCGCTGCAGTGAGTGGCGAATTATCGTCCTTACGTTCGACCGCGAAGTCGCTGGCGTAAATCCGCATGATCGCCGCGCCCGCATCGCGCGCCAGCGCGCAACATGCGCGCGCGAGGTCACCCAGATCGAGCGCGATCACAGGCGTTGCCGGAACCTTCCGGCCAGATGTTCACGCGCGATGAACAACGCGGCGATCGACCGCCCTTCGGTCACTTCCGGATGCGCCAGCAGCTCATGCAGGCGCGACAGCTTCCATTCGATCACTTCCAGTTCCTCCGGTTCGTCGCCGACCAGGCGTTCGGGATATAGGTCGCGCGCCAGCACGACATGCGTCATGCTGGTCATGTAGGCGGGTGACAGCGACAACGTCGTCAGTATGTGGATATCGCGCGCGCCGAAACCGATTTCCTCTTTCAACTCGCGATTAGCGCCCTGCTCCACCGTTTCGTCGCGATCCAGCCGCCCCTTCGGCAAGCCGAGCTCATAGCGCTCGATGCCGGCGCCATATTCGCGCACGAGCAGCACGGTGTCGTCGTCGCGCATCGGCACGATCACCACGGCACCGAGGCCGGAACCCTTCAGGCGCTCGTACGTGCGGCGTTCGCCGTTGGAGAATTCCAGATCGAGCGCTTCGACGCGCAGGAATCGGCTGTCGCGCGATTCTTTTGTTGAGTGGATGATGGGGGGTTTGCGCATCGCTTATTGTAGCGCGCCAAATCGTTTCGAAGCGGAGCTTCGATTCTCGAAAGCGGAGCTTCCATTCGTCTGACCGCATCCTGCGCATTTCCGCTCGCTTCCAGCGAGCTCCTCTATCAAGCAGAGCTTCCACTCGCCTGCGGCGAGCGGGTTACCTTTCTTTGCTCGTGCAAAGAAAGGTAACCGAAGGAAAACACGTCAAAAGGAGCATCCCCAGGAGGAGCTGCACAAAAGCTGTGCAAGCGGATGCAGCTTCCATGTACAACTCGGTCTTTCCAAATTGACAAGCTAGTCGCTTCGCTTGTTTCGCTTTTGAAGCAACGCAACAAGCGAAGCGAGCGAGTTTTCTATCCGAAACGACCGAGTTGTACATGGAACCTTCATCCCGTTCCAACCCTTAGTGCAGCTCCTCCGGGGGCGTGCTCGCTCTGAACGTGCTTTCTTGGTTACTTCTTTGCACGAGCAAAGAAGTAACCCGGGCGGCGCAGCCGCACGGAAGCTCTGCCTCGGCAGTAACCCGGCCGTCCGCAGGACGGACGGAAGCTCTGCTTTGAAGTAGCCGGGCGGCGCAGTATGAAGGGCTTGGAACTACGTGGCGTGTGCAAACAACGCCAAGGCTTGCGCATGCAACTCAGGCCCTCCCGCCAAGACACTAGTAGTATTGAGCGTCAGCTCGCCACCAGTCAGATCAGTACATACGCCACCGGCCTCACGCACGATCACCGCAAGCGCGGCAATATCGAGTATGTTCACGTCGGACTCGATCACGAGGTCGAGGCAGCCGCGCGCGAGCAGGTGATAATGCAGGAAATCGCCGTAGCCGCGGATGCGCCCGCTGCGGCGGATCAGCTCGCCGAGCGCATTCCAACGCGCATCACGCGTCAGCGTCTTGACGTTGCCGATCGAGATCGCGGTTTGCGGACCGAATTCGCGTGCGGACGAAACCTTGATCGGAGCGCCATCGAGAAACGCCCCACCGCCCGCTCGTGCCCACGCCGTTTCGCCATACAACGGCGCGGACGACACGCCAAGCACCAGCGCGCCGCGATGCATCAGCGCGATCTGCGTGGAAAACATCGGATAGCGGCGCACGAAGGCCTTGGTTCCGTCGATCGGGTCGATCAGCCAGAGAAAATCGCCGTCACCTTCGCGGCCGAGTTCCTCGCCGTAGAACGCATGTGCCGGGAATTCACGGCGAAGCACGTCCTTGATCACCGCTTCGGCCTCGCGGTCGGCGATCGTGACTGGAGTTTGATCAGCCTTGGTTTCGACGGCCACGCCACGCTCGTAATGGTGGCGGATCACCTGCGCCGCCGCCGCAGCAGCCTCGCGGCCGGCCACGAGCGCGCGATCGAGAAATGTGGAAAACGCCGCATCCATCAAAACACCTTGAACAGCTGACCGTGAATGACCAGATGCGAACTGCCATCGGCCTGCGGTTCGCCGATGTAGCGCAGCGCTTCGGCGACTTGCGCGTTGCCGTCGCGCGACTGCAGTTTCGCCTCGGCATCGTAGCTGCCGGCGGCGACCTTGAATGTTCCATTGAGCTGCAGCGGTCCGCCGAGATCGTGCACGTTGCCGTTGATGGAGCCATCCGGCGCCGACGCGAATGAAGCCTCAATATCACCCAGTTGCGCCTGCGCGGCACCGGCGACAGCGGCATTGCGCCAGTGCGCGGAGCCGCTCGCGGCTTCGGGCCATGCCTGGCGCAGGCGCACGTACGCGACGGTCGCCTCGAGATCGCCGAGCAGCTGCAGCGCGGGAATGTCGAGCGCCGGTGCGGCGATGCGTGCGGGAGCGCGAAGAGTCAGAGCACGTGCTTCGATCGTGCCGTCGAAAGCGCGCTCGACTTCCCCCGAAGCACCGATGTCGCCGCCGCTCAGAACGAGATTCGCGACGATCGTACCCTGCAACACCGGCATCGGTTGCAATCGCCAGTCGAGTGCGCCGACTTCGGTTCCGAAGATCCGCACGCTGGTGGCATGCCCCTGCCAGATGCTGCCGCCTATCCCCTCGAGCTTCACCGCGCCGAGGCGATCGGCGACAAGTTGATAGGCGAATTGCGCCGGGCAGGTGGCGGCGACGATCACAGCAAGCGCAAGAGTCGCGACCAGGAACAATACCAACAACCGTAAATATCTCATGAGATTCCTTGTCGCGCTTCGCGTCCTGCTATGGGCGTTCGATCTCGCGCGCGATGCGCTTCAACGCATCGCGCAAGCGTTCGATCTCACCGTTTGCTGTCTT
>Ga0157379_10003262_pt1 | contig 13738 bp, 8 predicted proteins | sample S25metaG_FD_121802 | JGI IMG/M metagenome (GOLD analysis project Ga0157379, IMG submission 121802) | Switchgrass rhizosphere microbial communities from Kellogg Biological Station, Michigan, USA - S2-5 metaG | ecosystem: Host-associated > Plants > Roots > Rhizosphere > Soil | place: USA: Michigan... | reverse complement strand
GCCGGTGGCCGTCACGCACATGCCGGTCGTCAGGAACGCGGCGAGAAGCATATGCGGCCAGCGCACCATCATCACGGAGCCGAGAACGATCTGGCGCCAGTCCGCAGGGACGATTCGACCGTCCACGATGCTGTGGCCGACTGGCACCTGCATCCAGCTGTTGTTGGCGAGAATCCAGAACGACGAGAACATCGTCCCGAGCGAGACCATGCAGCAGGCGAAGAAATAGAAGCGCGGCGATACACGGTCGCGCCCGAGCAGCATGACGCCGAAGAACGTCGCCTCCAGCATGAACGCAGTGAAGGCTTCGTAGCCGAGCAGCGGCCCCTGGATCGATCCGGTCTTCTGCGCCAGCACGCCCCAGTTGGTGCCGAACTGGAACGCCATCACGATGCCTGTCACCACACCCATGCCGAACGAGACGGCGAACACCTTGAGCCAGAAATCGAAAACGCGCCGGTAGAGCGGGTTGCCGGTGACCAGCCGCGCGCCCTCGATCGTCGCAAGCCACGCTCCCAATCCGATCGTGAAGGACGGGAAGATGATATGGAAGCTGATCAGGAACGCGAACTGGAGGCGCGAGAGGAAGACGGGATCGAGGTCCATAGGTCGAACTCCACTGTCACTGCTTCGCGGCGCCGCTTTCCAATCCCAGGACTACGACCCTTGCGTGTCTCGGCTTCGTGGGCCACGCGACCATCGTGAATCCGTCGGCTACGGCGACTTTCTGCGTGCCATCCACGGTGTACGTGATCACGCCGCCACCGATCGCTCCGCCGGTTCCGAGCGGCCCGCCCCAGAGCTTCTGACCGGAGGAGGAATCCAGCGCATAGAAATTGCCGCCAAGGTCAGCGATGAACACGATGCCTCCGGCCGTCGGCGTGATGGCGGCGACAATGGGATAGTTGGACTTGGCGCGCCATTTCCAGATTCCGGTGTCGGCGTCGCTGGCATAGACCCACCCTGCCCAGTGTCCGTCGGTTTGGTCTTCCTTGCCGAACATGTTGATCGGGTTCAGGTACGCCATGCCGGTGAATGGCTGCCCAATCGGGACCGACGCAAGCTTCTTGTCGTCTTGAATTCTCACCGTGTCGCACCAGTCGACCGTACCGGTGATGATGAGATTCGTGGTCGGATCGAAGCCGGGGGTGTTCCATTCGCTGCCGCCCACGGGACCCGGACAGAAGTGAACCTTCTGGCCGACGGCGAACGTGCCCTCGACATTCTCGATCGTGGTTACCGGCATGCGGTAGAGAAGGTTCTTGGTAACGAGGTCGTAGCCATACAGATGGCCGTCCTTGGGCGCCACCGCCATCACCTGCTTGCCGCCCATCGTTTGAAGCAGGATGGGCGGGTTGGATACGTCCCAGTCATGCCAGTCCTTTTTCACGACCTTGAAGTCGTTCTTGTAGTCGCCGGTCTTGGCGTCGAGCACCACGACCGAGTCGGTAAAAAGATTGGTGCCTTCGCGCGCTCCCGAGGCGAAGTCGGGCGCCGGATTGCCTCCGGGCACGTACAACAGGCCGTTCTTGATATCGAGGGAATACGAAGTCCACGCGCCGCCGCCGCTGATGGGCACGCCGGGTGCGTTGTTCCAGGTCTTGGGGTCGAGCGGCGACTTGCCCAGCGGTCCCCGTGCTACGTCTCCCTCGACTTTGGGAACGAGAAAGAACTCCCACACGATCTTGCCAGTCTTGCCTTCGAGTGCGTACACATGACCCTTGCCACCCTTGAAGTCTCCGCCGGCATTGCCGACGAAGACGAGGCCATCCCACGCGATCGGCGCCGACGGCACGGACTCGCCGCGTTTCGTGTCGCAGATCGTCGTCTCCCACACCTGCTTGCCTGTCTTGAAATCGAAGGCCAACACCCGGCAGTCCTGGGTGCCACGAAACAGCATGCCGTCCATATAGGCGGGGCCGCGGTTGGCCGGCAACAGGCCGGGGGGATAGCTCAGACGTGTGCGCCAGTTCTCGGCACACGTGGCCGGGTTGATGGAGAAAGTCTCGAACTCGGTGGCGCCGATCAGGGCCTTGTTCACCATGATCAGGCCGGACTCGAAGGCCGTGTATATGCCGAGGTCGTAGGTGCACAGGACCTTAAGGCTCCCGACATTCTTCGCGTTGATCTGGTCGAGCGGGGAGAACCGCTGCGAAGTCGGCGTCCTGTTGTAACTTGGCCAATCGCCGGCCGCCGCATTGGGCCATGCCGCATCGGCCAGCGCCGGCAAGGCCGCTGCCGTGACCGGTGACTTGTAGACCGGATTTGTCTCGACGGTGAGTGTCCCGGCCGGCGCGGACATCGACTTGACGTAATTGAGCCCCATGCCGCCATAGGTCGTCATCTGCACCGGGAAAGTCACGTAGAGCAATCCTGCGATGACCACCCCTGCCACGATGACGGCGCCGGCAACGGTAAGGAACTTGTGTCTCATAGGGGCTCCATGTTCACACCAGGTTTGCGTCCTCGCTGCTGCTTCTTCCTGGATTCCGGATCATTGCAGCAATGGTGGATGCGCATCACGCTCGTTGCCATTTTCCTACTCGAACGCGAAAATCTTCTTCCAGTCGTTTTTCATGCTGATCACCGTCCAGCCCTTCTTGTTCGCTTCGTTGTACAGCGCCTGGGTGAAGGCGCCGACCTTGGTATCCCGCATGCCGAGCGCCGGGCCGTACGCGTACTCCCGTTTCTCGTCGTCATGCAGTACCAGCATCGCAAGCCGGGCGCCATCGCCGGCACCCGTGTACTCGAGCATCTGGCGGTCACCGGTGGAATTGCCGAAAGCTGCGTAGGGCCGGCGACCGATCATGAGGTGAATGCCCTCGGGCTTGCCTGCGTTGTTGTCGTTCAGCAGCAGCTTGGGCTCCTTGGTCAGGAACGGCTTGCCGTCCTTGGCGTAACCGTATTTCGTGCCTCCCGCGGTACCCACTACCTGCTCCGGCGGGATGCCGTATGTGGCCTCCGAGTACAACCGCACGAAGTCCTGCCCGCCGCCGGTGACGATGTAGGTCTTGTAGCCGTTCGCGCGCAGGTACTTCAGCACTTCCTGCATCGGCAGATACGTGAGCTCGGTGTATGGCTTCTTCCAGCGCGAATCCCTGGCCCCGGCGATCCACTTCCTGGCCTCGGCACCGAAGACCTCTACCGACATGCCGGTCGACGTGGCAGCGAGCAGCTTGAACAGATCGGCTTCCGTCAGCTTCTCCATCGCCGCGCGGTCGCCTTTCAGGAGTTCCAGCACGGTCGAGTACGGCGCGACCTTGGCTAGTTCTGGCTTTGCCTTGACCAATGCCGGAACGCTCTCCAGGACGAACATGACCTGCGTATACATCGGGTGTTCGACCCAGAGCGTTCCGTCCTGGTCGAAGGTGGCGATGCGATCCGCAGGCGGTACGAACTTGGGACCGCCTTGCGTCGTGGTCGTCTGCACGAAGTCGACGATCGCCTTCTTGGCAGCACCGTCGTTCCAGGAAGGAAGGGGATCGGTCTGCGCAGACGCCTGCACAGCAAACAACAACGAAGCGGCAAGGGTCAGAAGCTTCGCGCCGACATCCAAACGACCGGATTTCACATCGCCTCCACGCGCAAAATGGTTGCAGCAAGAAAAGGGGCAGCCCTTGCGAGCTGCCCGTTGGTCAGCACGTCAACGCTTCCTAATCGCCACGCGCGCGAGTCCTTGCCATTTGATCCTTCACCTGTTGGAGAACCTGGGCCAGGCTGTACGACGCCGGGGCCTGCAGCGCGGGGTACGGACCATAGGACTCGAGCTCCTGCAGCCACAGCGCCTGGCCGATCGGAATGATGTTCCAGTCGTAGATGTAGGCGGTCGCCGGTGCCCCAAGTGCGCCGCCCTGGCCCAGCAGGCTCGACGGCAGGAAACCGACAGAGCCTTCGAACGGGTCGCGCTTGATGTTGTTCACCAAAGGCCAATGGAAGGTATGGACGCCCATCAGACCACCGTTGTTGGCCTCGGACGCCATCGCGAAGTAGATCTTCCAGTTCTTGTAGCGCACGGCCGACGGGACGGGGCCACCGTAATAGAAGAATGTTTCGCGCGCAGATTTGTCGGACTTGCCGGTGAGGTAGGCGAGCTGGTTGACCCCTTGCAGTTTGGTCTTGACGATGCCCGGATATCTGCCCGCCATGACCTGCTCGTTCAGCGCGTTGCCCTTGGCCCCGCCGGCGATTTCGACAAAGGTCGGCAGCCAGTCGTACGACGCGAAGATGTCGTTCAGCACCGTGCCCGGCTTGATTTGCCCCGGCCAGCGGATCAGCGCCGGCGCGCGCATGCCGCCTTCCCAGGTGGTCAGCTTGCCTCCCTTGAACGGCGTGTTGCCGCCGTCGGGGTAGGTGATGACTTCCGCGCCGTTGTCGGTGGTGAAGACGATGATCGTGTTGTCGAGCTGGCCCATCGCCTCCAGCTTCTTGATGACTTCGCCGATGTTGTCGTCCATCTGCTTCATGCCGGCTTCGTTGGTACCCCAGTCCTTGCCGCCGGGCGTGCCTACCATCGCCTGATACTTGGGCGACAGCATTGTGGTGATATGCATGCGCGCCGGGTTGTACCAGACGAAGAAGGGTTTGTTCGTTTTCTTCGGGTCGTTGCGATCGAGAAAGTCGATGACCTTGGCCGAGATTTCCTCGTCCACGGTTTCAGAACGCTTCAGCGTTAGCGGCCCCTCGTCGCTGCACGTCTGGTTCTTCTCGGTGCCGTCGGACGACTTGCAGGCGAGCACCGGCCGCGGTGGCGTCATGCAAAGGGTCGTCTTCGGGTCCACCGCGCCCGGGACCTCGGAAAGGCCGCGCACCGGAGTGTTCTTGCACGGCGGGACGATGGCCTGATCGGTCGGGGTCTTGTTGATGTCCGGAAAGCTCACGCCCTGCATCGCGTCCAGGTGGTAGAGATAGCCCCAGAATTCGTGGAAACCGTGCGCCGTCGGCAGCGCTGCGGAGTGATCGCCCAGATGGTTCTTTCCGAACTCGCCGGTGTTGTACCCGAGGTCGAGCAGGAACTTGGCAATCGACGGCGTGCCGGGCTGAAGGAAGGAAGGGCTGCCAGGGAGCTGCGGCGGGATCATGCCGGCACGCAGCGGTGTCATGCCGGTGAAAAAGGCGGTTCGCCCGGCGGTGCAGCTTTGCTCGGCGTAATAGGTCATGAACTTCGCACCCTCACGTCCGATACGATCGATGTTGGGCGTCTCGCCGACCATCAATCCTTGATGGTAGATGCTCGGCTGCATCCAGCCAATGTCGTCGCCCATGATGAATAGAATGTTCGGCTTGTTGGCCGGCGCCTGCGCCAAGGCCGGCGATCCCGCGCAAACGGCGAGCGCAAGCGCAACGATGCAAAAAGAGAAAACTCTGCTCAATCTCATATGTCTACTCTCCGACTGGTTGACCGCGACTACGCGAGGCTACAGGGCTCACATTTCCGACAAATTTATGCAATTCATAACCCCACATGTGCAATTCGTACTACTGCTTTGGCCATTTTGCAGTCAGCCGGCCGGTTCAGCAAGCCTCCCGCCACATTCGGTGTTCAGGATTGTCCCGGTTTAACGAAGTTCGCCATTGCTATTTTCTGCACCGTTCGAGTGCCTCGATCAGACGATGTGATTCGAATGGTTTGTGAAGATAGTCGATGCAGCCCGTCGCGAGCGCTTCCACTCGCAGTGCGACATCATCCAGGGCCGTGATGAAGATGACGGGCAAAAGCGAACCGGCGGTCAACATTCCGCGGCGCAAATCGATTCCCGACATGCCAGGCAAATGAATATCCAGGACGAGGGCAAACGCATTTTCACTTCCGCCCTGAATGAATTCTTCCGCACTTGCGAAAGTCTCCGTACCGTAACCGCTTGCATGCAAGAGACGCTCGAGTGACTTGCGCATCCCGGGATCATCCTCGACGACCGCTACCACTCCCTTGATTGTATGCATTAGAGTTATGGGCCGTACACTGAACAAGGTCCCACACGAACACGTTCGCGGGATTCTGGAGCGAACCCTAAGCCTTGCTCTCAAGCAGGGATACTGTCCTTTGGTGCGGACCTGCACCAAAGGACAGGGTCGGGGTGCTTCGGTACTACTTCGAAGCTGGCGAGGCCCGCGGCGCCCATACGTCGCGCAGCAGAGCCTGCAAATCGACCTTCGTCGTTTCGGCGCGGTCGCCATTGGGCAGAGCCGAGCGCGGGTACCAGGTTTCCCGGCTGAAATGCTCGCAAACTTCGTTGGTCAGGAAACGACTGCGCGTCGCGTACACGTGCCGATCTCCGTGTGCCCGCTGTTGGTGCACATAGAACCGTTGCGGCAATAACAAGGAAAGGACGTCCCGCGCACGGGTCATCGCTACGTAAAGCAGACGCCGCTCCTCCTCGATGTCATGTGCATTTCCCGTCGCCATGTCGGAGGGCATGCAACCGTCGATGCAATTGAGTACTTGCACAACCTTCCATTCCTGGCCCTTCGCGGAGTGGATCGTCGAAAGTGTCAAATAGTCTTCGTCGAGCAACGGCGGCCCTGCCTCTGCACTTGTCGCCGAAGGCGGATCGAGAGTGAGTTCGGTCAGAAACTGCTCTCTACTGCTATAGGTACCGGCAATATTCTGCAGCTGCGCCAAATCCTGCAATCGCATCGAGGCATCGTCATAAATTCGCTCCAGGTGCGGGGTATACCAGTCAACGAGTTCCTCAAACTCGGCGGGCCACGCACTTTCCGACGCGTTGAGCCGCTCGTAAAGAGCAATGAGCGACGGCCATGCGTCACGCGCAGACAAAGGGGCTTTGAAATCCCGCATCGTGGACACGGAGTCGGTTGCGCCATCCAACGCGTCGAGCCAACGCGAAGCGGTTGCCGGCCCTACCCCTGGAACCAGACGCAACGCACGAAAGCCCGCTATCCGTCCGCGGGGATTTTCAATCCACCGCAGCACTGACAGCAGGTCCTTGACATGTGCGGCCTCGAGGAAGCGGAGCCCGCCGAACTTCACGAAAGGAATGTTGCGTCGGGAAAGTTCGAGTTCCAGTTGAGCACTATGACTCGACGTACGAAACAGCACCGCCTGCTCGCGCAGCGACACGCCGTTCTCACGCTGGGCTAAAACTTGGTCAGCGGCAAATTGTGCCTGCGCGCTCTCGTCCGCGACGGTCACCAAGCGGGGCCGTTCACCGTTGCCGCGCTCGGTCACGAGATTCTTCGTATAGCGTTCCTTTGCCAGGGAGATGACAGCATTCGACGCATCCAGGATTGCTGCGGTCGAGCGGTAATTGCGCTCAAGCGTGATTACCGTGGCCGGCGGCACGTACTGGCCAGGAAAATCGAGGATATTGCGAACCGTTGCCGCACGAAAGCTGTAAATCGCCTGGGCGTCGTCGCCGACAACGGTAACCCCCCGGCCGTCCGGCTTGAGTAGGCGCACGATCGTTGCCTGGATCGTGTTCGTGTCCTGATATTCATCGACCAGCACGTGATCGAAGAGTCCGCCCACCTCCGCTGCGAATGCGGGCACGCGCATCATGGCCGCCCAATAGATGAGCAAGTCGTCAAAATCCAGGGTTTGTTGCGCCTGCTTCGCAGCGACATAGGCATCGAACAGGACCCGCAAGCGCTCCGAATGCGCAGCGCACCACGGATAACGGTCGTTGAGGACATCCGTCAACGCCAATTCCGCATTGACGACACGCGAGTAAATTGCCAGACAGGTCGCGGCGCCGGGGAAGCGCGTGTGCGTCGCATCGTCGGCAACGTGCGCTTGCCGGACCACAGCCATCAGGTCCTCCGAATCCCCACGGTCATGAATTGTGAAGTTCGGAGCCAGGCCGAGCCGTTCCGCGTATTCGCGCAGGATTCTTGCGCCGATCCCATGAAAGGTTCCCGCCCAGGGAAACGGCGTCGGGCTGTCCGACGAATGCTGTTTGCGCTTTGCGGCCAATACGCGCCCGGCTCGCCGTTCCAACTCCTGCGCGGCGCGCCGGCTGAATGTCAGCAGCAGCATGCGGGCTGGGTCGGCTCCTTCTCCAATCAGATGCGCCACCCGATGCGCGAGCGTGTTGGTCTTGCCGGAGCCTGCCCCCGCGATGACAAGCAACGGCCCGCGCAGTTCGTTGCCGCTGCCGTGCATGACCGCGCGCAACTGGGCTTCGTTTAACTCGATTCGGTTTGACGCGGGCATATCCGGCTCCATCGAACGTTCGTTCGATAATAGCCGGGATTGAGGCGCGGGTCGAGCCGAGCGGCGCTCGGCACCGGCTGCTAGGCGGCTGGGCCCTCAGGCCCGCTTGGGCGACGGGCACGCTTTTGCATGGTGCTCACGTCGGCAAGCGTGACTTCACCCGGAGGCATTGCGCGGCCACCCTCATTTCAGAACGTGCGCCTGGCCACGCATGCTGATGCCGACTCGATCATCGATCATGGGCGCATCGTCGACGGAGCATCGGATGGACAGCTCCGTGGAGGTATCCGACCGCTCCCCTCCTTCGCTCGCAACGGAGATGCTCAAAACGTAAAAATCACCGCGAAACTCCCGGCCGACGACAACCCCCTTGAACAGCGCTATCGCGCCCTCGTCATTCCGGCCCGCCAGCGCAAGCTGCGACGGCCTTATCATGATTTGCCTGGGGCCGTCGGCACCATTATGGTCAGTCGGAATCAAGCCGATGGGCGAAATCGCATAACCTCCACTGAGCTCTGCGTCGATCACGATTGCATCGCCAAGCATTCGAGCGGCGGCCGCATCCGTGGGACGGCGATATACATCGACCGGCGTCCCGACTTGTACGAGCCTTCCGTCACGCATTACGACCAGTTGATCCGCGAATGAGAGCGCCTCCTCTTGATCATGCGTGACCAGAATCAGGGTTACCCCGATGGCACCAAGCAGTCTCGACACGGCGGCCCGCGTCGCGGCTCTCAGTTGCGCATTGAGCGCCGAAAAGGGCTCGTCGAGGAGAACGACTCGCGGCCGCGAGGCGAGCGCACGTGCCAGCGCGACGCGTTGCTGCTGCCCGCCGGATACTTCGTGTGGCCAACGTTTACCGAGGCTCGGATCCAACTCGACGAGCCCCATCAGTTGCTCGATTCGTCGCCTACGCTCGGACGCGGTGCCGGCCAGCGAGAATCCGATGTTGTCATTGACCGTGAGGTGGGGAAACAGCGCGCCTTCCTGCGGAACGTACCCGATCCCGCGAAGGTGAGCCGGCATTGCGCGTGCGCCATCGGCGAGAGTCACGTTGTCCAACGTAATCGTGCCGGTATCCGGAGTTTCGAATCCGCCGATGAGGCGCAGCAGGGTCGTCTTGCCGCAGCCGGACGGACCGACGATCGCCGTCTTTGAACCGGCCTCGACGTCGAGGGTCGCGTCGCTCACCGCAACTGTGGCGCCGAAGCGCTTGGATACGCCGCGCAGTTTTAGCACGCTCACCGCCCGGCTGCGCGAAAGGATTGCCAGTAGAGCAGCGCGGAAAGGGGCAACGAAAGGGCAATCATGACAGCCGCAAATGGTGCAGCAGCCGCGTAATCAAGTTCGCCGGTCAGAGCCCAGAACTGCGTGGCAAGCGTGCGAGTGCCGATCGGCGCGAGAAGTAGCGTGGCGGTAAGCTCGTTCACAATCGCCAGGAATACAAGTGCCGCGGCTGCGGCCAAGCTGGGCGCCGCCAGGCGCAGCGTAATCTTGCGGAACACAGTGCCAGGCCGTATGCCGAGGCTCGCCGCGACCCACTCGAGTTCGGGAGGCACCTGGGCGAAGCCGGTTCGCAAGCCGGCCAGTGCCCGAGGGAGAAACAGGACCAGGTAGGCCAGTAAGAGGGTCGCGAATGTCTGATACATCGAAGGAACAAGCGCGAGTGAAATCGTGACCAGGCCCAGCGCAACAACGATTCCTGGCAGCGCGGCTGCGGTGTAGCTCGCACCTTCCATGACCCGGACAAGGCTTCCCCGCATGCGAGCGGACAGCCAGGAGACCGGAAGCGCGGCGACCACGGCAATGGTTGCGCCGATGCAGCCCAGGAGGACAGTATTCTCCAGCGTCGATGCGATCCGCCAAAGACCCCACGCAGCAGGATCGCCGAGCGCCAGCCACCGAAAAACCGTGAGCAATGGCACTACCAATGCGCACACGGTCGCCGTGAGCGGCAGTAGTGTTGCCAGGATCAGCGTCCATTTGCCACGGTTGCGCGGCGCCGCCCTTGTGGCGCCGGGACCGACGCGCGCAAGACGGCCATGGCGACCTATTCGCGCGGCCATGCCCAGCAGGATGAGGCTAAGCACGATGAGCACGCTCGCCATCATGTTGGCCGCAGGTCCGTTGTACGAAGACTGGAACTGATCGAAGATCGCCGTCGTGAACGTGTCGAACCGCAGCATCGCGTACAGGCCGTACTCGGCCAGCAGATGAAGACCAACGAGCAACCCACCTGCTGCCGTCGCCGGGGCGAGGTGCGGAACGACCACTCGCATGAAAACGGCGCGCGGCGGTAGTCCCAGCGAAGCGGCGACCTCCTCCACGTCGGGGCTCAGTCGGCGCAGCGCAGCGGCCGTCGGAAGGAAAACAAAGGGAAAGTAGGCGATGACGGAAAGGAACACCGCGGCCCACAGGCCATGCAAGCCAGGGATCAGGCTCGTCCATGCGTAGCTCTGTACAAAGGCGGGAATCGCCAGCGGAGCCACGGCGAGCACAGACCAGACTTTTCGCCCCGGCAAGTCCGTTCGTTCCGTAACCCACGCGAGGCCGGCGCCCACAACCACGCAGAGCGGTACGGCCAGTGCGACCAGCAATCCCGTATTGACGAGCAGTTCCGCGATGCGGCCCCGCAAAAGGAGGCCTGCGATCGTGCCTAAGGGAGTGCCGAGCGTCACTCCGACGACGAAGAGGAGCGGAAGCAAGGACAACGCAGCAATGGCCGTCGCGCAGGCGATGATCCAACGCGGCACCGACCTGACGGGTCGAAACGGATTCGATTCCCAGACAGGATCGATCGGCGCCGGCCGACTCCGCGCAGAGGCCAACATGGATGGGCTAGATGAGGCCGGCGGCCGTCATGAGCTCGACTACTTTCCTGCTGTTGAGTCGCGTTGGATCCACGATAGGCGGCTCCAATTCGCTCAAAGGCGTCAGGTTGGGGTGCGACGCAGCGCCCACGCCGACTGCATACTCGAACGAGTCGCCTGTACGAAGGATTTCCTGGCCGGCCTTGCCGGTTATCCATCGCAGAAATGATTGCGCGGCCTCCGCATTCTTGCTGGAAGCGAGGACCCCGCCACCGGAGATGCTCACGAACGCGCCGGCATCGCGGTGCTTGAAATAATGCAGCGAGATGTTGCGACTATTGTCTCCCGTCTTTGCCTGGTCTACGAACGGATAGTAGTGGTAAATCACTCCTGCATCGACCTGGCCGGAATTGACGGCGCGCATCACATTGCCATTCCCGCGGAATGCAACGGAGTTGGACTTCATCGCCTTCAGCCAGTCCAAGGTCGCCGCTTCGCCGTTCAGCAGCAGGTAGGCGCTGACGATAGCCTGAAAGTCAGCGCCCGCCGGTGACGCCCCCCAGCGTCCCTTCCAACCCGCTTTGGCGAGGTCGGAAAGCGAAAGGGGCAACTGGTCTGCGGCAAACGCTCCTTTGCGATAGACGAATACCGTGGCGCGCGCCGCGATCCCGACCCACTTTCCGCTGGACGGGCGCAACTGCGGCGGCACCTGCGCGAGAGTTGCGCCAGCCACCGGCGCGAACAGGCCGGCCCCCTCCACAAGCGCCATTGCGGGCGAGTTCTCGGTCAGGAAGACGTCCGCAGGAGAAGCCGCGCCCTCCAAAACGATCTGATTGGCGAGTTCGCTGTCGCCGCCATTGCGAAGCGCCACCTTGATTCCGGTATCGCGGGTGAATGCGTCGGCCCACGCTTGCGTCAGACTCTCGTGCTGGGCGTTATATACGACAAGCGTCTGGGCCGACGCGGCGTGGTTGGCGATGGCGGCCACGGCAACGATGAAACCTAACGCGGAGAGTAAACGCTTCGGCAATGTCGAATGCAACATGTCAGGACCTCGTGCGGCTATCGTCAGATTGGAAATCAAATGCGCAGGTGAACGTGCGTCGCGCATGGGTCGCCAGGCGTAATGCTGTTATCGCCTTGCGACATGTGGCGGCTGCTGGCTGCGAGTACGAATGCGAATGATTACCATTATACATTGGACCAAGCATATTTTGTAGACCCACCGGGCGCGGGTGGTGGGCCTCGAACCCGATGAACATCTTGACGAGGGCTCTTCCTCGCCGTCAGCATCTGCAATACGCCGTTCATCAGCAACCACGCCAAGGCGATTGTTATGTGCGGTTTCATCGGGGCGGTCACCGGGAGGCGTCGTTGACACGCGACCAGCGACGACTGGCGGCGATAGTCTCGACCGATGTCGTCGGTTATTCGCGCCTCATGGGTCGCGACGAGAGCGGGACGCTGGCCGGGCTGAAGGCGCACCGACAAGCGTTGATCGACCCGAAGATCGCCGAATACGGCGGCCGGATCGTCAAATCGACCGGCGACGGCCTGTTGCTGGAATTCCCGAGTGTTGTCGACGCGGTGCGCTGCGCGGTCGACATTCAGCGCGGTATGGCCGAACGTAATGCGGGCGTCCCCGCCGAGGATCGGATCGAGCTTCGCATCGGCATCAACATCGGCGACATCATCATTGACGATGACGACATCTTCGGCGATGGCGTCAACGTCGCCGCCCGCCTGCAGACGCTCGCCGAGCCCGGCGGCATCTGCGTCAGCCGAATGGTTCGCGACCAGGTCCTCGACAAGCTGAGTTTTGCGTTCGATGACTTGGGCCCAAAGACGGTCAAGAACATCGCCCGGCCCATCGAAGTGTTCCGGGTGCTTCTAGACGCGACACCATCCGATTCGGCGGGTCGGCCGGACGTCAAAGGTGCGCTGCGCAGATTTCGGCGGTGGTGGCCGGCCGCCGTGGCATCTACACTTGTTGTCGTCGGCGTCGGGCTCTGGGCTGTCATGCCACAGCTCTGGAAAGCTGCTCGCCCTGCGGCACCGCCGGCAATGTCGATCGCCATTCTCCCGTTCACAGCGCCGGGAGGAAGCGCTGCCGAGCAGAAGCTGGCCGATGGACTCAGCCGGGACTTGACCGCGGCGCTTGGCCAATGGGGTTTCGCGACCGTCGCCGCGTTCCCTACCCCAGCGATGCCGTCGAGCAGGGCCGACGATTTGCGCGGGTTGGGGCGTGAACTCAACGTCCGCTTCCTCACCGAGGGTGCAGTTCATCGCGAGGGTGACCAGCTCATCGTCGATGCGCAACTCGTCGACGCGGCGAAGGTCAATCAGCTTTGGAGCGAGCGGCTGGTTTTCGAACAATCGCGAGTGGCGAACGATCACGCGGAGATCGTCAAACAACTCAACCGGCGGCTGCGTGACGAGCTTGTGCGGGCGGAATCGCGTCGCGCTGGCGCCGTCACCTTGGATGGCGCGAGTGCGGTGGAACTCACATTGCGCGCGGCGCACATGGAGAGCACGGCAAGCAACCGGCTCGCCGCCGCCATCGAGGCGGGTGCGCTTTACGACAAGGCGATCAAGCTCGATCCCAGTTATGCGATCGCCATGGTCGCGCGCGTCGACAACCTGCACAATCAGCTCCTTTCGACGCGGATGGATGGGGCGCAGCGCGAGCGCGTCCTTGCGCAGATGGACGAGCTGTCACAGCGCGCAGTGGCCATCAACGACAAGTACCCGGCGG
>Ga0157379_10003257_pt1 | contig 13757 bp, 12 predicted proteins | sample S25metaG_FD_121802 | JGI IMG/M metagenome (GOLD analysis project Ga0157379, IMG submission 121802) | Switchgrass rhizosphere microbial communities from Kellogg Biological Station, Michigan, USA - S2-5 metaG | ecosystem: Host-associated > Plants > Roots > Rhizosphere > Soil | place: USA... | reverse complement strand
TCATCGCCTCCGAAGTGATGTTCTTCGCGGCCTGGTTCTGGGCCTATTTCAATTCTGCCTTCTTTTTTAAGGATGCTTCGATCGGCGCCTGGCCGCCGTCGGGAATCGTCACGCTCGACCCCTGGCACTTCCCGCTGCTCAACACGTTGATCCTGCTGACGTCGGGCACCACCGTGACCTGGGCGCATCATGCGATTCAGACGGGCGACAAGAAAGGCGCGGTTCAAGGCCTGTTCCTGACCGTGCTGCTCGGCATCTCGTTCACCTGCGTGCAGGCCTACGAGTATGCTCATGCACCGTTCACTTTCGGCTTCAACCATTTGGCGCTCGCCCCGTTCACGGATCCGGCGCACGCGTCCTTGACGGCAGGCGTGGGCAATTTCGACGCCATCTACGGCTCGACCTTCTTCATGGCCACCGGCTTTCACGGCCTGCACGTTATTATCGGCACCATCTTTCTCAGTGTTTGCCTGTTCCGCGCCATGGCAGGTCAGTTCACGCCCACGCGACACTTCGGCTTCGAAGCAGCAGCTTGGTACTGGCACTTTGTCGACGTCGTGTGGCTATTCCTGTTCGCCTGCATCTATGTGTGGGGACAGGGGCCCGTCAGCGTCGGCTGAGATGACCGCCACGCCCAGCGCGGTCCGCATTGCCGTGTTGGCGCGTTGTCCGCGCTGCGCCGAAGGGGCTCTGTTTCGCGGCTATCTCAGCTTGGCGACGTGCTGCGCGGTCTGCGGCCTGGATTTCGCGACGTTTGACGTCGGGGACAGCGCGGTGTCTCTGGTCATTCTCGTGGTCGGAGCGTTTGTCTGCGCCGCTGCGCTATGGGTCGAGTTCACGCTCCACCCGCCACTATGGCTGCATGCCGTGCTGTGGACACCGGCAATCATCGTTCTGACGTCCTTCTTGCTGCGTGTGATCAAGTCAGCGCTGCTGATGCTGCAGTACCGGCATCGGGCAGGCGAGGGCAGGCAGGTCGACTGATGCCGGTCGTTTTCCGCCCGTTGCCGGCTTTGTCGATCGTGACAACCCTCCTGCTCGCGGTGCTACTGGCGCTTGGCGGGTGGCAGTTGCAGCGCTTGCGCTGGAAACTCGAACTGATCGCGCAGGTGCAGCGCAACCTGACCGCGCCGCCGTTTACGCTCGACCAGGCACTCGCCGCGGGTGCTTCCACGGCACAGTATCACCGCGTGCGCCTCAAAGGCCGGTTCGACAATGCCAAGGAAGCTTATGTTTTTGGTACCGGAGTGGCGGGAGCACCGATCTTCCATGTCATCGTGCCGTTCCACTCGGTGGACGGACGCGTTGTCCTTGTCGATCGTGGGATTGTGCCACGGGATTTGCGCGATCCGGCGACGCGTTCGCGCGGACTCATTGCTGGCGTTACCACCTTGGTGGGTGTCTGGCGTCTGCCCGACCCACCCGGCCCGTTCACGCCCCAACCGGATTTGCCCAAGCGAATCTGGTTTTCCCGCGACGTCGCTGGCATCGCAAAGGTCGACCGCGTCAGATTGGCCGCGCCGGTCGTGATTGAAGCCGCTGGCGTACCCGATCCGGGTGGCTGGCCCAAGGGCGGCCCGACCCCGATGAATTTCCGCAACGAACACCTGCAATATGCCATCACCTGGTTCCTGCTCGCGGCGGGGCTGCTCGGCGTCTATTTGGCCTATCATGTCTCGCGCGGACGATTGGCGTTCGGCTCCCGGGAACCAGGGAAATGATGACGTGATTGAGACTTGTCCGCCCCTCATCAGCACGCGCGGCCGCGCCCCGCAGGCGAGCTTTGCGGATGTCTTGTTGGCCGGTCTCGCGCCGGACGGCGGACTCTATTTGCCGCAAGCTTGGCCGCAATTTTCCGCGGCGCAGATTTCGGGCTTTGCCAACCGCCCCTACAACGACGTCGCCTGCGAAATTCTGAACCGCTTCGCGGGTGACTCGTTCACACGCGACGAGCTGTCCGCCGACATCGATTCGGCGTACGCCACCTTCGATGATCCGCGCATCGCGCCACTGGTCGAGATCGAGCCGGATCTGTTCCTGATGGAACTCTTTCACGGCCCGACGCTCGCGTTCAAGGACGTGGCGATGCAAGTGCTTGGCCGGCTGTTCGCGCGGGCGCTCGCCAAGCGGGGCGGCCGCGCCACCGTGGTGTGCGCGACTTCGGGCGACACCGGTTCCGCAGCGATCGCCGCGCTGGGCGGCCTGCCCAACATCCAGCTCTTCGTGCTGCATCCCAAAGATCGCGTGAGCGATGTGCAGCGCCGCCAGATGACGACATGCGAGCATAGTAACGTCCACAACATCGCGCTGGAAGGAACGTTTGACGACACGCAAGCGATCGTCAAAGGCCTGTTCGCGGCGTCCGACTTCGCGGGCGCGGTCAATCTGACCGCAGTCAACTCGATCAACTTCGCGCGCATCGCCGCGCAGTGCGTCTACTACTTCACCGCCACGGCACGGCTCGGCAGGGCGGCCACGTTCGTCGTGCCAACCGGAAATTTCGGCGATGTGTTCGCTGGCGAAGCAGCGATGCGTATGGGTATGCCCATCGCGAAACTCGTTATTGCGACCAATGCGAACGACATCCTGGCGCGAACGCTGCGAGACGGCGTTTACGCCGTCGGGGCGGTGCAGCCTTCACTCAGTCCGTCGATGGACATTCAGGTTGCCAGCAACTTCGAACGTGCCCTGTTCGAGGCCTCGGGCAGGGACACGGCCTGGTTGAATAACGCCATGCAGGCATTTGCCCGCGAGCAGAGATTGACCCTACCGGACAACGTACTTTTGGCGTTGCGGGCCCGCTATTCTGCGCTGGCTTGCAGCGACGAACAGACCCTGGACATCGTCCGCCGGGTGCATACCCAGTCCGGCCGCCTGATCGATCCACATACGGCGGTCGGCCTGCATGCCGCATACCAGATGAAGGAAAGAAATGGCGAGCCGACGGTCGTCCTGGCGACCGCACACCCCGCCAAGTTTCCGGCCGCGGTCGAGCAGGCTACCGGTGCGGTGGCGCACCTTCCCGCGCGGCTAGCCGGGCTCCATGCGGGGGCTGAAAAGTTCATCGTTTTGCGCAACGACAAGGCCTTGGTCCGGGCTTATATCGAGGCTAAGCTCGCCCGCCCATGACACCCGAAATTACAAGACTTTCCAACGGCTTGACCATAATCACCGATCCCATGCCGCAGCTCGAAAGCGCGATGCTCGGTGTGTGGGTGAATGCTGGCGCACGCAACGAGACGCACGCGGTGATGGGTGTGTCTCATATGCTCGAGCACATGGCGTTCAAGGGGACGCAACGGCGCAACGCACGCGAGATCGCCGAAGAGATCGAAGCGGTCGGCGGCTATCTGAACGCTTATACCAGCCGTGAACAGACAGCGTTCCATGCGCGCGTGCTGAAGGCCGACGTCGCGCTCGGTATCGATCTGCTAGCGGACATCTTGACCCATCCCACATTCGAACAGGGCGAGCTGGAACGCGAACGTCAGGTTGTATTGCAGGAGATCGGCCAGGCCCGGGATACGCCGGACGATATCGTCTTTGATCACCTTCAGTCCGTGCTTTATCCCGACCAGCCGATGGGTTGGCCGATTCTGGGCCACGAAAGTACGGTCAGCGCGTTCACGCAGGAGGAATTGCGCACCTATATGACGGCGAACTATCGCGCCGGCGACATGACGTTGGTCTCATCGGGTGCCGTCGATCACGCAGCGATCGTGCGATTGGCCGAAGAAATGTTTGCGCCGTTGCGCCCTGGTCCGACACCATCACCGCTTCCGGCCATCTATGTCGGTGGTGATGTGCGCTACCAGCAGGATCTCGAGCAAGCGCACATCGTTTACGCGCTGCCCGGAGTCGCGAGCTCGGACGCGGACTTTTATGTCGCCCAGGTCTACGTGACCGCACTCGGCGGCGGCATGTCTTCGCGGCTGTTCCAGGAAGCACGCGAAAAACGCGGCCTGTGCTACGCGATTTCGGCCTTCGCGCAGACATTTCGCGATACCGGCACGATCGGCATCTATGCCGGAACAGGCGAAAAGGAGGCAGGCGAAATCTCCGGCGTCATCGCCGGCGAGATGGAAAACCTTGCGACCGGCGCGACCGAGTCCGAAGTGGCGCGTGCCAAGGCTCAGCTGAAGTCGAGCTTGTTGATGGGATTGGAGCGTCCCGGACAACGCGCCGAGCAGATCGCGAGCCAAATGTTCTCGCATGGCCGCGTCCTTTCGATCCCGGAGATGACCGCCAGCCTCGATCGGATCGATGCCGCTGCCGTGCGCCGGTTCGCGGACCAGCTGATGCAAGATGTCAATCCCGCCATCGCGGCGGTGGGTCCCGTTGGCAGGCTCGAGAAGCACGAAGACTTCGCGCGCCGCTTTCGCCGCGCACCGGCGCCGCGCACCGCCGAACTGCCCAAGCTCCGGCTGGTCGGCGAGGTGCATGCCGACGTCTTAGCGAAGGCGGAATGAACACCGGACCTATGGCGTTCATGCGGGGTCTCACCTTTCCCGGTGGGCAGCAACCGATCATTAGGGGCGGCGGCGTCTATCTGCGCTACCCGCGCATTGCCGACTTTCCGGCCTGGGCACGACTGCGCGGCGAAAGCCGGGCATTCCTTGCCCCCTGGGAACCGGTTTGGGCGAGTGACGAGCTCACCAAGGCCGCGTTTCGCCGGCGCATCAAACGCTATCAGAAGGAGGCAAGGCTCGATTCGGCTTACGCGTTTTTCGTCTTCAGCTCCGATGACGATGTGCTGATGGGCGGTTGCACACTATCCAACGTCCGCCGTGGGGTTACGCAGTGTTGTGCCCTCGGTTATTGGATCGGTGAGCGATTCTCACGCCAAGGCTACATGTACGAAGCGGTGCGCGCACTGGTTCCCTTTATCTTCGCTACCCTCGGCCTGCATCGCATCGAGGCGGCGTGCTTGCCGTCCAATCAGGCATCGCAAAACCTGTTGATGAAAGTTGGGTTCCGCCAGGAAGGCCTCGCCTTGCGGTACTTGCAGATCAATGGCGAGTGGCGCGACCACGTCCTGTTCGCTTTGCTCGCGGACGAGGCGCAGCTAGGTTAGGGCGCGATTCAGTCGAGCCCGGCTCGGAACATGATCGTGTGATAGTTTTTTGCGAAGTAGCGCGCCGGCAAGGCCGATGCACCTCAGGATCGTATCGCTGGTGATAAAACATTTCGTCCTTGCCGCGGCACTGCTTGCCGTCCTGACTGCGTCGACCACGGCGGTGCGTGCGGCGTCACCGGGCAATCCAACCATCGTGGATTTTGCCAGTCCCGACCAAGTACTCGACATCCAAGATGCACTGACGCCCTATCATGCGCCGACTGGCGTCCAGCCGGACGGTTCGAACTGGTATTTGATCAAGGCAACCAACAGCGCCCTGCATGCTTCGAACCGCGTGCTTCGGGCAGCTCAGCCGCCCAGCGCGGGATTTCGCTTCCTGCCACGTCCGTCACGCCCCGCGATCGTCAGTGTCGCAAGTTCGGATTCAGGTGTGACGATCGAGAATTTAAGCGCCTATGGCAGACGGGCGTTTCGCATCAGCATTCCACCGGCCACGTCGGTTGCGATAGCGGTTCAGATAGCCAATGCCGCCGAACCACCTTCCGTGCTGGCGTGGACCGAGCCGGCGCTCGCCGCGCATAATCGTCAGCTCGCGATCTTCACGACGGCCGTCTGGGCATTGATCGGGGCTGCCGCGCTGATTGTGAGCGGTCTCGCGGTGATGCTGGGTCACGCGCCAGCGCGCTGGGCGGCTTTGACACTTTTGCTCATATTGCTGGAGCGGTTGTCCGAGACTGGCCTGTTCGACGGCAGCCTGGCGACCGGGGTTGGCGGACCGTATGGCTTGATGGCGATGTTCGCAGGCTTGTCGCTCGCCGCGGGGGCGGGCCTCGCCAATGCCATCGTGCCGCTGCGTGACATCTGGCCGCCGGCCAATCGCTGGTTCAAGCGCGGACAGGCCGGCATCGCAGCGTTGGCCATTCTGGCCTATCTCGGCATCCCCGGCGCGGTCGTGCTGATGGACAGCGTGCTGGTTGCGGGCGTCGTTGCGGTCGCAACATATCTTGTCTATCGCGGCTGGCTCGGCGCACAGGCGGCGCGCGTCTCGGTTCCCAGCGCCGTGGTGTTTGCTTTAGTCGTTGTAGCATCTGCAGTTGCGACGCTTGGCGGTGGCGGAGATTCGCTCGCCACGTCCGCCGCCGGCGCATTCGCGGCGGCCGGTGCGATGCTGCTGGCGCTGGCCATCGCGGCGGGCGAAGGCATTGCCGTTCTTCCCTTCCAATCGGTTGCCGCCGTGCCACCGCCGCTCGAAGAGCGGCCAGCGGCGGACGCGACACCGCGCGGCGGCATCAACAGCGCCGCGCTACAGGCGATCGGTGCCTCGCATCAGGGCATATTCGACCTCGATTTTGGCAGCGATGTTGTGAAGCTCTCGCGCGAGGCGGCCGTGCTGATTGGTCTGTCCGAAGCCAATTCGCGCTTTGGTCATGCCGACTGGATCGCGCGCGTGCATGCGGAGGACCGTGATGTCTACCGCCGGGCGCTCGGCGATTATCGCGAGCATGCGGGCCTGGCGTTCCGCATCGAGTTTCGGGTGCGCAGCGAAAGCGGCCGCTATCCCTGGTTCGAACTGCGCGCCACCATGATGGGCGAGCAGGCCCGCGCAAGCCGCTGCCTCGGGCTGCTCGCCGATGTCACGACACGCAAGGAGTCGGAAGCCGAGCGGCTCAACCAGACGCTGCGCGATTCCTTGACCGGGCTCGGCAATCGCGTGGCCATGATGGAGGAGCTCGACCAGCGAGGGCCGCGCCTCGCCGACGTGACGTTCGCACTGCTCGACATCGACCGGTTCAAATCGATACATGCCAGTCTGGGTGATGCCGGCGGCGACGGCATCTTGAACCAGATCGCCGAACGGCTGACGAAACGGTTCGCCGGCGTGGCGGAGGTCTTCCGCGTCGGTGGCGATGCGTTCGCCATCATCTTTTCACGCAGCACCAGCGAGCCCGGTGCCATCGGCAACGAACTAATTGACGCCTGCAACGCGCCCTATGTGCTGCAGGGGCGCAACATTTTCGCGCCAGCAAGTGTCGGATTGGCGCTCGGCCGCGACGCGCGCGATCCGTTAGACCTGCTGAAAAACACGGAGCTGGCGCTCATGCAAGCCAAACGCCTTGGCGGCGGCTGCGCGCGCGCCTATTCGCGCGAACTTGAAATGCTGGCGCCGGGCGACGCAGTCACGCTGGAGACCGACTTGCGCCGCGCGATCGAGGACAAGCAACTCGATGTCTACTATCAGCCCATCGTGCGGCTGGCTGACGGTGCGATCGCGGGGTTTGAAGCGCTCCTGCGGTGGAACCATCCGTCGCGCGGACTTGTCACCCCGTCGGATTTCATCGCGCATTCCGAAGAGACCGGAACGATCGTTGCGCTGGGCCGCATCGCGCTGGAGCGTGCTGCCAACGATCTCGGACTGTGGCAACGCTACTTTCCACTCGATCCGCCGCTGTTCGTCAGCGTCAATGTCTCCCGTCGCCAGCTGCGTGACGACGACTTTGGCCTGTTCCTCGGTGCGGTAATGCATAACGCCGCCATCGTGCCCGGCTCGCTCAAGATCGAGGTCACCGAAAGCGCCGTGGCGGGTAGTCAGGACATGCGCGCTGCGCTGGAACACTGTCGCGAGCTCGGCGCCGGAATCTCAATCGACGATTTTGGCACTGGTGTATCAAGCCTGAGCCAGCTCAAGGATCTGCCGTTCGACACCATCAAGGTCGACCAGAGTTTTCTGGCGCGCCACAAGAATCCGCAGGCCAACGCCGACGGCGACGTCGTGCTCATGTCGATCATCGCGCTGGCGCGCGATCTCAAGCGCGCCGTCGTGGTCGAGGGTGTCGAGAGCGAGCAGGACGCCGATTGGCTGAAGTCGCTCGGCTGTGAATACGCGCAAGGCTTTCACTTCGCGCAACCGTTGCCGTCGGCCGAAGCGCTCAAATTCATCGCCATGCACTTTGATGCGCAGACCGCGCGGTCAGGCGTGGCCGACGTCGCTTGAGAGCCCGGATAGATTGGCGCCAAGCTTGGCCAGAGCCAGCTCCCATTTCGACAAGACGTCGTTCTGAAACACGATGGCGTCGTCCGCATCGCAATGTATCCAGCCATTCGCCGCGATCTCGTTCTCGATCTGGCCCGGACCCCAACCGGCGTAGCCAAGTGCGAAAAGGAATTGGCGCGGACCGTCGCCGCGCGCGATGGCGCGCAGGATATCGATGGTCGGCGTCAGCGCGATCTGCGACGTCACTGGCAGCGTCGCAGGGCTGTTGGCGCGCTCGTTGCTGTGCAGGACATAGCCGCGATCGGTTTCGACCGGACCGCCGAACATGACCGAGGCACGCGGCGTCGCGTCGGTGACCGGAATATCCATCTTCGACATCAATTCGCGAAATGGCAGCCCGTCGATTGGCTTGTTGACGATCAGGCCAAGGGCGCCCTCGGCCGAGTGCGAGCACATGAAGATGACCGCCTTCTCAAAGCGCAAATCCGACATGCCGGGCATGGCTATCAACAGCTTTCCCGTCAGAAAGCCGTCGCTGATCCTACCTTGCGGCCAATCGTGCGTCGCCATGGCCGCAGAATACGACTTTCAGTTACCCTTTGCGACAGGATGATCCGTGCGGTAAAACGCCCGCCAGTTCGCAACCACAAGGAGCAGAAAAATGAGCATCAAAGTCGGCGACAAGATTCCCTCTGCGACACTCATGCAGATGAAGGATGGCGGCCCAAAACCGGTGAAGACCGACGATCTGTTCGCCGGGAAAAAGGTTGTGGTGTTTGCGCTGCCCGGTGCATTTACGCCGACCTGCTCGGCCAAGCACTTGCCGGGATTCGTGCAGAATGCGGATGCGATCAAGGCCAAGGGCATCGATGCCATCGCCTGCGTTTCGGTCAATGACGCGTTTGTGATGGGCGCGTGGGGCGAACAGCAGAAAGTTGGCGACAAAGTCATGATGCTGGCCGACGGCAATGGCGACTTCACGCGAGCGCTTGGTTTGGAGTTGGACGGTTCGCGGTTTGGCATGGGCAAGCGCAGCCAACGCTTCGCCATGATTATCGACAACGGCGTCGTCAAGGAACTCAATGTCGAAGAACCAGGCGCGTTCGCGGTTTCGAGCGCCGAGCACGTTCTGAAGCAGCTCTAAGCGTCGCCGGGAATGGCCGCGCGGGCCAACGCGTCTGCGCGGTCGTTTTCGGCATGGCCGGAATGGCCGGCGACCCACTTCCAAGCAATCGAGTGTTCGCCCGCCGCGGCATCCAGCTCGCGCCACAAGTCCACGTTCTTCACGGGCTTTTTGTCCGAAGTGCGCCAGCCATTGGCCTTCCAACGCGCCAGCCATTTGGTCGCACCGTCCATGACGTAACGCGAATCCGTGTGCAGGCGCACCGCTGCCGGACGCTTGAGGGCCTTCAACGCGCGAATCACTGCCATCAGTTCCATGCGATTATTGGTGGTCTGTTCCTCGCCGCCGGACAATTCACGCTCGTGATCTCCAACGCGCAGGATCGCCGCCCAACCGCCAGGACCGGGATTTCCCGAGCAGGCGCCATCGGTAAAGATGTCGATGACGCCGGCTTTCACAAGCCGTACTCCGCTGGATTTTTGACGTTGCGGTGAAAGCGCAGGCGACGGCTGAAGTCCCGTGGATCCTTCGGTCTGACCAGGGCCATCGGATCGGGGTTGAGTCGGTCGTAGAGCCGGGTCAGGAGAAAGCGCAGCGCCGCGCCCGCCGCCAGGACCGGCAGAGCGGCGATCTCCGCGCCGGTCAGTTCGCGCCGTCGGCGATAGGCTGCAATCAGGGCCTTGCCCTTGGTGATGTTGTAGGAACCATCGGTTTCAAAACACCAGGCATTCAGCATCACCGCGAGGTCATAGGCAAAAGCGTCATTGCAGGCGAAATAAAAGTCGATCAGACCTGAGACCTGCGCGTTCATGAACAAGACGTTGTCCGGAAATAGATCGGCGTGGATGACGCCTGACGGCAAGTGTTGCGGCCAGCCGGCGGTTATCTCGCGCAGGCTGCTTTCGATCAGCGCACGCTGGCCGAACTCGATCGAATCGGCCGCACTTGCGGTGCGCTCAACCAGCTCGCGCCAGCCCGTGATGCCAAGCGCGTTGTGGCGCTGGATCGCGAAGTCCGCGCCGGCGGCATGCAGCTTCGCCAGGGCATCGCCGGCGGCGCTGCAGTGTTCGACATCGGGACGCCGCAGCGACAGCCCGGTGAGGAATGTCACCAATGCCGCCGGACGTCCGTTGAGCTTGCTCCACTGCGCCCCGTCGCGGCGCCTGACGGGTTGCGGGCAAGCAATGCCGCGGGCGGACAGGTGTTCCATCAAGCCGAGGAAAAACGGCAGGTCGCTTTCCTGCACCCGCTTTTCGTAGAGCGTGAGGAAGTAGCCGCCGCGATCGGTCTGCAGGTAGAAGTTGCTGTTTTCGACACCTTCGGCGATGCCCTTGAAACTCAGCGGTTCGCCGATGTCGTAGCCGGCAAGCAGCGCTTCCAGATCGTCAAAGGAGACATCGGTGTAGACCGCCATGGTCCATGCTTCCCATTGAGAGCCCGCTTGGCTACAGTCCGGCGCGTTTTGCGCCGGTTCGAGAAAGTGGCCGCGACTCGCGAAAAGTCAAGCGAAGGGCATAATATGGCCGTTCCGGTCATCGCGCAGAAGTCTCCCTACTCCGCCGAAGTGGTGGCGGGAAAATCCTATTGGTGGTGTGCCTGCGGGCAATCCAAGAACCAACCCTTCTGTGACGGCAGCCACAACCGGGAACGCATCTTCACGCCGGTGGAGTACAAGGCCGACGTATCAAAGACCGTCTGGTTTTGCGGCTGCAAGAACACCAAGTCCGCGCCCTTGTGCGACGGCACGCACAGGACGCTTTAGAATTGGCCATGACGATCGCGCGTCACACCGCCGGCATGCTTGCGTTGGCGGCTCTGTCCCTGTCTGGCTGCTCGCAGGATCTGAAGAAGGGCCTGTGCCCAAGCGCCAACATCCTTGCCAACACGTCGAGTGCGAGTTTCTTCCGCGAGAACATGCCAGGCGATCCCGCGGGCGTGCTCTACACCGTTCAGGTCACCGGCGTGACGACCGATTGCGACTTCGACAAGGACGAAGGCACCGCCGATGCGAGCGTCGTCGTCACGTTCCGGGCGACGCGAACGCCCAGCGCCGTGGGTGGCACCTACTCCGTGCCGTTCTATGTCGCCGCGGTTCGCGACTCGTCTGCCATCGTCAGCAAGCAGGTCTACACGGCGTCGTTGTCTTTCCAGCCGGGCGAGGCGACGACGACCTTTACCGGCGGGGTCTCGTCCTATGTCGTGCGCTTCGACAATGGCAAGAAGCCATATGACTACGGCCTGCTCACCGGACTGCAGTTGACCCAGGCGCAGCTCGACTTCAACAAGAAGATGGGACGCTTCGCGCCATGACGGCGCTCAGCGCCGAGCTGAGCGCGATCGCAGCCGCTGCGTTCGCGGCCGAGGGACTTTCGCCTGGCTTGGGTCAAGTGACGCGTTCCGATCGTCCGGACCTCGCGCAGTTCCAGTGCAACGGCGCGCTCGCCGCGGCGAAGGAGGCCAAGGCCAGTCCCCGCGCCATCGCGGAAAAGATTCTCGCGCGCCTCAAAACCCATCCGCTGTTCGCGCGCGTGGAGATTGCCGGTCCGGGCTTCATCAATCTCGATGTCACCGATGCCGCGTTGAGCGCGCGGGGCGCAGCGCTCGCGTCGGACCAGCGCCTCGGCGCGCCGCAATCGGGCGTCGGCAAAACCATGGTCATCGATTTTGGCGGGCCGAACATCGCCAAACCCATGCATGTCGGCCATCTGCGTTCGGCGATCCTTGGCGATTGTCTGCAGCGCCTCTTTCGCGCCAATGGCTGGAGTGTGGTGAGCGATATCCATCTCGGCGATTGGGGCTTGCAGATGGGACAGCTCATCTCGGAGATCGGACACCGCAACATTGCGCCCATCTACTTCGACGCCGGTTTCACGGGTCCCTATCCCGAGCAGTCGCCGGTGACGATGGACGATCTCGAGGAGCTTTATCCGGCGGCCGTTGCCGCCTGCAGGGAAGATGAAGCCCGGCTCGCCGAAGCACGTTTGGCGACTGCAGAATTGCAAGGTGGCAGAGCGGGTTATCGGGCACTGTGGAAGCACTTCTTTAACGTGTCGAAATTCGGCCTCGACCGCGAATATGACAGCCTTGGCGTGCATTTCGACATGTGGAAGGGCGAGGCGAGCGTCGATCCCATCGTGGGTCCGATGATAGCGGACCTGAAGATGCGCGGCGTTGCCGGCGAGAGCGAGGGCGCTCTTGTCGTGCCGGTTGAGCGCAACTCCGACAAGAAGGAGATGCCGCCGCTGATTCTCGTCAAACAGGATGGCGCGGTGCTGTACGGCACGACCGACCTTGCCACCATCATCGATCGCGTGCGCGAACAGAATCCCGACCTTGTTCTCTATATTGTCGACCAGCGCCAGCATCTGCATTTCGAACAGGTGTTCCGTGCCGCCGAGAAAGCGGGGATCACTGGGAAGGCCGCGCTCGAACATGCCGGGTTCGGCACGATGAACGGCATAGACGGCAAACCGTTCAAGACGCGCGCCGGCGGCGTGATGAAATTGTTCGATCTCATCGCGATGGCGACCTCAGAAGCCGAGAAGCGCTTGGCCGAGCAGGGCCTTGCCGCCGACTACGGCTCCGATGAGCGCGCCGACATTGCGCGCAAGGTGGCGATCGCGACCATCAAGTTCGCCGATCTGTCGAACTATCGGCTCACCGATTACATCTTCGATCTCGAACGCTTCTCGCGCTTCGAGGGCAAGACCGGCCCCTATCTGCAATATGCCGCGGTGCGCATCCAGTCGATCCTGCGGCGCGCCGCCGGCGAAGGCCATGCCATCGGCGAACCCGCGATCCGTTCGCCCGAAGAGCGCGCGCTGTTCCTGCAACTTCTTTCACTGCCCGATGCCATGGCCGCAGCCGAGCGCGGCCGCGCGCCGAATATCTTGTGCGAGTTCGCCTTCGATCTGGCGCAACGCTACAGCCGCTTCTACGCCGAGCATCACATCCTGTCCGAACCGGACGAGGCCATCCGCGCCTCGCGGCTCGGGCTATGTCAGCTCACGCTGGCAGCAATAGTGAAAACGCTGGACATTCTCGGCATCGAAGTCCCGCAAAGAATGTGAGTAAAACCGCATCTCACGGCCAGTTCGTTGACTCGCGCACCTCTCTCCCTAGAATAGCCGCAACATCGCCGTCCGTCGTGAGGCGCGCGGCCGTGGCCAACACATGATCCCTCGCGGGAGACGTCCACCACGCCAGGTGGAGGCCGAAGGAGCAACCGCCCCGGAAACTCTCAGGCAAAAGGACCGCGCATGGAGATGAACTTCTGGAAAGCGGGACAGTTTCTGTCCCCACCGAAGGGGTAACCGCAAAGGTGCGGGAAATCTCTCAGGTCCACTGACAGAGGGGCGCGAGTGCCGCAGGGATGCGGGGCGCGCCGTCATAAACTCTGTACGCGGACCTTCAATGGCCGACCCGAATCAAGTCCTGCGCCATACGCCGCTGCATGCGCTGCATGTCGAACTGGGCGCCAAGATGGTGCCATTCTCCGGCTACGACATGCCCGTGCAGTTTCCGAGCGGGATACTTCGAGAGCACCTGCATACGCGCGCGCAGGC
>Ga0157379_10003256_pt1 | contig 13757 bp, 16 predicted proteins | sample S25metaG_FD_121802 | JGI IMG/M metagenome (GOLD analysis project Ga0157379, IMG submission 121802) | Switchgrass rhizosphere microbial communities from Kellogg Biological Station, Michigan, USA - S2-5 metaG | ecosystem: Host-associated > Plants > Roots > Rhizosphere > Soil | place: USA... | reverse complement strand
TTTAGAGGGAAAAAATCTGAAAATTCTACAAATTGTCACCAAATGGATTTCTTGAGATTAAGCCTAAACTAGAGAAAAAGGCAAACCCCGTGGCACGTGCTGGCTGACGAATTTACCGGCTTCAGTGTTTGCCTGGATTCCGGATTCCTTTTCCGTCACACAGCAATGAAACAAAATAAAAACAAATATATTCGCAAAATATTCTAATAACAAAAATAAACTCCTATTGGGCATCACTAACATTGTACCACCCTGAACAAGACGCCTGCGCCTCCCCAGCGCCATACGAGTTCCTCCATCCATGTCCTGTGGAATAATCGGTCCTCAGCAACAGTTTACGCGAAAATAAAGACGGACACTTCAAGGACGGCGCTTCCAGAATGAGTAGGCGCACGTAGCCGCCTATGGATGCTGTGTCCTGTCAGATTGCCGACTTTTTGCGAGTTCCAATACCAACATTGGTCTAGTTGTCTCCGCCTGCCTCTCACACCCAACCTTACTGACCCGAATCAAGTAAGTTCTTTCGTACGATATATTTTCATCAGTCTAGAAATTTCCAAGCCATTCAGAGATGCCGATGATGGCTCTACCCGTGGAACTCCTGGATTACATCTTCGATATTGCTATAGAACTAATAGGATCTGAGGACCTTGGCCTGAGAGGATCGTGGAGTAAGCGTACTAGGAGATCCCGTCGCGATCCCTGTCTCCAGGCTCGTCAAGAAATGTCCAGTCTCGTTTTGGTTTCTGTATATTGGGCGCAGAGGATACGCAAGAAGCGTTTTGGAGCCAAAGTAGGATTACTCAATGAAGAGCAAGCAACCCAGTTTTGGGATTGGGCTCGTCCTTCACGGGTAGGACGTTTGGAGTGTGCGGGCCTCATAAAGCATTTGAAGATCCGTGCTTTACCTCTCTGGGGCGAAGCAGAAAGCTCTGGTGAACAGATGGTGCGTTATACCTTTTTTTTTCGCACTTCGTTTACTGCTAAATTCGGCTTAATAGTTCATCGACACGATCTCTGCTTTCAGACAACTAGAAATTTTGGAGGTTCACACATATTGTGCAGAGCAACACCTTTTCATTCCCATCAAAGAAATTGTTCGTGCTTCTAATCTGAAGTCTATTTCCCTGGTACAGGAGCCTCTAGCGCATGCCCCATTCTTCGATATTTTCCTCTTTTTGGATAGTCTCGTGAACTTTCTCTTCCTTCAGAACGTCTCAGTTCGATCTCAAGGATTTAGTCCTTTGGAGAGCAGTCCGGGACCAAATTTAGATCAGGTCAATGGTCGCTTGGTACTCAACGGACCCATGGACGGCTTCATCGTCCCCATGCTTCAAAGGTTTACAAACATTTCGGAACTAGAACTATGTTCTTCGGCGATGTCCTTTGGGGTATTTCATTCCAGCCCGTTTTCCCATTTGGCGCCCCAATTGACCTCCCTCGCTCTGAGGGAACTCTGGTGGAAGGAAGATGCACTTCGGGATGTTATTCAAACACCCATGCCTAAACTCCGCAAAATTTACTTTCAACTCTTAAATTTCCCTGACCATTGGATGAAGTGGTTGCAACGGGCATGTATGCCTGCTCTAGAGTCCATCACTCTAGAAGTGTCTTCTTACAGACATATTACACCCCCTATTATTCAGGACATGGCTTGTTCAGGCAAATTTCCGAAGCTTCGAACAATCAGTCTGGAATACAATCCTGAGTTTGAAACCGACCTCGAGGCCATACTTTTTGATGATGAAAACATTTTTGACGCGTTCAATGAGGAGTTATTGGCTACTAAAGATAAATTGGAGGAGAAGGGTGTTCTATTAGCGTATAAATTTGACCATAACTGATTGCTTCATTTACAAATCATGACCTTAACCCTGTCATTGCCTTGCTTGAAAGATACTGACATAAGCACTTGTTTTCTTGGTCAACCTGTTGACGATACCAGGTGGAAGAGCATAATAATCTCGTGGAGGAGAATTCAAATGTAGGGATTTGGTCCCTGACTTATGCAAATATTTCAGAGACTCCCTTTCTTGGTCAGAGAAAGTAGGCAAGCCGCATTGCAATGCTCGATGCCCGAGATCTATGTTCGGAAGCAAACCCTGACAGGGAGAGACAAAGTACTAAAGCTTACTGCCGGTTTTCCAGCCACCACTTGACAAAATCTTTTTAATTGAAACAGAAATTGTAGCTATTAGATAGGACTGAAAGGTTTCCCAGTTATTGAAGCGCTGAAATAATTTATGGAAGTGCTGAATCGAAACCACGGTTAAGACTAAGTCCCATGGTAAGACTCCAATTTATCAAGCACCTCAAGAAGCACAGAGCTCACGGAGCTCTTGGATAGAGACTAGGCGGAACCCCTCACTAGAATACGTATTCTCGTTGAGATACTTACGAAGCCAGGATGCTTGGTATCAAAGCTTCATAATCCCTTTCTAAAGAATAATGGAGACTCGCGTTATTTGGTCTTATCAACGCCAAAAAGCTTCAGAGTCATGATAATTTGCGTTAAGTTAAAAGGAATCAAGGCAAACTGACAACATTAGTTTGTAGCCTATTGTCCCAGTGACCCAAGAAGAAAGCACTCAGTATATTAGCCCCCAGTTTCGATTTGTCACACCTATTCTTGGCCGAAGATAAGTCCCCAGCCGCTTTAATCCAAATATTAATACCCTATAATTATCATGTAGGAAAGAGGTTTTAGAGGGGGCGGCCAAAAAGCATGCTGTGTGTTGAACGACTTACGAACATATACAATTCTAATGATCCCATTGCAGGGCGATGTAACCTCAAAGGATTCTCTTCTCTCATTGGTCTCCGCAATCGAAAAGAAGACGGGCTACATTAATCTCTTGGTGAATAATTCCGGTATTTTTGAACCGATTCTCAAAGTTTCGGAGGAAGAGAAAAAGGATATCAAGACTCTTCAGAAAGCGATGTGGGAAGCAGAGCCCGATCTTTCCCTCCAGACTTTCAGTGTCAATGTAGCTGGGGTTTACTACACTACTGTGGCATTTCTGGATCTTCTCGCCAAAGGGAATAAGCATAGAGGTATTCTTGGTATAACTAGCCGGATTGTTAGTTTATCGGCCTTATGCGCTACCAGGTATGGCTGGAATACCTTCGGCACCGAGCAAAGCAGCCATAATTCATCCGGGAAAAGCCCTATCCAACTTCCTGAAGGACTATCAGATAAGAAGCAATACTACAGCTCCTGGCTTTTTTCCCAATGGTCAGTATTATCTCAGTAGTCAGTACCAACAAAAGATAAAATTATGGTATAGATTAACCATTATTTCGTGAAGTAGACATGGCATATCAACTATTTGGATTGCCCTGGTAGCTTCCGCAATCCGTCGCTCCGCATGGTAGAATGGGAACTGAAGAAGAGATGGTAATCTGTTTCTCTTATAACCACTATATTCCAAAGCTTATGCCAAGTCGTTATTAGGGAGCATTGGTCTTGTTCCTTGCAACCAAAGGGGGTGCATATATCTCAGGCAACCTTACAGTCGTGACACCGATGGGGGGAGGTTGGCCCTATTTCCTTCGATGTACTAGTTATGAAGCAGTAGAATTAATTTTAAATATCAGGAAGAACTTGTTTCTAAATAAATAAATAAATAAATAAGGAACTAGTTTATGCATCGTGAGGAGTGGTAGCAGGTTGGTTTGCTAGTTATGTAGGCGATTCACCACTCTGGTATGCGATGCTTGTCGAGCCGAACCCCCGCCTCGCCGAGATATCTGGAGTGCGAAGCTCTGAGGATATAAGTCGTCACGCAAAGGGAACTATTACACCAACGAACACTTAGACCCTCCGCAGCTTCTCATGATGAGACCTTGGATGGGCATCATACTGATAAAGTATAAGTTCTCGCGCTTAAACTGGATCCACAACAGTGAAACTTGCATCTAAACAATATTCTTCAGCGGGGGTTAATTTGCATGCTCCGAACGCGTAAGCTGGTCTAATATTTGCCGAGTAGGCTACTGATGAGCAGGCATCGTGAGGTCAGGGCTGGATGGTACTAGTAAAATGGCGGCGTTGTACAAACTTAAGCCGGAGAAGTTGCGGAGACTAGGCCAACCATCGGTGACTGCACGCGGCTATGACACCCTTCTCTTAACTTAAAGATAAATCCGGCTTCTTTGGGGATGTCCACATAGAGCCGCATACCAGGAGTACCAGAGGATTGCACTATTGAAGGGATTGGCCATAGCTTATGTACTGCCATCCTCTTTCCTCTCATATTCACCATGTCAACAACAAGTTTTGACCCATTACATCTGTTCTCGGCTAAAGGTTTGTTTTATTCTACTCGATTATTTCACGAAAAATCATGCAACTCCTTTAGGTCTCATTGCTGTTGTGACTGGAGGAGGAACGGGTGTCGGTTTCATCATCGCCATTGCTTTGGAAAGTAACGGCGCGAGTGTGTATATTGTGGGACGAAGATTTGTTTGACGGATAAATACCTCGCCCGATTTATTTTTCAAAAGTGTTGTAGGTATAGAGAAAGCAGCCACGGAACCCGCTGTATGCATATTCTCCTCGATCTTTAATTTGAAATCTGATCACACAAATTATTAGAAATTTAGAAACTCATACCGCTCAAGGAGATGTCACTTCTAAAGAGTCCCCTCTCAACATTGTTTCTATAATCGAAACTGAAACGGGATACATCAACCTCGTGGTTAACAATGCTGATGCTGGTGTTTCTAGTCACGTCGTCCAGATTCCGGAAGGTGAAGGCAAAGAAATCAAATCTATTCAGAAAACGCTATGGGATATACCTCTCGAAGGCTTCCTCGACGTGTATCGTGTTAATGTATTCGCCCGTCTACTACACCACCCTGATATTCCTGGACCTTCTGGATAAAGGGAATAAACTTGGCGGCACCCCTGGTGTAGCTAACCAAGTTATCAGTTTATCTTCAATTGCAGGACTGGCAAGGGAGTCTGAGGTGATAGTACTAGCCTATATGACGAGTGAAGTGACGGTGATTCTTTTGGGGAAGATTCTCAGTATCTTCCTCAAGACTATCAGCTCAGAAGCAATGTTATTGCATCCGGAATCTTTCCAAGTGGTGGCCTTCAGAAAAGTGAAGCGGACGGAAGCCTGATATGCAATGGAGAGCACTCGTTTTATTCCTCGCCACCAGAAGAGCATATGTTTTAGGCAATGTGACATCACAGATTATCCTTGTTCTCTTCGACAGACGAGTTCTGAAATGGCAGGGCGTTGGGAGTAAGGAATCAGATTGAGCGGAATGAATGCTGAGATACGATGTATAATACTGGGTTTTAATAATAATCCATGGAGCTGTTTGAGGAATCAAACTTCAAAGTATAAGATAAATATCGCATGATGGCATCGAACTAGAGGAGTAAGGGCTTAGCGTGATTGATACATCAGAACGACCAACATACAAAGTTAAGGATCTCCTCCCAACTTCGGATGGGGCAATGGAAGTCAGTAGGTTTCTCCGATACATAGGAGTAGACTCTTATCCGGGCCTGGCAAGCGGGTTCCAAGTTTCCAGGCGCCAAAATATTGAGGCGAAGGACATGGCGATGTCCTGGGGCTCGAATATTGGACTCGATGTGGGGGGTTCAATCCATAAAGAAAGAGGGATGCACTATCAATCTTGCATAGCTTCGATCTCCCGCTCACTACGCTCAAGATATTCATCAAATGATTCTCCTGACGGGATAGATCCCTTCCCTGAGAGACGACCGTTAGAAAACCGAAATAAAATGTAGATCGATCGAAATAAACCTTTTTCTGTAGCATGAGCACGGATTCGTGCGATGATTTCTCTATCATGCTTGATGGCAGCTAACTGTGCTTGCTTTATTGTTCCTGTTGGAAAATACATATCTGCCCGGGAGATTAAAATAAGATAACTACCTGCAAGATGAATTACACGAGGAATATACTCTTTGCCGTTTATGGAAGTGAGGAGGGTTGTTGCGCCCCATGCAATGCGGTGGTGGTCACGTGCTACCCGGATGATACTAAGGTTCGTCGTGGGAGAGAAATATTTTACTACAAGAAATATGGGAATTATGAGAAAGATCTGGAGAAACAGTAAACAGAATCACCATTAAGTGAAGGTGAAACCGTCCCCCAGCCTACGTCTCCAAAATTATTCAGAACGCTTTGCTTGAGAGCCAGCCATACATGTTTTGAATTGAGCTCTTCGGAGGACGGCGCAGGGTTTCTTTCTTGACAAGGTATAAATTCTACTAGTAGCCATCGATTCTATATAGAATGTTATTAGTCGTAACAAGAACTTACTGAACGCTCTCCTAACCTTGAAGCGAACCATGGTCAACGCGGGCTCGGAACCTTTCTTCACAAAGACGTTCCCACACTTTCAATGATCGCTAATTCCAAACACTCTGACTCAAGTTCAACCCCCCAGATCCCTCTTCTGAGCAATCCACTTTCCACAGGAATATATTCATGAAACCTCGGTAACGCCTATTCGAAACCAGTAGAGACCGGATTCATATGACACCTCTCAACTTGAATGTCCAATTCATGCCTCAAAAAGCATCACTTTCTGTCTCATTTCTCAGCTTTGGAGCGACTATTAACATTCCAAGACTCCGAAGCTCCAGCAGCATGATTTTCATCCGATTCACATCCTTTCGATGACGTCGAAGATCCCGATTCAATTTAGGAGGAAGTGTCTCCAGATGCAATGACATTTTAGCGCTGCTTTTGCTCTTGGCAAAGCAGTTGTCCCTGCGATGTCATTTTGTTCCAGGTTGCTCTCAAACCATCATGTTGTCTACCGTGCTTTGCGGTCCCATCTTACGGTGCGTTTATATTCGGGGGTTCGTTTTTTTTGTTCTAACAATTTTTTACTGTTTATTTCTTCAGATACACGAACACTGACTATTCAACTAATGTTTGGTACGGTTCTCTGCTGATTATTTTGGGAGATGGACCAGCGCCGTCCGAGATAGTTTTGACCGTTAATGGTTCTCAACAAACATCTAAGCCAAAGAATATCCACTCCGAGACTGGTCGCTCGTTCTGGAGATATCCACTCTCTGTACCGCTGGGAGAACAGGAGCAACAGGTCGCTTATCGCATCGGGAGTCATGATATTGGTGGCGCATTCTTTGTTCAAGGAAGAGAAGAGAGCATGCGTATAATGTTCCATTCTTGCAACGGATTTTCGGTCAAGATTCCCAAAGATGCTTTTGCGGGACCCGCGCTATGGAATGATGTACTTCGAAGTATGTTAGACTCCACTCGTTGTCAAGCCTGCTTCTAACTGATTGGCGCAGCCCACGGCGAGCACCCGTTCCATGTTATGCTAGGTAAGACTATTCTTCTATTCGATTCTTACGTCGTGCTAACGGTTAACTCAGGTGGTGGAGACCAAATCTATTCTGACATGATTTGTGTCGATGGTCCTCTCAAAGAATGGGCTCATGAACTCAGTCCATCTCGTCGTTCCAAAACCTTGTTCACCGAGCAAACAAACAAAGAACTCGAGGAATGGTACTTCAATAATTATATCAAGTGGTTCACCACAGAACCGTTCCGAAAGGCTTTGGCGACTATTCCAAGTGTAAATATTTGGGATGACCACGAGTAAGACTCGGTACTTGAGTGCTTCGATGTCACGCTAATGTTAATTGTAGCATCATTGATGGCTTTGACTCGTATCAAGACCGCTTCATGCGCTCACCTATTTTCCTCGGTATTGGAAAGGCCGCTCACAAATATTACATGCTTTTCCAGCATCACACCGCGCCTAATGAAGTCGATTCCAACCCCGATTCTTCGTTTGTTGTCGGTAGTCGTCCCGGACCTTATATCACCGAGAAGTCTGTCTCAATTTGTGCCAACCTCGGCCCTCGAACTGTCTTTTACGGTCTGGAATGTCGAATGGAACGGACCCGTCATCGCATTTGTTACGAGTCTACTTATGATGCTATGTTCGAGAGGCTTGAAAACGCTGTCGTACCCGGCAAGACGAAACATTTACTAGTTTTATTGGGAGTTCCTCTTGCGTATCCAAGACTTGTTTGGCTAGAAAGTCTTCTTGGAAGTCACTTCATTACTGCGCCGATTAAGCTAATGAACAAGGTGTTCGGATTCGCTGGTGGTATGTTTAACAACTTCGATGGCTCTTCCGAACTTCTTGACGACCTGGATGACCATTGTAAGCGTACCATCTTTGCTGAGAATCGAAATCCTAATCTCATCTTAGTTTCTAGGGTGCTCTGTACATCACAAAAAGGAGCGAAACCGATTCGTATGGCGTCTCCAAGAATTCGCCCTGAAGAAACATGTCCGCATCACTCTTCTAAGCGGAGACGTCCACCTCGCCGCTGTCGGCCGATTTTTCTCCCATCCCCGTCTCAAAATCCCTCAAAATAAGGATCCTCGCTACATGGTTAATATTATCTCTTCTGCCATCACCAACTCACCTCCTCCAATGGCCGTTGCAAATCTGATGCATCGCCGTAACAAGTTACACCGACTCGATCATAAGACGCAAGAGAACCTTATGCATTTGTTTAGGGAGTCTCCCGATCCAAATGGGAAAAAGAGGAAGTGCAGCGCGACGATGCCCGCAAGGAACTATGCCATTATCACTGAGCATGCCGGGTTAGCTGCAAAGGGTGTGTCACCTGAGGCTATTGCGGAGATTAGTGGTGTTGGTCCTGCAGGTGATTCTGTCCAGCCGAGCGCGAATGGGCATGGGAATGGAAATGGGGAGGCTGCCACCAAGGGTGTGACCCACGTCCACCAGAATTTGACTCTGGCGAAGCAAGAGCTTGGAGGGACAGCGGAAGATGAAGTGTCTGCGATGGCGCCTGCTCAAGGGACGACGAGGCCTTTTGCGTTGGATGTTGCGTTTAGGGTTGAGATTGATCCGAAGGATTCTGAAGGAAAGACCAAAGCTTATGGGTTTGCGATCCCGGCGTTAGAGGAGTAGCTGCACTGCTTTATAGATGGATTTTTTATTATCCTCGCCTCGACAACCCATTATTTTGTATTTGGCTTGCCTTTTGTTCCGAATAATGTTTTTAACAATAACAATACATATGTTATATATGCTAATTGTGGCTAATTCAAGATCTATCTCGGACACCGTCCCATCTTCGTCTCCTTGCTTCTTCCTGCCAGTCCCATCCATCGCCGGAGGAGGTAGCTAAAGAAACGCCCGCTCCCAATCCCGCTCTCGAAGGATTCGTCTTCAATTGCAGAGGTTCCGTTAACGCAATGTCTGGTGCTTCACCCAAAGCTGTTCCGGGATTCCAGCCCTGCATCATCAGAAGTTTATGTCCGATGTTGGAGGAGGATATTGGCGCAGATGTTGGTTTTGGTTCAGGAGCTAATGCGGGAGGAGTCCATCCCAAGTCGGAAGTTGTGAAAGGAGACGGGGAACTTGACGCTGGGAGGGAACGAGCGGATTCCTGCTGGGATATTGAGGGTGCTGGCGGAGGTGGCATTCCCCGATGCTCCGGATGTAGTTGTCGACGGATGGCTGAGCGATCCTTATAGTCAGTAGATGTCACAGATGAAGAGGCGGGAATATCAGAGATAGAGGGTATCGAGGGATTTGAATACGATCGTTGAGACAGGAGATTACTCTTGAGCTTCGCAATAGCTTTCCTAGGATCTACAACATCATCTGATTTGCGTTTACGGGTCGACGTCGTGCTGTCAGAAACCGCCTTCTTGGATGTTGACGACGACGAAGTATGCAACGGAATCTCCCCTTGCCCTTCAATAGTGCACTCTATACAAGGTCTTCCGTCCAAATGTTCATGAACCAAAAAAGTTGTATTTCCAATGGTTATCTGGTCTAGATGCCTCAAAATCTTGGGCATACTAGCCTTACGAGGTTCTGATAGTCGCATCCCTCGCGTTGACGTTCCAGAGCCGCCAGAGCTAGAATCTGCCTTATTACCAACTGACACAGATCCCTTAGCAGCTTCTTTTATATCTCTCGTTGCGAATACAAACGTCCCATACATAGATCCCATATCCACGATGGACCATTCACGCCTGGCTCCATCCCAGTAAATAGCGGCATGGTACTTGGACACAGTCATCTCTGGCAGCCGAATACGCGCAGAGGGAGATTTATCTCGTCCTATTGAGACTTCCGCGTAGCCATCCAGCGCAACGATACGCTTTGAACGCGAAATGATACCGGATTTAAGGACAATGAGACGGAAGACTGTGGTGTGGTTCGAGGCCGCCGGAGATGAGATGGAGGAGGGAGAGGAGGCTTTGGAAGATAGATAAGGTGAGGGGTAGATGGAGTGCGATGAAGAGGCAGATAGGGTGACCATATGGTGAGGATCCAAGTTAGGGTTATCACCATGACCAGGGAACTCATATGCGGGGTCATAACAATCGTCGTTGACGGGACCCATAGGACGAAGCTCTCCTTCTTCTTCCTCGTCGTCGAAAATGTCAAACCGGATGGGAATATTCATCCTACAGGGAAGTAGGAAGGAGAGTAAATGGAGGAGGTTCAAGCTTAGGCTGTCACGCGTGACAGTTGAGCTTTTCCCTCTCAACCTCTTCTCCCATATACCTAGACTGACAAACTGTCATTCCGATGAATTTACAGTTTTGACCGTCTGAATCAAGGCCAATATAATTAACTTCGCTTCCCATTATTATGCGGAGAACTAGGAAGACATTACCAAGGATTTGAAATGCTACCCAAGACCTACCAATTTGGGTGTCGGGCAAATTAGCCACATTCATGTTTTTATTGAAACAACACTCTCAAGTAAGACAGTGACATATTATTTAAATTTTAAATTCTAGGATTTTTGTATTCAATCTCCCCCAGGAAAGTCCAGGTTCTCAACAGCTCGATGCTCATATCGACTTCTCTGGCTAATGCGAGTCTTAAAGCTTTTCATCATCAAACGCCTGGTCACGGTGGTTCCATACGATAGGGCTTGAACGTTGTGACCGAATCTTCCATCCGGTTTTCTTGAATACTTATCCTCCAGTGAGTCTCAAGATTGAGCTTCTGATCACATTCCTCGGACCGAACTCTTCTTATCGTTCGACCATTTCGATCCGAATAACCCAGGGAATAAGTCAAATTCGTTCAATAGCTGTTCAGGGGGGATATTCTTATCGGTGTTACGTTACTTCTTAAGCTTCTATCAAGATGTTAATTTAGCGGGACGCCACCGCTGACTTGCCTTGATCCTTCTTCTCACAATCACTCCTACTTTCCATAGTTCTTGCCCAGGACCCCTCTCCGAATATTGAATCAAGGAAATGCCAGCTCATCTTGTGGATATTGGGATTATCTGTTCTGCTCTGACTGTGGCTGTTTATTTCCTATGGCAGAAAGGCATTCTCAATATCTCGCCAACTATTCCGGACCAGAATGGCAAACACAATACTATCGAGGAAAGGTCGTTCGGAGGTCTGTCCTTATAAATCGATGGTTTTAACAGCCAGCTGAACGCTGCGAAGAGTGGAAGCCAGTAGAGTTCAAATACCCGGACTTTGACCCAGTCTCGGACTTCGATATCAAAAAAACGAAGCCGATACCCTATAGGCCGTTCAAGTATGTATGATGACGAGGTATCACGTTCCGATATGTACTTACCTCTTCAAGATGGGGGCCTTATAATGTCACGATGGGAATTAGATCAATGAACTGGGATTCCTGGGTGGAATTGGACAATACGTATGTATTCCTTTACGCTTCATGTCGGTCCGAATGTTCAACTCCATGCCAGTTATCTTGAAACTCTCGAAATACGTAAACGAAGAGCCAAAGAGAGGTTAGCAGGAGCTCACTGTTCCTTTTAGAGCGAAACTGACGTATTTCAGAGGGGAGAAGGCCGTTCAAACACTCCCCGGCGCTGAAAAGGCGGCTCTGGAAGTATGCACTGAATTAGCATCGTATTGTAAACTGTCTTCTAATTTACACTCGATGAATAAAACGCTAACGCTTCTCCTTTCTAGTGGCAAAACGATACCCTCAAGTGATTCGTATAACCCGCATTCATGATGACGAAGGACTCGGTGGAGGAGACAGCATAGCGGGAGTAAATGGCGGTAGAGTAAAGACCGTGGAAATAATCCCAACGGGAGATAAATGGGATCTCGATGTTGATGACCCTATGTATGTGGCAGGAATGTTGTCAGAAGACTTAGCCATTATGATGGAAGGCCCGGACGGTCAGTATTACCTGAAAGCTGCTTCTATATGCGTTCCCGGTAAGTTTGGTCAGAAAAATATGTTGTTCGACGGGTCATTGAACAGATCTTTCAGGCTTCTGGAGGCTAGAAGACAAGATTGGGCTTCCGCTGAAAGAAATCCACCTAAGAGGCGGCGTTTACCAGTATAAGGAGAAGCTACAGCTGTCTCTTGATAGGTATGGACCAGTTAACGTTCAATAAGAAGGGGGGGCTGACAAGACCCGTAAGCCAGGTTCTTCAGAAGATTGCCCGTCGATAAACCGGTCCTAAGAAATAATGTGGGTAGAGTCTTCATTCCTACCCACCTGTCATTCTGAAAGCCGACATTTTGTTATCGCTGAATCAGTATTTCTTCCAGGTACGTCGTAGCCGTCGAAATTTCAATTAAGGTGTCCTGCATTTGAATAGGTTGATTCGGATCTGGCATGGGCGAGCATTCATCATGGCAATGAAGATGCGTTCGATCAATCTACACATCTTCCTCGGCCTGAGTCTCTGATGAATATTAATAACGGGTGGCAGCCACCACAGCCAACAACGGAGTGAGTTGAATACACTATAAGTTTAATAAATTTAATCCCCTCCCCAGTCTGTCTCAGGTTTATTTCAGGAGTGAACGACAGAGTCTACGCCGGATGCCTAAAACGGGCTGCATATGCTTCACAATTAGGACTTACTTTCATCCTGTGACGGAGATAGTGAATGAACCCGGCATTCCTGGAAGATTGGCAGCTGCTATTCGGGTAGGTTGCAATGCAGTTTAAATGAGGACTCGACATTTATGTCTAGAATAGAGCTGGCCGGAACCTATCGCGGAAGCTCGGGCGAAAGATCTCTATTCAAAGTCTTTGCTTCCTTGGTTAGATATCCTTCACAAAAAGCAGCTTGAAAGCGGCGTCATAACTTCGTTAGATGAGAGGATTGATCATTACCCATTTTGAGTTAGCCTTTCGACCTTTTATAGACAAGATTGACATTCAGTGTGATGGGGAATGAAACCGGCCTTGTTTAATTCTTACCCCAATCAAATCTAAGGTCGGATACATTCTGAAAATCTCAGTTGTTGAGCCTGATGAATTTCTGGTGGCCTTTATTCAGCTCTCAATGGAGGAATGATCTAGATCGGCGTGATGTGGATCCAGGAAAGGATCAGACCAAGTCCCTGGTTACTGTAGAAATCATACAAGCTATTAGCTTTCCCAGGCGTACTTTTCTATCTCGACCCGTCTTCAGCTCTTTTGATTTCACACTTCCGAGTGATATCCTCTTCACGGCACATGGTAACACATAACGCCTCCCTTCACATATTGACACTGTAAGCTACAACAAAATCAACCGACAAGAACTCTCGACTTCAAAATACCGCCTTAAGAACTGCCGTTTCCTGTCGTTCAGGCCACTCTCTTAGCATGGCAATGCGCCACGAATGACGTCCCACCCCCAGTGTTGAAGTATTTTCCCACCATCTTATTTCCTCCACGAATTCCCATGAAAACTTTAGCAGGTGCCTTGGGCACCGCGAGG
>Ga0157379_10003255_pt1 | contig 13764 bp, 9 predicted proteins | sample S25metaG_FD_121802 | JGI IMG/M metagenome (GOLD analysis project Ga0157379, IMG submission 121802) | Switchgrass rhizosphere microbial communities from Kellogg Biological Station, Michigan, USA - S2-5 metaG | ecosystem: Host-associated > Plants > Roots > Rhizosphere > Soil | place: USA: Michigan... | reverse complement strand
TTCCTGCTCGATCACGTCCAGGTCGGCGAGGGGCTCCCGGCCCGGTTCCTCGGCGGCACAGTCCAGCACGTGCACCAGCACCGTGCACCGCTCGACGTGGCGGAGGAAGTCCAGGCCCAGGCCCTTGCCGCGGCTCGCCCCGGGGATCAGCCCAGGCACGTCGGCGATGACGAACTGGGTCTCCCCGGCCTCGGCCACCCCCAGGTTCGGGATCAGCGTGGTGAACGGGTAGTTGGCGATCTTCGGCCGCGCCGCGGAAAGCGCCGAGATCAGCGATGACTTGCCCGCGTTGGGGAAGCCGACCAGCCCCGCGTCGGCCACCGTCTTGAGCTCGAGCAGCAGCACGGCAGACTCGCCCGGCTCACCGCGCAGCGCGAACCCGGGGGCCTTGCGCTTGGTGGACGCCAGCGCGGCGTTGCCCAGCCCGCCCCGGCCGCCCTGCGCGGCCACGAACCTCGTCCCCGCACCGGTCAGGTCGGCCAGCACGGAGCCGTCCGCGGCCTTCACCACGGTCCCCTCGGGCACCCGCAGGACCACGTCGGACCCGTCCGCGCCGTTGCGGTTGGACCCGGTGCCCGGCTTCCCGCCGGTGGCCCGGCGCAACGGCCGGCGGTGGTACTCCAGCAGCGTCGCGGTCCCGGGATCGCCCTCGATGATCACGTTGCCCCCGCGGCCGCCGTTGCCCCCGTCCGGCCCGCCGAGCGGCTTGAACTTCTCCCGGTGAATGGAGGCGCAGCCGTGGCCGCCGTCCCCCGCCTGAATGCGCACCTCAGCCTGATCCGCGAACTCAGCCATCCCGCACCTCCCTTGCCTTAGATCTACAACCATTAAGGATTACGGTGTTCGCCCGGCGGGCCCCGGCCCTCGGCAGCGGCCGCCGTCCGCACCGGCAGACCCCGCTGCCCGGCCCCAGACGCACGAAGGGCGGGCCGGGGAACCCGGTCCGCCCTCGCGTACTGGTGACGTCTGGTGTCAGGATGCCTTGGCTTCGGCAGCCTGTGCTTCGGCGACCGGGACGATGCTGACCGACCGGCGGCCGCGCCGGATGCCGAACTGGACGTGGCCGGGAACCAGCGCGAACAGGGTGTCGTCGCCGCCGCGGCCCACGCCCACACCGGGGTGGAAGTGCGTGCCGTGCTGGCGGACGATGATCTCGCCGGCGCCGACCAGCTGGCCGCCGAAGCGCTTGACGCCGAGCCGCTGGGCGTTGGAGTCGCGCCCGTTCCGGCTGGACGAGGCGCCCTTCTTGTGTGCCATCTCAGTCCTTCTTCGCTGCGCTGGCCTTGGCGGTGCTGGCCTTGGCCGGGGTGCTCTTGGCCGCGCCGGTCTTGGCGGTGCTGGCCTTGGCCGCACTGCTCTTGGCGGCGCGGGCCTTGCCGGTGCCGATCGCGGTGATCTTGACCTGGGTGTACTTCTGCCGGTGGCCAAGACGGCGCCGGTACCCGGTCTTGTTCTTGTACTGGATCATGCTGATCTTCGGGCCGCTGACCGGGCCGAGGATCTCCGCGGTGACCTGGTAGCCGCCGAGCGCGGCCGGGTCGCTGATCACGTTGCCGTCGTCGACCACCAGGACGGCGGGCAAGGTCAGGGTGGAGCCGGGCTCGCCGGCCAGCTTGTCGACGGTCAGGACGTCGTCAACCGACGCCTTCTCCTGCCTGCCGCCGCAGCGCACGATCGCGTACACCGAGATCTCTCTCTCCGTCATGAGCCCGCCGCGGCTTCCGCGGACAATACTCGGTTTCGATGCGAGCGGGCTGCTGTCCTGCACACGTCACCGTCCGCGGCTGAGCGCCGCTGGAGTATCCGGTGCACCGACGACACAGATTATCAGACGCGGCCAGGTCCGCCAGCCACGCTCCAATCCCGCTGGCCCGGTCAGCTCGTGGCGGCCGGCGCCTCTGTGATCTCGCTGGCGGCATCCAGCACGGTCCCGTTGACCGGCTCGGCGGCCTGCGCATCGTCCTGGCTGGCCGGCTTGCGGCGCCGCCTGCTGGCCGTCCGCTTGGCCGCGGGCCTGGCCGCGCCGTCCGTACCGTCCGCGCTGCCCGCCTCGGCCGGGGCGTCCGCGCTGGCCGCGGCGTCCCCGCTGGCCGGTGCGTCCCCGCCCGCCGGGGCCGCCGCGCTCGCCGCTGCGTTCCCGCCCGCCGGGGCCGCCACGTCGGCCGGAGCGGGATCCGCGACGGCCTTGCTGCTCGCGGCGTGGCCGGGGATGACCACCGGACCGACCGTGACAACCGGACCGACGGTCACGGACGGCCGGCTGGGCTCGGGCTGGGCCGGCGGCTCAGCCGCACGGTTCTCAGCCGCACGGTTCTCAGCCCCGCTGTCCTCGCCCGCCGGAACGTCAGCGCCGTCTCGCGACGCCAGGGCGCCGGCTATCGCGGCCACCGCGTCGCGGTGCGCGCTGTCCGGCTCCTGCCCGGACCCGTTGCCGTTCCCGTTCTCCCCGGTCCCGGCCGCCTCGTCCCGGTCGCCCTTGCGGCCCCGGCCGCCGCCGCTGCGGCTGCGGCGCCGCGAGCCCTGGCCGTCCCCGTGCCCGTTGCCGTGCCCGTCGTCGCCGCGGCCGCGCGGGGAGTGGTCCACCGGCTCCATCGAGATCAGCACGCCGCGCCCGTTGCAGTGCTCGCACGGCACGGAGAACGCCTCGAGCAGCCCGGACCCGACCCGCTTCCTGGTCATCTGGACCAGGCCCAGCGACGTCACCTCGGCCACCTGGTGCTTGGTCCGGTCCCGGGCCAGGCACTCCATCAGCCGGCGCATGACCAGCTCGCGGTTGCTCTCCAGGACCATGTCGATGAAGTCGATGACGATGATGCCGCCGACGTCCCGCAGCCGCAGCTGGCGGACGATCTCCTCGGCGGCCTCCAGGTTGTTCCTGGTGACGGTCTGCTCCAGGTTGCCGCCGGAGCCGGTGAACTTGCCGGTGTTCACGTCGATGACCGTCATGGCCTCGGTCGTGTCGATGACCAGCGACCCGCCGCTGGGCAGCCAGACCTTCCGGTCCAGCGCCTTGGCCAGCTGCTCGTCGATCCGGTACGCGGCGAACACGTCCTGGTCGCCGTCCCAGCGGGTCATCCGCTCGGACAGGTGCGGCGCCACGTAGCGCACGTACTCGTCCACGATGTCCCAGTCGCCGTCGCTCGCGATGACCAGGCCGCTGAAGTCCTCGTTGAAGATGTCCCTGACCACCCGGATGGTCAGGTCCGGCTCAGAGTACAGCAGCTCGGGCGCGCTGGCCGTCTTGGTCTTGGCCTCGATCGCCTCCCACTGCGCGGACAGCCGGGACACGTCGTGCGACAGCTCCTCCTCCGAGGCGCCCTCGGCGGCGGTGCGCACGATCACGCCGGCATTCTCTGGCATGACCTTCTTGAGGATCTGCTTGAGCCGGGACCGCTCGGTGTCCGGCAGCTTGCGGCTGATCCCGGTCATCCCCGAGCCCGGCACGTAGACCAGGTACCGGCCGGGCAGGCTGACCTGGCTGGTGAGCCGGGCGCCCTTGTGCCCGATCGGGTCCTTGGTGACCTGGACCACGATCGACTGGCCGGACTTCAGCGCGGACTCGATCCGCTTGGACTCGCCCTCCAGGCCGCTGGCGTCGAAGTTCACCTCGCCCGCGTACAGCACGGCGTTGCGGCCCTTGCCGATGTCGACGAACGCGGCCTCCATCGACGGCAGCACGTTCTGCACCTTGCCGAGGTACACGTTGCCGACGTACGACTGGTGGCTGGCCCGGTCCACGTAGTGCTCGACGAGCACGCCGTCTTCCAGCACCGCGATCTGGGTGCGGTCGTCGTGCTGGCGGACCACCATGACCCGGTCCACGGCCTCGCGCCGGGCCAGGAACTCCGACTCGGTGATGATCGGCGGGCGGCGCCGGCCTGACTCGCGGCCCTCGCGCCGCCGCTGCCGCTTGGCCTCCAGCCGGGTGGACCCGCGGATCGACTTGACGTCGCCCGACGCCGCCCCGTCCGCGGCGCGGGCGGCGCGCACGTGGGTCACCGTGTTCGGCGGGTCGTCACTGCTCTGCGTGCCGTCCGCGTCCGCGGTCCCGCTGCGGCGGCGGCGCCGGCGCCGGCGGCCGCTCGGCGACGACTCGTCGCCGTCGCCCCCGGCTGCGCCGTCCTCGTCACCGTCGGCGGCCGGCCCGTCGCCGGAGTCCGCCCCGGTCTCACCGTCCGCGTCCGCGGCCGGGCTGGCCGGGGCGCTGGTGTCCTCGCCGTCCCGGCTCGCGGTGTCGTCGCCGCCCCCGCCGCCGCCCTTGCCGCGGCGGCGGCGCCGGCTGCGAGAGCTGCCCGGCTCGCCGTCGCCATCCTCGCCGTCGGCCGAACCGGACCGCGGCGCGCTGTCCGCCCGGTCTCCCCGGTCCGCCCGGTCTCCCCGGTCGGCACGGTCTCCCCGGTCGGCACGGTCGCTCCGGTCGGCACGGTCTCCCCGGTCGGCCCGCTCGGACCGGTCCGCGCCGTCCTCGCTGCCAGACGCCGGCGCGGCCTTGCGGGCCGGAGCCGGGGCGGCCGCCAGGTCGGGCGCCTGGAAGATCACCACCGGGGCCTGGAAGGCGGCGACGGGCACGGCTGGCGGCCCGGCCGCGGCGGGCGGCTCGGGCGCGGGCAGGGCCGGCGGCATGACCACCGGCGGCACGCTCCGGGCCGTACGGGCGCGGCGGCCGGAACCGCCGGAACCAGTGGCCGGCGCACCGCCCACGGGCGGCTCGCTGCCGGCCCCGGACGCGCCGGAGCCAGCCGCGTTCTCAGCCGGCCCGGCAGGCACGGAGGCGGCCGGTGCCGTCCCGCTGTCCGCCGGGCTGTCCCCGGAATCCCCTGGCGCGGCGGACGACTTGCTCACCGCACGCCGGGCTCGCCGGAGCAGCCTGCGGCCGCCGCCAGCGGGTTCCCCGGCCGGAGCCGGGGTCGTTTCTGCTAGTGCACCGGACTGGCCGGCTGCGCCGGCCTCGGTCGGGGCGTTTCTATCGTTGGGCTCGGTCTCGAGCATTCGGGCAATCTCCCGTCAGGCTCCCGGGCGCGCTGGTCCGTCCCCGGACCCTGCTCGCCGCGCGGGAGCTGGTCGTTCGCGCTCACTGGCGGGGCTGCCACGGGGGCCGCCTCCGCTGCCAGGCGCGCTGTCTTTTCGTTGTCCTGATCCGCGGGCGTCCGGCCGGCGTGGGCGTCGGCCTCGAGCGGGCCCTGGGCCAGCCGGGTCACCAGCGCGGGTGACGACGGCACCAGGCCCGTCAGCTGCCGGAGCGCGGTCAGGATGTCATCGGGCCGTACGGCAGGGGTGGTATGCCGGACGACCATCCGAAGTGTCGCACATGCGGCCCCGGCGGCGTCCGTGCCGCGCGGGCCAGCCTCCAGCGTGACGACTGCGGCGCGAGCGTCCATCCGCCGCAGGCCCTTGCTGGTCAGCCGCTCGACCTCGACTGAGGTGGCGGCGAGGAACTCCGCGACCGCGCTGGCTGCAGCGGCGGGAGTCACCCCGGGCACTACGACCTCCCACCGGGAGGCCTCGAGCCGCAGGGCGCCGAGGCGCCCGGCGGGCGGTGCGCCGGAGCCGGGCGCCTGCGCCCGTCCCGGGTCCTGCTCGCAGCCGACCGGCCCCGGGGGCGGGGCGTCGGCCAGGTCAAAAACGTCCACTACATCGATCCCCGCGGGTAGCGCAGCGCCGAGCCGGCTCCGCACCTGCGCGGCGTCCCACGGCTCGGTAAGGGCGAGTTCGAGGTACTCGGCCTCGCTCGCAGTTCCCGTCGGCGCTCCCCCTACATAAGAAATTCGCAGGTGCGGCGAAAAACCAGCCGAGTAGGCGATGGGCAATTGCGCCCTTCTGACCGCCCGCTCAACCACCCGAGCGGTATCCCGGTGACTCGCAAACCGCATCCTGCCTCTTTTAGCGTACCGGATGACGAGTCTCTGGGCGACAGGCGCGGGGGGCGGGCCAGTAGGGACCTGGCGGGTCATTGCGGCCCGCTTCGCACAATTTCCAGCGGCAGCAGCTTCACCCCGCTGGGGCCTGTCTCGATCTCGGTGCCCATCGCCGGGCAGACCCCGCACTCGAAGCACGGCGTCCACCGGCAGTCGTCGACCTCGGCCGCGCCGGCCGGGTCGATCGCGTCCTGCCAGTCCTGCCAGAGCCAGTCCCGGTCGAGCCCGGAGTCCAGGTGATCCCAGGGCAGGATCTCGTCGTAGCCGCGTTCCCTGGTGGTGTACCAGTCCAGGTCCACGCCGGTCCCGGCCAGCGCGTCCGCGGCGCAGCGCACCCACCGGTCGTAGGAGAAGTACTCGCTCCAGCCGTCGAACCGGCCGCCGTCCTGCCAGACGGCCCGGATCACCGCGCCGACCCGGCGGTCGCCGCGGGACAGCAGGCCCTCGACCATGGACGGGCGTCCGTCGTGGTAGCGGAACCCGATGGCCTTGCCGTAGGACCGGTTCGCGCGCAGTTCCGCGCCGAGTGCGCGGAGCCGGGCGTCCACGGTCTCGTGGCCGCACTGCGCGGCCCACTGGAACGGGGTGTGCGGCTTGGGCACGAACCCGCCGATGGACACCGTGCAGCGGATGTCACCGCGGCCGGTGGCCTGGCGGCCGGCCTGGATGACCCGGCGCGCGACCCGGGCGATGGCCAGGACGTCCTCGTCGGTCTCGGTCGGCAGCCCGCACATGAAGTACAGCTTGACCTGCCGCCACCCGTTCGCGTACGCCGTGCGCACGGTCTCGATCAGGTCGTCCTCAGTGACCATCTTGTTGATCACCTTGCGGATCCGGTCGGTGCCGCCCTCCGGCGCGAACGTCAGACCGGACCGCCGCCCGTTCCGGCTCAGCTCGTTGGCCAGCGTCACGTTGAAGGCGTCGACCCGGGTGGACGGCAGCGACAGGCTGGTGTTCGTGCCCTCGTACTGGTCGGCCAGGCCGGTGGCGATCTCGTTGATCTCGCTGTGGTCGGCGCTGGACAGCGACAGCAGGCCGACCTCGCCGAACCCGCTGGCCTCGAGCCCCTGGCGGACCATGTCGCTGACCGTGCCGATGTTCCGCTCGCGGACCGGCCGGGTGATCATCCCGGCCTGGCAGAACCGGCAGCCGCGGGTGCAGCCGCGGAAGATCTCCACGCTGTACCGCTCGTGCACGGTCTCCGCCACCGGAACCAGCGGCTTCACCGGGTACGGCCACGAGTCCAGGTCGCTGACCGTGTGCTTGGCCACCGCCCGGGGCACCCCGGGCCGGTTCGGCGCGACCCGCCCGATGGTCCCGTCCGCCCCGTAGCTGACGTCGTAGAAACGGGGCACGTAGACGCCGCCGCGGGTGGCCAGCGCCAGCAGCAGGCCGTCCCGGCCGCCGGGCCGCCCGGCCGCCTTCCACTCCCGGACCAGGCCCGTGATCGTGAGCACGGCCTGCTCGCCGTCGCCGAGCACGGCCCCGTCGATGAAGTCCGCGATCGGCTCGGGGTTGAACGCGGCGTGGCCGCCGGCCAGCACCACCGGGTGGCTGATGTCCCGGTCCGCCGCGTCCAGCGGGATCCCGGCCAGGTCCAGCGCGGTCAGCAGGTTGGTGTAGCCGAGTTCGGTGGCGAAGCTGACGCCGAGCAGGTCGAACGCGCCGACCGGGCGGTGCGAGTCCACGGTGAACTGCGGCACCCGGTGCTCGCGCATCAGCGCCTCGAGGTCTTCCCACACGCTGTAGGTGCGCTCGGCGAGCACGCCGTCCTGCTCGTTCAGCACCTCGTACAGGATCTGGATGCCCTGGTTGGGCAGGCCGACCTCGTACGCGTCCGGGTACATCAGGGCCCACCGGACGTCGGCCGCGTCCCAGTCCTTGATCACGGAGTTCAGCTCGCCGCCGACATACTGGACCGGCTTCCGCACCAGGGGAAGCAACGGCTCCAGCCGGCTGTACACCGAGTCAGCAGACATCCCCTTAGGGTACTGGCCGCGCAACTCAGACGAACCTTGGCGGGCGCCAGCGCACGGCCATCAGCATGCCGATGGCGATCATGTCGGCGAACATGGAGCTGCCGCCGTAGGAGACGAAGGGCAGCGGCAGGCCTGTGACCGGCATGATGCCCAGTGTCATCCCGATGTTCACGAAGGCCTGCACGGCGAACCAGACCGCGACCCCGCCGGCTACCAGCGTGCCGAACGGCTCCTCGGCGCGGGCCGCGATCCGCAGCGCGCGCAGGATGACCAGCGCGAGCAGGGCGATGATGACCGCCGTCCCGGCGAAACCGAGTTCCTCCCCGGCGACCGAGAAGATGAAGTCCGTGTGCTGCTCGGGGACGAAGTTGCCGGCCGTCAGCGGGCCGTGGAACAGCCCGTGGCCGAGCAGCCCGCCCGAGCCGATCGCGATCTTGGACTGGGCGGCGCTGTACCCGGTGCCCTGCGGGTCCGCGGACGGGTTGAGGAACGAGGTCAGCCTGCCCAGCTGGTAGGCCTTGAGCAGGTGCAGCTGGAGCGCGGCCACCGCGGCCAGCGCGCCCGCCGCAGTCAGCCCGGCGAGCCAGCTCAGCCGGATCCCGGACAGCGCGAGCAGGCCCAGGACCAGCGCCAGCATCAGCACGATCACGCCCAGGTCGGGCTGCGCGGCGACGAGCGCGAGCGGGATCGCGGCGAAGCCCAGCGCGGCCGCCACCGCGCGCAGCGGCGGGCCGCCCCGGGCGCGGTCCAGGGCGGCGACCGGGTCCGACCGCGGGCCGGACCCGAGGATCATCGCGAGCACGCCGATGATCCCGATCTTGGCGTACTCGGACGGCTCGAGCTGGAAGCCGCCGGGCAGCGCGATCCACGACCGGGCACCGTTGACCGTGCTGCCGACCGGGGTGAGCACCAGGAGCAGGCCCAGGGTGGACGCGACCGCGGCGGTCACCGCGACGGCCCGCACCCGGGGATAGCCAGCCCAGGCGACGGCCAGCATCAGCACCATTCCGATGCCCAGGTTCAGCAGCTGCTTCTTGAGATACCCGTACGGGTCGCCGCCGGCGGCGCGCAGCCCGGGCTGGGTCGCCGACCAGACCAGCAGCGTGCCCATCAGGCCCAGCGACAGCACCGCGGCAAGCAGCACCCAGTCCAGGTGGCGCAGCTGCGAGTCCCGGCCGAACACGGTGCGCAGCCAGCCGCGCCCTGGCCCGGCGGCCAGACGTGGCACGGGGAACGGCCCGGACGGCGACTTGCTGCCGATCAGCGGCGGGCGGGCTATCAGGCCGCGCCCTGACGGCCGGGACTGGCTCATCCCGCCCCCAGGCCCCGGCGCCGGTCCGCGGCCGGCGTGCCCGGCGCCCCCGCTGGCGGGCTGGCCGCGCCGGGCGGCGCGGGCGTGATGACCTGCCCGACCCGGGGCAGCGGCGGCAGTTTGCCGTGCGGCACGGCGGCCTTGTGGCCTTCCAGGCCGTAGATGCCGTCCCAGATCTGCCGGACCGCGGGCGCGGACACGTCCGCGCCGTAGCCGGAGTTCGGGATCATCATGACGATCACGTACTTCGGGTGGTTCAGCGGCGCGAACGAGGCGAACACCGAGGTCGCCAGCTTGCCCTGGACCTGGGCGGTGCCGGTCTTGCCGGCCACCTGGAGCTTGCCGAACGGGAACCCGGCGAACGCGGGCGCGGCGGTGCCCTGGGTGGGCACGTCGCCGAGCGCGGCCCGGATGTAGGCCAGCGTGGACTTGGCCACCGGCAGGTGCCCGGCCACCGGCGGGGTGATCCTCCGGACCACCGTGCCGGACGGGCTGACCAGCGCCTCGCCGATCCGCGGCTTGTACAGCGTGCCGCCGTTGGCCAGCGCCACGTAGGCCCGGGCCAGCTGCAGCGGGGTGACCGTGACGTAGCCCTGGCCGATTGACGCGTTCACCGCCTGCCCGGGGGTCCAGATGTTGCCGGCGTGGCAGTCGTCGTAGTTGATCTGCTGGATGTACGTGCCGCCGGACTTGCCGTGCGAGCACCAGTAGTGCTTGTACTGCTGGTAGAAGCCGTACAGCCAGGCCCGGGTGGGTATCGAGCCCGGGCTCTCGGCGGGCAGGTCGACGCCGGTCGGCTTGCCGAAGCCCCAGCCCAGCTCCATTTTCTGCATTTTCTGCACCGGCGCCCGGGCGCTGGTCACGACGTTGGCCTGGCGGTTGTCGTGCTGCCAGATGTCGTAGGCGAGCTGGTAGAACACCGTGTCGCAGGACTCCACCAGGGCCTGGTGGAAACTGATGTCACCAGAGCTGGGGAAGTCGTTGTTGAACACCGTGCCGCTGATGGTCAGCGCGCTGGGGCAGCCGTACAGGCCGTTCAGCGGGTAGCCGGCCGCCACCGCGGCCGCGGTCGAGGTCACCTTCCAGGTCGACCCGGGCGCGTACTGGCCCTGGGTGACCCGGTTCAGGATCGGCTCGGAGTCCCGGGCCCCGAACAGCGCGGAGAACTCCTGCTTGGTGATGCCGCCGGTCCACACCGACGGGTCGTAGGTCGGGTAGCTGGCCATCGCGACCACCCGGCCGGTGGTGGTCATCACCACCGCGGCGCCGGTGGTGGCGCCGAGGTTGCCGGCCGCCTGCGTCTTGCGGATGGCGGTGGCCAGCGCGTTCTGGGTGAGCTGCTGGATCTTCGCGTTGAGGCTGGTGACCAGCGTGTCGCCGGCCACCGGCGCGGTCCGCCTGATGGTCCCGGTGACGTCGCCCGCGGCGTTGACCGACACCTCCTGGCTGCCCGCCCGGCCGCGCAGCTCGCGGTCGTACTGCTGCTCGAGGCCGGACTGGCCGACCAGGTCGACGCCGGAGAAGCCGGTCACGGTCAGGTGCCGCTGGGCCACCTGCTGCGGGGTGATCGGCTGCAGGTAGCCCAGGGTCTGCGCGGCGTCGGTGCTGGCCGGGCTGGGGTACTGGATGACCGGCTGGACCTGCGCGGACACCCCGGGGAACGTCCGGTGGCTCTCCAGCACCTGCAGCGCGATCCGCTGCGGCACGTCCTCGGCCACCGGGATCGGCTGGTAGGGCGACCCGGCCCAGCACGGCCGGGACACCCCGGCCGTGCACAGCCGGGTCTTCTGCAGCAGCAGCTTCTCGCGCATGCCCAGCAGGCCGGCCAGCCGGCGCAGCTCGTCCTTGCCGCCGCCGGGCTCGTCGTTCACCACCGCCATGTTCACAGAAACCACCAGCGAGGACCGGTTGCGGACCAGCGGCACCCCGGTGCTGTCGGTGATCATGCCGCGCACCGGCGGCACGATGATCTTCCTGACCTGGTCCTGCCGGGCCAGGCTGACGTACGACGCGCCGGCCCGGACCTGCAGGTACCAGACCCGCCCGGCCAGCACGGCCAGCAGCGAGGCAATGATCACGTGCAGCGCGATCAGGCGCCGCCGGGCCACCGGGGTCATCGTGCACCCCCGCCGGGCCCGCTGCCGCGCCAGGAGCCCTGGCGGGTGGCCCCCCGCGCCCAGACCGGTAGCAGCCGCCGCCACTTGCTGAAGCCCAGCTGGCGGGCGGGCACCCGGCCGCCGAAGCCGAACCGGCGCGGGGCGCGGACCCGTCCGCTGAAGCCCTTACTCCGTGTCAGGGGCCGGGGCAAGAACCCGCGGCCGCCGAACCCGCGGGTCGGCACCCGGCCGACTCTCAGCCCGCCCAGCGGGCTGGCCGGGCTGAGCACCCGGGCCGCGCTGCCGCCGCTGGTCAGCGCCCGGGCCGACAGGCCGCGCGCAGGGGCCAGGCCCCGGTTCGCCGGGAGCGGGCCCTTCCCGCTGCTCAGCGCCCGGGCGGACAGGCCGCGCGGGGGAACCGGGCCGCGGCTGACCGGAAGCGGGCCAGACCCGCTGCTCAGCCCCCGGGAGGACAGCCCGCGCGGCGGGCTCACGCTGCGCCGGGGCGGTATCGCTGTCTTCCCGCCGCTGCTGAAGGCCCGGGCGGATAGCCCGCGGGGGGCCATGGTCCGGGGTGCGGGCAGGGTCCGGCCGGCCAGCGCGGCGGCCGACCCGGGCGCCGCGCGCCCGGCCGTCTGGTGCGCGGGCCGGCCCACGCGCAGCCGCCGGGCCGGGATCGGGCTGGCCGGGCGGTGCGAAGGAGTGGCGGCGGAGCGCAGGCCCGCCGCGGACCCGCCGGGCAGTGTGGCCCCGCTGAGCCGCAGCCGGGGGGCCCGGGCCGGCGGCGGCGCGGCCAGCCCGCCGGCCGCCCCGGCGCCCGCCTCACCCGGGCCCGGCCGCAGCCGCAGCGGGCGGCCGGAGACCGGCCGGATCAGGCCGCGCGGTGAGCGGACCCGGGCCGGGGCGGGCGCGGCGCCCGCCAGCGGGCTCTCCGTCTCCGGGTGCGCGGACGCCACCGCCAGCAGCACCAGGTAGACCAGGAACGGGCTGATCAGCACGTCGAGCAGGACCGAGGCGGGCAGCACGGCCCGGATCGCCGGCCAGGTGATGCCGGGGCTGCCCAGCATCAGCCCGGCGGCGGCGTACAGCGCCTCGCCGGTCGCGGCGGCGACCGCGGCCACGCCGAGGGTCGTCAGCGCGGACCGGGACGCGAGCGGCCGGAGCAGCCCGCAGCAGTAGCCGATCAGGCAGAACACCAGGGCCCGGCCGCCGATCAGCGCGCTGGCGGGCGGCGCGATGTCCAGCGCCAGGCCGGCCCAGAACCCGGTCAGCAGCCCGGTGGTGGGCCCGCAGGTCAGCCCGAGCGCGACGGTGACCAGCAGGACCAGGTCCGGCGGCCCGCCCGGGGACGGCAGCCGGTCCACGAGGGTGAGCTGGAGCAGCAGCGCGGCCATGACCGCCACCGTGGCCAGCAGGAACTGCCGCACGTCAGCCTCCCAGCTGCGGCACGCCGGCCGGCGGGGCCACGGTCGGGGCGGGCGTGGGCGGCAGCACGCTGAACCGGGGGCTGCGCCGCGGTGGTGCGACCACGATGCCGACCACGCCCAGCGAGCCGAGGTCGGCGTACGGACGGACCAGGGCCCGCTCGGTCAGCCCGCCGCCGTGGCCGAGCACCGCGGTGATCACGCCGACCGGCACGCCGGGCACGAACGGCCGCTGCTTCACCGACGCGGCGGTGACCAGCTGCTGGCCCACCTGCAGCGACGCGGCACTGGTCAGCATCTGCAGGGTGAGCAGGCCGGACTCGCCGTGGCTGCGGCCGGTGCCGGTGACGTAGCCGAGCTGGCCGCTGGGCGCCACCCGCACGCCGCTGACCGCGGTGGTGTCGGACGCGAGCAGCACCGTGCAGCTGTGCGCGCTCACCGCGGTCACCGTGCCGACCAGCCCGGCCCCGTTGAGCACGGTCTGGTCGGCCCGGATGCCGTCGGCCGACCCGGCGTCCAGAGTGACGGACGCCTGGTAGGGCTGGCCGACCGCCACCACATTGGCCACCACGATCCGGTACTGGCCCTGGCCCGCGGTCCGCAGGAGCCGGTTCAGCTGGTCGCTCTGCTGGCGGTCGAGCTGGGCCTGGCTCAGTTCCAGGCGCAGCCTGGTCACCTGGGCCTGCAGCGCGGCCACCTTGCCCGGCTGCCCGCCGTCCTCGCCGAACAGGTCCGCGAACGGCCGCACCACGGTCGCGGTGGCCGCCTCGGCCCCGCCGAATACGGCGCTGCCGAGGCTGCGCAGGGCGCGCACCGGCGCCGCGGTGCTGTCCGAGTAGTCCACCGTGATGATCAGCAGCGCGACGACGAGCAGCACGGCAAGCAGCACCCGGGTTCGCCGGCTGTCGTGCAACGCGATCACCTCGTCCTGACGCTGGGCGGCGGGCCCGCCGTCGACAGATCAGCCGCCGGCGGCCCGGTCAGCGCCGGGATTCCGGCACCAGCACCTGGCGCAGGGTCTCGAACTCCTCCACGCAC
>Ga0157379_10003253_pt1 | contig 13767 bp, 9 predicted proteins | sample S25metaG_FD_121802 | JGI IMG/M metagenome (GOLD analysis project Ga0157379, IMG submission 121802) | Switchgrass rhizosphere microbial communities from Kellogg Biological Station, Michigan, USA - S2-5 metaG | ecosystem: Host-associated > Plants > Roots > Rhizosphere > Soil | place: USA: Michigan... | reverse complement strand
TGTCTTTGTCGAACTTGAGCACCTTGACCTGAATCTCGTCGCCGACGTTGACCAGATCGCGGGGATGGGTGAGGCGTCCCCAGCTCATGTCGGTGATGTGGAGAAGGCCGTCGATGCCGCCGAGGTCGACAAACGCGCCGTAGTCGGTGAGGTTCTTGACCGTGCCGGTGAGAACCGCGCCTTCGCCGAGGTGCTCGAGGGTGGTAGAGCGCTTGACTGTCTGCTCTTCCTCGAGGATCTCTTTGCGGGAGACGACGACGTTGCCGCGCTTCTTGTTGAGCTTGATGACGCGGACTTCGATCTGCTGGCCGAGATAACCGTCGAGATTGCGGACGGGACGGATCTCAAGCTGCGAGCCGGGCAGGAATGCCTTCATGCCGATGTCGACAGTAAGGCCGCCCTTGACGCGGCTGACAACCGTGCCGATGACCGGCGTCTTGTCGGTAGCATGCTTTTCAATGGTGTCCCACACGCGGAGGCGCTGGGCTTTCTCGTAGCTGACGAGATAGCCGCCCTCGGGTTCTTCGCGCTCGATGACAACCTCGATGACTTCGCCGGGCTGGAACTTGACTGCGCCAGTGTGATCGACGACCTGCTCGAGCGGCACAAGGCCCTCGGACTTGAGGCCCACATCGACCACGAGAAACTTTTCGCTCTGCTTGAGGACGGTGCCGGAGACGACTTTGTCTCCGTAGGCTTCGACAGCAGCAGCTTCAGCGGCCTGCTCGCGCTCGAAAGCTTCGAGGGCAGCTGAGAAATCGTCCATTGATTCGGCGCTGTGTTCGGCCGGGGCTGCAGAGCGTTGAGCGGTGTGCTCAGTTTCTGCAGGGGCGGCCTGGTTTACAGGCTCGGTTGAGGCATCGGCGTCCAGCGCTGGGGCAGCAATGTTGTGTGCTTCGGCAGTCTCGGGGTTGGACGTGGATTCGGACGGCTGAGCATCAAGCTCAGTCGCAGGATCAAGCGTTGGGGTTTCGAGTCCGGTGTTCAGGGTTATGCTCTCGGGTTCTGGATTGAGGACGTTTGGCATGACAGCAAGCTCCGCGATTCCTGCCCTGGCGATGGCCTTGCGGTTTCACCTGGGTAGCATCCAAGGTCGCGATGAACGAGGGATGCGAATACCGCATCCTCCGACAATCCGGGCCTGTGAGCTTTGGCATTCCACGGAGACGGGACTTCGGGCCATAGAACTGGCGCGACTCGTTCGCTAGGGAAACACCATGCAGGCGACGGCTGGCTGGAGGGCGGCCGCAGCTAACTGCCGGAATCCGCGCAGCAAGCTACGCTTTCAAGTGTAGCAAGTGTCAGAATTTTCAGTCAATCCAACGCGTTGGGAGTTCCAGACGTCCTTGGGAATTTCTGCTGTGTTTTTGATGCACCAGAGTAGGGATTCGACTCAGGTTAGGGGTTCGGTGTGACGTGGAATACATGTGTGAGGCGTGGGACGGTAGCGGCGTTGGTCGGCGGCCACGGCGAGGTCGCTGCGGGGATCACACTATACTTGGTGCGATGGAATTAGGGCGGATATAGAGGGTTTAAGCGGAATGGATCAGCTCTGGAGCCCATGGCGGTTTGCGTATGTGACGACGGCGGACGGTGCGCCGCGTCCCGGGGTACCGCAGCGGCTGAATGCCTGGCCGGGCGATCTGAGCTGTGTTTTCTGCAACCTGATGGCCAGCGTGGATTACGCGATCGAGCAGGGGATGCCGGCAGAGGAAGCTGAAGAGGCCGGCGGGCTGGTGGTGCGGGGGAAATACTGTTTTGTCTGCCTGAATGCTTACCCCTATACGTCGGGGCACGTGATGGTGATGCCCTACGCACACCTGGATCGCATTGCCAAGCTGGACGTTGAGACTGCTCACGAGCTGATGGACCTGGTGCAGCAGACGGAACGCGCGCTGGAGAAGCTGTATCGGCCACATGGGTTTAATTTCGGATTAAATCTGGGGCAGGCAGCGGGAGCGGGAGTTGCAGGACACCTGCATATGCACGCAATGCCGCGGTGGGTGGGAGATACCAACTTCATGACCACCGTGGCTGAGACGCGCGTGCTGCCGGAGGATTTGGGCACCACGTGGAAGCGGCTGCGGGCGACGTTTACGGAATTGGAGAGACAGCGGAGTTAGCGGAACTCGCGGCCCTGAAGCGCCGGTTAGCGGAGCCAGAAACGGCGTGGTGCCGAGTGCGCGCTTATTTCTTTTTGCCGGTAAGAGCTTCGAGCTGACGGGCGAACTCCTGCCACTCGTCTACCTGCTGGCCCGGCCGGGCTGGCGGTGTGAGAGCGGGCCTGGCTGGTGTCGCGGGGGCGGGCCTGGCTGGGACATTGTTCGCGGCTGGAGCTGGCTTGCTCGGGACGATGGGCGGAGCGGCGATTGGGGGAGCGGGCTTGCTGATGACGTTCTGGGCGGGCTTCGGGGGGTCGGTCTTGAGCGGTTCAGCCTTGCGAGGTTCGGTTGGAACAGGACGGACAGGGGGTTGCGCTGAAGCCGGGGCCGGCGGAGCAGGCTGCGGAGGCCTGATGGCTGCTTTGGGAGGTTCGGCGGGCCGGGGAGTCTCTGAGCTCAGAGCAGGCCGGACGGGGGGCTGGGGCTTAGGAACGGCCGCTGCAGGAACAACTGGCGCAGGAACAAGTGGTGCAGGAACAGCCGGTACGACGGGTGCGATGGTTTTGGGTTCGGGAAGGGGCGCGGGCGTTTCCGCTCCCGGCGCGTTGAAGGCCTCCAGCGACTGCAACAGTTTCTGGATCGCTTCATCGGCAGACGCATCGGGCAAGACGGGCGGCGCCTCGAGCTCGGAGTTTTCTTCAGAAGAGGAGCTGATGCCCGTCGCGGCATTGAACTCAGCCTTCATTTGCTGGTATTTTGACTGCTCGCGTTCGAGGCGCTTCTGAACGCGGACGAGTTCTTCGGCGGAAGGACGGAGTTTGGCGACCTCCGCGATTGCGTCTTCCAGCTGCGTGCGCATCGCAAATTCACGCGCATCGAGAGCGACGTGCTCCTTTTCGACGGCATTTTCGATCTGCGCCCTGACGTTGGAGCGGCCCCAGGAGAAGCCTGCGATGAGACAGACGACGGCAACGGCAAGCGCAACTACAGCGTAAGTAATCGCATGACTTCCCATTGCGTACACGTTTCCCCTATCACAAGATTACGGGCAATCCACGCGCAAGAGGCGGAGAGGACGGGCAGGCAGCAAAACCTTGGTAAGGGACAAGCGGTTCCAGGTTTGCAATGAAGAGGTTACACGCGCCAAGGGAGACGGTCCGGCGGACCTAATTTGTGCTCTCTGGAAGCTCGGATTCGGTGGTGAGCGCGAGCTCGGCCTGGTCGACTGCCGCGCGGTCGAGCAGCTTTCTGGGGATCGATTTGCTGGTGCGGATACCGAGTTCCTTGAGCTTTTCGACCTGCCCGATGAGATTGCCGGGGCCTTCGGCCAGCTTCTTCATGGCATTGCTGTAGCTCTGGTCAGCCCTGCGGATGTTGTCGCCAATGATGTCCATATCGGTGACGAAACCGGCGAACTTCTCGTAGAGCTTGGATCCTCGATCCATGATTTCGCGGACATTGCGCGCCTGGCGTTCCTGCTGCCAGAGCACGTTGATGATGCGGATGACATAGAGGAGCGTAGTGGGCCCTACGAGCAGGATTCCCTGCTTGTAGGCATCGGCCCAGAGTTCGCTGTCCGCCTGAAAGGCCATGAGGAAAGCGGGTTCGACGGGAATGAACATCACGACGAAGTCGGGGGCGTCAATGCCGGGGAGCTTGTCGTATCCAGCTTTGGAGAGTCCTGCGATGTGGCCGCGCATGCTGGCGAGATGCGCCTTCAAGGCGTTCTTGCGCGCGTCTTCGTCGGCGGCTCCGACGCAATCGGTGTAGGCAGTGAGGGAGACCTTGGAATCGATGACGAGATTGCGTCCGCCGGGAAGGTAAACGATCACGTCGGTGCGAACGGAGCGGGGGCGCTCGCCGCCTTCGCTGTCGATGCCGGTGAAGGATTGCTGGAAGGCGTATTGTTCGCCTTCGCGAAGGCCGGCTTTGTCAAGCAGATCGCGGAGGATGAACTCGCCCCAATCGCCTTGTGTTTTGGCGGAGCCGCGAAGAGCAGTGGTGAGGTTGCGTGCTTCTTCAGTGAGTTGTTCGTTGAGAGTGCCTAGCGTGCCAATGAGGGTTTCGAGTTTGGTGACGCCGGTCTTCGAGTCGGACTGTGCTTCTTCAACTTTCTTGCGGAATTCCTCGATCTGAGCGCGGAGAGGCGAGAGCAGATTGCCGAGTTCCTTCTGGCTGCCTTCAGAGAATGTTTTCGATTTCGATTCGAGGATGTCGGTGGCGAGGGTATTGAACTGATCGGAGAGACTCTTTTTCGCAGTCTCGAGAAGCTCAATTTTTTCGCCGAGATTCTTGCGCTCGTTGTTCAATTCGGTTTCGAGCTGGCTGATACGCGCGCGGAGGGTGGCTTCGCCGGCCGACTTGTAGTCGAGGTCGGCTCGGAGATTTGAGACTTCACTGTTGAGCTGCGCGATGGAAGCGGCACGCTCTGCGGCGAGCGGTTCAAACCCTGCGCGAGCCGCGGATTCAGATTGGGATTGCGCGAGTTGCCGCTGGAGAGCGTTGAGCGCGTCGAAGGATTCACGGTTGCGCTGCTCGAGAAGGGCTGATTCGCGACGCGCGGAGGAGGAACGGATGATGAAGCCGATGATCAGGCCGGCGACGATCGCGATTGCAACGAAGAGAGCCTGCATGGGAACTCCTCCAGCTATCTTCGCCTAATCTACGCTTTTCTGCTGTGCAATTGTGGGGCGAAATTGACGTTTTTGGGACTGCGTCCCGGATGAGTTAATGCGCAACGCGGAGAGGGCTCATCGCGATGCAGGTGATTGATTTATTTCCACTCTGGGCGGCTTTACACACTGGGGGTGGCCCTTTAGACTTGGAGATTCGGGGCTGCGCGGGATTTTGTTTGGACCGCGGTTGTTTTCGTGTGCCGTCTGCCGGTATGGTGAGCAGGCGTAGTGCGAATGGATTCGGTCCCCCCTGCTTCTGGGATTTTGGCAATTGAAACTGAGGAGAAATAAGGCATGGCGGTAGAAGAGAAGGTTAAGCAGATCATCGTCGAACAGCTGCAGGTGGACGAGGCTGAGGTCACGCCCGGTGCAAGCTTCCAAGAGGATCTGGGCGCGGATTCGTTGGACGTTGTTGAGCTTGTAATGCAGTTTGAAGAGGCGTTTGACCTCGAGATTCCCGATGAGGACGCTGAAAAGATCAAGACCGTCAAGGACGCAATCGAGTACATCGAGAAGAACGAAAAGACCGCGAAAGGCAAGTAGCCGGTGAATCGAAGAGTAGTGATCACCGGCCTGGGGCTGGTGTGCGGTGTGGGCAATACCGCGCAGGAGGTGTGGGAGAAACTGGTAGCCGGCGCCAGCGGTATGGGGCCGATCACGGGTTTCGACACCACTGGATTTCCTGTCACCTTTGCAGCCGAGGTCAAGAACTTTGACCCGCTGAATTTCGTCGACAAGAAAGAAGCGCGCAAGATGGCGCGCTTCATTCACTTTGCCTTTGCGGCGGCGCAGGAGGCCCTGGAGCAGTCTGGCCTCAAGATCACTGAAGAGAACGGCGATCGCGTCGGCGTATTCATCGGCTCGGGAATCGGCGGATTCGAAATCATCGAACGCGAACATGCGACGCTGCTCAGAGACGGTCCGCGCAGGATATCTCCCTTCTTTATTCCTGCGACCATCATCAACATGGCGGCGGGGCAATTGAGTATTCGCTACGGTGCGCGTGGGCCTATCTCGGCCACTGCAACGGCTTGCGCGACGAGCGCCAATTCGATTGGCGATTCGGTACGCATGATCATGCACGGCGATGCGGATGTGATGATTGCAGGCGGTTCGGAAGCTGCGGTCACTCCTCTTTCGGTGGGCGGATTTGCATCGATGCGCGCGCTTTCAACGCGCAATGATGAGCCGACGAAAGCAAGCCGGCCCTTCGACAAGGATCGTGATGGATTCGTGATCGGAGAGGGCGCTGGCATTCTGATTCTCGAAGAGCTGGAATTTGCGAAGAAGCGCGGCGCAAAGATCCTGGCCGAAGTGATTGGCTACGGTATGAGCGCCGATGCTTATCACATGACGGGCATCGCGCCCGAGGGTGCCGGTGCACAGCGCAGCATGCGTGCGGCCCTGAAGGATGCGGAGATCAAGCCGGAAGATGTGGGCTACATCAACGCACATGCAACGTCGACACCGGCGGGCGATGGCAACGAATCGCGCGCTATCGAGCTTGTTTTTGGCGAACCTGCAACAAGCCACAAGCTCAAGATCAGCGGCACGAAATCGATGACCGGGCATTTGCTGGGCGGCGCGGGTGGATTGGAAGCGGGCATCACGGTGTTGTCGCTGATCAACCAGGTGCTGCCACCGACGATCAATCTCGACAATCCCGACCCTGAGTGCAAGCTGGACTATGTGCCGAATAAGGCGATCAGCCACAACTTCGATATTGCGCTGTCAAACTCGTTTGGCTTCGGCGGAATCAATGCGACGCTGATTATGCGGAGATGGACGGAGTAAGGCAGGGGACGAGGGAACTAGGGAACTAGGGGACGAGGGAACTAGGGGACGAGGGAACTAGGGGACGAGGGGACTAGGGGACGAGGGGACTAGGGAACAAAAGAAACGGCGCACATCTTGCGATGTGCGCCGTTTTTGTCTTTGATGAGTGGATCAGCTGAAGGCTGCGGCGAACCCTGCGCCTACGATCACGACCAGCGCCCACCATCCAAAGGATGCAATGTATCCCGAAGTGCGCTTGGTACCCGCGACGATGGCGACTCCGATTCCGACCAGGGCGAGGGTCCAGATGGTGACAAAGTCAATTGAGCTTAGAAGGCTGTAGAGGCCTGGATTCGTCTCCATGGGATTCATGAACGCGCCGAGGTTGGTGGGAGCGAAGTTTTTGATGTTGAACGAGTCTGGTGCAGTACCCGCGAAGAGCACCACGATGCCCAGTATTGTCTTGATACACGAGGGCATCATGGCATACATCCAGACGGCGAGCACGCTGCCGAACTTGGCCTTGCCGCCAAAGACGAAGTTGATGGTTCCAAGCAGAACCAGGGAGATGATCGCGCCCATGGCCAGCAAGAATACCGGGCCCGCAATGAAGATCCCTTGCGTGATTGTCGTGGAGATCTTCATGCGCTGCTCGCGCTGTTCGGGCGTAAGCTGGGCCATCTGTTCTTCAGCTTTTGGGCTGAGTTTGACCTGGTTCTCGCTGACCTGGCGCATACCAACCTTGGCTTCGATCACACCATAGAATGCAAAGCCAAGAACGGCGTAGATGATGAAGGGCAGCCACCAACTTCTGTGGCCATTCTTGATGTCTTCGAAGGTTTTGGATGGCGCCGTAAAGATGTTGGTAAGACGCTGGCCCTGGGAAAGACCCGGAGTCACTTCCGCCGCCGGCTGAACCACTGGATCGGTCATATCTGTCCTCGCAGATTTCGTACTGGAGCGCGGAAATGCGTACAACCGCGTTCGCCCGCGATTGTAACGCTTCAGGTAAACATAAGGAATGAAATTGAGCGGCGGCCAGGCTTGATAAGCCTATTTGTTCTGGCTCGGCGTGTCGTCGGAGACTGTGGCAGTCGACGGATCAGGAGGAACGGTCTGCGGCACAGTTTCGTGGTGAGGGCCGCTGGGAGACGATGCAGGCGAGTAGCTTTTGTAAACCGTGATGTGGAAGCAGCGTTGGCGGAACTCTTCTTCTACGTCGATGACGCCGGCGGTCTGGTAGGCGAAGAGGTGATCGCGCATCCACTGCATCTCCCGCCGCGAGAGGCCGGACTTGGCGATGTCGATAGTGGCTCCGGTCAGGTGCGGGCTGACGATATCGCCTTCAGCGTCGGCTGCATTGTGGTTCACGCGCATGAGGTGCTTCTGGTACTCGACGGTGCGCACGGCGGAACTTACGATGAGCGGTTTGTGGAACTGGGCCTGGTGTGCGCGGGAGAGATCCGTGAGGAAATCGGCGGTCCACTGACGGCAATAACGCCGCTCGTCGGGCAGACTGGGATTCACCATGAGGCCGGCAGCTTCTGGAACGCGAACGAGTGCGCCACTGGCAATGCGGTTCTGCAGATCGATGTCGTCTTCGATGCGCTGGAGGGATTCGAGCTCAACGCGCTCGTTCTGGCGCACGAGAGAATCGTGAGTTCCGCGGAGAGCATAGCGGCCGTAGACGCGGGGGACATTCAAGGAAGCGATCTGGCCCACGGCGGAGGGTGCCGTTCCTCCAACCGGAGGCGTGGCGAGTGGGTTGCCGGCGCTGGCGACCGTGGCTGAATCGGCTACGGCGGCCGTCGCGGCAGGGGCCGCCAGACCTGTATCGGAGACCGGAGCACTGGCTGTGAAATCGGATTGAGAAGCGGAGTGACGGACGGGCACCGTAGCCAGGGGAACGAATCGCGCCTTCGTGCGACGACCGTACCTTGCTCTGCGGAGATGACGGCCTGGGGACTTCACAGTCCGCCGGGCTGACGCAGTGGAGCGGGTGGAGCGACGCGGCGGGGTGACCTTCTTCGACGTGTTCCTGGAAGTCGCGGTGGCGTTGGGGCGAGCGGACTTCTTTGCCGGCTTCGCGGTATGACGCGCGGGATGAGAAGTGCGAGCGACGTTGGGATGCGCGGACTTGCGCACGGGGTTGATTCGCGCAGCACCTGCAGATGTTGCGAGGAACAGGATCAAACAACCAGCGATGAAAACAGAACGCAACATCAAAGGACCGCGGAGAAACCAGAGCATCTTCAGTGTAAGACGCAGGCCAGGGGATTTGGAGTGGCGAGCGTGGTTCAGATTTGTCCGATAAGTTTCGGGGGAGAACGACGGATTGTGATTCGAGGCAAGTGGAGCCTGCACTTTGGCCGGATGGAGGGTTGAAATCATTGGTTTAGGCGAACCTCCATCGGGAGTATGCGCAGAGCCTCGTTTCAGGAGGATACACCTCTCCCCCTCCCGGCAGAGGCCGATGTGATTGATCGGATGCTTCTTCTCGCCAAAGTGTTGGGTCGGCTCAGAATTCTGCTCTGTAACTCTATTTACCAGACTTCTTCTCCACTGCTTTTTCTGCCTTGCGAAGTACTTTCACATCTAGCAGATCCTGATCGCGGCCACTTGCCAGTTTATTGCGAATCAGGTCCTCTCTTGAGATTACGCTCGCTGGGACCTCGCCATCAACCACGCCTTGTACCCGGTTTGGCCATGCTTCATCGAAGGTGATGCCATCTATTCGCTGAATAATATCTATTCTGTCAGGTGGTTGACCGATCTGGAATGTACTGCCATCGCAAAAATCGGCGACGGTCAAATCCTGGAGGGGAGCGCCGAAGTCGGCAAGGGCCCGAAATGCAGCTTTTGCGTTTTGTTCGTCGGAGCGAATGAACAGATCCAGATCCTTTGTAGTGCGAGGTTCGGCATGCACCCCGAACGCATGTGCGCCGATGATGAGGTACTTAACCGCGTTTGTGTTGAACGCGCGAAGCAGATCCTTGAAGTCCTTCGTCATCATGCGCGGGCTCTCCTCGAAAATCGGCAGCAAACGCATACGCCGCCTCGCTCAATTCGCAAACTGCGACTAAACGCTCACCCACAGGTCGGCTTTGCCAATAGCGATACGTCTCCACCTGCTGCTCATCTAAATCCGTAATCCGTCGAATCGTTTTGTCCATGTTTGGCGACCTTGGGTTTCCATCCAGCCTCGATGGGTTGAGAACCGGATGATGTGAATTTACTGAATCAAGGTTCCCTGCTCGTCTTCTTTGCCGTTGACTTCGTCGGGCGGGATGATCACGGCTGCGGCCACCTTGTCGTCGGCTTCGAGGTTGAGGAGGCGAACGCCCTGCGTATTGCGACCAGCAGAGCGAACGGTGTTGGTGTCGATGCGAATGATTTTGCCCCACTGGCTGATCACCATCAGCTCAGAGGTTTCATTCACGAGGAGAATCGAACTGGTCTTGCCGACCTTGGGGGTGGCCTTCAGGTTGTTGACTCCCTGTGCGCCACGCGCGGTGAGGCGGTATTCGTCGACGTCTGTGCGCTTGCCGAATCCATTCTCGGTGACGGTGAGGATCCGGGATTGGGTGACGCAGAGTTTCTCGTCCAGATCCTTAAGAGCCGACCATGCATCTTCGACAGCCTTTTCGGCCTTCTTGTCTTTAGCTTTCAGCTTTTCGTCTTCAGGGTCGCCGTTGCGGCGATCTTCGCGAGCTTTCTGCAACAGGTCCTTGGCGTCAGAGTAGGCTTTGCGCGTCAACTTGAGCTTGTCAGTGAGGTTGCGGGCCTTGGCGCACTCGTCGCGCTCCTTGTCGCGCGCCTCGTCGGAATCTGTAATGGCGGCACCGATAACGTAGTCGCCCTTCTTGAGGGAGATTCCCTTGTTGCCGGCGGCATTGCGGCCCATGGGGCGCAGGCCGATTCCGCTGCGCTCGGGATCGTATTCTTCCTGGAAGCGGATCGCCATGCCTTCGCGAGTAGCGATGAAGATGGTCTGCTTTCCGTTGGTGAGGCCTGCTGTGACCAGGTCATCGTCCTTGTCGAGATTGATGGCGATGATGCCGCGCGCCATGACGTTGGAAAAGTCCTTCAGCGGGGTCTTCTTGACTATGCCGTTTCGGGTGGCGAAGAAGATGTACTTCCCTTCTTCTTCGAGATCACGAACGGGCAGGATGGTGCGGACGTTTTCACCGGGCTGAAGGCTGAGAAGGCTGGCGATGGATTTGCCTTTACCGGCGGCGCCTACGTCGGGAATTTCGTAGACCTTGAGCCAGTAGACGCGGCCTGTGTTGGTGAAGCAGAGCAGGAAGGCATGGGTGGAGTCGATGATGAGCTGCGAGACAAAATCTTCTTCGCGCGTCTTCATGCCCGTGCGGCCAGTGCCGCCGCGGCGCTGCTGGCGATAGATGGAAATCGGAGTCCGCTTGAGGTAGCCCTGGTGCGAGACCGTGACGGCGACCTGCTCGTCGGCGATGAGGTCTTCGAGCTGAATCTCGGCGGATTCGTCGATGATCTGGGTGCGGCGCTCATCACCATATTTGTCGCGAACTGCTTCCAGTTCTTTGATGATCACGTTGCGCAGCTTCTTGTCGCTGGCAAGGATGGACTCGTACTCGGCGATCTTCTCGCGGATTTCTCTGAGGTCGTTGAGAATCTCGTCGACTGAAAGTTGTGTTAGACGGTAGAGCTGCAGTTCGAGAATCCAATCAACCTGGCGCAGTGAAAGGCCGCGCTCCTCGTTGGGAAGGCGCTCGCGGTCAAGGTTGACGACGATGTCTGTGCCCTTGCCCCATGCGTACAAGTTCTCGCGAGCTTCGACGCGTGACGCCGATCCGCGAATAATCTTGATCACTTGATCGAGATTGTCGATCGCGATCTTGTAGCCTTCCAACTGGTGCTCGCGTTCGCGAGCCTTGCGCAGCATGTAAACTGTGCGGCGTTGCACCACATCGACACGGTGATCAACAAAGGCGCGGATGGCGGCGTCGAGGCCCAGTTCTTTCGGCTGCCCGTTTAGCACGGCGAGCAGGATCATGGAGAAGCTTTCCTGCATCTGCGTGTGCTTGTGGAGTTGGTTCAAGATGATCTCAGGCTGGGCACCGCGTTTGAGCTCGATGACGATGCGCATGCCGTCGCGATCGGACTCGTCGCGGACGTCGCCGATGTCGTCGATGATTTTTTCGGTGACGAGCTCCGCGATGCGTTCGATGAGCTTGGACTTGTTGACCTGGTAGGGAATCTCAGTGACGATGATCGCCTGTTTTTCTTTGGTGATGCTTTCGATGGCCGCCTTGGCGCGCATCATGAAGCGGCCGCGGCCGGTCTTGTAGGCCTGGGCGATGCCTGCACGTCCGTAGAGGAAGCCGCCGGTTGGAAATCAGGGCCCTGCACGTGTTTCAAGATTTCGGCAAGGCCAGCTTTCGGGTTCTTTACCACTTCGATGGTGGCGTTGACGATCTCGGTGAGATTGTGGGGCGGGATGTTGGTCGCCATGCCCACGGCGATTCCGCTCGATCCATTGACAAGGAGATTGGGAATTCGTGTGGGAAGAACGGTGGGCTCTGTTGTCGACTCGTCATAGTTGGGGACGAAGTCGACGGTTTCCATGTCGATGTCGGCGAGGAGCTCGCCGGTGATGCGCATCAGGCGGCACTCGGTGTATCGCATGGCGGCTGGGGGATCGCCGTCGACTGAACCGAAGTTGCCCTGACCGTCGACCAAGGGATAACGGAGCGAGAAGGGCTGCGCCATGCGCACGAGAGTGTCGTAGATGGCGGAGTCGCCGTGGGGATGGTAGACACCCATGGCCTGGCCCACGACCTTTGCGCACTTGGTGTATTTCTTGTTGTGCTCGAGGCCCATCTCGCTCATGGCGTAGAGCACGCGGCGATGCACGGGTTTGAGTCCATCGCGGGCGTCGGGAAGGGCGCGCCCGATGATAACCGACATCGAGTAGTCGAGATACGAGCGACGCATCTCGTCTTCGATATTGATCGGAATCAGGTTCGTATTATCGCGTGGTGGCGTACCGCCATCGAGAGGGAGCTGGGGGTTCTTATCGTCTGCCATAGATGTCTTTGTGCCCGCTGAAGAGGCGTCAAAAAAATCACCGGAAATGCAGGACCGGATTTCTGCGGGCTACTGCTTTATTTTACCCTTTCACACACGCAATCAGCAACACACAATACCGAATCTAAGCCATTGCTTTTCAGAAATTTGCGGCGGGTCTGGAAAGAGCGGGAAATGGGGTTATGCGGACGCGATGAACGGGTACAAATTCGCGCTCAAAAACCCTCCCTGGAAGAACCGGGCGGGTGGCCCGGAATGTTGCTGGAACCAGAACCAGCAAAGGGGGTGAAGGCGTCGCGAATTGAGAACGTCATCGGGACCTCAGGGCATGTTCAGACTACGGTGACTATTTCAGACGAGCCGGGGAAGGCTCATGATGCAGATGACGATCTGCAGAATAACCAGGGATGCCGCAGCGGCGATGAAGAGTTTGCGCTGGTTGGATTCGAACGCATCGGCGAAGACTCCACCGATGAAGGTCAGCAGAAAGGGCAGTGCCCACAGCCAGGGGCTGGCTGGTACTCCCTTTGTGACCAGCAAGACAAGAACAACGAAGCAGATCAAAGGTGCGGTGTTTCCGAAGTAGCGCGAACGGGACACGCCGAGATACAAGAGAGCCGCAGCTGCGGTGGCAACGATAATGCCAGCGATGGACGCTAACGTGAAAAAGCGTTGCGCTGGCTCGAGCGACACGGAGAGGAAGCCTGCACCTGAGCGAAAGACATAGCTGAAGGCATCGGGCGAGAAGCCGTAACAGGCGAAGAGAAATAGCAGAGCACCTGCGGAGGCGAGCAGGACAACGGGAAGAATCTGGCTGCGACGGCCTTCGGCGATCCACAGCATCAGGGGCAGCCCCATCAGGGCTGCTACCGGCAAAGCGACGATATGTGCAGTCGCCGCGATTCCGAGGACGACGGTGAGCAGGATGATCCGGGGACGCCACTTCCTGCGCGGCCCCTGCATGGCGTGCGCAACGCCGATGCAGGTATAGATTCCGCCGTACATTCCCAGCGCGGCCAGAATCTCGGGGCTGGGTGAGAGACAGGCCTTCAGGACGGGAGGAGAGAAGCAGTAGAGCGCGAGAGCGACATATCCACCCATGTTGCCGTATAGACGGCGAGCGACCCACCACAGTCCTCCGCCAAGGA